>Ga0157369_10008437_pt1 | contig 11818 bp, 9 predicted proteins | sample C25metaG_FD_113461 | JGI IMG/M metagenome (GOLD analysis project Ga0157369, IMG submission 113461) | Corn rhizosphere microbial communities from Kellogg Biological Station, Michigan, USA - C2-5 metaG | ecosystem: Host-associated > Plants > Roots > Rhizosphere > Soil | place: USA: Michigan... | reverse complement strand
TGGGTGCGTTCGGTCGGTCGGGTCTGGGCACGGGGGGCAGAGAGCTTCGCCATGGTCCAACGCTAGTCGAGGCGCGCCCTCCCAGCCCGCTCGGAGCCATCCGAGGGCCGCCGGGTCTAGCGTGGGGTGATGACGACCATCCCAACATTCGCGCTCAACGACGGTTCGAGCGTCCCCGCGATCGGTTTCGGCACGTACCCCCTGCGGGGCCGCGAGGGCACCGACGCCACGCTGTCCGCCATCGACGCGGGCTATCGACTGATCGACACCGCCGTGAACTACCGCAACGAGGACGCCGTCGGCGCAGCGGTCCGCGAGACCGACGTGTCCCGTGACGAACTCGTCGTCGCGACGAAGCTGCCCGGCCGCGACCACGGTTTCGAGGAGACCATCACCTCGTGCCGCGGATCCCTGGCCTCGCTCGGCCTCGACCACATCGACCTGTACCTCATCCACTGGCCGAATCCCTCCGTCGGCCGCTTCGTCGAGTCGTGGAAGGCCATGATCCAGCTGCAGCGCGAGGGCCTCGTCCGCAGCATCGGCGTCTCGAACTTCACCGAGGAGTTCCTGACCCGCCTCGCCGACGAGACGGGTGTGCTGCCGGCCGTCAACCAGGTCGAGTTGCACCCGTACTTCCCCCAGGAGGAACTCCTCGCGTTCCACCGCGAACACGGTGTCCTCACCGAGGCCTGGAGCCCGCTCGGCAAGGCGCAGGCACCGTTCGCCGAGGAGCCCGTCGCAGCGGCCGCCGCGGCGCACGACGTCTCGCCGGCGCAGGTCGTCCTCCGCTGGCACCACCAGCGCGGCGTGCTCCCCATCCCGAAGTCCGCGTCCCCGGAACGCCAGCGCACGAACATCGACGTCTTCGACTTCGCACTCAGCGACACCGAGGTGCAGGCGATCACCGCACTCGGGCGGACGGACGGCAGGCTCTTCGACGGCGACCCCAACACCCACGAGGAGATGTGAGTGCCGGCGGGCGCGTCCGCGCGCCCGCCGGCACCCCTCCTAGACTTGGCCGGGTGAAGCCCAGACGTCGTCGCCTGTCCCCGGTCCGTGCCCGCTCGTCGCGGGTGCTCCTCGTCGCCCTCGCCCTGGCGGTCGGTGCACCGCTCGTCGCGACCCTCGCGAGCACGCCGCCCGCCGCGGCCGACGCTCGGACCGACGTCTCCGACTTCACCTTCTCGTCCTTCGACGGCGACTACACCCTGAGCCGTGGCGGCGACGGTCAGGCCGAGCTGCGCGCGGTCGAGACCTTCGTCGCGGAGTTCCCCCAGTCCGACCAGAACAAGGGCATCATCCGAGCGATCCCCGACGAGTTCGACCGGGCACCGCTGCACACGGAGATCGTCTCGGTGACCGACGCCGACGGTGCGCCCGTGGAGTGGGAGACCGACCGCGACGGCGACTTCCTCGAGCTGTCGCTCGGAACGGACGACTACGTGCGCGGCACGCAGAGCTACGTGATCACCTACACGCAGCGCGGCGTCGTCGGCGCCTATCGCGACACACGCTCCGACGAGTTCTACTGGGACGCGCCCGGGACCGGTTGGGACCAGCCGTTCGCCGACGCCAGCATGACGGTGCGGGTCGCCCCCGACATCGCTGACGCGCTCACCGGTGACGGTGCCTGCTACCGGGGGGATCCGGACGACAGCTCGCCGTGCGATCTCGCCCAGGCGGAGGACGCCGACGGAGACGTCTTCACGACCGCATCCGTCCCGCTGCAGGCCCACCAGACGCTGACGGTCGCGATCGGGTTCGAACCGGGCACCTTCGTCCAACCGGCCCGCCCCGGCGAGGCACCGGTGTTCTCCATCGTCCCGATCGCCCTCGGCGCGCTGTCGGCCGCGGGGCTCGGGGCGCTCCTGTGGATCCGACTGCGCTTCTGGCGGGACCACCCCGGTCGTGGCGTCATCGTGCCGCAGTACTCCGTCCCGAAGCGGATGAACCTCCTCCTGGCGGGCGACCTCGCCGGACGCGCCTCTTCGTCGATGGCAGCCGAGATCGTCAGCCTCGCCGTCCGCGGCAAGCTCCGGATCGTGGACGGACCGGGCAAGAAGGACTACTCCCTGCAGTACCTCGACGACAGCGCGACCGATGAGCAGGAACGGCGCGTGCTCGCCGCGCTCTTCCCCGACCGGAACCGACCGCGGGAGATGAAGCAGGTCGACCCGGAGCTCGGCAAGGCGGTCACCGCGGAACTCGCGGCCGCCAAGCGGAACGCCCTCGACCTCGGCCTCCGACGCTCGGTCTCCTCCGGGCGGGCGTGGATCATCGTGGGGGCGCTCGCCGTCCTGGGCGTCGCCGGGATCGTCTTCTTCGGGGTCGCCTACTCCCAGCGAGCGGACAACGGCTGGTCGGTCGCCGCGCTCTTCGTGACCGGGATCGCGCTGCTCGCCGGGATCGTGTTGGCCATCGCGCCGAAACCGCTCACCGCCACCGGTGCCGATGCGCGGGACGAGTTGCTCGGCCTCCGCGACTACCTCGCGCTGGCGGAGCAGGACCGCTTCCGCATGTTGCAGAGCCCCGACGGTGCCGAACGGGTGGACCTCGGCGACCCCGGCCAGCTCGTCCGGGTCACCGAACGACTCCTGCCCTTCGCCGTGCTCTGGGGCGTGGAGCGCGAGTGGGCGAAGGAGCTGGGCATCCGCTACGAGCAGGCCGGGAGCGCGCCGTCGTGGTACGCCTCGAACACCCCGTTCCAGGCGGCGATGTTCGCGAACGCGTTCTCCGGCTTCTCCGGATCGGCCTCGAGTACGTCGGCGTCCTGGTCCACCAGTGGGGGAGCGAGCTCGTCCGGCGGCTCGACGGGCGGCGGCTTCGCGGGCGGCGGCGGAGGCGGCGGAGGCGGCGGCGGGCGCTGATCGGCGTCGAGTTGACCTCGACCGGGCAGGGTGTAAGGATCGTGTACGGCGGGTGAACCGCCCGTATCCAGCACGTGAATTCCCCCCAAACATCTCGTCGGGGAGCACTGTGTCCGTATTCGCTCCGCCTCGAGAAAGACACCAGTGGAACTCGTTACCCTGACTGTCGTGCTGGTCATCGCACTGGCACTGTTCTTCGACTTCACGAACGGGTTCCACGACACGGCGAACGCCATGGCGACCCCGATCGCCACGGGCGCCCTCAAGCCGAAGACCGCCGTCCTGCTCGCCGCGATCCTCAACCTCGTCGGTGCGTTCCTGTCCACGGAGGTCGCGAAGACCATCTCGGGCGGGCTCATCCGGGAGGGCGAGGGCGGCATCCGGATCGGACCGGAGCTGATCTTCGCCGGACTCATCGGCGCGATCGTCTGGAACATGCTGACCTGGCTCCTCGGTCTGCCGTCGTCCTCCAGTCACGCCCTGTTCGGTGGACTCATCGGCGCGGCGATCGTCGGCGCCGGCTTCGGCTCGATCGACTTCGGTGTCGTCCTCTCCAAGGTCATCCTCCCGGCGTTGATCGCCCCCGTCACGGCCGGCGTGGTCGCCTATTCGGCGACGAAGCTCGCCTACCGGATCACGCGGCGCTACGACGGCAAGCCCGACGGTCGCGATGGGTTCCGATACGCGCAGATCTTCTCCTCGTCCCTCGTCGCCCTCGCGCACGGCACGAACGACGCACAGAAGACCATGGGCGTCATCACCCTCACCTTCATCGCGGTCGGCGTGCAGGCGGTCGGCACCGGCCCCGAACTCTGGGTCATCGTCGTCTGCGCCCTCGCCATCGCGCTCGGCACCTACATGGGCGGCTGGCGGATCATCAAGACCATCGGCACCGGGCTCACCGACGTCAAGCCGGCACAGGGCTTCGCGGCCGAGACGAGCACCGCCGCCACGATCCTCGCCTCGAGCCACCTCGGCTTCGCCCTCTCCACCACGCAGGTCGCCTCCGGGTCCGTCATCGGCTCCGGCCTCGGGCGACGCGGATCGAAGGTCCGCTGGGGGACCGCCGGGCGGATCGCCCTCGGTTGGTTGATGACCCTTCCCGCGGCCGGCATCGTCGGGGCACTCGCCGCCGCCGTCGCCCACCTCGGTCTCGTCGGCATCATCATCGACGCCGTGGTGGGGGTCGGCGTCATCCTCACCATCTTCCTCATCTCGCGCCGGAACCAGGTCGACCACAGCAACGTCGTCAGTGAGGTCGCCGACTCCGGTCGCGCGGTCAAGATCAAGCGCAACCCCAAGCCCAAGAAGGTGAAGAAGTGATCGACTGGGCAGCATTCCTGATCGTCTTCGCGACGTCGCTCATCGGTGCGACCGCGATCGTCAGTCTGTACTCCCTCGGGCTCCGGCTCCTGACCACCGCCGGGCGCGTGCCCGTGGTGGCGCCGGCCGAGTTCACCGACGCGATCACGGTCATCACGCCGGAGGAGGCCGCGAAGGCGGCGAAGCGCGCTGCGAAGGCCGCTCGGAAGAACCCGTTGACCCCAGCCCAGCAGAACCTGGCCCGCGCCGGTGCCTACGTCTGCTTCGCCCTGTGTGCGGGGGCGGTCCTCTTCGGCATCTACCTGATCGTGCCCTTCTTCCACCAGGGCTGACCCCTGGGGTTCGCCAGCGCACCGCGCTGACGCGAGCGCGGGCCACCGGTCCGGGCCCGGTGCGTGTGGGTGCGCCGGCGCGGTGCGCTGGCGTGAAACGCATCTACCCGGCGTGACCGCTGGTCACACACGTGAGCGCGGGGCTCCAGAGACCCGCGCTCACGCGTACGACCCGCGCTGGCGCCAGCGCACCGCGCTGACGCCCCGCACCGGACGGGTCAGGCGGTCTTCCGCCAGCGACCGATGGTCGACATCACGTGGTAGATGACGATCGCGGCGATCGTGCCGAGCGCGATCCCGTTGAAGCTGACGTCACCACCCGCCACCCAGGTGAAGTCGGCGATGCCGATGATGAGGGCCGTCGCCGCGGTGAACTGGTTGACGGGCTTCGAGAAGTCGACCTTGTTGTCGAGCCAGATCTTCACGCCGATGATGCCGATGAGTCCGTACAGAGCCGTCGTGACGCCGCCGAGGACGCCCGCCGGGATGGTGTTGATGACCGCACCGACCTTGGGGGAGAGGCCGAGGAGGACCGCGAACAGACCGGCGACCCAGTAGGCCGCCGTGGAGTAGACCCGTGTCGCCGCCATGACGCCGATGTTCTCGCCGTAGGTCGTCGTGCCCGAACCGCCGCCGAAGCCGGCCAGCATCGTCGCCAGGCCGTCGGACAGGAGTGCGCGACCGGTCTGCTTGTTCACGGAGGCGTCGGTCATCTGTGCGACGCCCCGGATGTGGCCGACGTTCTCGGCGATGAGGACGAGCACGACGGGGAGGAACGCCGGGAGGACCGCCCAGACCGCCGGGTTCGAGATCGGGTTGTCCGCGAGGTGGAACTCGGGGAGGCCGACCCATGCGGCGTCCGCGACCTTCGAGAAGTCGATCTCCTGGCGGATCGCCGCGACGATGTACCCGACCACGACACCGATGACGATCGACAGTCGACCGAGGATCCCTCGGAACACCACGGTCGAGAGGATGACGGCCGCGAGCGTCACGAGGGCGGTGATCGGAGCCGCCACGAAGTTGTTCTTCGCGGCGGGGGCGAGGTTGAACCCGATGAGCGCGACGATGGCACCGGCGACGACCGGCGGCATGAGTGCATCGATCCACCCGGTTCCGGTGACCTGCACGACGACGCCGACGAGCGCCAGGAGGAGGCCCACCGCGAGGATGCCGAAGAGGGCGCTGCCCATGCCCTGGCTCGCGACCGCGGCGGAGATGGGGGCGATGAAGGCGAACGACGAGCCCAGGTAGCTCGGCACGCGGTTCTTGGTGATGACGAGGAACAGGAGAGTGCCGACGCCCGAGAAGAACAGCGTCGTGGTGGGCGGGAACCCGGTCAGCACCGGGACGAGGAACGTGGCACCGAACATCGCGACGACGTGCTGCATGCCGAGGCCGATGGTCCGCGGCCAGGTGAGGCGTTCACCGGGGCCGACGATCGCGTGGGTCGGGACGTGCTTGCCGTCGCCGTGCAGAGTCCAGGGCAGCGCCATGTGAGCTCGATTCCGTGAGGAGGGTGCCGATTAAGGGGTCCAGCCGATCGTAGCGGCACCCTCGCATCCCGGTCGTCGCGGGGCGGTCCGCCGTGCCGGTACGCTGGTTGCTTCGATGCAGACCCAGGAGGTCCAGTGACCACGACGCCCACCGCTCCGCGCTCGTTCCGAGAGCGTCTCGACGGTTTCTTCGAGATCAGCAAGCGCGGCTCGACCGTCGGAGGCGAGGTGCGCGGCGGGCTCGTGACCTTCGTCGCGATGGCCTACATCGTCATCCTCAACCCGATCATCCTGAGCGGCTCGGCCGACGTCACCGGTGGCGAACTCGGCTTCGCCCAGGTCGCGGCCGTGACCGCGCTGACCGCCGGTGTCATGACGATCCTCTTCGGACTCGTCGCACGCCTGCCGTTCGCCTTCGCGGCGGGTCTCGGCATCAACTCGTTCCTCGCCGTGAGCGTCGTCGGTCAGGTCACCTGGGCCGAGGCGATGGGGCTCGTCGTCATCAACGGTCTGATCATCGTCCTCCTCGCGGCGACCGGCCTCCGCGCCATGATCTTCAATGCGGTGCCCATCCAGCTGAAGATCGCGATCACCGTGGGCATCGGTCTCTTCATCGCGTTCATCGGCTTCGTCGACGCCGGTTTCGTCCGGTCGACGGGCGCCGGTTCGCCGCCGGTCGGGCTCGGGATCGAGGGCTCGGTCGCCACGGTGCCGACCGCCGTCTTCGTGATCTCCCTGCTGCTCACGGGCGTGCTCGTCGCCCGCAAGATCAAGGGGGCGCTGCTCATCGGGATCGTCGCCTCGACGATCATCGCCATCATCGCGGAGGCGATCTTCAAGGTCGGTGCCTCGAACGGCGGCGAGAACGCCGGTGGCTGGAATTTGAGCGTCCCGACCCTGCCCACGCAGGTCGTCGGGGTCCCGGACCTCAGCCTGCTCGGCCAGGTGAGCTTCGGCGGCTTCGAGCGCATCGGCGTCCTCGCCGCGCTCATGCTCGTGTTCACCCTCGTGTTCACGAACTTCTTCGACGCCATGGGCACGATGACCGGGCTCTCGAAGGAGGCCGGTGTGGCGGACGCCAAGGGCGACTTCCCGCGACTCCGCTCGGCGCTCATCGTCGAGGGTGTCGGCGCGGTCGCCGGTGGCGCGACCTCGTCCTCCTCCTCGACCGTCTTCATCGAATCCGGCGCGGGCATCGGTGAAGGGGCACGGACCGGCCTCGCGAACCTCGTGACCGGCGCGCTGTTCCTGCTCGCCATGTTCTTCACGCCGCTCACGCAGATCGTGCCCTCCGAGGTCGCCGCCGCCGCGCTCGTCATCGTCGGGACGCTCATGATGTCGCAGATCAAGGACATCGTCTGGACCGAGTTCTCGGTCGCGCTCCCGGTGTTCCTGACGGTCGTCGTCATGCCGCTGACGTACTCGATCGCCAACGGCATCGGCGCCGGCTTCATCGCCTGGGTCGTGCTCCGCTCCCTGTCCGGGAAGGCGCGCGAGATCAGCCCGCTGCTGTGGGTCGTCGCAGCCGGGTTCCTCGTCTTCTTCGCCCGCGGACCCATCGAGCAGCTTCTCGGCGTCGCGTCCTGACCGGACCGTCGGCCGTCCGCGGACGGCCGACGGCTCCGTCGGGGGTGCGTCCTAGACTCGTGCCATGACTTCCGACGTCCGATTCGGTCAGTACCCGGCTCCCGAGAGGGTCATCGTCCATCTGAGCGATCCGCACCTCCTGGCCGACGGCCGACGCCTCTACGACGCGGTCGACGTGCAGGCCAACCTGGAGCAGGCCCTCCGTCAGATCGAGCGGATGCAGCTCCGGCCCGACGCGATGGTGTTCACGGGCGACCTGGCCGACCTCGGCGAGGCCGACGCGTACCGTCGCCTGCGCGAGCGCGTCGAGCCCGTCGCCGCACGCCTCGGCACCACGATCGTCTGGCTCATGGGCAATCACGACGAGCGCTCGGTCATGCGGACGGAGCTGCTCGACCTCCCGGCGGGGGAGCAGCCGCTCGACGCCGTCTGGGACTTCGGCGGACTGCGCGTCATCGGTCTCGACTCGACCGTCCCGGGCTGGCATCACGGCGAGCTGGAGGACAGCCAGCTGGAGTGGCTGCAGACGGTCCTGGCCACCCCGGCGCCCCTCGGAAGCATCCTGGCCATGCACCACCCGCCGGTGCCCTCGAGCGTCCCGTTCTTCGACATCCTCGAACTCCGCGATCAGCACCGGCTCGAGGCCGTGCTGCGGGGGAGCGACGTGCGCGCCATCCTGGGCGGCCACCTGCACTACTCCACCTCGAGCACCTTCGCGGGCATCCCCGTCCAGGTCGCGAGCGCGAGCTGCTATTCGATGAACCTCTCACGCCCGTCGTCGGAGGTGAACGGCATGTTCGGCGGGCAGTCGTTCAACCTCGTCCACGTGTACGACGACCGCATCACCCATTCGACGGTGCCGCTGGGCGACTACACCACCGCCGACACCTTCAGCGCGGCGTTCGTCGACCGCATGGCCGCCCTGAGCCCGGCCGAGCGGCTCGAGGCGTTCTCGCGCAAGCGGTGACCCACGGGAGCTGAACCGCAGGCACGGAACCGTCTCGTGTCCGAGACACCGCAGCGGCATCGGGGATCGCGCCCGGCTACGCTGGAGGGGACATCCACCCACCAGGCAACGGAGCCACGAGTGACGATCAGCACCACCAGCAGCAGCATCCCCACCACCCTTGGAGCAGACGACGACATGGCGGACAGGACGAACAGCGACGAGACCCGGACGGAGTCGGATTCCCTCGGTTCGATGGAGATCCCGGCCGACGCGTACTGGGGCATCCACACGGCACGCGCGCTCGAGAACTTCCCCATCACGAAGCGTCCGATCTCCGTCTACCCCGACCTCGTCGTCGCCATCGCGAGCGTCAAGCAGGCCGCCGCACGCGCGAACGCCGAGATCGGGGTCCTCGACCCGGCGAAGGCGAACCTCATCGATCGCGCGTGCCAGATCATCATCGACGGTGACTTCCACGAGGAGTTCCTCGTCGGCGTGATCCAGGGCGGTGCGGGCACGTCGACGAACATGAACGCGAACGAGGTGATCACGAACATCGCGCTCGAGCTCGCCGGCCACGCCAAGGGCGAATACCAGTACCTGCACCCGCTCGACGACACCAACCGGTCGCAGTCCACCAACGACGTCTACCCGACCTCGATCAAGATCGCGCTCGCGTTCTCGCTGCAGTTCCTCCTGACGGAGCTCGGCCTGCTGCGCGACTCGTGCAGTGCCAAGTCCGCCGAGTTCTCCCACGTCCTCAAGGTCGGACGCACGCAGCTCCAGGACGCCGTCCCGATGACCCTCGGACAGGAGTTCCACGGCTTCGCGACGACGCTCACCGAGGACTACGACCGTCTGCACGAGACCCTCTGGCTGCTCGCCGAGGTCAACCTCGGCGCCACCGCGATCGGGACGGGGATCACCGCCGACCCGCGCTACGCGGAAGCCGTCGTCCGTCACCTCAACCAGATCACGGGCCTCACGCTCACGACGGCGCCCGACCTCATCGAATCGACGAGCGACGCCGGCGGGTTCATGTCGTTCAGCGGCACCCTGAAGCGGAGCGCCATCAAGCTCTCCAAGATCTGCAACGACCTCCGTCTGCTGTCGAGCGGTCCGCAGGCCGGGCTCGGCGAGATCAACCTGCCGCCACGGCAGGCCGGATCGAGCATCATGCCGGGCAAGGTCAACCCGGTCATCCCGGAGGTCGTGAACCAGGTGGCGTTCAGCGTCGTCGGCGCAGACATGACGGTCACGATGGCGGCCGAGGCCGGGCAGTTGCAGCTCAACGCCTTCGAACCGGTCATCGCCCACTCGCTGCTGCAGAGCATCGTCTGGATGGCGCAGGCGTGCAAGACGCTGCGGGTGAACTGCATCGACGGCATCACGGCGAACGAGGAACGACTCGAGGTGATGGTCGGCGCGTCCGTCGGTGTCATCACCGCCCTGACCCCGTTCATCGGGTACCAGTCGGCTGCGGCGCTCGCGAAGACCGCGCTGCTCACGGGCCGCAACGTCGCGGACCTCGTGGTCGAGGCCAACCTCATGACGCGCGACGAGGTGACGAAGCAGCTCTCGCCCGCGCGGCTCTCGGGGATCGAGGCCGTCACCTCGGCCATCCCGATCATCGATCTGCCGATCCCGGGCGCGGACTCCGACCCGAGTCGCTGACCGACGCGGCTGCACACGACGAAGCCGTCCGGACCCTGGTCCGGACGGCTTCGTCGTGTGCTGTGAGGGACCGACTACCCGGCGGTGACCGCGCAGTGCGTCGTGAGCGATCCGACGCCTTCGACGGACACGGTCACCGTCGCGCCGTCGGTCAGGAAGACCTGCGGGTCGCGCGAGTATCCCGCGCCGCCCGGGCTGCCCGTCGAGATGAGTGTTCCGGGCAGGAGGGTCGCGGAGCCCGACAAGTGTTCGATGAGCGTCGCGACGCTGCGGACCATGTGGCTGGTCGAGGAGTCCTGGAGCGTCACGCCGTCGAGGACGGTCGAGATGTGGAGGTCCTGCGGGTCGGGGATCTCGTCCGCGGTCACGACCACCGGGCCGGTCGGGGTGAACCCGTCGAAGGACTTGCAGCGCGACCACTGCGCCTCGGAGTATTGGATGTTGCGGGCCGTGATGTCGTTGACGACGGTGTACCCGAACACGTAGCCGAGCGCATCCGCCGCATCGACGTCGCGAGCGGCCCGGCCGATGACGACACCGAGCTCCGCCTCGTAGTCCACCTGCTCGCTGATCGCCGCGGGCCAGCTCGTGGTGCCCTCGTGCCCGGTGAGCGAGTTCGCCCACAGGCCGAAGATGGTGGGGGCGTTGTCGGTCTTGAGGTTGAGCTCCTGCGAGTGCGCCGAGTAGTTGAGCCCGACCGCGAGAATCGTCGGCGGACGGAGGACCGCGGACGCGTGGACGAGCCCGTCGAGGGGTTCTCCGCTGACACCGTGGGCGAGCGACGTCTCGACGAAGCTCCGTACACGGTCCAGCTCGGCCGGGCCGCGCTCGATGAGCTCCTGGAGGTCGCGCGGGGCGTCCTCGAGGATCTCGTCGAGGAACACCGCCCCGGTGTCGCTGATGACGGCGAGTCGGACCCGCGGCTCTGCGGGGGTACTCGGCTGGTGGTCTGTGGCGACGAAATGGGCGAACTTCACCCGTCTACGGTATCGCAGGCGCGTCGGGCGCGGGCGTTGTGGACATACCGGTCCGAGCTGCGGGTGCCCGGACACGACGCAACGGGATGCAAGGCGGATCCTCGGGCGACGGCCCCGGACAGACTCATCGCCCGGTGCTGCGGCACTGCCTGCGAGTCGCCCGGGCGATGAGTTGGTCTGTCCCTCCAGCATGCACCTGGGTGCCACGGCCCGCAACCCCCAAGTACCGGGTGTGACGCGACGACCACACCACCCGCCGTCGGCCCGGGGCGTCACGCGCTCAGCGAAATCCGCGTGAACCGATCAGGCGGAACTGCTTGGATGGAGTCATGACCGATTCAGCACGCACCAAGCCCGAGGTCGACGCCCCCACGGGCCCGGCCCCCACCGAACTCGTCATCGAGGACATCTTCCTCGGCGAGGGCGACGAGGCCCAGGCCTCCTCGACCGTCGACGTCCACTACCTCGGCGTCGGCTACGACTCCGGCGAGGAGTTCGACTCCTCCTGGAGCCGCGGGCAGTCCATCAACTTCCCGTTGCGCAACCTCATCCAGGGCTGGCAGCACGGCATCCCCGGCATGAAGGTCGGCGGCCGTCGCAAGCTCACGGTCCC
>Ga0157369_10008431_pt1 | contig 11820 bp, 14 predicted proteins | sample C25metaG_FD_113461 | JGI IMG/M metagenome (GOLD analysis project Ga0157369, IMG submission 113461) | Corn rhizosphere microbial communities from Kellogg Biological Station, Michigan, USA - C2-5 metaG | ecosystem: Host-associated > Plants > Roots > Rhizosphere > Soil | place: USA: Michigan... | reverse complement strand
GAACTGCGCCTGTCCACCGGCATAGCCGCCCATCATGTGCGAATAACCGAAAAGAGCCGAACCGGAATACCCGTAAAGCTTTTCCGCAATCCAGGCATTCGGGTTGGTGTTGTCGCACGCAGACCACAACTTCTGCTGGCAGAAATAGCACTGGCCGCACGCAATAGTAAAGGGAATTACAACGCGATCGCCCTTTTGAATTCGGCTGACCTCGGAACCGGTGTCGACCACTTCGCCCATGAACTCATGACCCAGAACATCGCCGGGCTCTAATGTTGGGATGTAACCATCGTAGAGATGAAGGTCTGATCCACAGATGGCGGTGCGAGTAATGCGCACGATCCCATCGCGGGGATTAAGAATAGTAGGGTCATTAACCCGTTCGACTTCAAGCTTGGTTTTTCCTTGCCAACAAAGCGCTTTCACAAAATTCCTCCTGAAGCTTGATTAATCACCCGCCATGCGTTGTGGCTGCATCTCCGCGGCTGGGCGTTCGTGATAGAGAACTCGTTTCGCGGTACCTCTCAGCCCACGCGCCCCGACCGGCTGTCCAACAGTAGTCGGAATTTCGCCCGCTTCCATCAGCTGCTTGATTTGGCGCAGGCCCTCCCGTACCAGTTGCTCCGGATCTAATCCCGCCAGTGCCGCCAACGCATGTGAAATAGGTCCCGTCGGCGCTTTGTATTCGAGCGCAACGCTGATCTCAGTACCACGATCCCCTGGCGCCTTTTTGAAACGGACCACACCGCGGTGTTCAAGCATCTGTTCTTGCGATGCCCAAGCAATATATTCTCCGGGCTTTTCGTCCGTGATTTCGATATGTGACTTGAATTCGGCGCCAGCGTTGGTCCCGAATTGCAAGACCACGTTGCCGCCGTCATACTCAAATTTCGGCTCGCGTATGGAATTGCCCCAGTTGCCGATGTTACGGACGAAATCGTAGACCTCCTGAGCCGTTTTGTTTATCGTGAATGCCTTCCGCACTCTGCCCTGGTACGGCCGCCGCAAATCCGAAACCCCGCAGTACACGAGATACCCTCCACCCACCGCCAGAGCCGAGCCTAACCAATCGCGGCGCACAGCGCCGTAAATTGCAATGGCAGCGCCGGTTGCGAGAGTTAACGCGGTTTCGACGTTCGTGGTCGCGGCGCGGCGAGAGAACTCTTTCCCGCCGTTTTTTTCAGCCAAATTTGTAGTTATCGTCATAAATTCACCGGTAGGGGATTTCGAACTTGATTGTTTCTTTTCGCTGCACGCTCATCAAGCGCGGAGAGCCAGGATTCAGTGATTCCGGTCGTGCTCGCCGCACCTTTAGCTTTGCCTTGGCCCAGATCTCCGGGCTCCGGCAGCGCGCGGTTCACGGCGGCAAGGATGGCCGAAGAAAGCGAGGGGAACAGCGCATGCGCCTTGATCGCAAGTTTTGCCGGGACCGTCAGAATGAGCTCCGTCTTTCCGTATTCACAGGCCTTGACGATCTGACGAGCAGCGCGATCGGCATTGACCGAAAATCCCGGGGTAGAATCGCTGAGCAGAAACCACGTGTACTCCGCGCGATGTTTACCTTTGAATTCCGCATTACGCGGGCTGCCGGTTCGCATTAGTCCCGGATAGATGGTGGTCACATATACATTGTCTTTTAGAAGTTCGGCGCGCAGACCTTCCGACAATCCAGCGAGAGCAAATTTACCGACGCTGTACGGCAACAAATGTGGAATGCTGATTTTGCCGCCGATTGAAGAAATATTTACGATGCGACCGCTCTGCCGTTTTCGCATCTCGGGAAGTACCGCCAGAGTTGCGTGCAGGGGCCCCCAGAAAAAAACATCGAGCGCTTCGCGGTATTCGTCTGCGGTCATCGTGTCCATGGGACCGACAGTGATTGTTCCCGCATTGTTAACTAAGACATCGACCTCGCCCAATTCTTGACGAATATCCCGTATCGCTTCGTTGACTTGTTGTTCGTCGCGAACATCGCAGGGACGGACGAAAACTGTCCCCGAGCCCGCCAGGAGTTGCCGCGCCCGCTCCAAGGCTTCAGGATCCCGTGCCAGAAGAGCGACTTTTGCACCCCGACGCAAAAATGCTCGTGCCATCGCAAGCCCCAAACCTCGCGAACCGCCTGTAATGGCGACCACTCTGCTATTGAGTCTGAAGCGGCGTACTTCGCGAAATCCCCAATAGGCAAGGCCCAGACCGGCGACGGCGCCAGCGCCGATTCCAATGCCAGCGCCTGAAACTACTGCGCCACTGAAAATCAACCTGCGTGCAACTGATCCAGTCAGGGTCATAGTAAAGGACTCAATTCAGAACCAACTTGAACTCCGGTATCCAAGCCGTGATCTTCTTCATTGTCCGGCTCCGGTGTATCTGGTTCAGGTTGAATGGGGCCGGGCGGTCGGGGAGTTTTCGGCTCGTCTTCCTCAGCGGGAGGATGCTTGCCTGCGCTTTTCAGAAAATCCATAACCGAATTTTTAGTTTAGTCACGAAGTACATCAACCGGCATCGGATGAGGACTGTACGCGCTTTGAGTAGAAGATGTATGAACCTAAGCCTTGGCTTTTATGCCGCTCGACGCAGCTTTTTTATCTGCGCGGCTGCGACCCGCAGATCAGCAATGAAGGCTTCTTTCTGGGCACGTCGCGATTCTTCGTCCGGAGCGCGCAAAATCGACGACGGGTGAACTGTAGCGACCACGTAAGGAGCCAACCGCGATGGCACGAACTTACCGCGGTCTCGCATTACACTGAATTCCCTGCCCAGCAGCTCCTGGGCCGCCGTCGCTCCCATACAAACGATCACCTCAGGGTGTGTCACCGCAATCTCAGCATCCAGCCATGGACGGCAAGCCTTGATTTCCGAATAACGCGGCTTCTTGTGGATTCGGCGTTTGCCACGCTCGGCCGGCGTCCAACTGAAATGCTTGACCGCGTTGGTAACGTAGACGTCTTCACGATCAATTCCTGCGGCATCGAGAGCTTCATCGAGAATGCGGCCGGCAGGTCCGACGAATGGAAGGCCGGCGAGGTCCTCTTTATCACCCGGTTGTTCACCGATCAGCATCATGGATGGCCGAGAATTCCCCTCCCCGAATACGGTTCGGGTGGCGTTTTTCCACAGATCGCAGCCTCTGCAATTCTGGCTTGCGTGTCGAAGAGTCGTTATCGTCGGTTTTTCAGGAAGAAAGGGGGTGGCATCACCCGATTTTTTGGTACGGGGCGGGGTTCGTGCCGGCATAGCTGCTGAGATGATCTGTGCTTGTGGGACTTTGTCTTGTATCGCAAATTGCTTGCAGCAAGTTTGCGTGGGTGGCATCTAAACCATTAGGTGCCGTAGGAACCCCAATAAAATACAGTTCACACTGTATTGGAGAAATAGGGTTTTACCTGTAAGTTTTCTTCGGTTATTAGTGCGAACAACCAAACGTTCGACGTTAATTTTGAGTCGTGGAAATGCTGGCATATTGCGCTAATGAGGGTTGCAGTCGGCCGCTTCACTCCTTTTCGGAAGGGCGCTTGTTTCAATTCGAGGTGGTTTCGATCTCGGTTGCTGCTAGTGACGAGAAGTGCGCACCGTTTGATGAGCACCCAGAGCGGCAGACTTTGCACTTGTGGCTTTGTGGACGTTGCGCTTCCACCATGACACTTGTGCTTGAGCCGGCGCGCGGAGTGAAGGTAGCGTCCATTGCGGAGCAGGCCAAGGAAACGCCGACGGTGGCGCCTCTTGGCATCAATATTCCCAGTGCAAAGGAATGTTGATTTCTTCGATTCTGGTTCGGGGAGGTGCCTGCTTGCATCGGCTCCGCTGGTTTTCTTCTGGACTGATAGTATGTGATTTGGCAACAAGGATGCTGGACTTAGTTCGCCGTTTCACAGTAGCCGACTGTAGTGGTGTTATCCAGGTTCCATGAGAGGTGCATGATGGGGACATTCAGGATTTTAATTGCTGATGATCATGAGGTAGTTCGAAAAGGGTTGATGGCGCTGCTTCAGTCTCAGCACGACTGGCAAGTCTGTGGTGAAGCTGGTGATGGCCGCGAAGCTGTGGACAAGGCGCAGCAACTGAAGCCTGATGTCGTCATTCTGGACATTGGTATGCCGGGTCTCAATGGGCTCGAGGCGACTCGCCAGATCCTGAAGGCCAATCCGCAAGCGCGTGTGTTAATCCTCACACTACATGATTCCGATCAAGTGGTTCGGGAGGTTTTAAATGCCGGCGCCCGCGGCTTCCTCTTGAAATCCGACGCTGCACGCGATCTGGTCGCTGCCGTCGAAGCATTGCGCCGCGACAAGACTTACTTCACCTCAAAAGTTGCGACCATGGTATTGGAAGGTTATTTGAAGGGCGGAACCCCTGGTGCACCCATTCCAACCGCTGGACGTAACCGGTTAACGCCGCGTGAACGAGAGATCGTGCAATTGCTTGCCGAAGGCAAGAGCACCAAAGAAGTCGCGGTGGCGCTTGGACTGAGCGTTAAGACTGCCGAAACGCACCGCTCGAATATCATGCGTAAGTTGCAGTTGCATTCCGTGAGCGATCTGGTGCTTTACGCCGTGCGCAATAACATTGTGCATGTGGTGCAAGCGGGTATTGAGTAAAGTAAGAGACTTTACGAAGCCAAAAAGATGGCAGCGGATTAACCCCGCTGCCATCTTTGATTTTATTGATTAAGCAGCGGATTTTTTGCGCGTTGTGGTTCTCTGCTTCTTTACGCCTTCGTTTTCACTTACGCCTTTGTTCTCGGCAGCAACATTGATTCCTTCGGCCAACTGGGTCAGCTTGGCATCAGTTTCTTTCTCTTCCTCAAGCGTTTGCTCCAGCAAAGAAGCGGCTTCGTCCTCGCCCAGCAAATTCGCGTAAGTTCGAGCTGTCCCGTAGCCGGCAATTTCGTAATGTTCTACGCGTTGCGCGGCGGCGATGAGAGCTGCGTCTTTTACCTCTTCATTCATGTCCTCTTCAAGCGTCTCGGCCCCTTCTTTGACCAGGCCTTCCATGGCCTTGCACTTCTTGCCCTTTACCTTCTCGCCGAGCTGCTCAAAAATCTGTTCTATGCGCTGGGCGTGTTCTTTGGTCTGCTCCAGGTGTTCTTCAAAACCCTGACGCAATTCGTCTGAATTGGCGCCTTCCGCCATTTTAGGAAGTGCCTTAATGAGCTGGTTTTCCGCGTCATACAGATCGCGAAGCTGTTCCACAAAAAGTTCATTTAACGATTCAACGGCCACAGTATCCTCCCAGATGAAATTCTATTTTGATTAGACGTTATGAGCGGAAGTTATCTTTTCGCTCGGCTTGATTTCCCTTAACTTCATACCACTCGGGCCAGGTTTGAGGCGAGAAGCAGGAGCCGACACTAAATTGCGTCGGCGCCTGCTCGAAAGGTAGGGAAGTTGAGGGCAACGTTCATAGGCTGAGAATAGGCTGGCGCTGTTAGACCCACAATCCTGCGAAATCTGTAATTCGTCTGAGGAGTTTCCTGTAGCAGAGAAGATGTGATGTGGAGTGAAATATTTCCCTGCCCCGCGCATTCACTCCTGACCCGTGCCTTTCCATCAGTACAAGTGATTATTCGCTGCCGACCACAAAATGTAATTTCTGGTGCAAAGAGATGAATCTGGCCAAGCAGATGCAACACAGCCCGTATATGACCGTAGTAGAAGCCCTTACACCAGAAAACCCGGAAAATATTTCAGCCCCAGTGGAAAAGCTTCTCCGTGCGCGCCAATTCAGGTGTTTTCGTCAAATCGACCGAACTTCTTGCGGGTCAAAGCGGTACAGCAACGTCTGTTTACGCATACAGACCTCACCGGATAGACCATTTGCACAAAGGACTTTACCTTCATAACTGTGAACACGGCTAATCCAGATCATCGCAAAGCCACGAACGAAGGCGTTTTTGAAAGGAGAGCCCCAGTGACCACCACCACCACCGACACCAACGCTCTAGCAAGATTCGAGTCCGACCTAGACCTAGTAAAGCGCGCCCAGATTGGCGACGCAGATGCGTTCGCTTCTTTATTTCATGCTCACAAAGCAAAAGTTTATTCCGTTTGCCTCCGCATGACGAATAATACAGCCGAGGCTGAAGACCTCACGCAAGATGCATTCCTCCAAGTATTCCGCAAGCTCGCGACATTCCGTGGCGATTCTGCGCTATCGACTTGGCTCTATCGCATCGCGGTCAACACCGTGCTTATGCACTTCCGTAAGAAAGCCCTCAAACAGGTTTCTCTGGATGAACCTTTCAGCCAGGATGCAAAAGTGGTCCGTCGTGAATATGGAAGCCGCGACGATCGTTTGACAGGATGCGTTGATCGCATCGCGCTGGCTCGCGCAATCAAGGAACTCCCTGACGGTTATCGCACCATCTTCTTATTACATGAAGTCGAAGGCTACGAGCACCAGGAAATTGCCGAACTACTCGATTGCTCGGTAGGAAATTCCAAATCGCAACTGCACAAAGCCAAGCTCCGCATTCGCGAATTACTGGGCCGGACGCAACAGGAGAACGAAGCGGTCGCTAGCAGAGCGCAGCGCTCACGGGCCCGCAGAGAAGCAGTTCGCTGGAACTCCGAGGAACTTACTCGCGAGTTCCCGCGGACAATTTTTCCAGTGGTTTCGCAAATTTCTGCGAGTAATGCTGCCTGATGCCGGGTTCTAGCGTAGATAGCTTGCAACCATGGCTTGGCGGGGACGGGAGATAGCAGAGTGCAAATCGCGGCAATCCTGACATTAGCGGCGAGAACCGGCAGTGAAAACGGTTCGGCAGATCCGTCGAGGGGCGAGAACCGCAGGCGTAAGCGGTTTCTGACCAATGTCCCTGACGCGAAGCTTGAAGTGTTAGGGAAGAGCCTGCTGGATCGAACCGTCAGCCGGCTTCGAGAAACCGGTGTGGAATTCACCAGTGTGATTCCCGAAGGTTCCGCGCTTACCCAATTGCTGCCAACCAGGAGCGCTACCTCCAACGAGTTCATATCCGCATGGGAAAAAGCGATGGGGGAATATGTGCGACAAGGGGTCGACACTCTTCTCCTGCTGCGCACCGGCACCTACACCGATCTCGATTACGAAGAGCTCCTGCGGTTTCACTGCGAACGGCGCGCGGGGTTGACACAGGTGTATAGCGCAGATAGCTCAGTGGACGTCGCGGTGGTGAATGCAAATCTTCTGCGTGAATCGGACAACGCGTACAGAACAACACTGAGTAATCTGATTTCTGATCAAGAGCACTTCTATTATCACGGCTACGTAAACCGGCTTCGCAAGCCACAGGATTTTCGCCGTCTTACCGAGGATGCGCTAACGGGTAAATGCAACTTGCGTCCCATTGGGACCGAAGTTGGGGAGGGTGTATGGTTCGGCGCCGGCGTGAAAGTCGACGAGACATGTGAAATCAGCGCCCCCGCATTTATCGGCTCTGGCACTCGTATCGCATCTTGCACTTCGCTCAGTGGCGGCACCGCTGTTGAACGTAACTGTGAAATTGATTGCGGTACTAACGTCGACCAGTCCTGGATTCTGCAGGAGACATATGTCGGGCTTGGCCTGAATGTTCGGCATTCGATCGTCAGCAATCAAAAGATGTTTAACCTGGATCGCAAAACTGAGTTGGCAATTAACGATCCGCGACTGATTCGTGCAACAAAATCGTTCTCGCTCTATGGAGCTGGGTCGATGTTGCTGAACAAGCTACAGCTATCAACGTAGGACGATTAATAACCAGTGAACCTAGTGTTAACAAATCGCATCTGTATATAGCAGAGAAGAAGTTGGTTTAAAAAGCAATAGAAGCAGTAAGAACGGCAGCAAAAAATTGATGGATCTTAAGTTTCTGCACAACGTTGCAGGACCCAGGGGAAGATGACATGCAAATGCAGTCGGCAATCATGATCAAGTTACCAGAAGCGTTCGGAGGCAAAGAGGCACGCAGGTTAGGGCGGGAACTGAAAAACAGAATGGACGCACCCCGCATAGTCGTAGATTTTTCGCGTGTGCGAGAAATGGATCTCGCAGGCCTCGAAGGTTTGCTGGACTGCATGGAGACGGTTGCGAAGAATGATGGGGCCCTGCAACTGGGAGAGATGTCGCCGGAAGCGGCAATTTTCCTTGAACTTACGCGGATGGACCAGTTGTTCAGCAAGTTCCCCGTTTTCGACGCCAGTGCGGGCTTCACCTCGGAATTGGCGAGCGAGAGCGAAGATGTGGCAGCGGACAAAGTGGTTCAAGCGCAACCCTTGGCAGCGTGATCGCAGGCCAGGGTGGAGGTCTCATGAATCGGATCGTTCATCGGGCAACGGTCTGCAGCTTGATTTTCTTGTTGAGCGCTGCGGCAGAGCCGCTTGCGGCACAACAGCAGGCGCAACCTGAACAGCAGCCTGCGCAAAACTCAACGCAGCCGCCCATTGAGCTGCCGGAGAATCCCGGCAGATCGTCTACACCACCTTCAAACGCGCCACACGACAATGCTTCCCCGACCGCGCCTCAGCCCAGTGGGACTGCCGTCGCGCCTGAGGTTCAAGTGAGTGGCGGTGCAGCGTCAAAACCGGCGGGTGTAGCGATTGCTCCGCCTAAACAACGACAGATTCGAACCTGGCTTATCCGTTTCGGCTTCATCGCAGGAGCGGGAGTGGCCTTGGGTACGGTAGCAGCGTTGTCGGCTGCGAGTCCCGGCCGGGTTCCTAACGCTCCAGGTCATTAACAGCTTCTGCATTTTGATTTTTACTTTGAGGATCGACTTTCTTGGCTCCCATACTAATCACTTTCTCTGGAATTGATGGCGCAGGTAAAAGCACTCAAATCGAAAAGCTGCGCGAGTATCTCACTCAGCAAGGCCTCCACGTCCGGATATTGACCTTCTGGGACGACGTGGCTGTTCTCTCGTCCATGCGGTCAGGCTTTAGCCGTAAGGTATTGCAGAGTGATGGGAATGTTGGCTCGCCGGACAAGCCGGCGAACCGCAACGACAAAAACACCCGGTCATTTCCTCTGCTAGTCGGAAGATCGTTATTACATTTGCTTGACGTCTCTCGCTTACGCAAGATCGTTCGGCGTGAGCGTGCATCCGGCAGCGGCGGTGTGATTATTTTTGATCGCTACATTTACGACCAATTGGCCGCGCTTCCCATGCGGCACTGGCTGGCCCGGGCTTATGCGCGACTTGTGCTGACCTTAGCGCCGCATACCGATGTTTCCTATTTGCTGGACGCGGTGCCGGAAGAGGCTCGGGCGCGAAAGCCCGAGTATCCAATCGATTTCATGCGCCAATATCGCAGCTCATATCTGGAGTTGCGGCAGTTTGCGCCCCTCACTCTGATCCCGGCCGGTGATCCCAATAGTGTTCACTCGGCCATCGTTGTTCGGCTGAACTGCGTGGAAAACACTCGCTTGCAACCGCAAGTAGATTCCACAGTAGTGGCCTAGCGCGCTCAGGTTTTTCACTCAACTTACTACAGCAGTTCTGAATAAATCACGACCAACGTCTTTATGTTGAAGAACATCCAAAGATTTGCGGCGTGCTGAATCATTAAGCCGTAAGACGGGGAACCGAAAATGAGTAATGTCTCTCGACCCAAGCTAGGCCTGGTAATTCCGACCCTCAACGAAGCAGGAAACATTCCCATTCTTCTGGAACGCCTGAGAGCCGCAGTGGCCGACGCGCCGATAGATTGCGAGATCATCATTGTGGACGATGGCAGCAACGACGGAACCGCTGAAGTGGGCCGGGCGTGCGCCGGGCACGACCCCCGGGTCCGTGTGTTTGAGCGTAAGGGCGAGCGTGGACTCGCTGGCGCAGTGATCCATGGCTGGGCACAAACCGATGCCGACTTGCTGGGGGTGATTGACGCCGATCTGCAGCATCCGCCCGAGCTTTTGCCAGATCTATTGGATCCAGTTCTTAACGGAGGTGACATTGCCATTGCCAGCCGGTACGTAACCGGCAACGGCGATAGCCTCGGAGAGTGGAACAAGTTCCGGGTATTGGTATCTCGTTGCAGCACATTGCTGGCCACTGCGCCGCTGCGCGGCCGCGGTCTTAAAATTACAGATCCGCTCTCCGGATTTTTCGTTGTCAGGCGAGAGTGCATCGATGAGCTTAAGTTGCAGCCCCAAGGTTTCAAGATCCTGCTGGAGATTCTAGTCAAAGGACGAATCAGTAAGACCACTGAGGTGCCTTTTCGATTTGCGACTCGTCAATCTGGCAAGAGCAAAGCCGACATTAGAGTGGCCCTGCACTATTTCACATTACTGGGAAAACTATCCCGCTATGCCATTTTCGGACAAGGGCAGTAATGAAAATTTGTCTGGTAACATCATTTCCGCCGAGCCGGGATGCGCTGAACGAATACGGGTTCCATATAGCCAGTGAACTGCAACGCATTCCTGGCATCGAGCTGACGGTTCTTGGGGACGAGTATTCCCCGACCCAGCCGGAACTGGATGGATTCTCGGTAAAACGTTGCTGGAAATTTAATAGTCTTAGCAATCCGTTGCGGCTGATGAGGGCGATCAAGCAGAACAAGCCTGATGTTGTGTGGTTCAATCTCGGCTTCGCCACCTTTGGCGGAACTCCCCCCTCTGCGTTTCTGGGTATTGCGACGCCAGCCCTGGCCCGCATGGCGGGCTTCTATACTCACGCAACACTTCATCAGTTGATGGAAACGGTAAATCTGGAAGATGCCGGAATTCGTTTTCCTTTGCTTTATAAATGGGGCGGAGTGCTAGCCACGCACCTCGTTCTGTTCGCGAATTCAGTCTCGGTGATGCTGCCGGCCTATCGCAGCGTGCTGGTCGAGAAATACGGACGCGGATCGGTATATGTGCGTCGGCACGGAATTTTTTCGGCGCGGCCAGAATATCCAGACCTGGCGCTGCGAGGAAATCCGGAACATCGCATTCTCGCCTTCGGTAAATGGGGCACCTACAAGCGACTGGAGCCAATGGTTGAGGCGTTCAAAGAAGTGGCCCGTCAGATTCCCAATGCTCGTCTGGTGATCGCTGGCACTGACCATCCTAAAACGCCGGGATACCTGCAATCGATTCGCCAGAAACTGGCATCTCGCTCGGACGTGATTTTTACCGGATACGTTGCAGAGGAAGATATTCCCCAGTTGTTCCAAAGCTCCAGTGTGGCTGTACTTCCTTACACGTCGTCGGCGGGATCCAGCGGAATTGCGCACCTGGCGTGCACTTATGGCGTGCCGATTGTCGCCTCTGACATCCCTGATTTTCGCCGTCTGGCTGACGAAGAAGGCCTGGCGATAGATTTCTTTCCCGCGGGCAACATCAATGAGTTGGCGCGACACCTGCGCGACCTGCTGCAGAATCGGGAACGTCAGATAGAAATGGCAATGCAGAACGTATCGGCTGCGCTGCGCATGAGCATGCCGGAAATTATTCGCCAATACCTGCGAACGTTTGAGCTGAGGCGGGAACTCGAGCAGATGCGCTCGATTTCTTCATTGCGGAAAATTCCGCGCTGGATGCCAATGCGCGATTTGCTTGTCCGCCGCAATGCGCGCAAGGCGCTATTGCGACTCGAAACGGCCCACGGCGACGAAGCCGATTCAGCGGCCGCGGCTGCGGGCGTCGGTTCAGAGGTGGTCTATATGGCCACTACAGCGCCGGCCGGGAAACATCGCAAGACCGGCACTGAGTAGCCATTGTCGATAAAACTAGAAGCAGGGGAACGAGGGAGCGGCAGTTCCCTTCACCAGCTGGTTGAAGACCGTTCTTTGCTGGATCTTGTAGGTTCCTGACATAAGCCGGTAGTGCACCCACTGCACCAGCCCATATTTTTGCGCCAGGTAATACTCCTCCTTGTCGCCG
>Ga0157369_10008423_pt1 | contig 11826 bp, 11 predicted proteins | sample C25metaG_FD_113461 | JGI IMG/M metagenome (GOLD analysis project Ga0157369, IMG submission 113461) | Corn rhizosphere microbial communities from Kellogg Biological Station, Michigan, USA - C2-5 metaG | ecosystem: Host-associated > Plants > Roots > Rhizosphere > Soil | place: USA: Michigan... | reverse complement strand
TCAATCGCCGTGACAAAGATGTTACACGTGAGAACATGCGCGAGCTATCGGCTGAGTGGCGCCGTCAGTACGGCTACGCTGTGCTGGTAGACCGGGCTGTCGAGGAGTATAGGCGGCTGCAAGACAAGTATGTCGGCATAGCTATCGCTTCGTTGCGTAACCCTTATGAAGCTGATCGCGTGCATGAGCTGGGTGGAGTAGTAGTGTGGGTAGATGCTGACGCCAAAGCCCGCTATGAACGTATCCAAGCTAATGCCGAGGCCCGCTCCCGTGCTGGCGAGGACAGCAAATCATTCGAAGAATTTGTAGCTGAAGAGGAAGCTGAAATGCATAGCCAGGGCGACCCAGCCACTTTGGATATGAGCGGGGTCAAGGTCCGCTCCGATTTATTTTTACTCAACGATGCCACCGATTTAACTGACTTCCAAAACTTCATCACCGAGCAGCTGTTCGGTGTGCACAAAGATTCGGCGCCGACAAACTAAAATCCTCCGGTTAAAGAGGATTTTAGGCAGGGTAGGCAGCTTTTAAGCGGCCACTAGTTCTGCATTGTCGGCTACTTCACCCATCAAGATATCAAACTCATCTTGGACCACCGCTTCGTAATCCGGCACATGGGCTTTAACCCACTCGTTAATTGTCTTTTCGTCAGCACTTTCCTGCAAGGCGACTAATTCTTGAGCCTTTTCATCATCAAGTAGGTTAAAGATTTCCAGACCCACCCGTTGCTGTAGCGTCTCTTCGAAGTGTTCAATGAAAGCCTTAGCTTCGGTGTCGCTCAGGTTGATACCTAAGGAGCTCAAAGTAGTTTTATCTAAAATCATGACATTTGTTTCCTTTTGTTATTAGTTTAATTTACCGCGGTGCTCAGCAGCTTTACGCTCGTGACGACCGCTCATTACGTAATGGTATGCGGCTTTATTAACTTTAGCGGTTGTTCCAGCGTAACTTACGGCTTTACGACCCTTACTCGCAACCCAACGACTTACGGCGGCATCCAAGTCCAAGCCTTTACCGATTACCTTAGAGTCAAGCTGGGCAAGCTTAGCGTCTAGCGCTACACCCCCGCGAATGGCTTTACCATCGAGGTTAGCAAGCTTAGCATCAAGTGCTACGCCACCCTTTACTCCATAATAAGTGCCAACTGCTGCAGCAGCTATCGGCAGGCCAACAACTACTCCTGCGCCTATCAAAGCGCTTTTACCAACTGTTTTGGCAGCTTTATTTACCGTTTCCAATTTTTGGCCGGCAATTTCGCGGCGTTTTTGCCATACCGCTCGGCTGGCTTCTTTACGTTGCTGTGTTAGGTCCCGAAGTTCAGCCCTAGCCTGGTCGCGCTGTTGGCGACGAGTTTGGCGGCGCTCCTGAGCGGCTTCGGCACGTTTTTGCCAGCGGCTCTTAACGGCTTCAACCGACTCGTTCTTAATTGTTTTGACAGTGCCACCGATTTCTTTAGCGTTCGCTTTTGTATCGGCGCCCAGCAGTTTTACTTCCTTCATGATGGAGCCACCGACTTTAGTGGCAATGTCTAAGCCTTTACGCGTAGTTTCAGCAATAGTCTGCTTAACAGTCCGACGCTCAGCCATGCGCTCCGCAAACTGACCAATCTTTAGGCCCATGCGGGTTATAAAGCGGTCGGGGTTACGTGGCCCAGCCTCAGTGTGGTACCGATCAATGAACGCTGCATGCTCTGAGCGGTACTTATTAACAACTTCAGTTGCACTGTAATCAGGGGCTGTATTTCCTGCTACGCGGTGACGTCCCACCTGTTCCGTAGGGTTGGTCTCAGGAGCTACCACAGGGAGAAGCTCATCTGTTGGCTTTAAGTTAGTATCAATTTCGGTTGTTGGGCCCCAGCCTTCTTGTCCTGGATCAATAGAACGTAGGGCATGAGGATTCTGGAGAGCATTATAATCCTGGGTGGAGTCATAAGCCGTTGGGTTTGGTGCTGTTTCGACAGCCATAATACTAATTCCTTTTATTTTGTTGTTTATTATTATTTAGTACCTTTATACTAGCATACTATTTGATAAAAATCAATAGTGTGCTATAATAGATAGTATGGCAGAACCATTACAAGAGTTAGGGATCCCTGTAAATTGCGGGCAAGAAGGCTGTGATAAGCGTATTTGTGTTCCTTTTAGTAGGATTGTTAAGTTAGAGCTTACCAGGGAAGGTATGACGGTATCGGCCGCACACGCCCCTTCTATTGAGTGTGATAACCCTGAATGTGGGGAAGTACCAGGTACTGCAACAATAACCGACCCACTAGATAGAGGGCTTATTGAAAGTTATGCTCCGGCCAGTGCCTCAAGAATTGGCCTAGAAGTTTCAACTCTAGATAATTAAAGATTCATCTTGGTGTATTGATCAGCTGTTCGGTGTGCATAAAGATTCCGCGGCTTAAGGCCAATTAGGCGTTATCTGGTTTTGCACTCTGTGGAATAGCGGTATATTTTGCTCGTTTTGGGTATGCTGCATAATCAGGGCGCCGCTTAATGCCCTCGTCCAATAACGTATACAACTGCCTGAAAGCATCGGCAATCGATGAGCTTTCTATGACCATGCCCATGGCCTGTTCGCCGAATTGGATAATAGATAATTTATTGCCATACACTGCCCATTCCACAGGGGCAGTGTAGTCCTCTTTGTCTATCCACGTACGTCGCAGTAACATTAGTTTATCTGAATCCTCGACAGCCATGCGATTGTTGGCGGCGAGCTCATAAGGTAAATAATCTTGAATGATGGTTTCTCGTGGAATGCCGAGGCGTGGAAAATTGTTTCGAAGCTTATGTAAAGCTTCAAAACCAAGAAAGGCAGCATCAGCGCTGCTACGAATAAATTTGACCGGTTGCCCAGTAGATAACTGATCCTTGTTGATTTTTGCTAGGCCATCAGCACCTTCATAGTAACGAATACTGGGGCGCTCTGAATGAGCAAAGTAGTAATCAAGCAGATGGGGTAGCTCAGAGTTTAATCTCCGCTCGCGTTGTCGAGCTGCTTCGGATTGCTTCTGTACAAATTGCTCAAGAGCAGCTGGGCTAGCTGCCGAGTAGTGAAACTTCTTATTAATTTGTTGTTTTAGGGCGAGATCAAATTCTATGAGCTTATCAAGTACTTTATACATGTTAGTGCGGCTTTCACCAAGCTGTACGGCTAAGGTTGACGCAGTGGTAGTACCGTGCTCAACAAGATGTTTATAGGCAATTGCTTGATTGCTACTTAAACCAATATCTTCTAGTAGTTGAATGTCCATGATTACATACTATCATCGATATCAATTATTGACTTTTTTGTATAAGATATTATAATAATTTTTAATATTGAGATGTAGTATGCCAGCTGTTGAACACCTGCCAATTAATTATGAACTACATGCGGTAGAGGTATCGACCGCATACATCAATGAGATAGCGGAGACTGATGCTTTAGTGCAACTTGTGGGTAGCTTTGGGGTGTCTACTCATATATTAGATACAACACATGGCGCAAGTGCTAGACAACGGTTGTTGTGGCTGAAGGCATTTTCTAATGAGTATTTAGATAGTCGGCAGGGTAAAGAACGGGATCAAGTGGAGATGGTGCCCTTTAGGCCAGCCGAAGAGACAGCAATTGAAGCATGTGTAGAAGCATTTCATATGCGCGGTGAAACAGATGCCTCGCGGCAACAGTATGGTTTTATATCTGTACTCGGTGGCCGAAATCAGCGCAGCTTGCATCGTGTAAGACACGCTAAAAGACAATTTGAAAACGGCGTGACTGCACCATACTTGTTATTATTGGGTAGTAACCGGTCGGTCGATGAAACTGAGCGCGTGAACACAGCCAATTATGCAGGTAACCCCGAGACTGAATATGATCTTATGAATGCGGCATTTGAGCAAGAATTTGGGGTTTCAGAATATGATGAGGTAGCATTTGACTCCCAAGGGCTACCAGTTGATGCCAACACACCGGATAGCGGACGAGTCCGTTATTATGAGCTTTCTAATGGCACTAAAGTTCTATCTGTTAGCGCTCCGAGGATCGAAGGCACGCAACGGACCAATACGGCCGATACATATCTGTTCATAGATATGATACTGGGTAAAGCACTTCAAAATGGTGGCTCACTCTTGGCAATAACCTCGGATATATTTGTGCCATTCCAGCACGCCGATGCGCTGCGTATTCACACGCTATTGGGAAATATGCAAGTAGAAACCATTGGTTGTAACGAAGGCGAGTACCTTAGCCCAGCAGCCTATGCTAACGAAATCAATGCCCTAATTAACCAGACATACCTTTTGAATGAGGAATTGTTAAAAGATGCAGACTATGCGTGGTTAGAAGAGCATGTGTCGGGTAGTGCTAAAGATTTGCATGATTCCTACATGGCTATGGTGAGGGCTCGTCAGGTGAATGTAGGCGGAGTTACCCTACGGATCGCTCTAGAAGCGGCTAGACGGCGTGCCGAACTGCTACTTGCTATAGAGCGGGGGCGGTTTGGCACAGACACGTGGGCTGCTGCAACTGAGCATGAGCTATCAGACCAGATGATGGGTTGGGTTCAGCTTGATATTGATAGCGGCCGTAATGAGTTATATGGATTGCAATGGGAGTCGTCACTGGCGTATGCGGCTGTGCAAGGAATTCGAGTTATTAGCGATTCAGCACGGAAGAACATAAGTTAGATTCAAAATTTACTCAGTTTGTATTCTCGATATGAGACAGTATTACTTTTTAAACCAAACATTTATATTGTCTTTGTGTATATGCATTTCACAAAACTAGAGAATTTCTATTGTAAATACAGAAAAACATTATAAAGTACTGTATATGAGTAGTGAAACGTTAGTAGTTACAGCTGATCAAGTTACCCAATTATTTGGTAGCACAGAACAAATTAATCCAGAAGCTATGCACGGTGAGACCTTTATGACCCCTGCTGGAGTACAGGTCAGGTTTGGTGATAGCAGATTAGGCGTAGTTAGGGACCCTGAATCTGATGACGAGACGTTTCGCATTACCGGTAACACAGTACCACGTCTCTGCGGAGCATTAGGCAGTACTTGTGCCACTGTTTGTGGGCTTGCCGACCGAGCAATGAGCATGGCTGATCGCCAAGCCCTAGATTGTGCTTCAGCAAATGCTGCTCGCGCATTTGAAGGCCGACCCGGTTTTATGGTGGCCCAGACTAACAATGAGGTAGTATTTCTATCCGACGAAGGTAGTTACAAAGATGTCACTATGCGTGACGAAAACGGCACTGAGCAAACAGTTTTTGGTAAAGCCAAACCAGGTGCTGTGCTGGTAATTGCCGAGAGTGATATTCGCGAAAATGCCGAAAGCGGTATTTTTATTGGTGCAAACAATGCTGATAACTCTTTTGGCATTGCTACATTTGCCTTGGACGGCGAACGGTATGCCTTAACTTTTTCGTCAACGCGCCTTAACTTGGGTGACCGCGATCAGGATGCCCAAATCTTGCGAAAAGCTATCGACGGCATTCTTGATAGGCGGGGAATTTTTGGGGACGAACGTGCTCAAATGATTGCTGATTTACAAGTGCAGATCGATATTGGCTATTCAGCCGGTATCGATGACTTCGCCTTTGATATCAGGATTCCAAAATACGAACCACCAGAGGAATTAGCGAATATTGATATTCGAGACTTAACGGCAGAACAGATAAAACTTCTATCTGTTGAATCCCAAAATGCTCGACATTTATTACTCGTCAACGGACACATTGATGAGAACGGTAAGGTGAAAGAAGGTGAGGCCGGTAGAATTAAGCCATCAGAATTTATGAACTTCTGGTACCCAGGGGCTTTACTTAACGGTGAAATCATTGGCCATCCCGAAGTAGAGCTCAAGTTATATACCCCTAGGACAGAAGAAGGTTGTCCGGGTGATGGCGAGCTATGCCATGTTGATTACGTCAAAATAACTCAACGCACCTTAAAAACGCAGTTGGTTGAAATGGGTATTCCTGAAGAAAGTATTGTCTATAACACTGACCAGATCATCAATACGGCTTCATCAGATAACCGTCTAGCCTCAAATCGTGCCATGGATCTCGTGGGCATAGATGTCAAAAAGACGTTGCGATCGGTAAATGGTGCTATGGTAGCTTTCCCTCGGTTGGCTGCCTAGAACGTAATATGCATACATTCACGAGTGGATGGTTACGAGATCATGGGGTTGAGGGGGATGATGCCACCTTGGCCAATGTGGCTGCGCATGCCCGCGCGGCGCTAGAGGCGCGAATTAGCTATGCATTAGTTGAGCAACTGGATGATATCGAAAGGGCCGAATATTTGAAGATGGAACGCCAGAAAGATAGCCACCAAGATTTGTTGCAGTGGCTAAAATTGCATTGTCCCGACCATTCCCAAATCATCAATGAAGTCACTAATGATTTTCAGCAAGATATTATCGCCAGTGATCACCCAATAATGTTTATCCTAGAACAAACTAGTTAGGCCAATTTTGGGTGTTTGCGGAGAAGCTCAGCGCTGTGATCGTGCAGCAGGGCGGCACGGGTGTGTTTGCGGGTGCGGCGCTGGATAAGGCGGATTGTGAAGTATAGAGTGGCAACACCGATGGCTGTGAGCCAATCGGTAATAGTCAATGAGCCGGCGTGGAAGTATGGCTGAATCCAGGGGTTGTAGATGATATTCAGAATGCAGAAGAATGAGACAGCAAAGGCGAGGAGTAACTTTTTATTGCTCCAGATATAGCTGGTAAAGAAGCGTTCGTGATTGTCGCTGCGCACTAACATGAGGTTGATAAACTGACACATGACAATCGTGACGTAGGTGAGAATAGTGGCTTTGAAATACAGGGTGCTGCCGGTATCGATCCTGACTGGGCTGAGGCCGCGCCGCTCGAAGAAGAATAAGAAGTTACCATAGGCCAGAGCAGCGGAAAGTAAGCCAAAACCAACAAATTCGCCAACGGCAGGGCGATTGATGATATGGTCACTCAAGCTACGAGGTTGATCGTGCATAAGTTTGTGCTGAGCGCTATCCCAGCCAAGGGCGGTAATGGGGAACATCTGCGCGATGACATCGATGGCCAGGATCTGGATGGCAGTAATAGCTAGCGGCACATGGAAAACGGTTTGACCGACGAGACTGATTAAAATAGCTAGTAGTTCACCCGCATTATCGGTGAGGGCACAACGAGCGGCTTTAACAATGTTGTGATAAGTCAGGCGGCCTTGTTCGACGGCACTAACCAAGGTACTGAAGCTATCGTCGAGCAGGACGATTTCGGCGGCATCTTTGGCGACATCGGTACCGGTTTTACCCATCGCAACACCGATATCTGCTCGTTTGAGCGCCGGGGCGTCATTGATACCATCGCCGGTGACCGCGACCACACGGCCGCTTTGTTTGGCGATCTCGACAATACGTAATTTATCTTCTGGCGCCACACGGCTAAATACCGTACCGCCACGTTCTACCATTTGTAGAATCTGGCTGTCGGCTAAGCGGGGTAGCTCGCTACCAAGCACAACCGTGACATTTTCGGGTTTATCGGCTAGTTCGGCGTGTCGGGCGATCGCTTGTGCGGTCGTGGGATTGTCACCTGTCACAACTGACACCTTGATGTGAGCGGCGCGAGCGGCCATCATGGCGGCCGGAACTTGATCGCGCAAGGGGTCGAGCATGCTAACCATGCCCAGGAAGGTAAAACCTTGCTCGACTTGGTTCATGTCGAGTTTCTTCAGATCAGTTTTAGCGGGTAGCACGCGATACGCGAAGGCGAGGTTACGCATGGCCTTTTGAGCCTGTGACTCGTTATAATCGTTGAAGCGCTTATGGTCGGCTGCGGTCAATTTTCGCTCTAAAATGTGATCGTGCAGCTTGGTGGAACGACTGAGGATCGATTCGGGTGCACCCTTGGCAAAGACAACGATTTTGCCGTTATAACGGCGTACAGAGCTCATTAGTTTACGAGCAGAATCAAACTGAAATTCTTTAATTTCCTGATTTTCGGCATCCAATTTGTCAGTGTCGAGCCCAGCCTTGCGAGCGAGTGTTATTAACGCGCCTTCAGTCGGATCGCCAACTACATACCAAGTAGGATGTTGATCATCGGGTGCATCGACGCGGGCGTTGCTGGCTAGTGCAGCGGTGGTGAAGAATAGATCTAACTCTTTGAGCGCCTTCGCACTGAGTGGTTTTTGTTTGCTATCGACCACTTCGCCATTGGCTTCGTAACCGGTGCCTGTAACACTGTATTCGGCATTACCAATTAACAGGTTAGTGACGGTCATTTCATTTTTGGTGAGCGTGCCGGTTTTATAAGTTAAGATGACATTGGTGGCACCAAGGGTTTCGACGGACGACAACTTTTTAACGAGCGCCCGGGCTTTGGCCATGCGGCCAGCAGTTTGAGCGAGTGTAATATTCACTTCGGCGGCCAAGCCGTTGGGGATCATGGCCGCAGCGATACCAATAGCAAATAGCAGGGCATCGTGAACGCCAAACTTGGCCTTGAGGGCGATTAGCGTCAAAATAACCGCTAAAATCACCGTACCTTGAACTAAGCGGGTGGCGAGATTATTCATCTCTTTCTGGAGCGGGGAGCTATCGGTACTGGTGACCTGGCTCAGGCTAGCAATCCGGCCCAGCTCGGTATGCATACCGGTGCCAATTACAATGCCGTGGCCATGTCCAGTGGCAACGGTAGTGCCCATGAATAATAAATTGTGCCGATTCGCGAGCAGTACGTCGCCAGTGATAGCATGTACGAACTTGCGGCTTGGTTCACTCTCGCCAGTTAGCGCAAAATCATTACTGGCCAGTTCTTCCTCATCCATGATACGTAGATCGGCCGGTACGGAATCGCCCTCTTCGATATAGACGACATCACCCATAGTTAATTGACTGGCATCAACCTCTGTTAAGCGGCCGTTGCGCATAACCTTGGCTTTGGACACCATCAGCTGTTCCAGGCTCTGGAATAAGGTCTCGGCCTTGTGTTCCTGCAGGAACCCGACGGTAGTGTTCATGAGGGCAATGATGAGTAGAATTGCGGCCGTTTTGCCATCGTGTAAATACAGCGATAGTCCCGCGCTGATCAACAAAATTATCACCAAGATGTTTTTGAACTGCCGCAAAAACGTCATGAGCACATTTTCGTGATGCGCTTTGTGCAATACATTTAGCCCTAGGTGTTCTAGCCGATCCTTCGCTTCGACCTCAGTTAGGCCGCCAGCTTGTGATCGTAGCTCGCTCAACACCTCAGCCGGACTCTGTCGATAATAATTCAGCCGCGTCTGCCCATCCATTTACCCGTAATTATACCGGGAAATAGCGTATTTTGCTTTTGAGTTTACAGCTCTACTAGCAAAGGAGTTACGATTAAGCTTGTTCGGCTTGCGGAGGAGGGTCTGCAGGCCTGGCAAATCGTCTCAGAAAATCTATTTTTACAATGGTCCTGGTTTGTGGGTCAACAATTATGTACTTATTTTCAAGTACAAGGCTGCCTATCAATTCTTCAAGAGATGGCATTCTCAGGGTATCAGCTTGCGAAGGCAATTCTGCTCTTTGCTTTGAGCTTGCTGCATGAGAAGTCGTCGTCTGTGCTATCTTATCCGAAATAGCCCTTGCACCTGCATCGGTAACAAAAACGGGATATGTATCGGATAGCCCGGACCCAGCAGTTCTTACTACGCCTGGTTCTGCAATAGTTCTTATGGCTGCAGCTATTTTTGCTAGCCCTTGAACATAAGATATGGGCACCTCATTCATGGCTGCCGCAAGTTGTATATGGAAATCAGTTAGCTTCGGTACTCGGCCATTGGTGTGCGCTTCTTGTATATAGTGTGCCCGGCGTTCCAGATAACTGTTAATCCATTGCTGCGGCGTGCAGCCCATCCTTTCAGTAAATCTAGAGTACTTAGGCAAGGGTTCATCAATCGGTAGGGTGTATTGAGGATCGATAAGTTCCTTGTAAGAAGTTGCATCAGGGATCGTTGCGGAAGCGGCTAAGTTGTCCGCTGATTCGGGTTCGCTCATTTTAGTTGTGTTCTTGGGCAGCGAAGTTACGATCCTGTGCAGCAATCATCTCTGGAGTAGTTGGTGCGAAGCCACCACGCACTGCGCAGGCACTTGCTTGATCAGGTGTACAGCGACCACTAAAAGTAACTCTCTTTTTTGTAATGTCATCTACGGCGAGGCCTTTTTCACCATATTCAGCACCGTCCGCTAAGGCAAGCACACCAGCATACATACGTGTAGTTATCCCCTCGTTATCAAGTTGATAGCTTGCCAAATGTCCACAATGTATAAGTACTGACATAATTTCAGGCGGATGATCTGTAAATTGTTGTAGGGCCTCAATAGTTCGTGTTGGGTCGCCCATATAAATATCCTTGAATTAGTACAGAAACATTATATAAGTATTTATATAGTATAGCTATATAGTGATTATCAAATAGCAAATTAACAGATATAAATAATGTCAAAATATAATTGACAAACTACAACTAACAGAGTATAGTAGAAGTTATGGATACAGTGTTAGCTGACGTTGGGTTGAGCCCGGCTGAAAGTACGGTGTATAGGTATTTGTTAGCGAATGGGGCTGATACAGCCGCAGCGATTGCCAAGCATACCAAGCAGACACGAACGAATGCCTATATGCTGCTGAACAAATTGGCTGAGAGCGGTATTGTGGAAGCCGATGATTCGACAGCGGTACGGCGATACCACGCGGCTAACCCCACAATCTTGCAGCACCAAGTAAGGCAACGGCAGCAGGCCTTAGCGCGGACGAATAAGTCGCTGGAACTAGCGATGCCAGAACTGCTGTCAATGTTTAATCTGTCGCAGCAGCGGCCTGGCGTGGTGTATTTGGAAGGTCTAGATGGTTTAAAAGTATCATTTGAAGATCAGGCAAAGTCTAAAACTGATTTGTTGATATGGGGCAGTGATATCGCCAATGAGGATTTGAGGATTTGGCAGGTGATAGAAAAGGGTGGCTACAAACGACGAGCCCGTGGTATTAAAACCCGAGCATTATTCCATGCCGAGGCAGCTAAGTGGCCACATATTCGTGACTTCACCCTTAAAAACTTTGAAGTACGCCTCTGGGGACAGCAGCCATTTCTGGGTGAAGTATTAATTTATGATAATCGAGTGACATTTACTACGTACGCACCAGAAATTATGGTAACCGTATTAACTAACGACGTTATGGCAGATACGTTTCGTACTATTTTTGAAAATTGTTGGCAGATTGCTGAGAAATTGCCCAAAAGCCTCTAAGCCACGCGGCTCATACTTGTAAATAGAGCTGAGAGAGTGTATAATAATTGAGATTATTGAACTATGACAGTACCAAGTGAAAAGCCTTTTTCGGGTGGGAGTGCGGGTGGTGATATACCATCCGGTTTATTGCGTATTGTAGACGGTGCAGCTCCCGAGGGACCAGAAACTGCTACTACCGATGAAGTTGGGTACGCGGCTGGAGCGCTCTCACTTGTCAGGGAGGTAGGGTTTGATGACTCGTGTGTGGGAGAAATGCCCGATGGGGCAGCCGTCGACGTCAGTTGTTCGTCAACTACAGGTGTGAGCCCCGAGGCTAAGGCGGCTGAGGAAGAGGATGGGCCAACTAAGGCTGTGAATGCCTTTATAGTCGAGCTGCTATTACTCAATTCCCAAGAAGACGAAGTTAGTCCGGCAATGCAGGAGGCGATGCAACAGAGAGCAAAATCTCTGGCGCCTGATCTCCTCGGTATTGAAATCGGGGACGCTTTAGTGGGAGATTTCCTTACCTGTTTCCGGGCAAAAATTTTGCCAGAATTCGTCAAAACACGTATGG
>Ga0157369_10008422_pt1 | contig 11826 bp, 8 predicted proteins | sample C25metaG_FD_113461 | JGI IMG/M metagenome (GOLD analysis project Ga0157369, IMG submission 113461) | Corn rhizosphere microbial communities from Kellogg Biological Station, Michigan, USA - C2-5 metaG | ecosystem: Host-associated > Plants > Roots > Rhizosphere > Soil | place: USA: Michigan... | reverse complement strand
GGACGCCGACCAACCCTCGAGCGAAGGCCGCGATGCCCGCATCCGCCAGAGTATGCTGCGCGCCATCCGCGGCACGATCCGCCAGCTGCCTGCACCGACCTCGCACCACAGGTTGATTGCGGAAAGCGGACGGACATAACCGGCCACTGCTCCGCAGGCCCGAAACCCGATCTGCGGCAGGATCTTCACCGTATCGGCGCTGCCTCCGATCGCGTACAGCGCATCTGTCAGGCGCCCAACATGTTTCATCAGGGCCACCCCTGCCCCGACCTCGCTGTGCCGCGCGGCCCAATCGATCACGTGCGCCAGGCGCAGGCGCTTCCCGTCGGCGAGCAAAGTCGCAGGCATCACCCCGGCGTGGGCCAGCACTGCGCTTCCATCGGTCAACACGTACGAGCGCGAGCCGGCCCACTCGGGGCGCTCCCGCCAGTATTTCCAGTGCAGGTGCCGCGGCTCGGTGTTCGACCTCAAGCCCGCCTCGGACATGAGGGCGGTAATGGCGGCGGCATCCTCCGGCCCCGAAGGTCTCACGCAGCGCCGCCGGGGCTGCGCCGCGAGCTCGGCACGGGCCGCAGAGTCTTCGACGCGCATCATCGCCGTACCGGGGACTCGATCGAGGGATGACTCGCGAGCATTGTCTTGGATTCCCGCCCGATCTTCATGCTTATTCTCGGAGGACTCTACACGCCAGGCTTGGCATCCGGAAGAGACGCAATCAGCGCCGCTCCATTCGCATTCAGGAAATTGGCGAGTGCTGCGCGCGCCGCATCGCAGGAGACATCGCATTGGGACCGCAGCGCGAAGAGCGCCGAGTACGGTGTGCCGATGAGCGAGCGGGCGCCGTACCACAATTGCGAGGACACCGATACAGCGAACAGGTGGCCGCCGATATCGATGACGGACCAGATGAGCGAGCGACGCCCTCGGGAGTCGAGCGCGATGACCTCACTGTGCGGAATGGCGGCGCCGGAGGCGAGCGCAATGCTCTCGAGGGAGAGCCCTTGCTCACCGAGCACGGAGTTCCTCTCGTCGAGGATGTGCGCGCCCTGGGTCTGTCGCGGGAACCCGAAGGCCGCGACTTCCACGGCACGGCCGTCCGTACTCTCGTAAACCGCGCGCAGCTCGGTATGTGCACCGATAAACCTGGGGCGCCACAGCGGGTCCACCGAGCTCAGCGGCCCACGCCACGGCGCGCGCGCCGGCGGCAGCGCGAATGCCGCGCCGCTGGCGCCGGCATCGGTCGAAATGAGGCTGCCATAAACGAGCGCGGGGGCGGCGAGCAGACCCAGGGAAATCACCCCATAGCCTCGCCAGGAAAGTTGCATCTGCTGCGCGGCCCCGGGCGCGACAGCACCATCAATGGGCCCGGCAGCCCCTTGCGCCACCGGGACCGCCGTGCGACCGGCCATCCAAACGAACAGGAGCAGCGCGCACGCGAACACGATCCAGCCTAGCGCAAGGTGATCGCGGGTCGCGAGAGCGTTACGCATATGCGAGCGATATCCGATCTCGACGATGAGGAGCACGCGCAGCCAATTGCTGACGACCGCGAGCAGGATCATGCCGCCGATGAGGCGCGCGCGCCGGCGCAATGCCGCCCGCTCCAGCTCCCCCTGCAGAGCCGCGACTGCGAGCCCGACGGTGAGAAAATCAACGCCGCTGCACTCCGGGGCGACGACGAAGAGCATCCCCTCCGGTAGTCTCACCGTCATTCCGGACATGGCGAGGGGGAGCCCTAAGATCGGTCCGATCATCCCGACTGCCCATGCGGTCAGCCGCTGCAGGGCAGGCCCGAGCAGGCCCCAACCCGGCAGGGCGAAATAAAGAAAACCTATCGCGAATCCCGCCGGGCGCGCGGCCCCCCACCCGAGCAGGGCCAGCAGGGCCAGCCAGAGGATGGCGGGCAGGAAGAAGAGCTGCAGGGTCAGAATGCCGGCGCGCCAGGAGATCAGGCTCACCAGGGCACAGGCGAGCAGCGGCAGGCAGGCCCAGGGCACGGGCTCGATCGATATCTGCTCGAAGCGTCTACGGGCCCGAAACAGCAGGAACACGGCCAGAGCCGCGATCAGCACCCCGCTCTGCGCGTTGGCATCGTGGACGCCCCAATAGCGGCCCAGAGCGGCCATGTCGGGCCAGTAGAGCGCCCCCACCCCCAGGAGGACGGCCGCGACCCGCACCGCATTGCTCACCCTGAAGCGCTCGGCATGGGGACCCCCCGATGTCGGAGAATTTAACATGCGGATCGCGGGCTCGAACGCTCTGAATTCTTCATGCTAACACACTGTTTTTAAAATGGTTTTAGCGTGAATAGTACGCTCGCCGGACGCGTGGTGTCGAAAAGTGGCGACAGTACTGTCGGGCTGCTTTACAATCGCCCGCATCGACGGAGCCTGCTGCACCAAAGATCTCAGGCCTGTCGGGCACTTAGCGTACGTGGCACGAACTTTGCAAGAATAACATTGCCACACGAAGTACGCGGGGGAAGCGATGCGGACCATCATGTTGGGTTTGTTGGGTTGCGCCCTGATGGCGATCGGCGCACCCGCGGCGCATTCGGGTGACGCGACCTGTAAAGCAATCCCGAGTTGGTGCTCGGCACCCACCGGGCACCACCATGATCCCGGTTCTTCCACCCCTGAGCCCGGAACTCTCGGGCTGCTCGCACTCGGAGCGGCCGCCTCCATCGGCATGCTCCGTCGGAAAAAGAAGTAATAGCCGCAGCCGCCTACCCGCTGTCGGAGCTGCTCGACCTCTCGGCTCCCGACCCCTCCTCTCCGTAGCCGTAGTAGTAATACGCCGACGTCTCGGACCGCATGCTCTGATTCAGCATCAGGGATACGGCCGGATGGTCCTGTAAATTCTCGAGCGCATCGAGCAGCACCGGCTGTGGAGTCGATTCCGCGCGGACGACGACCAGGATCTGCCCCACCATCTGCACCAGGGCGGGAGACTCGGTGGTCTGGATGAGCGGCGGTGTGTCGAAGAGGACGATCCGGTGATCGTCGTGCTTGCCCAGCAGGGCTGCCAGCTCCTCCATGCGCCGGCTCGCAAGAAGCTCCGTCGCATCCGCAGAGCTCTTGCCTGCGGGCAGAAAGGACAGTGTCGGAACGTCGGTGTGGCGAATGGCCGTCTCTACGTCCAGCTGCGGATCGCGCAGGACGTCGAGTAGACCTTGCTCACCCTCGAGACCGAACGTCCGGCTCAACTGCGGCTTCGCGACATCGGCGTCCACCAGGAGCACGCGCAGATCCTTCTCCCTGGCGAGGCTGAGCGCGAGATTGATGGCCGTAAAGGTCTTGCCTTCCCCTGACATCGCGCTCGCGAGCATGATCATGTGTCCCTTGGCCACGCGCTCCGCTCCGCGTCCGAACGCGCCAGCGATCAGGGGACGTTTGATCTTGCGATACTGTGAGGAGAGCCGCCGCTCATGCGCCTCGGGCGGCAAGAGTCCCAGGGTGCGCAGCCTGGGACGGTCGAGGATGATCGGAGGATGTTGCCCGGCGGCGGGCGCACTCCGCTCGGGTGAGCGGGCGGCGAAATCCGGCTTGGCCACAGTGAGGTCCGGTGCCGCCGGGTCAGGACGTTTCTGTTTGGCGTCCTGCAGCTTTTGCAGCGTCTTCTCCACCACGCTCATGTGTGTATCCCTCCCAGGAGACTCAGCAGGCGCCCTTGCATCGCCAGGATTCCGAGTCCCAGGGCCACGAGGCCAGCCACCGCCCAGGCATAGCGCACGCGCTCGCTGCGGATCACGGTGCGGCGATCATCGAGCCAGGCGATGCTGACGGAACCCAACACCGGAAGACCGGTCACCGCGGCGAGGTGGCGTGCGCTCACGAATACCGGATGCAGCATGTGCAGGAGGTACGCCAGCCCTCCGCCCGCTGCGAGCGACAGGGCGAGCGCCCCCAGGATGAGCATCGCCCGCCTCGGTCCCACCGGCGCGAATTCCGCTGTCGGCGGGTCGATCACCTGGAATTTCACGACGCCCGTCGACGCGGCCTGCTGCCCAAGGCGTGCGCGGTTGAGCCTTGCCAGCAGCGCATCGTATTGGGTGCGGGTGACGTTATAGTCGCGCGTCAGTTGCGCGTATTGAGCCTGGACCTCCGGCGCCGTCGAGATCATGGCACGCACTCTCGCCACTTCCTTCTCGCGATCGGCGATCTCCTGCTGCAGGGAGGCTACGGTCACGTCCTCCGCGTTGTACTGCTCCTGAAGCTTCTGATAGACGGGATTGGCCGCGAGGCTGAGCTGGTTCGCGGCATGCACGTCACCCTTCTTGGCGGCGGCGATCTGCGCTGCTTCCCGCTCCTTGAGCTGCTCGAGTGTCCTGCGGAGCGCGATGACGTCCGGATACTGGTCGGTGAACTTGAGCAGCAGGTCGTTCAGTTTCTGCTGCGCCTGGGCGATCTGACTCTCGGTATCGAGCGCCACTGAACCCTTCCCGTCCACCGGGCCGGCGGTGAACTGCTCTCCGGACTGCAGCTGCTCCGCGAGTTTCTGGCGTTTGCGCAGCTCGAGGCTGAGACTCTCCCTCGCCCGGGTCAGCTCGTTCATGTCACCCTGCAGGCGGCTGAAATAATCGCCCTGATCGCCCGGCAGGAGCCCGACGTTGTTCTTCTTGAACGAGGCGAGGCGTTGCTCGGAGGCGGAGAGGCGCGCGCCGTAGTCGGCAATCTGTTGGCTGAGGAACTTCTCGGCTTCATCCGAGCCCTGTTGCTTGCCGCCGAGAGTGCCCTGGACGAAGGTGTTGAGAAGCTGCGTGACCACCTGCAGGGTCCGCGGGCGGCTGCGATCCCGGTAGGTGATCGTGAAGAGCGCAATGGTGCTCTGCGGCTCGAGCTTGCCGTCGATGTCGATGTTGTTGCGCAGGGTCGCGAGCACCTTCTGACGCTGCCCGACCGTGTGGGCCGCCGCGAACAGCCCGGCATCGTTGGCCACCTTGTTCAACTCCGGCCCGCCGAGGAGCCCGTCCCGTACGCGCTCGATCTGGCCACCTACATCGCCGCTGAGGCTCAGCCCCTCGGTCGCCTCGCTCAAAGTGGTTCGTGTATCGACGAACACCTTGGCATACGATTCGTAGGTATTGGGGATCAGTAGGACGCCGACCCAGAGGATGGGCGCCAGGCACCAGGCCACGATCAGCGCGACCCGCCTGAATCGCCAGATACCCCGCAGCTGGTCCAGGACCTCTTCGACGGTGGCGTGGAGGTTCGGTGCACTCATGTCAGTCCGTGGGCACAGGGGTCCAGGCAGCCCCTTCTTGTAGTTGGGTCGGGCATGTAGATGGGCGTCGATGCGCCGCGAATTGCGCTCCGGCGCTCACGCGCGTCCGGCTGTTTGCCGGGAGCGATTGTACCAGTCAGAGGGCTGAAATGCCCGTGACGTCTGTGCCGGCGCCCGAGTCCCCGGACTGACGAGACCCCCCATCCGGCTCATTATGTCGCCAATGCCCACCGCGCACGGCACGTGGAGGAGCGCTCCAGGTGCCATGCCTGCCGAGCCTCAGGTGACCGCCTGCAGCGCCGCGGCGATCACCGGGCGCAGCTGCTCAGGCTCTCTCAGGTAGGCATCGTGACCGTGGATCGAGGATATCTCGCGCACCTGTGCGACACCCATGCGCGCGACCAGCGCACGCACATCACCCAGCGGCACCAGCTGGTCCTCACGCGCGCCAACTGCCGTAGTGGGTACGAATATGCGAGTGGCGTCGACCTGGTGCAGATCGAGCGACTCCGACAGACAAAGAAAGCTCTCCGCACGGAAGGCAGAGGTTGAATCGTCGTCCAGGAACAGATACCGCTCCACCGGGAATACAAACTCCTCGCCTTCGAGCCGCGGCGTGGCCGGAAAGCGGGCCGCAAATTCCTCCGAGCTGCGATAGAGCGAGAGGCCCACGGCGCGCGCCAGCCGCAGCCCCTCCTGCGGACGGGCGGACTGCATGGCGAACTTCGCGATCCGCCGTTGGATGCTGTGCCAGGCGATGGCCATCGGGTGTGGGCGGTCGGCGGCCGAGATGATGCAGAGTGCCGCGACCCGCTCCGGGAACCGCTCCGCGAATGCCAGGGCGACCATGCCCCCGTAGGACCCACCCACGATCGCGCGCAGGGACGGGACCTTCAGATGATCGAGCAGCCGCTCCAGGGCCTCGGCCTGATCGTAGGTCGAAATGCTCGGAAAGCGATGGCCCGCCTCAGGACCGGTCGACTCGCCGCTGCCACCGAGATAATCGAAGCTCAGGATCCGATGCCGGTTCGAATCCAGGGGGCGGCCCGCACCCACCACTTCGCGCCAGCAACCTCGCTTCGGCTCGGCCGGATCAAACAGCCGCCGGTCCGACCAGATTCCGCCCATGGCGCACACCAGGGGCGCATCCGACGGGCCGGTGAGCCGCCACGCAATCCGGGCGGCAGGCAGCTCCCCGCGATGATGCAGCGTCCAGGGGCCGGGGATCTCCAGGATTCCCTCGGTCATCGCGGCCTCTGGAGAGGGCGAACTCGCCGCAAAGGCCGGTTTCGGCATGACGGCGGTGGGCTCGCGCGAATCTTCCAAGGGCACTTCTCCACGAGGGACGACTGCCCGCCATCTTGGGCTGAATGTCTGCGGACCGCAATTGGGGCGCGCAGCCCCGTCTCCCGTCAGGTGATCGTCTTTTTGCCGACGTTCGACTGGGCGCTCTCGGTGCCGGAATTCGTGTAGGCCGTGATCGCGAAGTACCACGTCCCGGCCGTCAGATCGGTCACGACATAAGTCAAGGTGGCCGGGTTCGCGATGTCGACCGTGTTGGTCAGCGACCCGGCGCTGCTGCCGTAATGGATGTGGTAACCGGCCAGACTGGTGAGCGCCGAGCCGTTACTGTTCGTGGTCGGCGCGGTCCAGGTTAGCTTCGCACTGCCCGTGACCGGCGGCGGCGGGGGTGGCGGAGGAGGAGGCGGCGGCGGTGGCGTCGAGCCTCCTGAGCTCGGGGGCGGAGTCGTCGGCGGCCCGGATCCGGAGCTCGCGGGTGGGCTGCTCGACACGCCGACAGCCGAACCCGAGCCCGAGCCACCTCCCCCACAGCCGGAGAGGACGAGCACAGCGACGACAAGACCGCAAAGAGTCTTAAGTGGCCCCAATCGCATCTCCCGCGTGGCCCCACCGGAACGCTGAGCGACCGCACCGGGAAGCGACACCCGGGGAGCGGTAGCACATGCTATGCAGCAAACCCTATGCCAGGCAATTTAAGCCCTGTCTATTCAACGGGTTACGCGCGCACGGATGGCTGAATGGCGCGGCGGGCGGGTCGGAACCGTCTCCGAATGGAGACCCGTTCTGTCAACTCAAGTGCACGGTTGTGGGTAAGTATCTGAATCCACGAATGAGAACGGCTGTCGCCAACCGCAGACGCTGTTGCGGGTGAGGTCAGCCGGATCAACTCATGAGCGGGTCAACAGATCTTCCATCCAGGAGGCGACCTCCGCTGCCGCAGTAGAGCCCTCGGCTCGCAACCCCTCTATCGCGCCACGAATGTTTTCGGCGCGATGATTCTGGTTGAACTTAATCTTGATCTGTATCTCGTCGGCCGCGAGCTCGAAGCCGACGATGGCTTGCAGCCGAGCCCGCGCAGACTCTGCCGTGCTCTCGAATCGCCAGGGCTGCGTCGCGCCAGCCTCGTACTGCGCCGCGAGCGCAGCGACGATCCGCCCCAGCTCCTCGGCATCGTGGATCAGGCGCAAGCGCCCATAGAGGTGCGCGACGGCGTAATTCCACGTGGGCACGTTCTTCTCAGGCTCGAGATACCACCGTGGCGAGATGTAGGCGTGCGGGCCGTGCAGAATGAAAAGTACCCGCTGCCCCTCGATGTCCCGCCACTGCGGGTTGGCGCGCGCCCAGTGTCCGGCGAGCCTCACTCGTCCTTCGGCTCGGCGATACAACACCGGCAGGTGGGAAGCGAGCGGTGCGCCGTCGCTCTGCGAGACCAGAGTGCCGAAAGCGTTGTAGGCCGCCAGCCGGTCGAGCGCTGCCGGGTTCTGGGTGCCGAACGCCTGCGGGATGTACATGGTGAGCGAATGTTACCTGCCGTGCGGATCTGTCGCGCGGATCTCTAGAAATCCAAAGAAACGTGAATTCGCTCAACTTCCGCGGGTCTCATGCGTCCAACCCATTGAGGATTGAGGCACACACGATTGCGTTGTGATCCCGGTGTGCCGGTCGCGCTCGAGACTTCCCCCCTCCCTGAGACTCGAGCAGGCGCCGGCAGCTCCCGCACTTCGCGGGCACCGTCGGAAGCCTGCCGCCTTGGGCTCAACCCAAGGCGGTTTTTTTTGGCCATTGTTAATTGGCCCGAAGTCGCCTGCGGCGCTTCGGCCGAGCTCGGCCGTTTCACCGCCTTTCATCCCGCGGCCCAGGGAGCGGCCCTGGGCCGCTCACGCATTTGCTTTCGCACGGCGCACTGGCTAAGCCGCCTCAGCAGTGGGGGTGACTCCTGCGCGTCGCTGTAGTGCCGGCAGACGCATCGAGATCTCCAGGCCGCCGCCGGCAACGTTGCGGGCCTCGATGCTGCCACCGTGCACGACGATGGCACGGGCGGCGATCGCCAGGCCCAGGCCCTCGCCACCGCCGGCGCGATCCCGGGCGGCATCCACGCGGTAGAAGGGCTCGAAGATCAGCTTGAGATCCTTCTCCGGGACACCGGGTCCGTGATCGCGCACGGCGATCTCGATCCAATTCTGCCGCGCAGCCGTGACAACGACGGCGGAGCCGGAGGGCCCATAGCGCACGGCGTTGCGGATGACATTTTCGAACGCGCTGCGCAGAAGCTCAGGATCACCCGAAACCTCCAACCCCGCATCGGTCTGCACGGATACAGTGCAGCTTCGTGCTTCCGCCTCGATGGTGACGTCCTGCGCGATGGTCTCCAGCAGCCTCCCGACGTCGACCGGCACGCCCTGGAAGGCGGCCACGGGGCGCTCCAGCCGGACGAGCTTCAGGATCCTCGCAATGAGCTGCTCCAGGCGATCCGCTTCGTTCGCGATTCGCGTCAACTGCCGGTCCGGTCCTCCGTCCTGACGCTTCGCGAGCGACAGTGCGAGCTGCAGCCGCGTGAGCGGCGAGCGCAGCTCATGCGACACGTCGCGCAGAAGCTGCTGTTTGGACTCGAGCAGGCTCTGCACGCGCTCCGCCATGCTGTCGAAATCCGCTGCGAGCAGTGCGAGGTCGTCCTGACGCCCTTTCAGGCGCGGCAGCATGCGGACGCTGAGGTCCCCAGCCGCCATTTCCCGTGTGGCCTGGCGCAGCCGGTCGATCGGGCCGACGAGATGCCGCGTGAGGAAAAAGCAGATGACCGTGCTCACCACGAGCGCAATGGCGAGTGTTGCCGCGGCCACCGTGGGAAGCTCGAGCTCCCCGAAGAGCAGCGGACGCTCGTGCATCGGCCCGACGATGACATGATAAGTGCTGCCATCCGGTGACATCAGCACCAGGGCCCCTCCCACCGGAGCGATGGCGCCCGAGCGCACCGTCTTCTGCCCGTGCTTGGTCCGCCCTTCCAGACGGACCTGCAGGTAGCGAGGCAGCGGCCGATCCAGCATGTCGCGGCCATTCGGCCCCACGACGAAGGTGCGTGAGAACGCCGGATCGGGCGCCAGCGAGTCGAGCCACTCGCGCAGCGAATCAGCGCCGCCGGTCTCGAAGGCCACCGCCGCCTGCGCAAAGAGCTGTCCCCGCTGAACCCAGGGCAGCTCGTCGCGACGCTGGATCGCAGCGCTCACGGCCACGGTCACCGTCCCCACCAGGATGAGGACGATGGCGAGCCAGAATGACCTGAAAATCCGCCAGTACAGTGAGTGCATGGAATCTTCACTCGGCGTCCGCGCCGCTTCATGTACGGGGTTCGCCTCGGGGCGAACCCCGTTGGTCCTGCGCGCAGCGCATGGCAATACTATTTCTGAGTCAGTGCATAACCGGATCCGCGCACGCTCTGCACCGAGATCCGGTCCGTCAGTTTCCCGAGCTTACGCCGCAAATTGCTCACGTGGGTATCGAGGCTCCGGTCCGTCGGCAGGAGGCGCCGTCCGAGCGCCTGCAGCATGAGCTCCTCGCGGCTGACGGTGCGGGTATCGGCCCGAACGAGGAGTTCGAGGATCCTCAACTCCGCGGCCGTGAGCTCCAGGTCCGTGCCTTCGGCCTCCGCCCGCCGGCCGCGCAGATCCAGGCGCAGCGGCCCCCAGGTGACCGCGCCGGCAACCGGCTGCGGCTCGCCCGCCATGCGCCGCAGCACCGCCCTGATGCGCGCCACGAGCTCGCGCGGGCTGAAGGGTTTGGCGAGGTAGTCGTCGGCGCCGAGCTCGAGCCCGATCACCCGATCGACCTCCTCGCCGCGCGCCGTGAGCATGATGACGGGGATCCGGCTCACCGAGCGCAAGCGCCGCAGCACCTCGAACCCCGAGAGCTCGGGCAGCATGACATCGAGCACTACGAGATCGAGCGCCCCGCGGGCGACGCGCTCGAGCGCCGCCGGGCCCGAGCCGGCCGTCTCCGCGATGAAGCCCTCCGGGCCCAGGTACTCGACGAGCATGGAGCAGAGCTCGTCATCGTCATCGACGATGAGCAGGTGGGTGCGGGAGTCGGCCGATTCGGGATGTCCGTTGCGAGGCCCCGTCCCTGCGCCTCGCCCGTCGGGCCGGCTGTCGCCGTCCAAAATCGTTCCCGACGATTTAGTCAAGCGGGGTTCTCGAGGCTGAAGACCTGGCGCTGATCGTCGTAGGCGAAGACCTCCGCATAGCGGCCCCAGCTGATGATGGTGCGCAGCGTCTGCTCGGCGGCCTCCTCGGCCATGTAGTCCTCGAGCTCATCGAAGAAGCGGCTCTTGGGTGCGGTGTGGCTGCTGCGCTCGTCGAGCACCCGGCGGATGTGCGCGGCGAGCGAGACGTAGGTCAGAAGATGGCGCGCGAAGAGGTGCTTGCGCTCGTCGGTCTCCGATCGGGCGAAGGCCAGTCCCGCCTCCGTGAGGCGGATGTCGCCGCCTTCGACCTCCGCGAAGCGCAACATCTGCAGCGCATCCGCCGCCGGGAAGAGCTCATCGACCTCGAGCTGCAGTGCCTGCGCGATGGCCGGCAGGTCTGCCTTGCCGTTGTAAGGCTGCTCGTTCACTGCTTCGATCAGACCCTGCAGCAGGTTCGAGGAGACGTGGATGAGGGCGGTGCCGATTCCGGTGCCGGCGAATCGCTCTGACTTCGGGCCGATACGCCCCTCCCCGCGGGGCCTTGCCGTCATTTCGACGTAGACGCGCTCCACGAGCGCGCGGAACCGCGGGTCGAGCGGGGAGCGCGGCTGCGGGAGGTCGATCGGAATCTCACTCACGACCCGCCCCGGATGGGTCGAGAAGATGAGGAGGCGATCGCACATCTGCACCGCCTCCTCGATGTTGTGGGTGACGAGGAGCACCGAGCGGATGGGCAGTTGTCCCTCGCCCCAGAGGTCGAGGAAATCGCTGCGCAGCGTCTCGGCGGTGAGCACATCGAGCGCGGAGAACGGCTCGTCCATGAGGAGGATGCTCGGATGGACCACCAACGCGCGGGCAAACCCCACACGCTGGCGCATGCCGCCGGAGAGCTCGCGCGGATAAGCGGACTCGAAGCCGTCGAGACCGATGAGGTCGATCGCCTGCAGCGAGCGCTTGCGCATCTCCGCCTCGGGCAGCCGTATCGCCTCGAGCCCGAGCTGCACGTTCTCGAGCACGGTGAGCCAGGGGAAGAGCGCGAAGCTTTGAAACACCATGGCAATGCCGTGGGCCGGCCCCGCCACCGTCGCGCCCTGGTAGTCCACCCCTCCGGCCGTCGGCGCGTCGAG
>Ga0157369_10008421_pt1 | contig 11826 bp, 9 predicted proteins | sample C25metaG_FD_113461 | JGI IMG/M metagenome (GOLD analysis project Ga0157369, IMG submission 113461) | Corn rhizosphere microbial communities from Kellogg Biological Station, Michigan, USA - C2-5 metaG | ecosystem: Host-associated > Plants > Roots > Rhizosphere > Soil | place: USA: Michigan... | reverse complement strand
ACGTGGCTTGTTTTAAATCACCATATTTATGGAAGCCACCTTTGCCCCAGTTCTCCACGCCAATAAGCGCAATACTTTGGCCGCCTTTATTAATGGTTGCCGTATCGTTAAGCAATAATTTAAACCCAATCTCGGCATGGATCTCCTTCAGGCGTTTAAGGTTAGCGGCTTTATCGGCTTCGTTTTCCCATTTGATATAATCGCCATAATCATGGTTACCCAAAACAGAATATTTCCCGCAAGGGGCTTTCAATTTTGCAAAGGCCGGTATCCATGGGTCCATTTCAGATGCCATATTGTTCACCAGGTCACCGGTAAATAGGAGCAGATCGCTTTTTTGAGCATTGGCCAGGTTAATACCTTTTTGTACACCTTTAACATCGCTAAAGCTGCCGGAGTGTATATCTGATATTTGGGTTATGGTAAAGCCGTCAAATGCTTCCGGCAGATCTGGGAAATAGAGCGTTTCTCGCCTCACTCTGTAAAAGTGTTTGCCCCGTGTAAATCCAAAAAGGATGATCAGAAAAAGAATGCCAGCCAATGCAACTGTCGCCTCGCTTACGTAAATGCTTCTCGGAGGAAATCCGCGGAACACGCGGATCAAGTCTTCAACTAACAGAATAGACGACGAAAATAATTTAGGGACAAATACCATCAGCACCGCCGACATCAGCACACTAATAAAACGATGTGGTCTGATGCCGGCTCTGAGCATGAAAATGATGGAAACCATGCCGGCGATCAGTAATATATCGATTAGCCAATAACCAAGGTGGATCAGGGGATTTTGCGTAAGTGTAGTAACAGCCTGGTAAAAATAAAGATCGCCCACCAGGAAGAGTAGTAATATAGAAAAGAACCTTTTAGTCATGTAAATAAAAAACGTGTTTAAAAAGATAGACGATCAGCAAACGAAAACATTTTAAAATGATCATGCAAATTTGTCAAATTCAATGTCCTTTAGTCGTCACAAAAAAAAAATAAAAAAAAGTGAAATTGTTGTAGGCAATTTTGAATCAATAGCGGTCTTACCTTATATAAATTATGATTAGCCGATTCAGATTTTATTAGCCGATACTAATTTCATTTTCCGAGACTGAGAATTATTTGATTGAGATGATTGGAGCCGGGCCTGGCTCCAATCTTTTTTTGATACCTGCGACTAACGATCCACGTCCCACCAGACTCTCGAAGTTAGTTTATCTCCTCCCTGCAACCTTGATACAGCCGCTTTATAGTTTACTGGATTAGTTAAGATTTCGGTCGAGAGATAGATCATGCGCCGCGGAATGGTGCCACTGGTTACATTGCCGGGGTAATTTACAGGTGTAAGCATAGGGTAGCCGGACCTCCGCCAGTTAAACCAGTTTTCAATGAAATGGAAGGTTGTGCCAGTTGCAACCCAATATTGGGTGTTAATCATCTGTAGGGCATTTGTAGTGGTGGAAATATCCAGCGGATGATTGTCCAGATATTTAGTTATAGATGATTGACTAATTACGGTTTGCGCATCCTGCTGACTGAGCGATTGCATCGCTCCGGAAACACCGTTATTATAATGCTGTTGGGCAGAACCGGGGATATGCCAGCCGCGTACGCTTGCTTCCGCAAGCAGCAGTTCCGTTTCGGCATAAGTCAATACAAATATAGGGCCGCCCAGCTTTAGGTAAACGCCGGTGCGCGGCCTCGAATAATTGCCAAGCGGGGCAAAGTCCGCGCCAAGGCCTGTGCCGCCCGGATAGCCTGGAGCTTTGCTAATGTCGGTTGCACCACCCAGCAAGTCGTATCCATTGGGCATACCTTTTTGTAATGAGGAGTCGGGGTTGCCCGCAAGCGTCTCGTTCCCATTATTGGTCAGTCCATAAGGCGCTATTTCGCCAATAACGCTTAATCTTGGATCACGTGTGCTTCTTAAAAAATCGATAAGGGTTTTACTCCACCGTACCTGTTCGTAATCGGTAAGGGTTCGCAGCGCAACAGATGCCGCATTTTGGGCGTTTGAGTTGGTTGGGTTTGTTGGCACAAGGGCATTCTCAGTAACGTCGGCAAATGTTCCGCCGGCTGCAGCCTTCTCGGCCCATTTCTGTGCGGTTGCCGGGTCTACCTTAGTTAGGCGCATGGCCGCGCGAAGCATCAGTGAGTAGCCAAATCTTTTCCATTTGTTAATATCACCATTATAGATCAGGTCGGCAGTGGGTTTGGGTTTATTTACATCCAGCTTGCCAATAGCATTATCCAGGTCGGTCAGCATCTCACTATAAATATCCTGCTGTTTGTCGTACACCGGGTATTTTACGCCTTGTTGCGCCATGTCGGCCTGAGAGTAAGGGCAATCGCTATACATGTCGGTTATCCGTTGCAGAATAAGCACCTTCATGATATTGCCGATGTTGATGAGGTTGGAGTATGAAACCGAATCGCGCTGAATGCATAATTGCTGCATCTGTTTTATAGCGGACGATTCGCTATAGCCCTGGCTAAAAATGGCGCCCTGATAGTTGGTAAAGTTACCCTCGTCAATGTACTTATCGTCGTTATTATAGTAATAATAGGTTGAAGCCAGCACCTGCATCATCATGCAATGGCTGCTTCAGTAAGGATCTACTTGCTGATATAAATGCTGGTCCATATTGATCAGGCCCGATTAGCGCTCTTTTGTTGAGCAGATGATTAAAAGGTCGTTTAATCGGGGTGAAATCAATAAAAAAAGCATCGTTATCAACATTGATCAAACATAAGTAAATGCGGGTGGTACTAAAAAGTATCACCCGTTTTGTTGATATGTTTTGGTTTATAATCTATTGCACTTACCGGTCATTCATGCCCCGAAATATCAAATAAAATATACTCACCTCACGTGAAAAGTTTTACGTAATTTTCTGCTTTTAAAGAAGTTCCTCACAGTAGACATCCGCTCCGATTTTATAGTTTTTGATTCAGCTTTTTCTACAGTTATATCGGCTATGAAACGTCTAATCTATATTCTATTGTCTTTGTCGTTTATTTCAGCATTTGGCCAGGATAAACGTATTGACAGTTTAAACACAGCGTACGCAGAGGCTAATACAGATTCTGACAAGGTGAAAATATTGTCGAATATAGCTGATTTATATGCTCAAAGTCATCCGGACTCGGAGTTGTACAAGGCGCAACAAGCGTTATTGATCAGTCACAGGATAAAATTTATTAATGGCGAATTGTGGTCGCTCAAGCAAATGGCCGAGGCCTATCAATTTATGGGCAATTATCCGCTGGCGCTCCAGTACTATTTAAAAAGATTGCAACTGGACGAAGAGAATCCCAATCCACAGCGGGAAATGGTTACGCTTCTCGGCATCGCGAATTTATATGAACTGGAGGGTGATTATAAACAGGCCTTGTATTACGCCAATAAATCAACTGCATTGGCCGAGCGATTTAAGTTAGAACAATACCGTTGGTATAGCTATATCAGCTTTGGCGATTTGTACGAGAAGACAGGCAACATTCCTAAAGCTGAATATTATAATGAACAGGCTTATCAGCTTGCAATCAGTAAAAAGAATGAGGGGTGGATGGGTATGTGTTTAAACAATATAGGCAATACCTATATCAAGGCTAATGAGTATTCAAAAGCATTTGATTCTTATAAAAAAGGTCTCCCATTCCTCCAAAAGGATAATAACGATAGTTTTTTGTGCGAGACCTACCAGGGCATAGCAAAAGTTTTTAATCATTTCGGAAAGCTCGATTCGGCTATCTATTATGGCAAGAGGGCTTTGAAACTGGCAAAGAGCAGAAGATTGAGTAGTTACTATTTACAATCATGTAAATTATTAACTCATTTGTACGAAACCGGTAAGCAGGCAGATAGTGCTCTGGTGTACCAGGGCAGATTGTTGGTAATGAAGGATTCCATTTACAGTCAGGAAAAAGTAAAGCAAATGGAAAGCCTTACCATTGCTGAGCGATTAAGGCAAAAGGAACGCATACTTGAAAAACAGCAGGAGGAGGAAGAAAGGGTGTATAAAATGAATATGCTGCTGATCGGCCTGTTTATACCCTTGTTCTTTTTGATTAGTGTATTTCTCAGTAAACGGAAAATTAAGCGCCGTGTAGTAGAGTTTTCAGGAATTTTGTCTTTGTTGATGCTTTTTGAATACCTGACTTTACTCTTACACCCCATCATCGGAGATTTTACCGGTCACTCACCACTGTATGAAATTATTATTCTGGTTACTATTGCTGCGGTATTAACGCCTACTCACCATCGCCTTGAGCACTGGATGATCCACCAACTCACTCATAAACGTCCGGCAAGTCAAAATACAACTGTGGTAAATGAAACTACTCAGGCTAAAGTAGAAGAGGAGAAAACGGAGAAACTGAATGGTTAGTTTAATCAGGTGGATAAGAGAAGGTGATTAAAAGTCTCCAGCCAGCTGGCGGGGAGATTTAGAGGGGTTAATCCGGCAGAACATCCAAGGAAAGAACAAAGTCGCCCGCAGCCATTGAGCGGTCTGATGCTGACAGTTGTATTGGCCTTGAGCTAAGTAGCTCTATCTACAAAAAGGCTCAACAAAAAAAACATCTATAAAATAGCCTCAACAAAAACGACCTTGTCATTAATGTGAGAAGGTCGTGTAATTGGGGGAAAGGTCGATTAATGTTTTTCCGGGATGGCCGGCACAGCAATGTCTTCGCGTGCGCCACGTTCAACAAGGCCTTCTTCGTTGTCATCTGATTCTGGTGAGTCCTGAGCTTCCAAAGATTCCTCTGGATCGTTTACTTGCTCCTGATCCTCTTCGATAGGGTCAATTGATGCCATAATAGTTGGGGTTTTAATAGGTGAGTTGTATTTTCTTACAAGATAATAAATATTAGATAAATATAGGTTGTAATTGCTTAATTTTTATTTACTTACATTGGGCTAACTTACTAGTTGATTTGAGTAACGAGGAGGTTGTGAGATGGAAAATTGAATTTGTACCAATTAAGAAAGTAACGGAGAGAAGAAAGCTCGGTCCATCCAGTGTATTGGGTTACTAATGCAAGCCTGGCAGACCGTTTTAGGGCAGATAAATGGTGTTTCTTTATGGAGTTATAACTGTCAATATACCAATCAATTAATTGTGTTATCTAAAGTAAAAATGCCGGATACAGAGTCCGGCATTTTTTTCTTTATTTAGCGGTTAAAGCCTCACCTTCAAATGATATGCCGGCCCAGCCATACTTCATAAATTGCCTGATGTTTTGGTGGTCTGTACCGTTGGGAGTATCCAGTACTGCATGGTAGTGCTCCGCAAACAGGTAAAGCGTATCAGCTTCACTCAATTTATTGATTTGGGCAAAAGCAAAAACCTTAGTGCTGCCCTGATTCTGGGTAGCTTCGTTGTAGGTCTCTCCGTTCTTAAACGCGGTGGGCTGATGCTGATAATAGGTTTCTATAAATGCAATAACGTCTTTAAAAACAAGCGTTTTTTCTTTCAATTTTTGGAGCAAGGTATCTAGTTGTCCTTTCATGTAGACCATGATTTTTCTATAAATAAGTTGTTAGATTTCCGCCACTAATCTGGTAAGTGGAGCGGGCAAAGTTAAACAGATGATGCTACCTTTTGTATAATAAATGTGCAGCATTAAATAAAAAGCGTTCCGGCTCTCACCCCGAAACGCTTTTACCATCACGTAATCAACTAAATCATCAAACTCCTATGATAATGTCTTTGCATTTGTTTACATAATTACATGTAACTAGCTGCCATGTAGTTGTATATGCTTTAATTTAACATTCTGTACTCGTGTGGCGTATGGCCAACACGCTGTTTAAATAGCCTCGTAAAATGTTGTGGGTATTTGAAGCCGAGTTCGTAAGCTATCTCGCTGACTGAGCGCTTGGGGTCAAATATCTTTTCTTTGGCAATATCAATAAGCTTGGATTGAATGTAATCCGAAGCCGCCTTGCCGGTTTCCTTTTTAATCAGATCGCCGAAATAATTGGCTGATAGATGTAATTGGTCGGCAAAATAGGCTACGGAAGGTAAGCCAATATGTTGAGGTTTATCGGAATTAAAGTATTGATTCAGGAGTTCCTCAAAACGTTCAACCATGCCTTTATTAGCATTTTCACGAGTAATGAACTGACGATCATAGAAGCGAAGGCAATAATTAAGGAACAATTCGATGTTCGATACAATCAGGGTTCTGCTGTGTTTGTCTATGGGGTGTTGCAGTTCTTGTCTGATCTTATCGAAACAGTCGATAATGGTGTTCCGCTCAGTTTCTGATAAATGAAGGGCTTCATGCACATCATACGAGAAGAATGAATAATCCTGGATGTGTTTACCCAAGGATGTGCCCCGGATAAAATCGGGATGAAAAACAAGCACCTTGCCTTGAGGCTGAAAATATTCGCCGTTGGTTGTCTCCACACCGATTACTTGTCCAGGTGCTACAAAAACCAGCGTGCCTTCTTCATAGTCATAATAATTGCAGCCGTAACGCAGGTCGCCGCATTTCACCTCTTTAAGGAAAACCGTATAAAATCCGAATCGCATACGGTGGTGAGTGCGCTTATCTGCCTTTGACAATTCCACCACGTTTACCAGCGGGTGCGGCGTCTCGTTATTATTAAAGGCGTTGTATTGACTGATGGTATCAAAACTGATAAAATTTTCCATGGTTGCTTTGTTCCTCTATCAAAGCTAACCATTGTTTCATTGATGGCGAAGTTCTGATTTCACGATCAGTAAAATTGGTAGGTAAAACAGTAATCTGTATAAGTGTCAAGATAAAAAGAGGTTACAACTTTGTATTGTTCTATCAAGGATGTTAAACATTAATCAAAACACAATGAAAAAAAGGCAATTAGGAAAAAGCGGTCTAGAGGTTTCAGCCCTGGGCCTGGGCTGCATGGGATTGAGCTTTGGATACGGTCCGGCTACGGAGAAAACGGATGCTATCACACTCATTCGCAAAGCATTTGAGCTTGGTGTCACCTTTTTTGATACGGCCGAGGCATACGGCCCGTATTTGAACGAGGAGATTTTGGGCGAAGCACTCGAACCTTTCCGGGACCAGGTAGTGATCGCTACTAAATTTGGCTTTAAAAACGGCAGACCGCCAGAAGGCACTGACAGTAGGCCGGAGAATATCCGCGCGGTAACCGAAGCTGCACTTAAACGCCTGCGCACCGACAGGATTGACTTACTCTATCAGCATCGCGTTGATCCAAATGTTCCAATGGAAGAAGTTGCTGGGACTGTAAAGGAGCTGATCGATGAAGGCAAGGTTAAATACTTCGGCATGTCTGAAGCCGGTGCAGACAGTATTCGCAAGGCTCATGCCGTTCAGCCGGTTGCGGCTTTGCAAAGCGAATATTCGCTTTGGTGGCGCGAACCTGAACGCGAGATCATTCCGCTCCTGGAAGAATTAGGTATCGGGTTCGTTCCATTTAGCCCGTTAGGTAAAGGTTTTTTAACAGGGGCGATAAATGCAGATACCAACTTTGATAAAACCGATTTCCGTAACATTGTTCCTCGTTTTTCGGAAGAAAATCGTAAAGCCAACCAAACGCTGGTAGACGCTTTGAGCCGGATAGCCGAACAAAAGGGCATTACCAACGCGCAGGTAGCAATTGCATGGCTGCTGGCTCAAAAACCGTGGATTGTTCCCATTCCTGGAACTACTAAGATCAATCGCCTGCAAGAAAATATGGCAGCGGCCGATGTTCAATTAACAAAAGAAGATCTCGCCGAGATCGAAAAGGCGGTGAGTAATATCGAAGTACAGGGCGCACGCTATCCCCAGCAGATGCAGAATATGGTGGGTAAATAAGCACTTGATGACATCTGTGTTTAATGATCTTCTGGTTTAAGTTGAACGAGTGAGATGTTTACAGTAACAATGTGCCGCAAACCCAGCCGCTGTTCCTTATTTTACGCTATGCCTGGGCCTATGTTTGTGCAAAGCGGTATAGGCTTGGATAGTCCTCATTTAAGTCTGGCGAAGGCCGTGGGGGGAAGGCATGAGTGCAGCAGCCATTAAGTGTAAATTCATCACAGGATTAATCATAAAAAGTGTCAACTTTCTTCAGGACGATGCAACCGTTATTCTGTTCCGGGAACAGTAGGAACAGGTGGAACGCCTGGAACATCCTGGAACAGTGACAGGATAATGTCACTGTTCTAAGGTTATTATGATTTCTTTTGGTTTAAGGTGTTAGCGATAACATTCTTAAAACTAATCATGAAAATGCAGCATGCCGCCGTGTGTAATACCGCTGCATAATCACACAGAGTGCTGGCTTGTATGGCATTAAGCCGATCCTGGTGTAAAGTTTGAAGATGTCTCCTAACCAATGTTTTAATCCTACAACTATGCTGAAACGATAGTTCGACGTCTAACTTAAAAAGTGACTACAATCACTTTTTGTACTGACGGGGATCATGTGCCAGCCGGGTTATTACGGCCATCTTTGTATCAAAGAAAAAACATAAATATTTTTGATATGGCAACTTTAAAAACAAACGCACCTGCTACCTGGACAGCAACAGAAGATACAGAAAATACAAGTTTTGGGTTATGGAACAAGTTCATGGCTTTTGCAGATAGCCAGGCTCATAACCACACGCTTTGGTTCTTTATCACGCTGATGTTTCACGGTGTATTAGTGCTAGCTTTACCCGCTGTTTTAATATACTATTTTAACGCCTCTGTACTAACCCTTGTTGTTACACTCGGCTGTTTCTTTGCCAACTTTGTGGCTAATATGTGTGGTTCTGGAATTAGAGTGACTCTTCCATTCTTTTTTGCAAGCGTAATTATCAATACAATCATGATTCTGTGTGTTGTATTATAACAAGCATTTCCCACTATCATTATTATATAGTTTGAGGCGGCCCTGATGGGCCGCTTTTTTTGTGAAAAACTTTGCTATCCTTAGATACCACATTTGTTGGATATTCAGCGTCGTGGGGGCTATTTTTTCTATTGACAACATTTAAAGTTGCAAGTGCATTTGCCGGGTAAGTTTCTTATGTGCGAAGAGCTTGCCGGGCGTATGCTTAATCTCATCTCCAAAGTATCACGCGCAATGGCGTATGACATATTACAAGCAATTGATTTTCAATATTAGGTATCCGGCGCAAAGCTGCCCGGAACAATATCGAAACCTGGGCTACGTTGAGAAGAACCCCAAGGAATGGATAGGAGTTAAATAAATAAAAAAGGAGCTGTCTCAAATGAGAGAACAGCTCCTTCGATTTGTTAGTCTTGATAATTAGTTTAACGCCTGAGCTCGTGAAAGAGACGCGACGATTACAGGGAAGACTCTTTTTTGTCCCTATCTGCTAGTTTGAAGTATTGGGTAGGATTGCGATTTCTGTTTGTTCGGATGGGACAGCGCGACAGTCTTTTACGCATGCGCAAGCTTTGCCAACACATTTATCCTGCTGCCACAGATCGAGGTTTTTTATTGTTTGATCCGCTATTTGCTGCAGCGCTTCAACGGTTAAAAATGCCTGGTGGGGTGTAACGATCACGTTGGGGTGAGCCATCAATTTTTTAAGTAGGGGATCGTGAATGAGATCGTTCTCGTGATCTTCAAAGAACAGACCTTTTTCGTATTCGTAAACATCCAGGCCGAGGTATCCTACTTTGCCTGTTTCTAAGGCCTCCAGCACATCCATAGATTTGATTAAAGCACCTCTTGAAGTATTGATCAGCATTACACCATCCTTCATCAGTTTTAACGTGTTTTTATTGATCAGGTATTTAGTGGTAGGAGTTAGCGGCGCATGAAGGGAAACAATGTCGGCCGTTGTCAAAAGCGTTTCTAGTGATACAACCTCAATGTTTTTTAAGTTCTTCGGCGGTAAAACATCGTAACCAATTACTTTACAACCAAAGCCGTTAAAAATAGCTGCTGTAGCTTGTCCGATATGGCCTAACCCGATAAGACCTACGGTTTTGCCGCTTAGGTTAAAACCGATGAGCTCATCGAGCCGAAAATCAAAATGATGGCTATTTTCCGTGGCTGTGAGTAAATGCCTGTTAAGCCCAAGCGCGAGGGCAACGGTATGTTCTGCAATAGCCTGCGGGGAGTAAACCGGCACATTGGCTATTTTAATGCCGCGAAGTGCAGCAGCTCCTTTATCAATATGATCCGTACCGGCAGAGCGGGTGGCGATATATTTTATGCCGAGGTCTGCAAGTTTGTTTACAACAGGAGCAGATACATCATCATTAGTAAATACAACCACGGCATCTTTGCCTTCGGCATAAACTGCTGTTTCTATGCTTAGGGAATTAGAGATCAATGTAATATCATACTTTTTCTGATTAGCTTTTGCAATGTATTCCTTTTCAAAAGCTTTTATACTGTAGGCAACTACTTTCATTTTTGCGGGTATTTGTTACCTACAAAATTATCCCTCTTGCGTGGCGTAACCAGTGAGGACAGTCAGGCAAAAACGTGATCCTTATCAGTTTTTTATTGCGGTTAATCGTTTGCAATTGTTCGCATTTCAGGCTACAGCGTAGTAATAAACAGGAGTACTAAAAAAGTGAACATTTGTCCTGAAAGTTTTTTTTGATCGGGTTTAAAATTGCTGCCAGAGATTTTCTCCCAAATCAAACCAACCAAACTCGATTGAATGAAGAAACAACTTTTGGGCGCGTGCATTGGTATTGCATTATGTTGCTCGCACCTACAGAAGGTTGCGGCCCAGTCTAAAGCGCAGGTAAAAGTAAGTAATCCAATAGCCCCGGTAGGCGCGGATTCGCTAACGGTGCCTGCATGCGTTAAACCTATCCTTAACGTTTGGCTCCGCGATACTTATGTTACGCTGGGACCCGATAACTATTACTATATGACCGGGACCACCGCCGCAAAAGGCCGGAAATTTCCTAAAGGCCGCATTCATTGCTGGGATTATAACGACGGTATTTATCTGTGGAGATCTAAGGACTTGCGACATTGGCAGTCATTGGGGCTAATCTGGTCATTTGACAGGGATGGTGCAGGCTGGCAAAAGGCAGGCATTCCGATAAAAGAACCGGTTCGATCCGTTAATGGAGACGAGTTAGACTCCATGTATCGCGCTCTATGGGCGCCAGAGATTCATTATTTGAAGAGTAAGAAAAAATGGGTTATTGCCGCTTGTCTTAACGGAGGCCAGGGCTCGTTCCTGTTGGTTAGTGCCAGTGGTAAACCCGAGGGCCCATACCGTAACATTGCAGGCAACCAAACTGGCCCAATTTTTCCCAATATTGATCTTAGCGTTTTTGAAGATACCGACGGTAAAGTGTATCTGCTGGGCCATGATCACTACATAGCGCGGCTAAAAGATGACCTGAGCAACGTAGCAGAACCTTTTCGAAGGTTAAGCGAAACCCCATATCAGCCAGAACCTTACATCGAGGGCATTTACCTGGATAAGCGCGGCAGTAAATATCAATTGCTCCAAACGGTATGGTCTGTGGCAAAGAGTGATGGTTCGTACACCTATTTGCGCGAGGGGGAGGGTAATAAGTCGCTTTACAGTTATGACGTTGTGGTGGCGGAGGCTGATCATATTTATGGTCCTTATGGGCCTCGTTATCCGGCAATATTGCAGGGCGGCCATAACAATTTGTTCCGTGATAAAACCGGCGCCTGGTGGTCAACCACTTTTTTTAATCCCCGCGGCGAGATGGGAAAACGCTTTCCGGTAACTTGCCGGCCTGGGGTAATTCCGCTTAAATGGGTAAAAGGCCATTTAATGCCTGATCAGAAAAAGGCATGTCAGTTCTATAGTCAAATTAAATAAATTTATGAAAATATTGACAACCAGTTATTTATGCTTGTTT
>Ga0157369_10008420_pt1 | contig 11827 bp, 9 predicted proteins | sample C25metaG_FD_113461 | JGI IMG/M metagenome (GOLD analysis project Ga0157369, IMG submission 113461) | Corn rhizosphere microbial communities from Kellogg Biological Station, Michigan, USA - C2-5 metaG | ecosystem: Host-associated > Plants > Roots > Rhizosphere > Soil | place: USA: Michigan... | reverse complement strand
GCTGACGCTGATGGCCGGCGCGCAGTTCGACACGCTGTATCACGAACACTATTCCTACCTGTCACTGACCGCCGTGCAGACCTTGTGCGAGCGCAATGGCCTGGAAGTGTTCGACGTCAGCCAATTGAGTACTCACGGCGGCTCGCTGCGGGTATTCGTACAGCGCAAGGACGGTGAGCGTCGTGCTGTTCTCCCGGCAGTGCAGCAACAACTGCAGGCCGAACTCGCTGCCGGGGTGACAACCGCCGAGTACTACGCGACCCTCGCACCGGCTGCCGAACGCATCAAGCATGACCTGCTGCGCTTCCTGTTGCAGGCCAAGGCCGACGGCAAGCGTGTAGTCGGTTATGGCGCGGCGGCCAAGGGCAATACCTTGCTCAATTACGCCGGAGTCAAAGCGGATCTGCTGGCTTGGGTGGCCGATGCCAATCCGCACAAGCAGGGCAAATACTTGCCGGGCAGCCGCATTCCGATCGTGGCGCCGGCGCAGATCGAAATCGACAGACCGGACTACGTGCTGGTGTTGCCATGGAACCTGCTGCACGAAGTCAGTCAGCAACTGGCGCAGGTGCGTCAGTGGGACGGGCGCTTCGTCATCGCCGTGCCTGAGTTGAAAGTGCTGTGAAAGTTCTGGTCACTGGCGCCACGGGCTTTGTCGGTCGGCATCTGGTTGCTGCATTGCTTGAACGCGGCTGCGAAGTCCGCGCGGTGGCGCGCAACGCAGAAACGGCGCAGGGCATGTCATGGATCAACCACGTCGAATTCGTCGCGGCGGATATTCACGCCGCTGATCTGGATGCTGTCGCGCTGACGGAAGGCGTCGACGCACTCGCGCATCTGGCCTGGCCCGGGCTGCCGAACTATCGGGCGCTGTTTCATTTCGAGCACAACCTGATGGCCGATTACCGCTTTATCAAATGCGCGGTCGCGGCGGGTGTGCAGCAGGTGCTGGTGACCGGCACCTGCTTCGAATACGGCATGCAGAGTGGCCCGCTCAGCGAAGCAACCGAGCCAAGGCCGAGCAATCCCTACGGTCTGGCCAAGCACACGCTGCACCTGTTTCTGCAGAACCTGCAGCAGGAGCGGCCGTTCACTTTGCAGTGGGCGCGTTTGTTCTACCTGCACGGCGAAGGGCAGAACCCCAACAGTCTGTTGGCCGCGCTGGACCGGGCGATTGATGCCGGCGAGGCGTCGTTCAACATGTCGGCCGGTGAGCAACTGCGCGACTTTCTGGCCATCGAAACCGCCGCAGGTCATCTCGCTGCGATCCTTGACCAGCGTGAGTTCGATGGCGTGGTCAATTGTGCCAGCGGCCAGCCGGTCTCGGTGCGTTCATTGGTAGAGCAACGGCTGCGCGAACGCGGCGCAACGCTGAATCTGAACCTCGGCCACTACCCGTATCCGACCCATGAACCGATGGCGTTCTGGGCCGTCACGGAGCGCTTGCAACAGTTATTGGGAGAGTCGTCATGAGGCACGAGTTGTACCGGGCCAACGGCCTGCCGGTGTTGCAGAACCGCACTTTCGCCGATGCCGAATCGGCGCGGGCCTCGGCCAGCGCCGACATGGTGCTGGTGCAGGACGAACGCAGCGGTCTGGTTTTCAACGCCGCGTTCGATGGCGACAAGCTCAGTTATGACGCCGACTATCAGAACGAGCAGGCGCACTCTGCTCAGTTCCAGAAGCATTTGAGTGACGTCGAAGGCATCATCGCCAGGCACTTCAAGGGCCAGGAACTGATCGAAGTCGGCTGCGGCAAGGGCTACTTTCTCGAGTTGCTCAAAGGCCTCGGCTATTCGATCACCGGCATCGACCCGGCTTATGAAGGCGAAAACCCCGAGGTGATCAAGGCGCCGTTCACGCGCGGCCTCGGCCTGGCGGCAGATGCCATTGTGCTGCGTCATGTGCTGGAGCACATCGAAGACCCGGTGAGCTTTCTGGCCGTGATCGCCGAGGCCAATCAGGGCGGGCAGATCTATATCGAAGTGCCGTGCCTGGACTGGATCCTCGAGCACAAGGCCTGGTTCGACCTGTTCTACGAACACGTCAATTATTTCCGCCTCGATGACCTGCGCCGGATGTTCGGCACGGTGCACGAGGCCGGGCATCTGTTCGGCGGCCAGTATCTGTACATCGTCGCTGATCTGTCGACATTGCGCCTGATACCCGAACAACCGGTGCCGCGCCTGACCCTGCCGGAAGGTTTCAGCGCCAGCCTCGACCGCGCTGTGCAGCTCATCCGCTCGGCGCCTGCGCAGGGTTCGGCGATCTGGGGCGCCTCGTCCAAAGGCGTGATCTATTCGCTGTTCCTGCAACGCGCCGACGTCGCGGTCGATCGCGTGATCGATATCAACCCGGCCAAGCAGGGGCGTTATCTGCCGCTGAGCGGCGTGCGAGTGTCCTCGCCGCAAGAGGCCATGGATGCGCTGCCCGAAGGCGCGCACCTGTTTGTGATGAATTCCAATTACCTCGAAGAGATCAAGCGGATGACCGGTGGACGCTACGTCTATCACGCCGTCGACAGCGCTTCGTTCCAGTGACCCTTGAGATGACCAACATGACCGACAACAGCATCAACCAAGCCTTCGAAGCCGAGTGCCGCGAGCAGATCGCCCAGCAGGGTGACGACCCGAAACTGACCGGCCTGGCCCGGGATTTCTTCAACGAATCGGCCAAGCACAAATACAGCTACCACTTTTCGTGGATGGGCCGCCCGATCATCCAGCTGCCGCAAGACATGATTGCCATGCAGGAGATCATCTGGCAGGTCAAGCCGGACCTGGTCATCGAGTGCGGCATCGCCCACGGCGGTTCGATCATCTACTACGCTTCGCTGCTCGAGCTGCAAGGCCACGGCGAAGTGCTCGGCATCGACCTCGACATTCGTCCGCACAACCGTGAAGCCATCGAAAGCCACCCGATGGCCAAGCGCATCAAAATGATCGAAGGTTCGAGCATCGACCCGGCCATTGCCGCTCAGGTGCAGACCGCAGCCAAAGGCAAGAAAGACATTCTGGTCCTCGACTCCAATCACACTCACGATCACGTGCTCGAAGAGCTGCGTCTCTACGCGCCGCTGGTATCGGTCGACAGCTATTGCGTGGTGATGGACACCGTGGTTGAGGACATGCCGGCCGACTTCTTCCCGGATCGTCCGTGGGGCCCGGGCGACAATCCGAAAACCGCCGTGTGGAAGTACCTGGAAGAGAACCAGGACTTCGAAATCGACCAGCAATTGCAGAACAAATTGTTGATCACCGTGGCGCCGGACGGCTACCTGCGTCGCGTCCGTTAATTCGCAATATTTACCCAGCGTTGTTTCGGCGAGTCGCCGGTTGTGGAGAGAAGTTATGCAAGGCAAGTACAGTTCTGAACTGACGCTACCGCTTGATGAGCTGTTGACGGTGGTGCTGATCACCCACAACCGACCGGCGTTCCTGCGTCGGGCTGTGAAGTATTACAGCGACTTGCCCTGCAAGATCATGGTGCTGGACTCCACGCCGGAACGGGCGGAAGGTGATTTTTCTGCCGTCGATTACCATCATGTCCCGCAGTTCGCCTATTGGGGCATGCAGGCCAAACTGGCCTATGGTGTCGAGCAACTGACCACGCCGTACATGGTGCTGGCGGCGGATGACGACTTCATCCTGCATGATTCATTGGCCCAATCCGTGGGTTTCCTGCAGGCCAATCCGGATTACGGCATGTGCCATGGCTATTGCCTGATGTACCTGGCGCTGGCCGGTGGCGTCAGCTACTACCGCCGCGACAAAAAGGTCCAGGAAGACTATTGCTCCGAACAGGCTGAGGAGCGGGTCATCGATTACATGAGCCAGTACATCCCGCCGTTCTACGCGGTGACCCGTACTGATCTGATGAAGACCTGGCACTCGGCATTGCCACCCGGCACCAGCTTCCAGTGGCAGGAAATCGGCCATGTCTATTTCCTGCTCGCCAGTGCCAAAGCACGGATTCTGCCGATCCCTTACGTGGTTCGGGAGATCAACTACGGTGCCTCCGAGCACAGCACCGAGGTGTATCACTCGCTGACCTACGTCGATGCCAAATCGGTGGCCGAGCGTGAAGCTTTTGCCGAGTTCCTTGCCGCGCTGCCAACCCAGATCAAAGGGCAGGACGCCGAACAGGGCAAAGCGCTTGCCCTGCAAAGCTTCGAGGCAATGGTCGACAGCCTGCAATCGAATCGAGCGCTGACCGCGGAACTGATCATCCAGTCCACCTGGAATCAGGAGCTCAAGTATCCGGATCGCCGCTTCGGGCCTTTGCAGTACGTGGAAATGCCGTTCTACAACGAGGCGTTCTTCGACCTCCTGGCACAGTTCGAATTCATGCTGCACGCCATGCCGGCGGGGCGCATTCAACTTGAAGGGCTGGAGGGCGTCTGGACCCGTCAGGCGCACTTGCTGCAAGCACGCAACAACGACACGCCGGAAAGCGTGCTCGACCGTTTGTGGCAGGCTCACGATCTCAATGCGTTCAATCGCACCGTGATCAAACGGCTGGCGGCTCAGCTGACTTCGATGGGCCAGGCCGAAGAAGCGCAGGCGATGCAGGCCTGGATCGAGCGCCTCGAAGCGCTGACCGTCGATGACCATCATGCGGTCATGGACAAGATGCAGTCCGGTCGCCTGCTCAACTGGCTGGCCGCACGTGCGCCCGGCGCTCACCTCGAGGCAATCGGCCAACATCTGGCGGTGAATGGCGGCGGGCCGCAGTTCGGCATTTTTCTGCTGGATCTGGACGACGATATCGACAAACTCCAGGTGTCTCTCGACAGCTTGCCGGAAGGACAGTGCAAGGCTTTCCGCATTGTCGTGTTCACCACCGGCGAAGCCCCCGCCGCGACCACGGCACAGAACACCCTGCATTTTGTCCGAGTGACCGCGGGCAATCTGATCGACAAGCTCAATCAAAGCGCTCGTCAATCACCGTGTGACTGGCTGCTGTTGGCTGAAGCCGGCGATGAGTTCACTGCCAGCGGACTGTTGCGCGCCAGCCTGGAACTGATGAACGCCGGCGAGTGCCGCGCGGTATCCACCGATGAAATCCAGCGCCAGGAAAACGGTGCCCTGGCCGACGTGTTCCGGCCGGGCTTCAACCTTGATCTGTTGCTGAGCCTGCCAACGCTGATGGCGCGGCACTGGCTGGTGCGGCGCGATGCGCTGGTCGAAATCGGCGGCTATCGCGCCGATTTCAGTCAGGCACTGGAACTCGATGTGCTGTTGCGTCTTATCGAAGAGCACGGCCTCAACAGCTTGGCTCACCTCGACGAGCCGCTATTGATCAGCCAGGCGCCAGAGCTGGTCGAGAATGCTGACGAGCGCCTGGCGCTGCTGCGCCATTTGGGCAATCGCGGCTACAAGGCCAAAGTGACGTCAGCGGTTCCCGGGGTTTACCAGATCGACTACCACCATAGTGATCGTCCGCTGGTGTCGATCATTATTCCGGCGGGCAGCGATCTGGCGGTGCTGCAACGTTGCCTTGAAGGTGTGTTGCTGCGTACCCGTTACCAACACTATGAAGTGCTGATCGCCACCGCTGCGGATCAGACGGCTGAGGTCAATGACTGGCTCGGTACTTACAAGCACTCCAGAGTGCAGGTGCTGTGCACTGACCGGACGTTGAGCGAAGCAGGATTGTTCAACGCGGCCAGTCGTCAGGCGCAGGGCGAGTACCTGGTGCTGCTTGCTGCCGACGCTGAAGTGGTCAATCCGAACTGGCTCGACTCTTTGCTCAACCATGCTCTGCGCCCAGAGGTTGGTGTGGTCGGGCCGAAACTGCTCGACCGTGATCGCAAGATCAGCCAGGCGGGACTGATCCTGGGCATGAATGGCGGGGTCGATTCGCCCTTCGTTGGTGACAATCACGATGCCGACGGTTACTTGCATCGCTTGGCGGTGGAACAAAACTACTCGGCGGTATCGAGCGTGTGCCTGATGGTCCGCAAAGAACTGTACGAGGCGCTCGGCGGTCTGGACGAAAGCACATTTGCCGAAGGCTTCAGCGATGTCGATCTGTGCTTGAGCGCCGGGCAAGCCGGTTATCTGACGGTGTGGACTCCGGCGGTGCAAGTCATCCATCAGGGCGGTATGCCTGACGCCCCGCACGCGCTGCTGGCCCTGCGCGAAAAATGGCCGGCGGCATTCGCTCAGGATCAGGCTTACAACGCGAACCTGAGCCTGAGCGGTAAAGGTTTCGTGCTCAATGACAACGCTTCACTGGACTGGGCACAGTTGCTCGCTTAAGCCTGGCGACAGGGACGGAATAATCAAAATATGTTCAACGGTAAATCGATCTTCATCTCCGGCGGCACCGGCTCGTTCGGACGCAACTTCATCCGTCGCTTGCTCGAGCAATACCAGCCCAAGCGTGTGGTGGTGTTCTCCCGCGACGAGCTGAAACAGTACGAGATGCAGCAGACGTTCAACGCGCCGTGCATGCGTTATTTCATCGGTGATGTGCGTGACGCTGACCGCTTGCGTCAGGCCATGCGCGGCATCGATTACGTGGTGCATGCTGCGGCGTTGAAGCAGGTGCCGGCGGCGGAATACAACCCGACCGAATGCATTCGCACCAACGTCAATGGCGCGGAAAACATCATCGCTGCGGCGATCGATAACGGCGTGCAGAAAGTCGTCGCACTGTCCACCGACAAGGCGGCCAGCCCGATCAATCTGTACGGCGCGACCAAATTGCTCTCGGACAAATTGTTCGTCGCCGCCAACAACATCGCCGGCGAGCAGCAGACCCGTTTTGCCGTGGTGCGCTACGGCAACGTGGCCGGCTCGCGCGGTTCCGTAGTGCCGTTTTTCAGCAAGCTGATCGCTGACGGCGCGCAAGAATTGCCGATCACCGACGAGCGCATGACGCGGTTCTGGATCACCCTCGACCACGGCGTGCAGTTCGTGCTCGACAGCTTTGCGCGGATGCACGGCGGCGAAGTGTTCGTGCCGAAGATTCCGTCGATCCGCATCGTCGATCTGGCGCGCGGCATGGCTGAACATCTGCCGCACAAGAACGTCGGCATTCGTCCCGGCGAGAAGCTGCATGAGCTGATGGTGCCGCTGGACGATGCGCGCATGACTCTGGAGTTCGAGGATCACTACACGATTCAGCCGTCGATTCGTTTTACCAGCGTCGACGTCGATTTTGCCGTCGATAAACTCGGTGAACGTGGCCGTGCTGTGAGCGAAGATTTCGAGTATCGCTCGGATACCAATCCGCATTTCCTTTCGGTCGGGCAGATCGCCGATCTTCACGCGAAGCTGTCGTTATGATCCCTTACGGTCGGCAGAGCCTTGATCAGGCGGACATCGACGCAGTGGTCGACGTCCTGCAGTCGGACTGGCTGACCCAAGGGCCGACCATCGAGCGCTTCGAACAAGCCATGGCCGCGCGTTGCCAGGCCGATTTCGCCGTGGCGGTGTGCAATGCCACGGCGGCGCTGCACATTGCTTGTCTGGCCGCTGACCTGGGGCCGGGCGATCGCTTGTGGACTACGCCGAATACGTTTCTGGCCTCGGCCAATTGCGGGCGCTATTGCGGCGCCGAGGTTGATTTCGTCGACATCGACCCATTGACCTGGAACCTCGATGCCTTTGCCCTTGAAGCCAAGCTCGAACAGGCCGAACGCGACGGCACGCTGCCGAAAGTCCTGGTCGCCGTCGCGTTCTCCGGGCAGAGCTGCGATATGCGCAAGATTGCCGACCTGGCGGTGCGCCACAACTTCACTGTGATCGAAGATGCCTCGCACGCGGTGGGCGCGAGCTACGCCGGGCGCCCGGTCGGTTGTGGCGAGTTTGCGGCGATGACGGTGTTCAGTTTTCACCCGGTGAAAATCATCACCAGCGCCGAAGGCGGCATGGTCCTGACCAATCGTCCGGCGCTGGCCGAGCGTCTGCAACGCCTGCGCAGCCACGGCATGACCCGCGATCCGCAACACATGACCGAGCCGAGCCACGGGCCGTGGTATTACCAGCAAGTTGAGCTGGGTTTCAATTATCGGATCACCGATCTGCAGGCGGCCCTGGGGCTGTCGCAACTGCGCAAGCTCGACGAGTTTGTCGCACGTCGCCGGGAACTGGCCGCCCGTTACAATCAACTCCTCGCCTACCTGCCGCTGACCTTGCCGAGTGCGCAGCCGGAAGCGGAATCGGCGTGGCACCTGTACGTGGTGCGCTTGCAGACCGAACGTTGCAATCTCAGTCATCGCCAGGTATTCGAAGGTTTGCGCGCCGCCGGTATCGGCGTGAATCTGCACTATATTCCGGTGCATCTGCAGCCGTACTATCGCGAGCTGGGCTTTGCCGAGGGCGATTTTCCCGAGGCCGAGCGCTATTACGCCGAGGCGCTCAGCTTGCCGCTGTTCCCTTTGCTCAGTGAGGCACAACAGGATCAGGTGGTCGAGCAACTGCGTCGGCTGCTGCTTGAGGAGTAAGGCACCGTGAGCTGCGTCGCGATCATCCCCGCCCGTGGTGGCAGCAAGCGCGTCCCGCGCAAGAATCTCAAACCGTTCGACGGCGTGCCGATGATCGTTCGCTCGATTCGCACGGCGCTGGAGTCAGGGCTGTTCGAGAGCGTTGTCGTCAGCACCGACGATGACGAAATCGCCAACGTCGCACGAGCACATGGCGCTGAAGTGCCGTTCATGCGACCGGCCGATCTGGCGGATGATTTCACCGGCACCGCTGCGGTGATCGTGCATGCCTTGCAGCAATTGCCGACATTCGATTACGCCTGCTGCGTCTATGCCACCGCGCCGCTATTGCAAAATCGGTATCTGCGCCTGGGGCTGGATTTGCTCATGCAGCATCCGCACAAGTCGTTCGCTTTTTCGGTGTGCGGCTTCGGTTTCCCCGTACAGCGCGCACTGACCCTCGACGAAGAGGGCGCGTTGACGTCTTTGTACCCCGAATTTCGCACCACCCGTTCGCAGGATCTGCCCGAAGCGTTTCAGGATGCCGGGCAGTTCTACTGGGGCCGCAGCGAAGCGTGGTTGCGTGGCGAGACGCTGTTCTCGCCAGCCAGCCTGCCGGTGATTCTGCCGCGTCATCTGGTCCAGGACATCGACACTCCCGAAGACTGGCAACGCGCCGAATACCTCTACGCCGCGCTCAAGGCCGGCGGAGAACTGCAATGAAAGTGCTGATCCGCGCCGACGCCTCGCCAACCATTGGCAGCGGCCACATCGCCCGTTGCCTGACCCTGGCGCGGGTGCTGAAACAGCAGGGCGGTCACGTCGCGTTTGCCTGTCGGCGTTTGCCAGGGCATCGACTGGATGCCTTGAATGCCGAAGGCTTCGAGACCTTCGCGCTGCCCGAGCGCTATCGTGATGAAGACCCGCTGCAGGCCATCGAATCGATGTTGCCGTGGCAGTTCGACATCGATGCACTGGGCTTGCTGCTGGACGGGCAGGCACCGTTCGACTGGATCATCGTCGATCATTACGGACTCGATCATCACTGGCAAACCGCTGCCCGGCGCTGGGCGCACCGAATCGCCGCCGTGGATGATCTGGCCACGCGGCGCTACAGCGTCGATCTGCTGCTCAATCAGAACCTCTCTGGCTTGAGTGAAAACTACGCGCCGCTGCTGCCGCCAGGTTGTCGTACTTTGCTTGGCCCGCGCTACGCCATGCTGCGCGAAGAATTCAACTGCGAGGCGATCGAGATCAAGCCGCAGGCGCGCCGGGTGCTGGTGAATTTCGGTGGTTTTGACGCGGCGAGGCAGACTCACCACGCGATGTTGGCACTGGCTGATTTCACTGGATTGCAGGTTGATTTCGTCGCTGGCGCCGACAACCCGGCGTGGACGCAGATGCAGGCGTTGGCCGAGACGCGGCCGAACTGGCGGCTGCACAGTTTCGTCAGCGATTTCCATCAGCGCATGACTGAAGCGGACCTGTTTATCGGCGCCGGCGGCGGCACCAGTTGGGAGCGTGCGGCGCTGGGTTTGCCGACGATCTGCATCGCCGTGGCGAACAATCAGCAGGCCAACGGCGAAGTCATGGCGGCGGCCGGCGCGCATGTGTTCATGGGTGCTCGCGAGCAGGTCAGCGTCGAGCAATTGCGTGATGCGGTCGGCTTCGTCGTGAACAATCATTTTCTACGCCAGAGCCTTGCCGAGCGCTCGCGGCAATTGGTCGACGGGCGCGGTGCCGAACGCGTGGCGGCGGCGTTGGCCGGTGCGGTACTGAAATTGCGCCCGGCAACCCAGGACGATGCGCAGTTGCTGTTCGATGGGCGCAATGCCGAAGCGGTACGGCGCTGGTCGCTGGAAACCGGCGTCATCGATTGGGCGCAGCATCTGCACTGGCTGACGGTGACCCTGCGTAGTCCGCAACGGTTGCTGCTGATTGCCGAGGCGGACGACGGCCCGGTCGGGGTGCTGCGCTACGATTTGCGCGGGTTCGAAGCCGAAGTGTCGATCTATCTGCTGGAGGGGCGTTTTGGCCTGGGCTGGGGCAGGGCAGTGCTCAGCCGTGGCGAAGCGTTTGTCGCTGCGCACTGGCCGCAATTGACGCGCATCACTGCGCGGGTCATGCCCGCCAATCAGTCTTCATTGAAAGTTTTTCGCGACGCCGGATTCATCCAGGAAACCTGTGAGTTCAGCCGTGTTTTGAAGGATCACTCGCATGTCTAGTTTCAAGATTGGCCAGCACACCATCGGTGCCGATGCGCCACCATTCATCATTGCCGAGATGAGCGGCAACCATAACCAGTCCCTCGACGTCGCTCTGCAAATCGTCGAGGCGGCGGCCAAGGCTGGAGCGCATGCCTTGAAGCTGCAAACCTACACCGCCGAAACCATGACCCTGGATTTGGCCGAAGGCGAATTCTTCATCAAGGATCCGGGCAGTCTGTGGGCCGGCACCTCGCTCTACGATCTCTACGAAAAAGCTCACACACCGTGGGAGTGGCACGCGCCGATTTTCGCCCGGGCCAAAGAGCTGGGCATGCTCGCGTTCTCGACACCGTTCGATGACAGCGCGGTGGATTTTCTCGAAAGCCTCGAGGTGCCGGCGTACAAAATCGCCAGTTTCGAAAACACTGATCTGCCGTTGATCCGTCGAGTGGCAGCGACCGGTAAACCGCTGATCATCTCCACCGGCATGGCCAGCATCGCCGAACTGGATGAAACCGTGCGTGCCGCACGCGAGGCCGGGTGCAAGGATCTGGTCTTGCTCAAGTGCACCAGCACTTATCCAGCGACGCCACTCAACAGCAATGTACGTACGATCCCGCATCTGCGTGAGTTGTTTGGATGCGAGGTCGGGCTGTCGGATCACTCGATGGGCGTTGGCGTATCGGTAGCGGCGGTGGCGCTCGGGGCGACTGTCGTGGAGAAGCATTTCACCCTCGACCGTTCGGCCGGAGGCGTCGACGCGAGTTTTTCCCTTGAGCCTGCGGAGCTGGCCAGTCTGGTCGTCGAAACAGAGCGTGCCTGGCAGGCCATGGGGCAGGTGCATTACGGCGTCACCGAGGCCGAGCGCAAGTCGCTGGTCTATCGCCGCTCGCTGTATGTCACCGCTGACATGGCCGCCGGTGAAGCCTTTACCGGCGACAATCTGCGCGCCATTCGCTCCGGTCTCGGTCTGCCGCCCAGGCACACCGAAGCCGTCCTCGGACGCCGTGCGCGCACCGCGATCAAGCGCGGTACCCCGCTGGACTGGTCGCTGGTCGAATAGGCCAATCTGCCATCGATTCGGCAAAATAGCGTGACCTGCGAGTCATAACGCGCATCTTCACTGTATTGTATTGACCGGGGAGATGGCGCCTGGCCCGTTTTGCGGTTCCAGTGATAGCCCTTT
>Ga0157369_10008419_pt1 | contig 11827 bp, 13 predicted proteins | sample C25metaG_FD_113461 | JGI IMG/M metagenome (GOLD analysis project Ga0157369, IMG submission 113461) | Corn rhizosphere microbial communities from Kellogg Biological Station, Michigan, USA - C2-5 metaG | ecosystem: Host-associated > Plants > Roots > Rhizosphere > Soil | place: USA: Michigan... | reverse complement strand
GCGCGGAATAATCCGCGCCCTACGCGTGCGGCGTGTCGTTCGTTACCTGACCCACACCTGGTTTTTGCGGTTGATGTCGGGGAACAATCCATCGGGATCGATCTCGACGCGCACGACTTCTGGAGTCGCCGCAACGTGCGCGACGTAGCTTCGTGCGCCTTTCAGCCAGACGTCAACTGGAATGTCGATGCGCTGGACGGTCTTGTCGGCGCGCGTTACGGCCAGCTTCACGGGCATCGGCGCGAGGCCGTGATCCTCGATTGTTATCGCGGCGTCGCTTCCTTCCGTCTTCACGCTGGTGATCGCCTGGTCCAGCGGCCACGCGTTGTAGAACCATGTATTCCAGAACCAGCTGAGATCCTGTTTGGCTCCTGCATCCATGGCGTTGAAGAAGTCATTGGGATAGGGATGTCTGTCGACCCAGTGCTTGCCGTACTCGCGAAATGCGCGATGGAACGTCGGCTCACCCAGCATACCACGTAATGCAGCCAGCACCTGCGCTGTCTTGTCGTAGAACATGATGTTGTACGTCGCAGGCGGAAACAGATCACCGCGCGTCATCAATATCTGGTCGTCGCCTGCTGCAGCAGTACGGGTGTACAACAAACGCTGGCCCTGCTCGGTATCGGCGATGCGGCCGCCCTTTCGAGGCTCGCCGTACAGCACGCGCAAGCCCTGAGCTTCGTCGAACTGCGTGAAGCCTTCGTCCATCCAGGTATAACGTGTTTCATTGGATCCGACCATCATGGGAAACCACATGTGACCGGTCTCGTGCATGAGGTCGCCAGCGAGCGACAGCGTGTCGGCCCACGGCTGCATCAGCGTCATGCGCGGATACTCCATGCCACCGCCAGTCAGGATTCCTTCCATGGACGTCATCGTCGGCCATGGATACTTCCATAGATACGTTGAAAGCTGTTCGATAGCGTCGCGCGTGAATCGCGCGCCACCAACTGCCCACGCCGCGGCTGCTGGACTGATTCTATAGAAGCTGAAGATGTCGACCGTGTCAGCCTTCTGACCCGAGTCAGCTACGAGTGCGCGTGTAGCATCCCACACATAGCGATCGCTGGCGCCCCACGCGAAGTCGCGCACGTCGGGTGCAGTGAAGTGCCATGTGACAGTCGGTGCGCTGGTCGCGAACGCCGCAGCGCCGTCACTCGGCTTGCTGATCGTTATGACCTTACCGCTGCGCCGAGCCTCGGCGAGCTTCGTGCGCGCACTGGAGCTGAGGATCGCGTCTGCGTTCTGAAGTGATCCTGTCGCTCCGACGACCCAACCACGTGGCGCGGTGACTCTGACGTCGTAGTCGGCTGGCTCCATGTAGAACTCAGCCTGCAGCACGTACTGATCTGCGACCCACCCATCGACGTCGTCGTAGACGGCGATCTGCGGATACCAGTATCCCATGAAGTAGAGATGATCGTCGCGTCCTTCCCTGCCATCGGACGGAGTCATCGCGGGGATGTATGACCACGCAAAATCGAGCGACACACTGTCGTGCGGCATGAGCGGCTTGGCGAGTGCGATCCGCATTACTGTTCCGTCGATGCTGTAGCCGGCGGTGCCAGTCGCGGTGCGTGAGCGTCTGCCCTGACGCTGATCCTGCTGTGTTATCTGGACGCCCTCCACCGCGACGCGCGCGAGCTTGATCCCGTCCGTGATTGGTGCCTGGTCTCTGCGCTGGCTCTCCGGACGAAACACGTTCTGGTACAGATGTACCATCAGATACGGGAGCGTATCCGGAGAGTTATTGAGATACACGACGTGTTCGGATCCACTGACCGTATTCGTCGCGGGAGTCAGCGTCGCATCGATCTTATAGCGCGCGTGCTGCACCCAGCTATTCGGACCCGGCTCGCCGGTGCGCGTGCGCGTTCCCTTCTGGACGGCGCGCGTGAATCCGGGTGATTCGTAGACCGCGCCCGGTATCGGTCGTTTGCTCTGCAGTATGCCGTCCGACGTGACAGTCGGAGCGGGCCGAGATTGGGCTGAGAGCGTCGGGGCGAGGAGCACCGGCGCGGAGCCAAGTGCGAGAAAGAGCGAGGCTATCGATCGATACGACATGGACATACGGGAATCTTACGCGTCATGCGCCGGCCGCGCCATACAGCGACGCGGCCGGCGCATGTCCCACTACATGTTCCACTAAATGAAACTGACGCTCCTAGTTCCCCGGATGATACACGCGCTCCGTGTGCCCCTTCAATTGCGATGGATAGTAATAGACCGGACGCAGGTTTCCGGTCGCGTAGCGTTCGGCTTCGTCATTGAAATGGGGTGAGCTCGGATGGCCGCTCTCGCCGCCCGCCGTGATCGCGACCGCACGCACACTGTCGCCGAACTCGACTACTGAGACAAAGCTGTTGCCGCTGGTGCCGTACCACTTTTTGGTGCCTGGGTACGGGCGCGCGCCGAACGAAGCCAGTGAGCCCCACAGCGACGATGTGAAGCCGACCGGGATGCTTGGCTTGGAGTCATCGAACTTCTGTACGATGTCACCATCGTTGCGCTGATACCGGTTGATGTTGCCCCACGGAGTCTTCCACGTTCCAAAATCCGCGGTGAGCTTGTCGGACGCAGCAGCGAGAGCTTCCAGCTGTTGTTGTGGAGTCGCTTCATTGGTTGCGTACTTCTCCGGCGACATTCCCGCCGTAGCATGCCGGTTTACATGACCAAGCTGCGTGCCCCAGAACACGGCCAGCGATGTCGGAATGGAATTGACGCTCCAGCGGTAATCCCACTTGCGCAGTACCGCGATCTGATCCGCGAGTTTGGCTTTTAGCGGATTGGATGACGGAGCATCGTCCCACGCCTTGAGCAGCGGCGGAACCATGATCGCGAATGCTGGCAGATAGCTGTCGTACGCTGCTGCGCGCAACGACTCAACGGTGAAATCCTTCTTGTCGGAAAGCACACGGATCGCGTGCAAGCCGCGCGCGGATTCGACTCCGACGTCGACATAGCTCGGGAAGTCCTTCTGCTTGGGGCTGTACTCACCGGCTGCTGACCATGGCCAGTTATTGCTGTTGTACAGCCAGCCGTTCTTTGGATTCAAGAGATGCGGCGTTTCTGCGACTGAGAGCACAGGACCCCAGGTGGTCTTGGGGTTGCTTCCATCCACCGGATGTGTCCAGTCGAACGACGTATCGCGGCGCGGAATGTAATTCGCATGCCAGTACGCGATGTTGCCGTCGGCGTCCGCGTAGATGGTGTTGTTCGAGGAGTTGCCGTGCAGCTCCATCGTCTTCTCGTACTCCTTGTAATTCATCGCCTTGGTGCGCGTGTACGACTGGATGAGCGCGATCTGAGGCCGCTGCATCAGCTCGATGGTCACCCATCTGCCATCGGCCTTCCGGATGACCGGGCCGTGGAGCGTGTAATAGGCGGTGAAAGTCTTGTTGGCCATTCCACTCGCGGTCTTGTACGGCACCGTGATTGTCCTGGTGATCATCGGCCGCTCTTCACTTCCATACTTGTAGTAGAAGCGATCGCCCTTCTTCTCGACTGTCTCGAGAAACTCCGACACCGCGTTCACTGCACTGGATGTGTGCATCAAGCCGAGGCGCGTATTGAAGCCCTGATACACGAAGAACTGACCCCACGTCACCGCGCCGTAGGCATTGAGCCCTTCATCGCTCGTCATCTGCAATTCCGAGCGGAAGAAGAACGACGTGTGAGGGTTGATCAACAGCAGCGCATGGTGATCCTTTGTATTGGACGGAGCGACCGCCATTCCGTTCGAGCCGCCCGGCTCCGGAGGCGGCAGCACACCTGACGCCGGCTCGGCGGTAACCGGACCACCGCCATAAAATGCCTGCAGCTGTTTGAGATTCACGCGCTCGATGTCGCCGCCGATGCTTCCCTCGCTGAACGAGAGCGCCATCCACGGCTCGTAGTGCTTGATCGCGCGTGGCTTGACCTCGGGATGCTTGTACATGTAATAGTTGAGGCCGTCAGCCCAAGAATTCATCAGCTTCTTGAGCCATTCCGGACTTGACGCATACAATGCCTTCATCGAATCTGGATCGATGAAAAGCTTCATGCGAAGATCCTGGTAGACCGCCGACTCGCCTTCCGCTTCGGCGAGACGCCCCATCGAGTTCAGATAGTTGGTCTCGACGCGATTGAAATCGTCCTCCGCCTGAGCGTAGATCATTCCAAATACGGCGTCGGCGTCGGTCTTGCCGTGGACGTGTGCTATTCCCCAGTCGTCCCGGGTGATAGTGACGTTCTGGGCTTCCTTCTGCCAGCGTGCGACGTCCTGGCCACTGCTGAGTTGCGGGACGACCAGCCCGAATGCTACGGCGACTGCGAGAGCGATTCTTTTCATTCCTGCCTCAGGTCCAGCGATGATTTTGCCGATATGCCGGCCAGTATCCCGTCCATGTTTCAACCATGTTCCAATATTGAAACGACGCCGAGAACTACCATGAATTCGTCCGCGTAAAATATGGGCAATCGGCACGCACTTCGCACTTGCTCCCGGAGCCGCATCATGAAATCATTGTTCTCGTGAACATTGCATTCGTAACTTCAGCCGCACATCCGGACCTGACGCCTGATGACCAGCTTGCGGTCGTCCAACTGGAACAACGCAGCGCTCGAGTCACCAGCGCGATCTGGAACGATCCCTCGGTCGATTGGACCGATTTTGACGCGATAATCATTCGCTCGACGTGGGATTACCATCATCGCGCGGAGGAGTTTCGGTCCTGGATCGACGCACTCGATGCGGCGGGTGCTCCGTTGTGGAATCCGCCAGCGTTATTGCGTTGGAATATGGAGAAGACCTATCTCCGTGATCTGGAAAGGGCTGGAATACCGATCGTTCCCACAGAGTGGCTCGAACAGGGCACGAAACCAGACCTGGGCGGCCTGCTCGCGGAGCGTGGCTGGACGGACGCTGTGGTAAAGCCGGTGATTTCGGCCGCCGCGAGCCGCACCTGGCGCGTGTCGCACAGCACCGCGCTCGAAGTTGGTGAGCGACTCACCGAATCACTCGACGCCGGCGATGTAATGGTGCAGCCGTTCGTGCGGGAGATCCAGACACGCGGCGAGTGGTCTTTGATGTTCATTGGTGGCGACTTCAGCCATGCGGTTCGGAAGATGCCTACCGAAGGAGATTTTCGAGTTCAGACCGGCTTTGGTGGTCGGTCGATCACCGACGATCCAGGCGATGAAGTGGTGCGGGCCGCGCAACGCGTGCTGAATGCCGCGCCATCGCCATGGCTGTACGCGCGCGTCGACGGAATCGAAACCGAAGCGGGCTTCGTGCTACTGGAGCTGGAGATGCTGGAGCCTTCGCTGTTCTTCTCGCATACTGAATCGGGTGCCGCGCGTTTCGCAGACGCCATCATAGCCCGCGTGTAAGGTGCGGATTATCCGTATGGTCATCCGACCAGCTGTGCGACTACGCTCGCCGCAATCGCAATTGCGACAACGTCTTCGACCGCTCCTATGTACGGATCTCTGATCCGCGTAAGACGGCCGGCGAATCTACGTGCGTGAAACATCCCGAACGTCCCCGCAATCGCGCCCACGCCGCCGCAGGCCGCGCCGGTCCACGCGCTGACACCGCCAACCTGTACCAGTGCAGCACCCGTGATCGCGCCAGACGCGAGGCGAACCACGAATGGGCCGAGTGCAGTGCGGTTGGGGGTCTTCGGCATCTTGTCGGCAACGAGCTCGCCAAGCGCGGAGATGCCGAGGATGACGGCGATGGGGATGAGCGCAAACCAGTGCACCGGCGCGATGTTGGGAACGTACTCCGGGCGGCGTGAGAGGGTCAGCGCGAATATGGCCGGTGCCATCATGCTACGCATTCCTGCCACGAATCCCAGTGCGAATGCCGAGCTGCAGAAGAAAAATTCGGAATGAAGCGGCATGTAGATATCCAGGTGGCTATCTACGCCTTAGGAAGTTGGGTCATCGCATCCCGGAACACTTGCAACTCGGAGCGACTGAGCGTCATCAGCTCGGGTGGCGGCTCGTACAATTCCCGTCTGAAGGCAGTCCTCGTCTGCAGGCCAAGCCTGGTCAGCACGACCATCTTGACGCGCCTATCGGCCGCGACAGTCCGTCGTTCTGCCAGGCCCCGCTTCTCGAGTCGATCGACCATGCCAGTCGCGTTGGATGCATCGCATCCCCATTCCTCCGCCAACGCGCGCATCGGGCGACCCTGTTCCGTGTCGAGAGAGTGCAGGGCGCGCGCGTCGTTTGGTGTGAGGTTGAACTTCTCGAGTGCGCGGTTGCGCTGCGCGCGCGTGTTCATGAAGAACGAAAACATGCGGCGCCACGCATCCGCGGCGATCTCCTGCTTGGTCTCGCGTTTCATCGGTTGCCTTGCCTGTTGCCTTACCGGCTGCTTGCGGACTGGCGGCTTCGCGGTCATATCTGAATGTATGGTATCCATTATGCGGGACAACTTCAAGCTTCCCGATAATTGACCCAGCCAGATACTTGACATACCCAAAGTATCTGGACTACCGTTCCACGGAAACGCGAGCTTCCGCGTTGAACCCCAAGGAGAATCCGTTGATGAGGACGACTACCGCGGTGGCGCAGATCGTCGTGCGCCTGTTCGGCCTGATACTGATCATACTAGGCCTGTTCTTCTGGAGCGGGCATGCACTGCAGCTGGTGAACACACACATGCTGATCGGCGTGCTGTTCGTAATCGCGCTCTGGGTACTCTCGGGCGTCGCGATAGCGGCACGTCAATCAGGAGGCCTCATCGCGCTTGGCTTCATCTGGGGAATAGTCGTCCTCGCACTCGGCATGACGCAGCGCGGTCTGATGCCAGGGTCAGCACACTGGGTAATCCAGGTTCTGCACCTTCTCGTGGGTCTCATTGCAATGGGAATCGGCGACAATCTCGCCAAACGGATCAAGGGAGCGACGGCGGCAGTACCTGAAAGTGCGTGAGCGACGATCTTCGTGGAGTCTGTTACGTCGTACGTATCCCAATGACAGATGAAAAAGTCGAACTAATGGTACACCGGCGCCGTACTGCGCGGCGCCGGCATCCATCCATGGTCATGACTCACGTCATACGCTATCAGGATCCGATCGTGAACGCCGCGGTTGCGCTCGTGGTGCCCCACTCGATGCGGAGGACTCCGCCAGCTCCGGATTTGTCGGGGTCGATGGAGATGGTGACCTGCTCGACCGGTGCGCTCGTCTTGCCGAGTTTCATTGGGGCGCGGCCGATCTCCAGCTCGGGTTTGTAAGGAATTCCCCACTGCTTGGGGTTGCCGAGCTTGCCAAGTATCAACTGCCAGGACGTCGTGCCCGGTACCGTATTTATGGTGTAGCTTCCAGGCGCGAGCACGACGGAGCCAAAGGTGAGTCGCTTGTCGGTCGTGAGCACCGTCGCTTGATCGGCGCCAGTACGCCATGGCTTTCCGGAGGGCATCAACGTTGCTTCGGCGCGACCTTTCAGCGATGGGCGGCCGTATGAGATCGAGATATGTGCGGTGCCGATGGTCCAGTCGGTTTTCACATGCGGGCTGCCGCCGCCACCCGCACCAAGCTGCGTCGTGGTCTGTGCACCGGCCACCGTCGCAGCGGCGAAGAGTAAGGCAGTGGTGGCAGCTGTACGGATAGTTGCTCTCATCATTCTCTCGACGAAATGGGTGCAATGAAGCGAATTTCGTGAAATCTATCGACGGTACCTGAGGCGAACTGGCGGCAACAATTGTTTTTCTGCTGGGTGTCGATTTTGTGCCAGGTCGTTCGACTATTGCACGAAGACGCGGGAAAATTCACTTCTTTCTGTGAGGCTGATATGAAGTATCTCTGCTTGATCTACGACGAGGAATCGATCTGGCAAAAAATGTCGCCGGACGAGATGGGCAAGGTAATGGGAGAGTACAACGCATTCGGTGAGGACATCCAGGCTAGCGGCCATTACATCGGCGGTAACGCGCTCCAGCCAACGTCGTCGGCAACGACGATCCGTGTTCGCAACGGGAAGACCATCACATCCGACGGTCCGTTCGCCGAAACAAAGGAGCAACTCGGCGGATATTATCTGATCGAGGCCAAGGATCTGAACGATGCACTACAGGTTGCAGCCAGAATCCCAGGCGCCAAACTTGGCTCGGTAGAAGTACGACCCATCATGGTATTCAACAGCTGACAGCGACTCGGATGCAATGATGGATGCTTCGACGCGTGCGCGAGAGATTGTGGAGAGCACTTACCGGTCCGACTCGCGCCGCGTCCTGGCAACACTCGTCCGACTGCTGGGCGACTTCGACGTTGCGGAAGAGGCGTTGCACGACGCTTTCGTCGCGGCGATGGAGCGATGGCCGGTTGACGGTGTTCCGGCGAATCCTCGCACGTGGCTGGTAAGCGCCGGACGATTTCGCGCGATCGATCATATTCGGCGTCGTGCGAGGTTCGACGCCAGGCACGCAGAGATAGCAGCCGAGATGGAATCGCACGTCCTGACCAGCGTTCACGGTAGCGATGGCGATGAGATTCCGGACGACAGATTGCGACTCATCTTCACGTGCTGTCACCCGGCGCTCGCGATCGAGGCCCAGGTTGCGCTCACGCTCAGGACCGTGGGCGGGCTCACGACGGAAGAGATCGCGCGTGCCTTTCTCGTCCCCGTTCCGACGCTCGCACAACGCATAGTGCGTGCGAAGAACAAGATCAGGGATGCGCGAATTCCTTATGAGATTCCCGATCAGACGGAATTGCCGGAGCGCATCGACGCTGTTCTGGCGGTCATCTATCTGATCTTCAACGAAGGCTATTCAGCGACGTTCGGTGACGAGGTGACGCGCGCGGACATGTGCGCCGAGTCGATTCGTCTTGCGAGAATGCTGGCCGAGCTTCATGAAGATTCGGAAGTCGACGGTCTGCTTGCGCTAATGTTGTTGCACGACTCGCGACGGGCCGCGCGTATCGCCGGTGGTGGCGAGCCGATTCTGCTGGAAGATCAGGACCGCACACTCTGGGACCAGCTGAAGATTCGCGAAGGAATTGCGCTTACCACGCGCGCGCTTGCATCGCGAAGAGTCGGGCCCTACGCGTTGCAGGCAGCGATCGCAGCGGTGCACGCGGAGTCGAGAACAGCGGCGGAGACCGATTGGGGTGAGATCGTGGGTCTGTACGACGTGTTGTTGCGGATTCACGAATCACCCGTGGTCGAGCTGAACCGCGCCGTGGCGATCGCGATGCGTGATGGCGAGGCGTGTGGGCTGCGGTTGATCGATGAGCTCATGCAGAAAGGGGAACTGGCTGGGTACTATCTCGCGCATTCGGCGCGTGGCGCGCTGTTGTTGCGCGCCGGCCGGATGGACGAGGCGGTCATATCATACAGAGCGGCCAGAAGCCTCGCGACTCAGGTACAGGAGCAGCGCTTTCTGGATCGCCGGCTGGCTGAGATCGGCGAGAAGTAGCTGCACCGTGAGGCTGGCGGCCCGCGCCATGCAATTCCACGCCCGCAATGGCAAAGCTTCCATTTGATATTGCGGTGGTGGTCCGTCGCATCCGGAAAGAAGTGGAGCAGTACGCCGACGCCGCGATGTTCGAGCTGCGTGACCGGAAGTTCGACTCGTTGTTTCAGCAGCTGGTCGCTTGCGTGATCTCGATTCGCACGCGTGACGAGGTGAGTTTGCCTGCAGCGCTGCGACTGTTCGAGGTTGCGCCTGGGCCTGAAGAGATATCGCGGCTGGATGCTTCAGAGATAGATGAGCTGATTCATCCGGCGACGTTCCACACCGGGAAGGCGAGGCAGATTCACGACATCGCGGTTCGCACCATCGAGGATTTTGGCGGCAAGCTTCCGGCTGACGTCGAGGTTCTGAAGTCATTTCGCGGTGTTGGCCCCAAGTGCGCCAATCTCGCGCTTGGCGTTGCGGAGGGGCAGAGCCATATCAGTGTGGACGTGCACGTGGGGCGGGTCACCACTCGATGGGGCTACGTGAAGGCGGGGAGTGCTGAATCGGTGCAGCGGCAGCTGGAGGAGAAGCTGCCAAAGAAGTACTGGATCGAGATCAACCGGCTGCTGGTGCCGTTCGGCAAGAACGTCTGCACGGGGACGAAGCCCAGATGTTCGACCTGTCCTGTGCTGGAGTATTGCCGGCAGGTTGGCGTTACCGAGTACAGATGACCGGGCTGGCGGCGAGCGTGGAAGGATGCACGCTCGCCGCTGCGGATCGAAAGTTGGCGGTGTACGGGATTCCCCTGATCCAGGCGTAGCAACGCGCCCGTCGTCACGTGTGGTTGTACACCCACACCACGCCATTGTACGAGAACGTTATGGAGCTGTGGCTGAACGTTGAGCTGCCGGAGAGCGCGCCGGTGTATTGCGTGTAGTTGTTCTGCGTGCTGTAGTTGGGCGAGAACACGATAGCGTTCCCATTCTGATACCACGTTCCAGCCTCGGCGTCACTTGCGGGAGAATTGCTGAAGCCATTGGAGATCGTCTCGCTGATCGTTTCGTTGTAGGTACCGTCGTTGTTGAGCGTGTAGATGTCGCTGTTGATCGTGAGCGTGCCGGAGCTCGTGCTGTACGAATACGGCAACGATGTACCGTTCACCGTTTGAAGGTCGTACGTGCCGCCCGCGGACCGGTTGGACGGCGAGGTGTTGTCGGTGCACGCGGCGAAGGCCGCGAGCAATGCAACAGTCGCCAGGGAACCGAAGGTATGAAAGCGCATGGAAGTAATCCTCTCTAGTTCTGTCTGTCAGTTAGACGCGGCATACGGCCAGTTGTGAAGGGATGCAATGCGTCTTGCGTGCCACGTCTGCCAGGCGCGTCGAAAAACATGAGCTGTGATTACCTCGCTGTCATCTTCATGACAGCTAAGAGTTGATCTCCACTCTCAAAACAGCCCCAAAAAGCCCAAAAAAGCCTTAACGTCGCATACGTTTTCCGCGTCCAATCGTGTGGATGCAGGAGCATGACTCGAGCTGCGAATAGCATCACGAGCGTGCGCGACAACTGGAGGTTGTCATGAAGACAAGATTCGTCAATTCTGTTCTCAGAGTAGCAAGCGTCGCGGCCGTACCACTTGCAGTGCTAGCGGTATCAGCGCCCGCGAGTGCGCAGCGATCGGTTCAGCGCCCGCTGTTCGAGTGGCGCGGCAACGTGGATCAGGAGATCCGTGTTCAGATGCAGGGTAGCCGAGCGTCGGTGATGGCGATGGGACCGCGCGAGATGATTGGCTACGACAACGCTCGCGCGATGAGCGCGCTTCCACCGGCCAACGGGTATGTGACCGTGCAGATGCGCCAGGGACGCGGCAGAGCAGACGTCGTGGAGCAGCCGACTCGACAAAATGGATACACGACAGTGGTTCGCATTCGCGATACGCAGAGTGGAGCTGGAGCGTATGACGTAGCAGCGTTCTGGCAGCCGGACGGGAACATCGAGTACGGCAATGGTGGGTATGGTGCATACGGCGACGACGGCCAGTACCGTAACTACGGACAGTATCGACGGACCCAGAATTACGGCCGATACGATGCGTATCCGTACAACACGTATCCGCAGACGGTGATCGTGCAGCGGCCGGTATACGGTGACCGTGGCGTGCAGGGTGGCAAGGCGCTACCCACTCCGCAGCGCTCCAACACCTATCCGACTCGGCAACGTTACCCTGATCGTGCAACCCCGAACGGTGGATATCAGAGCGGTCATGCTCAGCCTGCGAAGACACTTCCAACGACGTCGGCGCAGTCCGGTCAGTCGAGTCAGTCTGGCAAGGCCCTCCCTGGAGCTGACAGGTCGAACCAGCAGGACCAACAGAATCATCGGTGGCCGCACGGACATTAATGCCCGCCGCTGAAGCGAGATTAGTGCAGT
>Ga0157369_10008416_pt1 | contig 11830 bp, 9 predicted proteins | sample C25metaG_FD_113461 | JGI IMG/M metagenome (GOLD analysis project Ga0157369, IMG submission 113461) | Corn rhizosphere microbial communities from Kellogg Biological Station, Michigan, USA - C2-5 metaG | ecosystem: Host-associated > Plants > Roots > Rhizosphere > Soil | place: USA: Michigan... | reverse complement strand
CGACGCTATCTGCTGGATGCTCTGCATGAGCGCATCGGTTTCCCCCGCATACATTTGCAGATAGGCCGTGATCACGCGCAGATCGAAACGCGCCGTGATCTGCGCCGGAGGCAACCGGCGCACCAGGCCCGCCAGCTGCCGGAGTTCGCCGCGCGCGAGCAGATCGTGCGCGCAGCCCTCCACGAGGTCGGCGGCAGCCTGTGCGTTGTCGGCCAGCACGGCGTGATGCACGGCTTCGTCGACATAACCTTGCTCACTGAGCCACAGCCAGGCCGCCGCATGCAGTTCGCGCAATTCCGCGGCCGGCAGCCCGGCGACCCGGCGCTGCAGCACCTCGCGCAGCAGAGGATGCAGGCGATACCAGGTTTCGCCGTCCTGTCCGACACCAATCTGGCTGATGAACAGATTGTCGCCCTCCAGGCGACTGAGTCGGGAGGCGACGTCTGCAACCGCATCTGCATGCTGCATCAAGCTCGCGCAAAGACGTGCGCAAAATCGTTCGCACAACGCCGCGCGAGTGAGCAGAAGCAGATCGTCCGGCGCGAGGCGCACCAGCACTTCGCGTTCGAAGTAGCGCGCGAACGTCTCGGCGTCGCGCACCGTTGCAGGCGCGAAGGCCGCGCCTTTGCGGGTCTTCAGGTCGATCGCGAACAATTGCAGGCCCGCCGCCCAGCCGTCGGTCAGTTCATGCACGACCTGCGCGTCCCGTTTGGCGATGTCGCCGAGTTGTTCGCGCAAGAACCGCTCTGATTCTTCGGCCGAAAAGCGCAAATCCCGTCGATCGAGTTCGGTCGCGAGACCCTGCGAGCGCAGGCGCGCCAGCGAAACGGGCAACGCCCGCCGCGAAGCCAGTACGACATGAAGCTGTGGTGGCGCGTAATCGAGCAGCCAGCGCATCGCTTCGAGAATCCGGGCGTTCTGAAGGTAATGAACGTCGTCGAGCATCAGCACCAGCTCGCGCTTGCGGCGCGCAATCCCGCGAACGAGCGTGATCACCCAATGCTCGACCGCCGTCTCGTCGCTTTCACGGCCGACCAGCAATTCCGCTTCGCGCGCGATCGCCGGATCCACACTGGCAAGGCTCGCGAGCAGACCGTGAAAGAACGCGGTCAGGTCGTCGTCTTCAGGTGCGAGCGACAGCCAGGCCACGTCGAAATCCAGCGTCAGCATGGCTTGCCGCAGGGCCAGCATCGTGCTGGTTTTGGCGCTGCCGGCCGGCCCCTGAATCACCACGCAACGCTGCCGCCGCGCTTCGAGCAGGCGCGCCATCAAGGCTTCGCGCGGCATGAGCTGGCGCGCCGCCCGAGGCGGAATCAATCTCGTACCGGTGACGGGCTCGATAGCGAGTCTGGGGGAGACGCGCACGTCTCCTGAGTGTTCATTGGATTCGGACATACGGGGAAAGCTGAGAGACCGGATAACGTGAGAGAAGTCTCGCGACGCGTACCGTCACGCCGGAACGCGCTTTGCCGAGTATAGGAGTGCGACGCCACCCGTCGGGCAATTTAGCGCCCACCTACCCGATTCGGGTGGGTAAAAGGCGCAGGGAGGGTTCGACTCTATGGAAGCCGTGGGTCGCTTGTGCCGCGCTCAGTGAGCCAGCCATCCGCCGCCGCAGGCGCAATAGCGCATGCTTCTTGCTTCGGCAATGTGCTTGTCGGGAAGGCGACGCGCGATCATCCCGCAACGTGGCCGGACCTCCCCGCCAGTTCAGGGAGAGTCGTTATGCGAGGAATGAATGACACGGTACGCGCTGCAATTTTTGCCGTCGCGGTCTCACTGCTTTCGGCGTGCGGTGGGCACGATGGCAGTTCGAATAATGGCAGCACGGCGACGCCGGCAGGCGGCGTCCATCTGCAAATTGTCTCGTTCGGAGACAGCCTTTCGGATGTCGGAACCTACGCGCCAATCGCCGGCGCGGTTGGCGGAGGACGTTTCACGACCAATCCCGGACAGGTGTGGACTCAGAATATCGCGCAATACTACGGCGACACGCTAAATGTCGCGTACACCATCGACATCACGCATAAGCTCAGCGCGCAAGGCGGCCTCGGTTATGCGGAGGGTGGCGCCACCGTGGCGACGCCGGCAAACCAGTCCGATTTTCTGACCAGCGTGATCGGCAACATCGAAATGCCGGTGAATCAGCAGGTTTCGAGCTATCTGGCCGCTCACGGGAGTTTCAACTCGAATCAACTGGTGCTCGTCTGGGCGGGCGCGAACGATGTGCTCCGCGCCGGGGCGCTGCCAGCTGCTGCGCAGACGATCAACACGGCGGCTGCGACCCTCGCTCAGGTTGTCGGTCAGATCGTCCAGAACGGCGCCACACATGTCGTGGTGGTCAATTTGCCGAACATCGGACTGTCGCCGCACGGCATCGCCTCGTCCGATGGCGGGGCTAACTTGACCCAGTTATCGCAGCTGTTCAACAGCAGCCTGAACGCCGCGTTGCAGACCGATGGCCTGCAGGGCAAGGTCATCCAGATCGATTCCTATACCTGGCTGAATGGAATCATGGCGAATTTTCAGGCCAACGGCTTCGCCGTGTCGAACACCGGCGTTGCTTGCGACCCCAAGAAAACGCCCGACGACACGGCACTGCTGTGCTCGCCGCCAACCTACGTGAGCGCCAACGCGGACCAGACGTACATGTTCGCCGACGACCTTCATCCGACCACGCACCTGCACGCGCTATTCGCGCAGTACGTGGAGCACCAGATCGCCAGCACCGGTTTGGGTCATTGACGCAGCGCCCGGAGGCTGTCGATCCGATGAGCGCGGAGAAGTCCGCCGCGCAGCCCTTTTCGCCGATGCCTTGGGGGAAGCCGCTGGCCGCGATAGACCGTTCCCGGCCAATGTGCCGAAGCGGCCCTGTCGAATCGTTACAATGGCCAGATGACCTCCCCTAACAGCATCAAGTGCCGGACATACTGACTTCCCATTTCTGGAGTGGCGACGCCATGCGCAGTCGGCGCGTGAGCGACATCGTGCTCTCAGGCTCGCTCGACGTACCTGTCCCACCTGTACGCCTGCTTGCGGATTGGGAACGGGAAATAGCGTCGCACATGGTCCTCGAACCCGGAGACGTGGAAGCCATGCCTCTCGCGCGGGCGCGGATGCGCTGGCCCGACTATTCGCGCTGCGTGCAGGCCGTGTCCGACTGGACCTCCACGCTAGGAATGCCCGCGGTGCTTGCCGCCAGCGACGTCGCCCTGATGGCCTGCCGCGGCGCGCGGTACCACCATGACGCCGAGCAATATGGCAGTGCGGCCTTCTGCAATCTCTTCATGAGTGAGGACAAGGGGCTGGACCTGCATTTCCCGTCTTTGGGCCGGCGCATTCCTCTCTCGCGAGGAACGGTCGTGATATTCGACACGGGCCAGCCTCATGGCGTCATTCAGCGCCACAGCAGCGGTTTTGATGCGGCCGAGTTCGCGCCTGATCGGGATTGCACCCAGATCTTCCTGACCTGGGAGCTCCCCATCGAAAATACCCATGTGGCGCATGCACTGGGTGTCGCCTTCGACACCGCCCCTTCGACCTCATTGCACCTGGATGCGGAACAAATCCGGGTGAACGGCGAACAGGCCATTGTGTGCCCCGATTCCGGCCGCTGGTGCCGGGCTGACTGATCGTCGGGGCCAGACCTCAGCGGTTTCGCGGAGAATTATTCGACGGCCCCGCCTGGGGCAGCATGCGTTGCAGTACGTGGTCTTTCAGAACAACGCGATGGAACACCGCCGCGGCGACATGCAGCGCAATCAGCGCGAACAGCACCCATGCGAGAACGCCGTGCACATCACCCATTTCGTGGCCAAAAGCCGAGCCCTGTTCGCTGAGTGCCGGATATGGCACAAGGCCCAGCAAACTGACTGTCCAGCCGCGTGAAGACGCGTTGATCCAGCCAAGCAGCGGCACCACCACCAGCGCAGCGTAAAGCAGAAAATGCGTGATTCGCGAGACGACGCTCAATAGCGGCGGCAACTCGTCCGGCGTCGGCCAGTGAGTCAAACGCCAGAGCACTCTAATCACCATAACGGCGATCAGCGCCGAGCCGACGCCGAGATGCCAGGCAATCAGGCCAACGGGCTGTGTGTCCTTGTGTATGTCCGGCATCGTCCAGCCGATCACGAACTGCACCGCGATCAACAGGACAGTTAGCCAATGTAGCGTGCGTGCGACTGCGTCATAGGCCGGACGCGTACCTTGCTGAACTTTAGCCACTCCCTCTCCTCGATGTTTCCCGTACCGCATTGAATTGATAAAACGCGTGGCCGGCAACCCAGATCCACTGCCGACAAACAAATATCCATTCTAAACAATGCTAACGGCCTTATCTTAAGGAAATCTGATGCCGCGCATGGAACCGGAAAATTGGCCAATGCCGCGTCCCGCCACCTGATAGGCAGGCTTCTTGCTCCACAGCTTTGAGCAGCATCCCCAAAGCCGATCGCCAAGAGAAATAATGCGCCTATTCAAACGTCTGGTAGTTTTACTGTTCTTGCCGCTGACCGCGTGCGCGATCGGCCCAGCGAGTTCTGCTGATAACGGTTTCGGTGCCTCGCCCGCCATGCCGGCTCCGCAATCGACGCTGCTTCCGATGGTCAACATCGCACCTGTTCAGGCGCGCCCAGATGGCTCTATGCCGAGCGCCCCCGACGGTTTTTCCGTCACCCGGTTCGCCGGCGGCCTCGCGCACCCACGCTGGATTTACACGCTGCCCAACGGTGACGTGCTCGTGGCGGAAAGCGATGCGCCGAAAGAACACGACGAAGGAAGCGGCCTGTTCGGCTGGGTCAGACGGCAGGTGATGAAGCGCGCGGGCGCGGGCGTGAGCAGTCCCGATCGTATCGTGCTACTACGCGACGCGAACAACACGGGTGTTGCCCAGATGCAAACCGTGTTTATTGGCGGCCTGCATTCGCCGTTCGGAATGGCGCTGATTGGCAATGAACTCTACGTGGCCGATACGGACGCTCTCCTGCGCTTCGACTATGTCGAAGGCGCCACACAGATCACCGGCCCCGGGGTCAAGGTCGCCGATTTGCCCGCCGGTCCGATCAACCACCACTGGACCAAGAATATTCTCGCCGACCGCTCGGGCAAGCACCTCTACATCACGGTGGGATCGAATAGCAACGCGGGCGAAAATGGCATCGACGCCGAGCAGGACCGCGCACGGATACTCGAGTTCGACGTGAAAACCGGCGGTTTGCGTCCGTATGCGACGGGACTGCGCAATCCCAATGGCCTCTCGTGGCAACCCGACAGCGGCGCATTGTGGACGGCGGTCAACGAGCGGGACGAGCTGGGCAACAACCTCGTACCGGACTACATGACCGCGGTAAAAGACGGCGCGTTTTATGGCTTTCCCTACAGCTACTACGGGCAGCACGTCGACCTGCGAGTCAAACCTCAACGTCCCGACCGGGTCGCTGCCGCGATTGCACCGGACTATGCGCTCGGCAATCATACGGCTTCGCTAGGTCTCGTCTTTTACGACCGAACGCTGTTTCCCGCGCACTATCGAGGCGGCGCATTTGTCGGCCAGCACGGTTCGTGGAACCGCAAGCCGCACGCTGGTTACAAGGTCGTGTTCGTGCCTTTCGCCGATGGAAAACCTGCTGGCGCCCCTGAGGATTTCCTGAGCGGCTTTCTGACCGCGGATGGCCACGCGGTAGGACGGCCCGTTGGCGTCGCACTGGATGGGCACGGCGCGTTGCTCGTGGCGGACGACGTAGGTAACACCGTCTGGCGAATCGCGCCACGTGGCAGCATGTAACGGACGCGTACTTGTGCGAACGGGCTGCGGGAACGACCAAGGTCGATGCTGACGTTCAGACGTGCCCGATTTACAGCCCGATTCACAGCCCGATTCACAGCCCGATCGCATTACCCATGTCAAACCAGTTGATCCTGGTCAACAGCCTCCAGCACCCAAGGCGCCAAATAGACGTTGATGACCCCACTGCACCATCTGCCATGTCCCTTTCAAAGATCGGGGCGGGAGAGTGGTCGCCAATGGCCGTCAATCCGCGTCACTAGCGGACAGAACTTTTCTTTGACACCTTGACCTTCTGGAGGTACCAGCATGAAAAGAATGCTCCCGGCCCTATTGATTGCGCTCGCGTCTGTCGGCACGACGCAGGCTTGGGCTCAAAACGTCGCACCGTCCGGCGCAAAGAGCGCTGAATCCAGCGACACCATAGTGCAAATGAGAAGCGAAATCCGTGCGGCAAATGAAACTTATCGTGCGAAAGTACGCGCGGCGAACAAGGTCCGCGATCGTGAAGTTGCCAAGGCGCAGGCCGAGCGGAACAAGACCATCGAGGCGGCCCAGTCGGGGGGAGGTAGTAGCTGAAGTGGTCAGAAGCCGGCTGTGGCGTACGTCGCAGTCGGCGGTTTTATTGCGCCACTTCTCATCCAAACCAACGGAGTTCCTGTGGAAGAGCGGATAAAGCATCTCTTGAACCAGATCAGCGAACTTGAATCCGAACTGCAAACGGAGTTGCATCAACGCGAAATCAAGCTTTTCTATCGAATTACGGGTAAACGCGTCGAATTCGACGAAGCGGTCGGCAAGGTCCACCGGGAATTGAAAGTGGGCATTGTTAGCTGGATTCTTTCCAGCCGTCCACAGAACTTTCTCGCGGCTCCGTTCGTTTATGGGCTCGTTTTCCCTCTGCTATTTCTCGATGTTTGCATTTCGGCCTACCAGGCGATCTGCTTCCCGATCTACGGTATCGTCAAAGTCAAACGGGCAGACTATATCGTGATGGACCGCTGGCAACTGCGCTATCTGAACTTTATGGAACGATTCCATTGCGCGTATTGTGAATATGCCAACGGCCTCATCGCTTACGCTACAGAAATCGCCGCGCGCACTGAGCAGTACTGGTGCCCCATCAAACACGCTCGCAAAGTGTTAGGCACTCATGCAAGGTATGAGCGATTTCTGACTTATGGCAAAGCAGAACAGTATCAGGCACATCTTGCGCAGTTTCGCGACGCACTGCGTAAGCAGGAATAGTAGCGCGTGGCGGGCTGGCCTCCTGAAGTGCATGGATGGTTCAGATTGCTTCGAGACCACCATCCTCAAGGAGGTTGTGGTGCACCGCGTATCGCACAAGGGCCGCGTCGTTAGGAAGGCTCGATTTCTCCAGAATCTTCGTCCTGTGGGTGCTGACCGTTTTCGCGCTCAACCCTAGTTTCTCGGCGATAGCAGTCACAGATTCGCCTGCTGCAATCAGAAGAAACACTTCAAATTCCCTCGCCGACAACCGCTGGTGAGGCAATGCAGAACACGTATCGGCGAGGCCGTGGGCGAATTGATCGGCCATTGCAACACTCACATATATACCGCCTGTGCCAACCTTTCTTGCGGCGTCGAGGAATTCCGCCGCCGAGCAATTTTTGGTGATATACCCGGATGCTCCCGCTTTGAATGCACGAGCCGCAAATGATTCCTCCGCGCGCATAGTGACCACGAGAACACGCAGTGCGGGATTTTCGCTCTTGATCAGGGAAATGAGATCAAGTCCGTGGACACCAGGCATGAGCAAGCCGAGCGTCAGGACGGCCGCATCGGTTGTTCTCGCAAGCGAGAGCGTGCTTGCGCCATCAACGGCCTCGCCAACGATGCTGAAGTCCCCCGCGCAACGGAGAATCGCGCGTAAACCCTCCCGCACGACACCGTGCGCATCGGATATTGCCACCTTGATCATGGAAAACTCTCATGGAAAGGGAGCGTGATTGCCCTTTCATCATGTTCCGTTGACTGCGCATGTCGAACGCTATTTTGTAACTGTCCGGACGTTCCGGTTTGTTTCTTGCAGAGAGAGGATTTCACCTGTGATCGCGTCGAACCGGGTAGTTATGTTTTAGAACATGACAGCCTTGTTTGTGATGTGTTGAAAACATGTTTCGAATGAATCGAATGTCAAAGGCTAATGAACCGCTATCGACCCGGCCAGGACGCTCAACCTGAGCGAGTCGACAGTCTTCGTCTTCCTCATTGGCGACGATATATCAGCAATCTTCCTCCCACGCTACCGCTACTCAATCATCTGCCAGCGGACTGCGCGACGTCTCCTTACTCGCGAGCATGGCCACCAGTGCAACGCCTGCCGCACCAACCAGATACCACGCCGGCGCGAGCTTGTTGCCCGTCACGCCGATCAACCACGTGGCGACCAGCGGCGCCGTGCCGCCGAATAGCGCATTCGCCGCATTGAAGCAGAACGCAAATCCGCTATAGCGCACGCGCGTCGGAAAGATTTCGGACAGAAAGCACGGCAGCGTACCGTCGTTCATCGTTAGCAACGCGCCGAAGGCAATCTGAATCATCACAATCGTCACGAAGTTCGCGCCAACCAGGCTCTTGAAAAGCGGCACGGTCAGCACCGCGAACAGAATCGACGCGCCAATCAACATGGTCTTGCGGCCGACGCGATCGGACAGCGCCCCCATCAGGAAGATGAGCCCGATGTATGCGGCAAGCGAAATCGTTGCGGCGATGAACGACTCCGTTTCGCCCACGCCCATTTCCGTCGACAGATACGTCGGCATATAGCTGAGCACCAGATAAAACGCCACCGCATTCAGGCAGGTCACGCCGAAAGCGACCAGCATCTTGCCGCGATGTACGCTCATCAACTCTTTTACCGGTGCGCGCGGAACGTGATGCGACGCTTCCATGGCCTTGAACTTTGGCGTGTCTTCGAGACGCACTCGAATATATCGCCCAATCAGTCCGAATGGCGCGGCAAGAAGGAACGGCAAACGCCAGCCGAACGAGTGCAGTTGTTCTGTCGTCAGCACGCCGTGCAACACCGCAACGAACACCGAGCCGAATAGCAGCCCCGCCGCGGTGCTCGCCGGCACGATGCTCGTATAGACGCCGCGTTTGCCGTCGGGCGCATACTCGGCGAGGAAGGCGGACGCACCGGCATATTCGCCGGAAGCCGAAAAGCCCTGCACCACGCGAACTAGCAGAAGCAGGACCGGCGCGAGGACGCCGACTTGCGCGTACGTAGGCAGAAACGCGATGACGAATGTCGAGCAGGACATGATCAGGATAGAAAGCGAGAGTGCCGTTCTACGCCCGATCTTGTCGCCGAAATGGCCCCAGACTATGCCGCCAATCGGCCTGACGATAAATGAAATCGCGAACACGCCGTACGCGGCAAGCAGTCCTGTCGCCGAATCCGTCTTCGGGAAAAAGACGACCGCAATGATCGTCGCAAGATAGCCGTACGACGCGTAATCGAACCATTCGACAAAGTTGCCGATAAAGCTCGCCGTCGCCGCGCGTTTGAGCAGACGTCCGTCGGCATGGTTACGCCCCTCTGCGGCGCCCGATCCTTGCAATGGGGCGACGCCACCCGGCGCCATCACGCCGGCACCTGCTGAATGACCTGAAACCGCTTTTCTGGTACTCATCTACGATCTCCAAACGTGAAAACATGAGACTGCCGGGTTGTGTTGACGACTCTTGCGACGGTCTCTACGGGTCTCGTTTGCTCGACACACGCGTAGGCCGTTTGCGCCAATCATCAGTAGCCAAGTGCGCTGTGGTTCCGGTCAGCTTGACGCCGAGCGCCCGCACCGGTTGGTAGGGTTAGCGTCAATCGGGGCACGAGCAAATTCGAAAGTGCTGCCGCTCACCTCGCGGCTTACGCTCAAAAACCCGCATACACCGGAAAGCGTGCGCACAATTGCGACACCTGTTCGCGCACACGGTTTTCGGTTTCTGCGTCGTTAAGGTTGTCGAGCAAGTCGCAGATCAGCGTCGCGGTCAGTGCCGCTTCCGCCTCTCCGAATCCGCGCGTCGTGATCGCGGGTGTGCCGATGCGGATGCCGCTTGTCACGAAGGGCGACTGCGGATCGTTCGGCACCGCATTCTTGTTGACCGTGATATGCGCGCGCCCGAGCGCAGCGTCCGCGTCTTTGCCGGTGATGCCGTTTGCGATCAGGCTCACCAGGAACAGATGATCGTCGGTCCCGCCGGACACGACGTCGTAGCCGCGCTCGTTGAATACGGTCACCATCGCACGTGCATTCGCCAGCGTTGCCTGTTGATAGGCCCTGAATTCCGGGCCCGACGCTTCCTTGAACGCCACCGCCTTGGCTGCGATTACGTGCATCAATGGGCCACCCTGCGTGCCTGGAAACACCATCGAGCTCAGCTTTTTCTCGATCGCGTCGTTCGCCTTCGAGAGAATCAGGCCGCCACGTGGCCCGCGCAGTGTCTTGTGCGTGGTCGTCGTGACCACGTCCGCAAACGGCAGCGGGTTCGGATAAAGGCCTGCCGCAACCAGTCCCGCCACATGCGCCATATCGACGAAAAGATAAGCGCCCACACGATCCGCAATCTGCCGGAAACGCGCAAAGTCGAGTACACGCGAGTAAGCGGAGAAGCCGGCCACGATCATTTTCGGCTGATGTTCGACGGCCAGACGTTCAATCTCGTCGTAGTCGATCAGACCGGTTTGCGGATCCACGCCGTATTGCACGGCGTTGTAGAGCTTGCCCGAGAAGGACACCTTCGCGCCGTGTGTGAGGTGACCGCCATGCGCGAGACTCATGCCGAGAACCGTGTCGCCGGGTGCGAGGAGTGCCAGATACACCGCCGCGTTGGCCTGAGAGCCGCTATGTGGCTGTACGTTTGCATAATCCGCACCGAAGAGAAGCTTGGCGCGCTCGATAGCCAGCGACTCGACCACGTCCACGTGCTCGCAGCCGCCGTAATACCGCTTGCCCGGATAGCCCTCCGCGTACTTGTTCGTCAGCACCGAACCCTGCGCTTCCAGCACACGCGGGCTCGCGTAGTTTTCCGACGCAATCAGCTCGATATGCGCTTCCTGACGCTTGCGCTCGAGGCGCATTGCGTCGGATAACTCCGGATCGAATCCGGCGATGGTCTGTTCTTTTGAAAACATCGAAACGTCTCCTGCAACATCATGTTTACGCCTGCGGCCCCAGCCGCAGGACCAGGTCGCGACTGATCCGGTTCAGCCCCTAGCGAGCTTTGATGATGTTGTGGTCCGGGCCGTACTTGAAACCAGTGATGTTGGTCGCGTCTTTTTCGCCCACCACCAGGATGTCGTGCTCGCGGTAACCGCCCGCACCGGGCAAGCCTTGCGGCACCATGATCATCGGCTCCATTGAAACGACCATGTTCGGTTCGAGTACGGTGTCGATGTCTTCACGCAGTTCGAGCCCCGCTTCGCGGCCGTAGTAGTGCGAAAGCACACCGAACGAATGGCCGTAGCCAAACGTGCGGTATTGCAGCAGGTTGTACTCCGCGTAAATCTTGTTCAATTCGTGAGCGATATCGCTGCAACGGGCACCGGGTTTGATCAGCTTCAAACCGGCTTCATGCACTTCGACGTTGACCTTCCACAACCGCAAATGCGCATCGGAACAGTGATCGAAGAACATGGTGCGCTCGAGCGCCGTGTAGTACCCGGCAATCATCGAGAAGCAGTTCAGGCTGAGAATGTCGCCCTTCTGCACTTTGCGCGTAGTGACCGGATTGTGGGCACCGTCCGTGTTGATTCCGGACTGGAACCATGTCCACGTATCCATCAGTTCGGAATCGGGGAAACGTTTGGCGATTTCGCGCACCATCGCCTGAGTCGAGGCCAGCGCGACTTCATGTTCGGGCACGCCTTCGTGCACGGCCGCCGCGAGGGCCGCGCCGCCCACGTCGCAAACGTTGGCACCGTGCTTGATGACTTCGATTTCTTCGGCCGACTTGATCATGCGCATGCGCATGGTCTGCGCGCTGATATCCACGAACTCCACGGACGGTAGCGCCGCTTTGAGT
>Ga0157369_10008414_pt1 | contig 11832 bp, 14 predicted proteins | sample C25metaG_FD_113461 | JGI IMG/M metagenome (GOLD analysis project Ga0157369, IMG submission 113461) | Corn rhizosphere microbial communities from Kellogg Biological Station, Michigan, USA - C2-5 metaG | ecosystem: Host-associated > Plants > Roots > Rhizosphere > Soil | place: USA: Michigan... | reverse complement strand
GATGGCGTACGCGCTGAACCGCACCATGCCGGCCGAGCAGTCGCTGCAGTTCGCGGCAGTGGCCGAAGTCACCCAGGTCGCCCTGGTGAAAAGTGCCCCACAAGCGCTGACCGGTGACCCGCGTCCGATCCTCTCCACCTACGTGCGCACCAAGGAAGCCACCCCGGAACTGATCCCCGCCCTCGCCGCCCTCGCCTGGCAGATCGGTGATGAAGTCAAAGGTTATGGCTCCCTGGCCAAGGTGCCTGCCGAAGCCGTCGGCAACGTGCGTAACGACATGTACCTGACCAGCGAAACCATTCGCCTGATGGACAAGGGCAAGGTCGGCAGCTTCGACGCCGACACCCAGGGCAAGCTGCAACTGTTCAAGCAACAGATCGACAATTCCACGCGCTTTATTCCGTTGTGGGTGAAAATCGCCGTGGCCATCGCCCTGGGCCTGGGCACCATGGTTGGCTGGAAGCGCATCGTGGTGACCGTGGGCGAGAAGATCGGCAAGACCCACCTGACTTACGCACAGGGCGCCTCGGCGGAGATGGTAGCGATGCTGACCATCGGCGCGGCAGACATGTATGGGTTGCCGGTGTCGACCACCCATGTGCTGTCGTCGGGTGTGGCGGGAACCATGGTGGCGAACGGGGGTGGGTTGCAGATGCGCACGATCCGCAACTTGGCGATGGCGTGGGTGCTGACGTTGCCGGCGGCGATTCTGCTTTCCGGCAGCCTCTACTGGCTGTTCACCCAACTTTTCTGACACAAAACCAAAGCAAAAGTGAACAGAGAACCAAATGTGGGAGGGGGCTTGCCCCCGATTGCAGTGGGTCAGCTATAGATAAGCTGGCTGGTCCACCGCTATCGGGGCAAGCCCCCTCCCGCAGTTTTATCCTGCGAACAGCCCGGACATTATCTTCAACCGCTTCTTGTAGATACGCCGCGCCTCCAACGCCTGCTCCAGCGTCACCGCCACAAACCCGGCCCGCTGGTTCGGTTGCATCTGCCCGATCAAATCCAGGTCGGCGCTGATCACCGTGCCGATCATCGCGTAGCCACCGCCCGACACCGCATCCCGGTGCAACACAATCGGCTCCAAGCCAGCCGGCACCTGGATCGAACCGATCGGGTAGCAACTGTCGACGATGTTCGAAGGGTCCGACCCCGCGCCAAACGGCTGCTCCCGTGGCTGGAAGCTCAACGCACTGCCGCCCTTGAAGCGATAGCCGATGCGGTCGGCTTCGGAACCCACGGTCCAGGGCTCGGCGAAAAAGCTGCTTTTTGCCGCATCCGTGAGGCGCTCGTAATACAGCCCCGGCACCACGCGCAGGGTGATATCCCCACCCACTGAGCGACGCAACGCCATCGGCAGACTGTTGCCCGGGCGCCCCGTGCCACTGGCTTCACCTATGGGCAATTCATCGCCTTCCTGCAAGCGCCGACCCTGAAAGCCGCCAAGCGCGCCGAGGGTGTAGGTCGAGCGGCTACCGAGCACCAGCGGCACATCAATGCCACCGGCCACCGCGAGGTAAGTCCGCGCCCCCGCCTTGGGAAATTCAAAGCGCAACACCTGCCCGGCGCGCACCTGGAACGCGGTGTCCTGGTGCACCACTTCACCGTCAAGGCGCGGCGACATCAAGGCGCCGCTGAGGGCCACCAGCGCATCCTGTTGGAACTGCAGTTCAGGGCCGATCAATGTGCATTCCAGACCCGCCGCGCCCACCGGGTTGCCCACTAGGTGGTTGGCCGCGCTCAACGCGTATTGAACCAACGCACCCGACGGCGGGATGCCCAGGTGGTAATAACCTTCGCGGCCAAGGTCTTGCACGGAGGTGGCGAGGCCGGGTTTGAGGACCTTGATCATGCCAGCGCCTCCTGCAGGGTTTTCGGGTAGCCAATGGGGTCGGCGAGAAAAGCGTCGAGGGAAAATTCCACCGGGCGGATACGCAGGGCGAAACGTCCTGCGTCCACCTCGGCCACCGCTCGGTCGTAGGCGTCACGGTCCATGGGTTTGAACTGCACGATATCGCCAGGCCGGAAGAACACCATGTGCTCCTTGAGGTAGGCCAACTGCTGCGCCGGGTCATAGATCGGCGCCGGGGTCACGCCGAACATCTGGTAACCGCCGGCACCGCGCACCGAGTAGATGCAACCAAAACAGCCGCCATGGCCGAGGGTGAGTTTCGGCGTGTCGGTGCGCGGGCGCAGGTACTTGGGCACCTGCAACTGCCGCTCGCGCTCGACCATCTGGAACATGAACGGCAAGCCCGCGACAAACCCGACCATCGACACAAACCACGGCGCACCGCTGTGGGCAGCGATAAACGCGTCGACATCGGCCAGGCCATTGATGCGCGCAGCATATTCCAGGTCGGTGCCGCTGGGGTCCTGGTGGCGGTCGCGAAAACGCATGAGGGTTTCATGGGTCCACGGGTCGTTGTACAGCACCGGGATTTCGATGATGCGCGTGTGCAGCGTGCGTTCGGCCACGGCCTGGGCTTCGGCGGTCTGCACCGCGTCGAGCAATACGTGGGGCGCGATGCGGTCGGGGTCGAAGCGGATCTGGAACGATGCGTTGGCCAGGCACACATCCAGCACGCCTTCCAGCGCCAGGCGCTCCACCGCGCGGGTCACCGCCATGCCCTTGAAAAAAGCCTCCAGGGACATGCTGTCGCTGACCTCGGCAAACAGGTGTTCATCACCGCCGAAGCTGTAGCGGATGGGGGACGTTTCAGCCATGTCTGTTCCTCTTGGAATCATTGTAGAAAGGCAGGCGAAAAAATAAGGCGATGATTTTTATTGTGGTGTCTTGACCGTGATGCCCGCTTGGTCCAGCGCTTCGCGGGTGGCTTCCACCAGCTCCAGCGCACCGGGGGTGTCGCTGTGCAGGCAGATGGAGTCGAATTCGATAAACAGGTCTTCGCCTTCCACGGTTCGCACAAGTCCCGTCTGACAGGCCCGCAGGACGCGCGCCGCCACCGTCGCCGGGTCCAGCGCCCGCACATTGCGGGTAAACACGATGGAGCCGGTCAGATCGTACTCACGGTCGGCATAAAACTCCCGGACCACCGGCTGTCCCAGCTCCTGCGCGACACGCCAGATCACCGAGTTGGGCATGCAGTACAGCAGTAGCGTCGGTTCGATGATGCGCAGGTTCTGCACCAGCAGGCGCGCGGCTTCTTCGTCGCGGGCCAGGTGCATGTACAGCGCGCCGTGGGGTTTGATGTGTTGCAGGGTCATGCCCTGGGCGCGGGCAATTTCCCGCAGAGCACCAAGCTGGTAGACCATGTCGTCCACCAGCTCCTGGGCCGGAGCGTTGATATGGCGGCGGCCAAAGCCGACCAGGTCCCGGAAGCCAGGATGCGCGCCGATGCCCACGCCCAATTGCTTGGCCCGCTCGACGGTGCGGCGCATGGTGCCGGGGTCGCCGGCGTGGAAGCCGGTGGCGATATTGGCCGAGCTGATGTAGGCCATCAGCTCAGCGTCGACGCCATCGCCGATGGTCCAGGGGCCGAAGCCTTCGCCCATGTCCGAATTGAAATCCACTGCCTGCATCGAAGTCGCTCCGCCTAAGTGATGCAGGAAAAGTAGGCTGCCCCTTGACCCCTTGGGAAGATCTATTATCAGATGACCCATCTTCTGAAAATCAGATAATCCTACGTTTTGGAGAGGCCGATGTCCCTGACCTTGCGCCAAGTCCGCTACTTTGTCGCCACCGCCGAAATCGGCCAGATTTCCCAGGCGGCCATCCACCTGAACATCTCCCAGTCGGCGGTGACCACGGCGATCAAGGAGCTGGAGGGCATGCTCGGTGTGCAACTGTTCGTGCGTTCGGCCCAGGGCATGAACCTGACCGACGCCGGGCGGCATTTTCTCAACCGCGCCTATGTGATCCTGCGCAGTGTCGATGACGCGCTGAACAGCCCGCTGCCCGACTACCGCGCCAGCGGCGTGCTGCGCCTGGCGGCCAGCTACACGGTGCTCGGCTACTTCCTGCCGCACCACTTGCAGCGCATGGAGCACTGGCACCCGGACGTGACCATCGAGGTCTTCGAGCAGGAACGCCAGGCCATCGAACAGGGTTTGCTCGACGGCCAGTTCGACATGGCGGTGGTGCTCACCGCCAACCTTACCCACCCGGCTATCGTCTCGGAGATCTTGTTCAACTCGGAACGCCGCCTGTGGCTGCCCAGCCACCACCCGCTGTGCGAGCGCGGCGCCGTGAGCCTGGCCGATGTGGCCCGGGAACCCTACATCCTGCTCACCGTCGACGAGGCCGAACACAGCGCTATGCGCTATTGGGAACAGGCCGGGCAAACGCCCCAGGTGCGGCTGCGCACCAGTTCGGTGGAAGCGGTGCGCAGCATGGTCGCCAATGGCAGCGGCGTGGCGATCCTGTCCGACCTGGTGCATCGGCCCTGGTCCCTGGAAGGCAAGCGCATCGAAACCCTCACCGTCACCGACCCCGTCACGCCGATGAGCGTGGGCCTGGCCTGGCACCGCGAACGCGCGTTCACCCCGGCGATGCAGGCGGTGCGCGATTACTTCCACGACGCGTTCCTGGCACCGCAGCAATTGTCGGCACGGCGTTAGAGCTGGGCTTGCAACGTCGCAGCCAGCCACTCCATGAATACCCGCACACGTTGCGGCAAATGCCGTTGCCCGGCATAGAGCAGCGACACGTCCAATGGGGGAGCCGGGTAATCCGGCAGGACGCTGACCAGTTCGCCACGCTCCAGCAACTCGCGGATACCGAGCAACGGCACCTGGGTAATCCCGAAACCACCCAGGCAGGCAGCCTGATAGGCATCTGTGCTGTTGACCGTGACCCGCCCGGCCATCGGCACGCGGTGCACCTTGTTGCCCTGCTGGTACTCGAAGCCCGCCGAGCGTGACCCCAGCGGCCGCACGTAATGCACCAGTTGATGCTGCGCCAGGTCCGCCAGGGTCATCGGCGAGCCATAGCGTTGCAGGTAGACCGGGCTTACGCAGTTGACCATCGGCATGCTGCAGACTTTTCGTGCGACCACCGCTTGATCCGGCTGGGCACCGACACGCAACACGCAATCAAAGCCTTCGGCGATCAGGTCCACCTGGCGGTCGGAACTGCTGATCTCCAGCTCGATCAGCGGATGCGCGTCCATGAATTCGGGCAAGCGCGGCAGGATCAACTCCCTCGCCATCACGGTGGGCATGTCCACCCGGATGTGCCCGCTCAGTTGCGCCTCAGCCTGGCGAAACACCCCCTCCAACTCCTCCATATGCGACAGCAGGTCCTTGCTGCGCTCATACAAAACCCGGCCGTCCTGGGTCGCCTGCACCTTACGCGTGGTGCGTTGCAACAGGCGCGCGCCGAGCAGTTCTTCCAGGGCTTGCACATGCTCGGACACGGTCGAGCGCGGCAGGCCGAGGCTCTCGCCGGCCTGGGTAAAACTCGACAGTTCGGTGACGCGCACGAAGGTGCGCAACAGCTCAAGTTTATTCATGGGATTGTTCGCCTTATCCGGCCAGTGATTCCGGTATGGCGCTGTTTATCACGTTACGGACGAATAAATACACTCAGTCCCACTAATCACCTGAGAGGACTGCACCATGCCCCGTAAAATCGCACTGATCACCGGCGCCAGCCGTGGCCTGGGCAAAAGCGCCGCGCTGCACCTGGCGGCCCAGGGCGTCGACATCATCGGCACCTACCACAGCGCGGCGGCTGAAGCCCAGACGGTGGTCGAGCAGGTCCAGGCCCTGGGTGGCCGCGCCGCCATGCTGCAACTGGATGTGAGCCAGAGCGACCGCTTCGATGCCTTTGTCGGCGAAGTCGGCACCCTGCTCAAGGATGTGTTCGCACAGGATCACTTCAACTTTCTGATCAACAACGCCGGTATCGGCGCCCACGCCAGTTTTGCCGAGACCACCGAAGCGCAGTTCGACCAATTGGTAGCGATCCACTTCAAGGCGCCGTTTTTCCTCACGCAAAAATTGCTGCCGCTGATCTGCGATGGTGGGCGCATCCTCAATATCTCCAGCGGCCTGGCGCGGTTCAGCCTGCCGGGGTATGCGGCTTATGCGTCGATGAAAGGTGCGGTGGAAGTGCTGTCGCGCTACCAGGCCAAGGAACTGGGCCCGCGCGGGATCAGCGTGAACACCCTGGCCCCTGGCGCCATTGCCACGGATTTCAGCGGCGGCGCCGTGCGCGACAACCCGGATGTGAATGCGATGGTGGCCAACAACACCGCCCTGGGCCGCGCCGGTTTGCCGGACGACATTGGCGGGGCGATCTCGACCCTGCTGGCCGATGGCAGCCACTGGATCACCGGGCAACGCATCGAAGCCTCAGGCGGCATGTTCCTCTGATTTCACACATAACCTGCAGGCGCGTTTCTGTTGATGATTTTTTCCCGGATCACGTCATACCCCCAGTGATACACATAGGTGTACGGCAGGAAAAACAGCAACACGCCGATGTCGAGCATGAACGCCTGCATCAGGCTGATGTTCAGCCACGCCGCGATCAGCGGCACGGCGACGATGATCAGCCCGCCTTCGAACATCAGCGCATGCAACACCCGCGTCCAACCGCCGTTGGACAGTTGCAGGCGCACCTTGAGGCGGTCGAACAGGCTGTTGAAGATGACGTTCCAGGTCAGCGCCAACAGGCTCAGGCCCAGGGTCACTGCGCCCATTTCCAGGGCCGGCCTGCCGGTGATCCAGACCAGCAGCGGCGTACAGATCAACAACGCCAGGCCTTCAAAACCCAGGGCCTGGCAAACGCGTTCAGTAATCGACTTGGTAGGGCTCATAACCTGTGCTCTGTGACGGACGATGGTTGCCATGATTACCCTTTGAATCGATACTTCATAACTAATAACCATCGATCAAGGCGATAGTCATGGCCTCCCACGAAGTGCTGCAAGCGTTTGTCCAGGCCGCCACCCAAGGCTCGTTTTCGGCGGCGGCACGCAAGCTGGGCAAGAGCCAGTCCACCGTCAGTGCGGCCGTGGCGAGCCTGGAGATTGACCTGGATGTGGTGCTGTTCGACCGCAGCAGCCGCAAGCCGACGCTGACCCCGGCCGGCCATGTGCTGCTGCAACGCGCCGAACAGGTGCTGGAGGCCAGCAGTCGTCTGGAACTGGCGGCGAGCCAGTTGTCCCAGGGGTTGGAGCCGAAGGTTACGATCGCCATGTCCGATACGTATCAGTCGGAACGCTTCGAGATCGCCCTCAAGGCCTTTGAACATCGCTACCCGGACCTTGAACTGGAATGGCTGATCGCCGAGTGTGAAGACCTGATCGCCCTGGTGCAGAGCGGCCGTGCACAGATTGCCTTGATCGAAGCCCAGCACGTCTACCCGCCCGACCTGACCCACTCGCCCGTGGCCGAACGCACGGAAATCGCACTGTTCGTCGCCCCCACTCACCCATTGGCGCGCGTAGAAAACATCGACTCGCAAGCCCTGCAACAACACCGGGAACTGCGCCTGGCAAGCATCATCAGCCCCAACGAGACACGCCCCATGGGCCGGGTGTGGTCGGCGCCGAGCTTTCTGATGCTGATGGAGATGGCTCAACTCGGTTTCGGCTGGGCGGAGTTACCACGCTGGTTAGTGGAGCGCTTTGGCAATGCCGAGCTGGTTGAACTCAACGTTCGGGGTTGGCCACGCTCGGTGGCGGTGGATGCGTTGTGGTCGCGACAACACCCACCCGGGCCGGCGGGCAGTTGGATGCTCAGTCAAATGCTCGAATGACACCGCCTACAGGTTTTGCAAACGTTGTTCGAGGAAACGTCGTTCCGGGCCCTGCTGGGTCAGCGACAGGGCTTTTGCGTAGGCGGCGCGCGCCTCTTCGACGCGCCCCAGTTGCCGGCAGAATTCCCCCCGCGCCGAATGCACCCAGTGGTAATCCAGCAACTCGCCGCGTGCCAGAATGCCCTCCACCTGCTGCAACCCCGCCAACGGCCCATCGCGCATGGCCAGGGCTACGGCGCGGTTCAGTTCGATCACCGGTGACGGCACGGCCCTGAGCAATACATCGTAGAGCCAGACGAACTGCGGCCAGTCCGTCTCATCGGCACGCGCCGCTTCGGCATGCACCGCGGCGATGGCGGCCTGCAGGCAATACGGACCAAAGCGCCGTGTGCCCAGCGCGCGCTCGACCAGGGCACAACCTTCGGCAATCAACGAGGCGTCCCACAGCGAGCGATCCTGCTCAGCCAGCAGCACCAACTCACCCTCGGCCGAGGTGCGCGCCGGGCGGCGGGACTCGTGCAGCAGCATCAAGGCCAGCAGGCCCATGACTTCCGGTTCGGGCAACAACTCCAGCAGCAGGCGCCCCAGGCGAATCGCTTCGCGGGTCAACTCCTCGCGGGTCAGGTCGGCACCGATGGACGCCGAATACCCCTCGTTGAACACCAGGTAAATCACCCGCAGCACCGCATCCAAACGCTCCGGCAGCGCCTCCCTGGACGGCACTTGATAAGGGATTTTCGCCTCGCGGATCTTGCCCTTGGCGCGCACGATGCGCTGGGCGATGGTCGCCGGCGTGGCCAGGAACGCCCGGGCGATTTCCTCGGTGGTGAGGTCGCAGATCTAACGCAGGGTCAGCGCCGCCTGGGCATCTGCCGCCAGTGCTGGGTGGCAGCAGGTGAAAATAAGGCGCAGGCGGTCGTCTTCCACGTCTTGATCGCTCCAGTCAGCCGCTTCCAGCGTGTCGGCCTGCTCCTGCAACAACGGGGTAAACCGCGCCTGGCGGCGCAGACGGTCGATGGCCTTGAAGCGCCCGGTCGACACCAGCCATGCCCTTGGGTTGGCCGGCACACCGTCCAGGGGCCAGCGCTGCACGGCGACGAAAAACGCGTCGTGCAGGGCTTCTTCGGCCAGGTCGAAGTCGCCCAGCAAGCGAATCAGCGTTGCGAGAACCCGACGTGATTCACTGCGGTAAAGGGCATCGACCGAGGTTGTTGCAGTCACAGATTCAATTCACGCACGGGACGCACTTCTACACTGCCGACCCGGGCGGCCGGAATACCGCCAGCCACCTGGATCGCTTCGTTCAAGTCACGGGCCTCGATCAGGTAGAAGCCGGCGAGCTGTTCCTTGGTTTCGGCAAACGGCCCGTCGGTGATCGACAGCTTGCCATTGCGCATGCGCACGGTGGTGGCGGTGCTCACCGACTCCAACGGCTCGGCGGCCAGCATGCGACCGCTGGCCTGCACGGACTGCGCGTAGGCGAAGCACTCCGGGTCGGCGGGGCTGTCCGGCGAGGTGTGCAGCACCTGTTCGTTGCTGTAGATCAGGCACAGGTATTTCATGGCGTTCTCCGTTTTCGGATTACTGACTATAGATCGCGCAGGTCAAGGTTTCAGGTCGAACAGACCGGCGCCGGTTTCCATGTCAAAAGGCGCGGACCAGTGCTCATGCACCACCTTCCACTGCCCGTTGATGCGCTGGTAACCGGCGCTGACCCGCATCCAGCACGTCTTGAGCACGCCATCCGGCCCGGCGCCACCACAGTGAGCGAGCCAGTGGGCAAAGGCGCTGTCTTCTTCGGTTACGATATGCAGCTCATGAAAGTCGAAAATGCCGGGGCCGGGGCAGAACTCCATGCAGGCCTTCCAGTGCGCCTGGTAGGCGGCCTTACCTTTGAATTGCAAGGCGCCAACGGCGTCGAACGCGACGATATCCTCGGCATAAAAGCTGACAATCTTATCGACATCCTTGGCGGTGACAGCTTGCTTCCATTGTTCGATCAGGGTGTTGATGGCAGTGCTCATGGCGATACTCCTCGGGTTGGAAAACATCACGGAAGACACCCTTGGTCGAATGGCCCGCCGACAAATCGACACCCCGCTTAAAAATAATTTCGCCTTCGGCAAACCCGCTAGAATCCACGCCTCTTTGTAGGATTTCGGATGCGCCACCGATGGAAACCCGCCTCGTCGCCTATGAGACGCTGAGCCTTGTGCAGAAACAGCAACTCGACACCCTGCAAGTGCATCCCGAGCAACTGCCGTACTCCGGCGATATCTACTGTGCGCTGAACAGCCTGCTGGTCAATCCCAGCACCGGTGCCATCAAAGGCTTCGCCCTGCTCGCCGATGAAATCCCGGTGGCCTTCCGGCTGCTCAAACGCCCACCGTGCCTGCCCCATTGGGCCGATGAGCACAGCGCGACCCTGCATGCGTTGCAGGTCGATCGGCATCAACAAGGGCGCGGGTTTGGGAAGGCGTGCTTGCAGGCGCTGCCGGCGGCGGCATTGGCTGCGTGGCCGCAGATCAGGGGCCTGGAGTTGTCGGTGGACGCGGACAATGTGGCGGCGATGGGGTTGTATCTGTCGGCTGGTTGGGTCGATAGCGGGGAGGCGTATAAAGGGCGGATCGGGTATGAGCGCAGATTGAAGAGGGTGTTTAACCCAGCCCTTTGATGTCACGTAAACATGACTTTCAGACGTTAATGTCCTGTTTACGTGACATCGGCGAGTGCTTCAGCCTCTTTCGCCCACCGGCAACCAGATCTCCACCGTCCCGGTGCCCTTACGCGCATCAAAATCCTCGCTGTAGCGTTCGAAATCCGCACCCATCACCTTGTAGCCCGAGTGCGGCAGCCACTCGAACATGATGCGTTCGTACGTCTGTTCCAGCGCCTGCACCGGCCCGTAATGCGGGAACACGGAATAGTTGAGCGGCGGAATTTCGATGTATTCAAAGTTGCTCGGCACGTCGCCCTTGTTGGGGACTTCGACACCCGCCATGTAGTCGAATTCGCCATGGTTGGGGTTATGGCAAACGCCATAGGTCACACCGCCGACGCGCTTCTTGATGTCCTTGATGCAGGTGTAGAACAACTCCCACAATTTGGGAATATCGCCCACGGTGGCCTTCGAATAACGCCCCTGTACACCGGCAATCACCAGGGCCTTGCCTGCTTCCATGCGTGGCTCCAACGGTTGTTTTGTCTGCTGATCCATACGAACAGTCTCCTTCTTATGAGGGAACAAACCCGTATCGAGTATAGGGGCATATCCATGCGCTACTCCATGCAGAAAATTTTCCTACGCATCTGGACAACTGGCCATCATCGACCGTATTGTCTGCCCCGCAGGCCACCGCAGTGGCCGACGTCGCTCGGACGGTTCCGGGCGCTTACGTACTCTCGAGGCAACAATGGCCGACCAAGGTTCGCCGCGCCGCTTTGCGCGCATAGATCGACTCCCCCCGTATGTTTTCAATATCACTGCCGAGCTGAAGATGGCTGCGCGTCGGCGCGGCGAAGACATCATCGAATTGAGCATGGGTAACCCTGACGGCGCCACGCCTGCCCACATCGTGGAGAAAATGGTCACCGTCGCCCAGCGTGAAGACACCCACGGCTACTCCACCTCCAAAGGCATTCCGCGTCTGCGCCGGGCGATTTCGCGCTGGTACAAGGACCGCTATGAAGTGGACATCGACCCCGAGTCGGAAGCCATCGTCACCATCGGTTCCAAGGAAGGCCTGGCGCACTTGATGCTCGCCACCCTGGACCAGGGCGACACGGTGCTGGTGCCCAACCCGAGCTATCCGATCCACATCTACGGTGCGGTGATTGCCGGTGCCCAGGTGCGTTCAGTGCCGCTGGTGCCTGGCGTGGACTTCTTCGCTGAGCTGGAACGGGCGATTCGCGGCTCGATCCCCAAGCCGAAAATGATGATCCTGGGCTTCCCGTCCAACCCTACCGCGCAGTGCGTGGAGCTGGACTTCTTCGAACGCGTGATCGCCCTGGCCAAGCAGTACGACGTGCTGGTGGTGCATGACCTGGCCTACGCCGACATCGTCTACGACGGCTGGAAAGCCCCGTCGATCATGCAAGTG
>Ga0157369_10008413_pt1 | contig 11832 bp, 11 predicted proteins | sample C25metaG_FD_113461 | JGI IMG/M metagenome (GOLD analysis project Ga0157369, IMG submission 113461) | Corn rhizosphere microbial communities from Kellogg Biological Station, Michigan, USA - C2-5 metaG | ecosystem: Host-associated > Plants > Roots > Rhizosphere > Soil | place: USA: Michigan... | reverse complement strand
CTTCGTCGGACGGTCGGGGGAACTCGCGGCTCTCGATGGTGCGCTCGCTGCGGCCACGAATGGGCAGCCGGGCCTGGTGCTTGTCGGCGGCGAGGCCGGCGTCGGGAAGTCGCGGCTGGTCGAGGAGTTCAGTGCTCGCGCGGCCGACGCCGGTTTCCTCGTTCTCGTCGGCCACTGCATCGAACTCGGCGCCGACGGTCTGCCTCTTGCACCCCTTGTCGACGCGTTGCGCGCGTTGGCGCGCGGCCGCACGTCGGACGACCTCGCCGAGATGTTCGGGCCGACCAGGCGCGGCCTCGCCAGGCTGTTGCCCGAACTTGATCCGGACGTCGTGACGCCGTCCGGGGACCGCGACGGAGGCCAGGCCGCGCAGCTGCTCGAACTGGTGCTCGGGCTGGTGACCCGGCTCAGTTCCGGCCGCCCGCTGCTGCTCGTCATCGAGGACCTGCACTGGGCCGACCAGTCGACGCTCGAACTCGTGGCGTTCTTGGTGCGCTCGATGCGCGACGTCACTGTGCTTCTGGTCGCGACCTACCGCTCCGACGAGCTGCACCGCAGACACCCGCTGCGTCCGTTGCTCACTGGGTGGGAACGGGTGCGGTCGGTGCGCCGCATCGAGCTACCACGCTTCGATCGCGCCGAGGTTGGCGTGCAACTTGACGCGATTCTTTCGCGGACGCCGGGGCCGGAGCTGGTCGACGTCATCTTCGATCGCTCGGGTGGAAACGCCTTCCTCGTCGAAGAGCTGGCCGGCACCGTCCAAAGCGGCGGCGACCCGACCGACTTGCCGCCGTCGCTGCGCGACGTGTTGCTCAGCCGGCTCGACTCGTTGACCGAGCCCGCGCGACGGCTGGTGCGCACCGCAGCGGTGAGCGGGCGCAGCGTGTCCGAGCAGCTGCTCGCCGCCGTCGCCGGCGTCGACGGACCGGCGCTGTTCGACGCGTTGCGTGAGGCCGTGGAGAGTCACCTGCTGGTCGTCGATGAGACGGGCCGCGGCTACGCGTTTCGGCACGCGCTCGCGCGCGACGCCGTTTACGACGACATGCTGCCCGGCGAGCGCGTGCAGCTCCACATGGCTTATGGCGAAGCGCTTTCCGTGTCGCCGCAGCTCGTTGACGACGCCGCCGCGCTGCCGGCGATCCTCGCGTTCCACTGGTACGCGGCCCTCGATCTGCCGCGCGCGCTCGCCGCTTCGGTCGACGCTGCCCGGCAGGCGATGAGCAGGTACGCCCCCGTTGAGGCGCAACGACATCTTGAGCGCGCCTTGGAGATTTGGCCGCGGGTGCCCGACGCGCCGCAACGCACTGGACTCGACCTGGTGGAGGTGACCCGCCTCGCGGCGAACGCAGCGTACGACGCGGGCGCGATGGACCGCTCGATTTTGCTTTACGACCAAGCGCTTTCCGGGCTCCCCGCCGACTCCGACCCCGTGCGGCGCGCGCTGCTGTTGGTGCGCAAGGCTCGCGCCCTCGGCGACGCTGCAGGCGAGCGCACCGACGACGCCTCCCTGCGCGAGGCGATGTCGCTGCTACCGGCGGGCGAGACGACGCAAGCCCACGCGATCGTCCTCGCGTCGCTGTCCCGCTACCAAATGCGCATCGGCGCAATGCAGGCATCGATGGAGACGGCGGAGCGCGCGCGTGACGCCGCGCGTTTGGTCGGTGCTCGGATCGAGGAAGCCGACGCGGCGGCCACTCTCGGCATCGCGCGCGCCTATCTCGGCGACGCCGAAGGTGGCGTCCAGGCGTTACGCGACGGCGTCGAGTTGGCGCTGGAGCACGACGTCCTCACCGGGTTGCGCGGGCTGATCAACCTGTCGGACGTGCTCGGCATGCTCGGCCGCCACACCGAGGCGGTCGACGCGGCCCGCAAGGGGCTGGAACTCGCGACCGACGCGGGCATGGCCCGCTCGATGGGCGCCTACCTGATCGGCAACATGGGTGAGGCGCTGCTGCGGCTTGGCCGCTGGGACGAGATCCCCGACCTGATCGCGAACTCCTTGGCCGGTGACCCGCAGGGCGTCTTCGCCGCCACTCTGCATCTGATCCGCGCCGAGTTACGGGTGCTGCAGGGCCGATACGACGACGCCACCGCCGACGGGCGCGCCACCCGGCGGCTGATCGGTGGCAGCAACGACACCCAGTTCGCGCAGTCGTTGGCCTACATCGAGGCGACTCTCGAATACCGCCACGGCGATTACAACCGCGCCCGGGCGATCCTCGTCGATGCGCTGCGCAGAACAGACGTCGACGGTTTCACCCCGCGTTACGCCTGGCCGCTGCTGTGGCTCGGGATGCGGATCGAGGCCGACGACGCCGTGCTGGCGAGGGATCGGCACGAACCCGAACCGCCGGCGGCTTCCGTGCAGGCGTTATTTGTCGAACAAGCGGAGCAGCTCACCCCCGCTGCCGCGCCGGAACGCGCGCGCCGCCAGCTCTTCCTTGCCGAACAGGCGAGGTTGCTTGGGGTTGGCGAGGTCGAGGCCTGGACGGTCGGCGTCGCGGCTTGCCGCGACGCCGACGAACCACCCCTTGTCGCATACGCAACTTTTCGGCTGGCCGAGGCAGCCTGTGCGGCCGGCGAGCGCGACGCTGCGACAGCGGCGGCGCGGGAGTCGGCCGCGATCGCCGACCGGCTCGAGATGGAGCCCGTCAGTTCAGAGCTGCGCGCCCTTGCGCGCCGGGCCCGCCTTGTCCTTGACGACTTGCCGTCGCAGGTTGAAGAGCCACCCGAGGAGCCGGATCGGCTGGCGCCGTTCGGCCTCACCGAACGCGAGCGCGAAGTTTTGCTGCTCCTGGCTGCGGGCCGCTCCAACCCGGAGATCGCCCAGCAGCTCTTCATCAGCCCCAAGACGGCGAGCGTGCACGTCTCGAACATCTTGGCCAAGCTCGGCGTGAGCGGCCGCGTCGAGGCTGCCGCCGTTGCGCACCGCCTAGGGATCCTGACCGAGCCCGCCTAAGGTGCCGGTCGACCGCACGCCGTCCAGATAAGCGTTTCGACCGCCAGGAATACGCAGACGGTCCGATCCGCGCGACCACCCCTTAGCCCGACCGTTGAAAGTGCCGGCCCACGGCGACTTTTCGGAAGGGTGACTGATCATGCGTACTGCGTTGCGACACCGGGATTTTCGTCGATTGTTGGCCGGGCTCGGGGTCTCGCAGATCGGTGACTGGCTGTACAACCTCGCGCTCGTTGCCCTCGTGTTCGAGCGCACCCACTCGGCGGCCTGGGTCGGGGCGACCACGGCGGCGCGGGTTGTGCCGTTCGTCGTCCTCGGCCCGCTCGGCGGTGCGTTCTGTGATCGTCTCGACCGCCGACGGTTGATGATCTGGGCGGACGCCGTCCGGCTCGTGCTCATGGGCGCACTCACCGTCGTCGCGGCGGCCGGGCTGCCGGTTGTGTTCGTTCCGATACTCGCGGCCGCCGCGACGACCGCGGCCGCGCCCTACCTGCCGGCTGTCGCCGCGACCACCCCGCGGCTCGTCCCGGACGCCGACCTGCCGGCGGCCAACGCATTGCGCAGCGGGGTCACTCACGTCGGTCTTATCGCAGGCCCGGCGATCGGCGGACTGCTTCTCGCCATCGCGTCACCTGCTGTCGCGTTCGCCGTCAACGCGGTCACGTTCGGGCTGTCGGCGCTCGCGGTGCTCGCGATCCCGGCCGGTCCGGCGTTCGCGCCAGCCCGGCAGGCGGGCGAGTCGACTCAGTCGCGCAAGGTTCGCCCTGAGATTGCCGCGGGTTTGGCTGCGCTGCGCTCGAAGCCGGGCGCGCTCCGGTTGGTCGGCGCCGACATCTTGTGCAGCCTTGTCTACGGCGCGTGCACCGTGTTGCTGGTGCTCGTTGCGCGGCGGCTCGGCCTGGGCGTGAACGGCTTCGGTTACCTGCTGGCCGGTTTCGGAGCCGGCGGCATTACCGGCACGTTCTGCGCCGGCCGGTTGCTGCGGCTGCCACACCAGTCGGCCGTGCTCGCGGTCGCTCTCGTTGCTGTTGCGCTGCCGATGCCATTGCTCGCCGTCAATCCGTCCGTCGCCGTTGCTATCGCGTTGACAGCGGTGAGCGGATTCGGCGCGGTTGTCGTCGAGATCCTCACCGAAACCGCGTTGCAGCGCATGCTCGACGAGTCGGTGTTCGGCCGGGCGTACGGGTTCGCCGTGCCGGCGTCGATCGGCGGCATCGTGGTCGGGTCGCTCGTCGCGCCCATCGGCGTCGCGGCATTCGGTGTGACCGCGACGCTTTGCCTTCTCGGAGCGCTCGTTCTCGGCTACGCGGTTGCGCAAGTGAAGCCGCAGTTTCGCGGCCTGCGCTGGATCTTCAGCCAGCCAAGAACGACGTGAGCCCGGCCGCGATACCCGCCGCGATTCGCTGGCGCCAGTCCGGGTCGGTGGCGATCGCGGCGTCGCCGCTGCCGCGCATATCAAGGCATTCGATCGTGATGACGGGACCGTGCGAAAGGTTGATCGTGCCGGTCGTCGTGCTGTCGGGGTAGTAGCCGTTCGCGATGTACGACGAGTAAGGAATCCCTGTGGTGGCGTGAAAAACGTCATGCATGGTGCTCGCCAGCACTCGCGATCGCGCAGCGCCGCCGGGGTTCACGTTCGGATTGTTGGGCGGCGGCTGCATGACGAAGAATCCGTGACCTGAGGCTGGTCCGCCGTCCGCATGTATTGCGATGAACGCGTCGGCATGCGCGTCGTTGCCGATCTGCGCGCGGGTGGTGATGCAGGGCCCGATGCCACTGTCGGACGATCTCGTCAAGATGACGGTCGCGCCTTCGCCGCGCAGGATGGCGGCCGCGCGGTTGGCGACGTCCCACGTGAAAGCGTGTTCGGGGTAACCGCCGTTCGTCGACGTGCCCACGGTGTCGCAGGCCTTGATCACACCGTTGCCGGCATTGACCTGCTGGTTGATCGACGCGCTGTTGTTCAGGTTGTGTCCCGGGTCGAGCACGATCACTTTGCCCTTCAGCGCGCCAGGGCCGGTCGGCGGCATCGCAGGAGGTGGAGCCGCCGGGGTCGGCGTGCTGGCTTGTGTCGGCGTCGCTTTCGCCGGTCGCGCAGTCCTCGAGGCGGACGGCGAGGGGCTGGGGGACGGCGACGGGCTGGCGCTCGGCGGTGCGGCCGTCGGTGGGGTGGCGCTGCTCGAAGCCGGCTCCGTGGTGGCCGAATTTGTAGCGGGGGTGCGTGCGGCGCTGGTCGCGGGCGCGCTGGGGACGACCGACTCGATCGGGCCGGCCCGGTGTGCAGCAGTCGAGCAGCTGGCAAGCCCGAAAAGTGCCGCGACCAAGAGCGCCGGGCCCCCGCGGGCGGGGAGCCGGTGCCCTCTTCGGCGTCCTTTGCCGTGAGGCAGCCGTGACTCACGGCAAAGCAGGCTGAGAAGGGACGGCACGCCCGCCATGCTCGCACGCCCGGACGCCGTAGGCTCGTGTCTCGGTCACTGTTCAAACGAGGAGGACGTCCGATGGCGCCCGGCCCGCAGCCCAACATGCAGCAGCTCCTCAAGCAGGCGCAGAAGATGCAGCAGCAGCTCATGGAAGCGCAGGCCGAGCTCGCCGAAGCGCGCGTCGAAGGCTCCGCCGGTGGCGGGCTCGTCACAGCCACGGTGACCGGCAGCGGTGAGCTGGTCGCCCTGGCGATCGACCCCAAAGCCGTCGACCCCGACGACACCGAGACGCTCGCCGATCTGGTGCTCGCCGCCGTCCGCGATGCAACCGGCAACGCCTCGCAGCTGCAGGAGCAGAAGATGGGTCCGCTCACCCAAGGCCTCGGCGGCCTTGGCGGCCCCGGCGGCGGCTTGCCCGGCCTTCCGTTCTGACCCCGGGCGCGAACAGGTGTACGAAGGCGTCGTCCAAGATCTGATCGACGAGCTCGGCAGGTTGCCGAACGTCGGTCCCAAAAGCGCGCAGCGCATTGCGTTCCACCTGCTCAACGCCGATGCCACCGACGTCAAGCGGCTGGCCCAGGTGCTGCTCGAGGTCAAGGAGAAGGTGCGGTTCTGCAGCATCTGCGGCAACGTCGCCGAGGACGACGAGTGCAAGATTTGCCGCGACCCGCGCCGCGACCTCGCGGTCATCTGCGTCGTCGAGGAGCCGAAGGACGTCGTCGCGATCGAGAAGACGCGCGAGTTCCGGGGCCGCTATCACGTGCTGGGCGGCGCGATCAGTCCGATCGAGGGTGTCGGGCCCGACGACCTGCGGGTGCGCGAGCTGATGACTAGGCTCGCCGACGGGACAGTGAACGAGTTGATCCTCGCAACCGATCCCAACCTCGAAGGCGAAGCAACCGCGACGTACCTGGCGCGGCTGGTGAAGCCGATGGGATTGCGGGTCACCCGGCTCGCGAGTGGTTTGCCGGTCGGCGGAGATTTGGAATACGCCGACGAAGTCACGCTCGGTCGAGCGTTCGAGGGGAGAAGGCAGCTCGATGTCTGAACTGGTGGTCGAAGATCACTCCGATGACCTGGGTGATTTCGCGGCGGAGATCGCCGATCAAGTAGAGAGCTTCATCATCGCGGTGCGCGAGATCGCGCGTGGCGACGAGCCCGGGGGCGCGGTTGCGTTGTTGCTTCTCGAGGTGTCGCAGCTGCTGCTCGCCGGCGGTCGGCTCGGTGCCATCGGCGACGTCGTGCCGACCGAGCGGTTCGAGCCGGACGCCGGCCCCGACCCCGACATCGACGAGCTGCGCGAGCGACTGGCCAAGATCCTTGGCCCGATCGACGCCTACGTCGAACTGTTCGACCCCTACGAGACCCCGCCGAGCGCCGTCCGATTCTTGCTGTCCGACGACCTTTCAGGTGTCGTCGGGGACCTTATCCACGGGCTGCAGCACTACAAGGCCGGCCGCGCGATCGAGGCGTTGTGGTGGTGGCAGTTCTCCTACGTCTCGCACTGGGGCACGCACGCGAGCGCGGCTCTGCGCGCCCTGCAGTCGGTCGTGGCGCACGACCGGCTCGACGTCAGCTCCGAGTAGGGCTCGCGCTTCCGCTCGCGAGCGGCGCCGGCTGCGCCGGTAAGGCGAAGTCGGACGTCGACGGCGCCGGCCCAACCTTGGTGAGCCGCAGTGAGCTCGCCCGGAATTCGGCGCTCGTCAGCAGGCCGTTCGCGAAGCAGTAGGTGCCGGGTGCGAGGTCGCTGCCCGATGGCACCGACGCGATCGCGAAGCAGGACGCCGGGGAGCCGCTCGCGGCCGTCGTCCGGTCTGGTGCCGGGCCGACATGCAGGCCCGTGCCGCTGATGATCTCGTCTAGCGCAGAGGTGAACAGGTGCTGGAGCCCGGGATCGAGGGTCGCCGGGATCGACTGACCCGGCCCGGCCAGCGTCACGCACAGTGGGTTCTTGCCTGCGCCGCCGGAGAACTTGCACGAGAACGTGCCCTTGTCGGTCACCAAGATCCGCACGTTCGTACCAGCTTCGTCGACGTCGATGCGCAATGCGGCCGGCGTGTGGAAGACCTTTACCGTGCCGGTGCGCGGCGGATCGTTGCCCTGCGCTTCGTAGCTGGCGGTGAACGACAACGCCTCCGCTGCCGAGGCTTGGTGCTTGAGGTCGGCGAGCGCGGCGGCGGCGCTAGCCGACGCCGCGCTCGCCGACAGATTCGGCGCCGGCTTCGACTTATGTGATGTGCACGCCGCTGCAGTCACCAGGCTCAAGGCGGCAGCCGCGCACGCAGTGAATTGGCGCAGTGCGACCTGTGGGCGGAAATGCACGGAAGCCAACCTAACGGCCACCGGTAGACTTCCCGGCGGTCCCCCAGCAGGTAGGAGTGTTCGCCCGTGGGCCTCGTCGTCCAGAAATACGGTGGCTCATCCGTCGCCGATGCCGAGCGCATCAAGAAGGTCGCTCAGCGCATCGTCGCGACCCGCAAAGCGGGCAACGACGTCTGTGTGGTGGTCTCGGCGATGGGTGACTTCACCGACGAGCTGATCGACCTGGCGGCCCAGGTCTCGCCGCTCCCGCCAGCGCGCGAGCTCGACATGCTTCTCACGTCCGGTGAGCGCATCTCGATGGCGCTGCTGGCGATGGCGATCGCCAATCTCGGAATGGAGGCCCGGTCGTTCACCGGCAGCCAGGCCGGCGTGATCACCGACTCCACGCACGGTAAGGCGCAGATCATCGACGTCACGCCGGGCCGTATTCGCGACGCGCTCGACAAGGGCCGCATCACGATCGTTGCCGGCTTCCAGGGCGTCTCGCAGGACACCAAGGACGTCACCACGCTCGGCCGGGGTGGCTCCGACACCACCGCCGTTGCGCTCGCAGCCGCCCTCGGTGCTGAGGTCTGCGAGATTTACACGGACGTCGACGGCGTGTTCACCGCTGACCCGCGCATCGTCCCGACCGCCCGGCAGATACCGAAGCTGTCGTACGAAGAGATGCTCGAGATGGCGTCGTCCGGGGCGAAGATCTTGCACTTGCGCTGCGTGGAATACGCGCGCCGATTCAGTCTCCCGATCCACGTGCGATCGTCGTTCTCGACGAAGCCCGGCACCTGGATCGTCGATCTCTCTGCGGAGGACCAGATGGAAGCCCCGATCATCTCCGGCGTCGCGCACGAGCGCGGCGAAGCGAAGATCACCGTGGTCGGGGTGCCCGACAAGCCGGGTGAGGCCGCGCAGATCTTCACGGTCGTCGCCGAGGCTGGCGTCAACATCGACATGATCGTGCAGAACGTCTCGTCGGTGGCCACCGGCCGCACCGACATCACGTTCACGCTTCCAAGCAGCGACCTGACGACGGCGGTGGGTGCGCTCACGAAGGTGCAGCAGCAGATCGGTTTCGAGTCGCTGCAGTCCGACGATCAGATCGGCAAGGTCTCCCTCGTTGGCGCGGGCATGCGCACGCACCCCGGCGTCACGGCGAAGTTCTTGTCGGCGCTGGCCGATGCAGGTATCAACGTCGAAATGATCTCGACGTCGCAGATCCGCATCTCCGTTGTGGTGCGCGAGGACGAACTACCGGCCGCCGTCGCCGCGTTACACAGTGCGTTCGATCTCGACTCCACCGACGATGTGGCGACGGTGTACGGAGGTACCGGAAGATGAGCGGTTTGCGCGTAGGCGTCGTCGGCGCCACCGGTCAGGTCGGTGGCGTGATGCGGCGGATCCTTGCCGAGCGGGCATTCCCGGTCGCCGAGATCCGGTACTTCGCGTCGGCCCGGTCAGCCGGCACCACGTTGCCGTGGGGTGATCGCGAGATCGTCGTCGAGGACGCCGCTCTCGCCGACCCGTCCGGCCTCGACATCGCGCTGTTCTCCGCGGGTGGCGCGACATCGCGTGAGATCGCGCCGCGCTTTGCGGCCGCCGGTGTAACTGTGGTCGACAACTCGTCGGCCTGGCGCATGGATCCCGACGTGCCGCTCGTGGTGAGCGAGGTCAACCCCGAGGCGATCCATGAGGCGCGCAAGGGCATCATCGCCAACCCCAACTGCACGACGATGGCCGCGATGCCGGTGCTTAAGCCGCTGCACGACGAAGCCGGGTTGCAGCGACTGGTCGTGAGCACCTACCAAGCTGTGTCGGGCAGCGGGCTCGCCGGCGTCGACGAGCTCGACAAGCAGGTGCGCCAGGTCTTTGACCGGGCAGCCGACCTCACCCACGACGGGTCGGCCGTGGCGTTTCCGGAGCCGGTGAAGTACGTGCGCCCGATCGCGTTCAACGTGGTGCCGCTGGCCGGCTCGATCGTTGACGATGGCTTGTTCGAAACAGACGAAGAGCAGAAGCTGCGCAACGAGAGCCGCAAGATCCTGGGCATTCCGTCGCTGCTCGTCTCGGGCACCTGCGTGCGCGTGCCGGTGTTCTCCGGCCACTCGCTGTCGATCAACGCCGAGTTCTCGCATCCTCTATCCGTTGCGCGCGCCCTCGAGCTGCTCGGCGATGCCGCGGGAGTGGTCGTGACCGACGTCCCGAACCCGCTGCAGGCGGCCGGTGCCGACCCGAGTTTCGTGGGCCGCGTCCGCCAAGACCCGGGCGTGCCCGACGGTCGCGGCCTCGCACTGTTCGTCAGCAACGACAACCTGCGTAAGGGTGCGGCGCTGAACGCCGTCCAGATCGCCGAACTGGTTGCTGCGGCGCGCTAGCCGCCGCGCTCGCGCTCGCGCCGGCGTTCGTCCAGTGCGCGGGCGAGGTCGCGGCGCCACCGCGCGGCGTTGAAGGTGTACTCCGGCGCGGCACGCTCATAAATCGACCAGTACGACCGGCCCCACCAGCCTTCAGTTCCAGGCCGGACGTCGAAATGCGCCGGGAATCGGCGGCCAGCCCTATCGCGGCGCGCCGACTCCTCTTCTGACTCGGCCTTGACCTCGTGCCCTTCCTCGTCAACCACGATGAGGTACAGCCCTGCTGTCTCTAGCAGCTTCGCAAGGTGTTCGACGCGGGCGAGGTTCGGGTTGTGCTCGATCCGCGCGACGATGCTTTGGGTGAGCCCGGCCTTCTCCGCGAGTTCTCGTTGGCTGAGGTCGGCCCGGTGGCGGGCGGCGCGCAGATATCGGTCCGACGGGAACGAAAGCATGTGGTTCAGCATGGGCGCTCGACGCGGCGGCGGGCGTTCGCCGGCCGCATCTGTGGATGAAGAGGCGGCGTTGGTGTGGTGCTGGTCGGGCTGCTTTGCGCTGAGGCGCTGGTGCGTCACGGCAAAGCGGCCGGGGCGTGGCCTTGGTTGGGCGCTTTGCGCTGAGGCGCTGGTGCGTCACCGCAAAGCATGCCGCGATGCCCACTAGCCTGCAGTGAATGAAAGTGGTGATTGCGGGCGGATCCGGAACACTTGGGCGGCGGCTGAGTGCAGACCTGACGGCCCACGGCCACGAAGTCGTCGTCCTTACCCGCACCCCTCGGCCGGGCCCGTATCGCCAGGTGCCATGGGATGGCCGAACCGTCGGCGCATGGGCGGAGGAACTGCCTGGCAGCGCGGTCGTCAACCTGGCGGGTGCGTTGGTCGACCGGCGTCCGACAACGGCGAACATAGCGTTACTGACCAGGTCGCGAACCGAGCCGACCGAGGCCTTGGTCATGGCGGCTGCGGCGACCGAAGCGCAAGTGCCCGTGTGGATACAGGTCAGCACGACCGCTATCTACGGGGACGCAGGCGAAGCAACCGTGACCGAGGCCACGCCACCGGCGGACGGACCCCCGCAAATGGCCGGCGTCGCGAAGGCGTGGGAGGCAGCAGCCGCCGAAGCGCAAGCGGCACGGTTGGTGATTCTCCGGACGAGCCTCGTGCTCGACAAAAGCACGCCCGCGCTGGACCGGCTCGTCAGCTTGAGCCGACTCGGGCTCGGCGGGCGGATCGGCACGGGCCGTCAGTGGGTTAGCTGGATTCACATCGCCGACTGGCTTGCCGTTGTCCGCCAAGTCCTGGAAACCGGAATCGGCGACTCGACACGGCAGGTGTTGCTTGCGACAGGGCCTCAACCCGTCCGCAACGCCGAGCTCATGGCCGCCGTGCGGCACGTGGTGCGTCGTCCTTGGTCGCCGCCCACTCCAGCACCGCTTGTGCGCGTCGGGGCACTGCTGTTGCGCACCGATCCGGCGCTTGCACTTACCGGCCGGCGGGCGATTCCCGAGGTGCTGCTCAAGGTTGGCTTCCAGTTCCAGCATCCGGAACTGCGCGAAGCTTTGGCCGATCTGCTGTCGGCCTAGCTGGTTTTGTCCGACTGAAAGCACGTTGACTCGGACCAAAGGTGCGAAAAAGGAACCCTTGACCCCGAAGGTTCGACGCCCGCGCCGCGAGCCGCTCGCAAAATCCCTCAGCCGGCAGCAGCTGCCGATCCGAGATGTCGCCGCGCGAAGGCCAACTCCGCTGCCACCTGGCGAATCCTCTCCTCGATTACCAGCGATCCGTGG
>Ga0157369_10008408_pt1 | contig 11835 bp, 9 predicted proteins | sample C25metaG_FD_113461 | JGI IMG/M metagenome (GOLD analysis project Ga0157369, IMG submission 113461) | Corn rhizosphere microbial communities from Kellogg Biological Station, Michigan, USA - C2-5 metaG | ecosystem: Host-associated > Plants > Roots > Rhizosphere > Soil | place: USA: Michigan... | reverse complement strand
GTTAAGCCAGACGAGGTAACCGCTGCGGCGCAAGGCCCGGTGGCATCTGTTCAAGCGCACGACTGGACCGATCAATTCCTCGCGCAAACCAAGTCAAAGCGCTCCGCCCGCAGACACGCCACATGTTTTACCTTGAATGAGCAAGGCGTCTGGGTTCGCAGTCATATCACTACCACCGACACCGGTTACACCACTCACACCGAGCTGAGCGAGGACAGCGTCGGAGCGGGAGCACTGTCTGAAACGCCGCCATGGATGAAGGTTGATGCAGGGCACGCCGTGGTCAGTGAAAGGCAGTCGACAACCACAACCCGTGTCGAACATAAACCGGTGAAAGCCCAGGGAGCGATAGCCTCCTCAGGCTTGGCGCCTCGCTATTATCGATCCGGCTCGGCCAACGGGTTTTCATTCAATACGAGCGATGTATTGGTTGAAGACCGAAAGGAATCCGGCGCGCTTGAAGGCTGGTACGTCTATCCGGCGGCAAGCTTCAGTTCGGGCGCAACAGTGCCCAAGGCGTTTCGCTGGGATGTCACAACTGAAACGATCAAACGCAAAATCGTCCATGGCAACGATGCAGGCGGGCGAGTCAACGTTGAAGTGGAAAACGTTTTCCACGGCGGCGCGGGAGACGATCTGATCGTCGCTTATGCAGGCTCCCCACTTGACTACGCCACCGTCGGTGACAGAACACCGGGCGCGTTTTTATCCGCCGGGGCAGGTGACGATACCTTGCTGGGCTCCGAGGGCGCCGACTATCTGCTCAGCGGCTCGGGTGATGACTGGCTCTACGGCGAAGACGGCGCCGACACCTACATCGTGCAAGCGCATGCCGGGGCAACCACCACGATTGCGGACGTGCTGAATCCTGTTTTCCACCGAGCAGAAATTGGCGTAGCGGGTTGGAAAGATGAGTACGGATTGATTGATCAGGACACGGTCGTCCTTCCAGCAGGCGCGCAGCGCGATGCACTGCAATTGAGCTGGGGTGCTGCGCTGATAGAGACCACCCATGTCGAGCTGGAGCCCAACCCGGATCGCGGGGCTTACCGCAATCCGCCGAGAGCGAAAATGCTCCATTCGACGCTCGATATCCAATGGGGTGGGACGCAGAAAGTCCGCATCGTCTTGCCCCATAACGGTGAACTTGAGGGCGCAGGTATTGAGCTCGTAAAGTTCGCCGATGGGTCGGTCGCAAGTTTGAAGCAGCTCCTGGAATCGAGTCAGTTGGGACCTGCGCCTGAGACTTTTCGTACGGGTGTCATCGTCAACCATCCCATCCGTTCAACTTCCTCGCGAGACGGACGAGCGCTGCCACTCGTAGGCGGTCGTGGCAACGACACCATAAGCGGCGCGGGGGAGATCCGAGGCATGCACGGCGACGATGTTCTCATGGGTAGCCCCGGTGATGATCTGCTGCTGGGTGGGCCAGGCAATGACACGCTGGCGGGCGGCGATGGAAATGATCTCTACCGATACGATGGCCTCGGCAGAGACGTGATCATCAACAACGGAGGCGGCCTGGACGGGATCGATTTTTCCGAGCGCATGCTGACGATCGACAACCTGGAGTTTCACCGTGAGCGTGATGATCTGGTGATCGTGGTCGATTACGGCATGGCACCGAAAATCAGGGTTTCCAGGCATTTTGCCGCTGGTGAAAGCGCTATTGGCTTCATAAGAGTCAGCGAAGGAACAGCGACGCAGGACTACAGCGCGACGCAAATTGCCGAACGTCTGCACCCGCTTCCGCCACTGAGGGATGTCGAGGATATTTTGATAAAGGGCGACGATGAAGCGCAGCGGGCGATGATGGAAATAATCGAGTTCTACGAACTGAATGTCTGAGTAACAAGACGACCGATTGAGCCGGCCCGCGATGGAAATCCTGTTGCCATCGCGGGCCACGCGTCACCTCAATACTGGGTAAGATCCGCCAAGGGATGCCGCCCCTCCCAGACTTTATGAAGGTGCGCCTCGACCACCGCCTCCGGCACGTTATTGATATCCGGCCAGTGCCAGTGCGGTTTCTGATCCTTGTCGATCAACCGCGCACGCACGCCTTCGCTGAATTCCGGATGGCGGCAGCAATTGAGGCTCAGGGTGTATTCCATCTGGCATACTTCGGCCAGCGACATGTGCCGCGCGCGGCTGATCTGTTCCCAGACCAGATGCGCGGTCAGCGGCGAGCCCTCGGTCATGGTTTTCGCCGCACGGGCAATCAACGGATCGCTGCTGTCGCGGTGCAGGCTGATGGCTTTCCACGCACAGGTGACGTCGCTGACGTCGAGCAATTCGTCGATCTGCTGGCGACGCGGCAGCCACTGCGCTTCGGGCATTTGCTCAAGAGCCTCCTGCTGCAGGGCCTTGAGCAAGCTGTTGAGCTGCATCGCGGTCTGTTCCTGCCAGTTCAATTGCATCAGGCCTTCGATCAATTGCGGTTGCTGTTCGTCGAGCAGGAAACGGTCGGCCAGATCCAGATCCAGCGCATCACGGCCGTTGATGTGCGCGCCGGTCAGGCCGAGAAACAAGCCAAGCTTGCCCGGCAACCGGGCGAGAAACCAACTGGCGCCGACGTCCGGATACAGTCCAATAGTGATTTCCGGCATCGCCAGACGGCTACTCGGCGTGACGATCCGCGTGCTCGCGCCCTGCAACAGGCCCATGCCGCCGCCAAGCACGTAACCGTGACCCCAGCAGATCAGCGGTTTCGGATAGGTATGCAGGCTGTAATCGAGGCGATATTCCGCGCTGAAAAATTGCGCGGCCAGCGGCGGCACTTCGCCGGGGTGAGCGCGGCAGGCTTCGACCAGGCTGCGCACCTCACCGCCGGCGCAGAAGGCTTTGGCGCCGTTGCCGCGTAGCAGTACGCAGACGATTTGCGGGTCATTGGCCCAGGCGTTCAATTTGTCGCTGAGCGCATTGATCATCGGTAGGGAGAGTGCGTTCAGCGATTTTTCGGCATCCAGGCTGGCGATGCCGATGCGGGCGCCGTCGGTGCCGGTGAGTTCTTCGAAGTGCAGATTCATCGTGACCTCGATCAGAAATTTGAGCGATCAGTATGATCGCTGTGGGGGAAAGTGCCGGATCTGCGTCAGATCAATTGACAAGCGTGGTCGGCTTTCCTAGGGTTCGCCCCATTGTTTTTGCCGGAAATGACCATGACTGCTGACGACCGTATCAAACTCGAACCGAGCTGGAAGGAGGCACTGCGTGCTGAGTTCGACCAGCCTTACATGGCAGAGTTGCGCAGCTTTCTGCAGCAGGAGCGGGCGGCCGGCAAGGAGATCTATCCGCCGGGACCGATGATTTTCAATGCGCTGAATTCGACACCGCTGGACCAGGTGAAAGTGGTGATCCTCGGCCAGGACCCGTACCACGGTCCGGGCCAGGCCCACGGTTTGTGCTTCTCGGTGCAACCGGGCGTGCCGGCGCCGCCGTCGCTGGTCAACATCTATAAAGAGTTGAAACGCGACCTCAATATCGACATTCCCAACCACGGCTACCTGCAGAGCTGGGCCGAACAGGGCGTGCTGCTGCTTAACACCACCATGACCGTCGAGCGCGCCAACGCCAACGCGCACAAGGACAAGGGCTGGCAACACTTCACCGACCGCATCATTGAGGTGGTCAGCGAACGGCAGCCGCATCTGGTGTTCATGCTCTTGGGCGCCCATGCGCAGAGTAAGCAGAAACTGATAGACGCGACCAAGCACCTGGTGCTGACCTCGGTGCATCCGTCGCCGTTGTCGGCGTATCGCGGGTTTTTGGGCTGTGGGCATTTCAGCCGGACCAACAAGTTTCTCGAACAGAATGGCGAAACCCCGATCGACTGGCGCTTGCCACCGATTTGATGTGTCGACCGGGTTGGCTTCTTCGCGAGCAGGCTCGCTCCCACAGGAAATGTGTGCAAGCCACAAACCCCCTGTGGGAGCGAGCCTGCTCGCGAAAAGAGCAACTCGATCTCGCAGACTTAGGCGGGATGACGATTCCAATACCTGAACAACGGCTCTGCCAGAAACAGCACAAACAACAGCCGCATCACCTGCATCGCCGTCACCAGCGGCACCGACAATTGCAGGGTCTCCGCCGTCAGACTCATTTCGGCAATCCCGCCCGGCATCATGCCCAGGGTCAGCGAACGCAGATCCAGATGGGTCAGCGCACTCAAGCCTAGCGCCGCCAGCGACGCGATCAACATGGTCAGCGCCGTGCCGATCAACGTCCGGCCCATGAACGACGGCGCGCGGCGGAAGAACTGCCGATTGAAGTGACAGCCCAGACCGCTGCCGATCAGCCATTGGCCGATCTGACTGCCGCCATTGGGCAAACCGATGTGCAGATCCCAAGTGATGCTGACCGCCGCACTGACCAGCAACGGCCCGAACAACCATGGATTGGGTTGGCGCAAACGCTGCCAGATCCAGGCGAGCAGGGCGCCCGCCGGAAACAGAATCGCCAGCCAGCGCCAATCGACACTGCCGGCGTGAGAAATCGGCGTGCCGTCACCGAGCAGATACTTGAACGCCGCCGGCACGCACAACACCACCACCAACACCCGCAAGCTCTGCCCGGCCGCGACATGGCTGAGCAGTGCACCGTTGCGCGCGCCGAGGTTGACCATCTCCCCGGAACCACCGGGCATGCTTGAGAAAAACGCAGTGGCACGGTCCTCGCCGGTGCGGCGCATCAGCCACACGCCGACTACCGCCGACAGACTGGTGACCAATGCACCGAAAAAGATCAAACCGAAATGACTGAGCACCTGTTCCATCACCAGCGGGGTGAAGTGCAGGCCGATACCGATGCCGACGATCCACTGGCCGCATTTGCGCCCGCCAGGGATTTCCGCCAGTTGCCACGGCGTCAGGCAGCGCACCAGGATGATCGCCAGCAACGAGCCGACCATCCACGGTAGCGGCCAGCCGATCTGGCTGGCGATGAAACCGCCAAGCAGACCGACCAGCGGGGTACCCCACCAGGCTTTGAGGGACAAGCGATCAGACATCGGCGATGACGCGCCGTGCCGCCGAACGTTTGCGCCAGATGCGAATCAGCGGCATCAGCAGCATGATCGCGGTGAGGATCCAGCAACCGAAGGTGATCGGACTCGACCAGAGAATCTCCAGCGCGCCATTGGAGATCGACAGGGCGCGGCGCAGGTTCTGCTCCATCAGGCCACCGAGGATGAAGCCCAGCAGCAGCGGCGACAGCGGGAAATCCAGCTTGCGCAGGATGTAACCGAAGATGCCGATACCGATCATCAGGAACAGATCGAAGGTGGTGGCGTGCACAGCGTAAACGCCAATCCCGGTGATGATCGCGATGATCGGCACCAGCGCCCAGTTCGGCACGGCGAGGATGCGGGTGAATACGCGGATCATTGGGATGTTGAGGATCACCAGCATGACGTTGGCGATGAACAACGATGCGATCAGGCCCCAGACGATGTCCGGTTGCTGTTGGAACAGCAGCGGGCCCGGGGTGATGTTGTACAGCGACAGCGCGCCGATCATCACTGCGGTGGTGCCCGAACCCGGCACGCCGAGGGTCAGCATCGGTACCAGTGCCCCGCACGCCGCGCCGCCGATAGCGGTTTCCGGCGCGGCCAGACCACGGGGATCGCCTTCACCGAATTTGCCGCTGGTGCCGGCGATACGCTTCTCGGTCATGTAGGCCACGGCACTGGCGAGCGTTGCGCCGGCACCCGGCAGCACGCCCATGATGAACCCGAGCACGCCGCAGCGGACGTTGACGACGAACACCGACGCCGCTTCCTTGAAGTTGAACATCATCCGGCCGGTGGCTTTCACCGCTTCCTGGCCGTGGTGGGTTTTTTCCAGCAGCAGAAGGATTTCACTGATGGAAAACAGACCCAGCACCAGCACGACGAACTGGATGCCGTCGGTCAGATGAATGTTGTCGCCGGTGAAACGGTACACGCCGCTGTTGGCATCGATGCCGACGGTGGAAAGGAACAGACCGATCAGCGCGGCAATAAAGGTCTTCAGCGGTCTATCACCGGCCATGCCGCCGAGACAGACAATCGCGAACACCATCAACACGAAGTACTCCGCCGGTCCGAACGCAATCGCCCATTTCGCCAGCAACGGTGCAAACAGCACCATGCCGCAAGTTGCAATGAACGCGCCGATGAACGAACTCCACGCCGACAGCGACAGTGCCACACCGGCCATACCTTTGCGGGCCATCGGGTAGCCGTCGATGGTGGTCATGACGGTGGAAGCTTCGCCTGGAATGTTCAGCAGGATCGAGCTGATTCGCCCGCCGTATTCGCAGCCGAGATAGACGGCTGCCAGCAGGATCAGCGCTGACTCCGGAGGCAGGCCGAGTGCGAACGCGATCGGGATCAGCAGCGCTACGCCGTTGATCGGGCCCAGGCCCGGCAACAGGCCGACGACAGTGCCGATCAGGGGGCCGCACAGTGCGGTCACCAGGTTGTACGGGCTCAGCGCGACGCCAAAGCCCTGACCCAAATAGCCAAGGGTATCCATATCAGTTCTCCAGGACGCTGAGCAGGCCGAGGGGCAGCGGAACATCCATCAAGCGATCGAACAGCAGATAGAGACCAACCGCCATCAGGCTGATGATCACCACGCCCGGCAGCCAGCGACCGCCGTAGAGACGGGCCATCGGTACGCCGGTAAGAATGCTGGCAACGATGAAACCCAGGGGTTCGAAGGTGCCGGCGAACACCAGCAACAGCGCGACGCAGATAGCGATCTTGGTCAGGGTTTCGCGATCCAGCGGCGGCTCGTCTTCACTGTGTTTGATCGGTGCCGGACGAAACACCATGTACAGCAGCGCCAGGCCCATCAGGCCGAGCATCAGCAGCGGGAAGGCGCGCGGGCCGACCGGTTCGTAGGAAAAGGCCGCTTGGTACGGCCACGCCATCAGTGCCAGGCCGGCACACACCAGCAGCAACACCGAGGCGAAAATGCGTTGAATTAGCATGGGAGCTCCTGTGCTGCGTCCCCGCGTAGGAGACGCAGCCACTAGACAGAGACGATCACTGGATCAGGCCGAACTCTTTGGCCAGCACTTTGTAGTCGGCGACCTGCTTCTTCACGTAGGTGTCCAGTTCCGGGCCGGTCATGGCGTACGGGAACAGCTCACGCTGATCACGCAGCTTGGCGAACTCGTCGGAAGCCAGCAGTTTGTCGAACGCATCTTTCCACCAGGCGTAGTCTTCGTCGCTGACTTTTGGCCCGAGGTAGAAGCCACGCACCACCGGCCAGACGATGTCATAGCCTTGCTCGCGAGCGGTCGGGATGTCCTTCATCTCCGGCTCGTCGAGACGCTTGTCGGCGAACACTGCGAGAAGGCGCATGTCACCGCTCTGGATGTGCGGCATGGAGTCGGAGATGTCGGTACTGCCGACCTGAATGTGACCACCGAGCAGGGCCGTGGCGATTTCACCGCCGCCTTCGAGTGCCACGTAACGCAGCTCGCGCGGGTTGATCCCGGCAGCCTTGGCGATCAGTGCGGTCTGCATCCAGTCCTGGCTGCCGACGGTGCCGCCGGAGCCGATGACTACCGAGCCTGGATCTTTCTTCAGGGCTTGAACGAGATCGTCGAGAGTCTTGTAGGGCGAATCGCTTTTCACTGCGATGGCGCCGTAGCTGGTGCCAACCGCCGCGAGCCAGCGCACGTTGGTTTCATCGAAGCGCCCGAACTTGCCCTGGGCCAGGTTCAACAGCGAACCGCTCGACCACGCGACCAGCGTGCCGGCGTCCGCCGGACGTTGCGCGACCACCGCGTTGTACGCCACCGCGCCGACACCGCCGGGCATGTAGGTCACGCGCATCGGCTTGCTCAGCAGCTTCTGGTTGACCAGTGCGCTCTGCACCAGTTTGCAGGTCAGGTCGAAACCGCCGCCGGGGGAGGCCGGGGCGATGCATTCCGGACGTTTCGGCTCGGCCATGAGTTGGCCGGCAAACAGCATCGCGCCAGCGGCGAGAGCAACTTTACGCAGTGATACGTTCATTTGAGTCTCCAGAGGAGTTGTTGTTATGGATGGACTGAATGACCAGAGAGCAGCGCGAAAGCTTAGCGGCAGGCGCAGTTTTTTCGCGGCGCGAGCGCAACGACTGAAACAACGGAGGGGAAACAGGACTGCGGTGAGAAACCGACAGTGCAAGGGTGGAATCGAGCAAGGCGAGCAGGCATTACAGCCTCGGTGCGCATGGACGGCATGCTGGGGTACTCCGTTATTGTTCTTATGAGTCGAAAACGCTTCGTGGCGTTTTTCGTTGCGCTGTGTGGCGGCAGCGGCGACAGTCGAAACTGTCCGTGGGCCGACTCTAACCGGCTAACCTTTCAACAACCTTTCAGCTGTCTTTCACGGTTTTCGGGCTTCACAGCGGCGGTTGCGGCTGTAAACTCCGCGGCAAAGCGCGGCGTCGGCCAACCCTGAACGAGGTACAAATCCATGCGTGTCCTGCTCGTCGAAGACCATTTGCAACTGGCCGAAAGCGTGGCTCAGGCGCTCAAGAGCACCGGTCTGACCGTGGATGTGTTGCACGATGGCGTGGCCGCTGACCTGGCCTTGGGCAGCGAGGAATACGCCGTGGCGATCCTCGATGTCGGCCTGCCGCGCATGGACGGTTTCGAGGTGCTGGCGCGGCTGCGCGCTCGCGGCAAGAACCTGCCGGTGTTGATGCTGACCGCGCGCAGCGACGTGAAAGATCGCGTGCATGGGCTCAATCTCGGTGCTGACGATTACCTGGCCAAACCGTTCGAACTCACCGAGCTGGAGGCGCGGGTCAAAGCCCTGTTGCGCCGCAGTGTCCTGGGCGGCGAGCGTCAGCAGCGCTGTGGCGTGCTGGCTTACGACCTCGATACGCGGCGCTTCACCCTCGGCGAAGAACTGCTGACCCTGACTTCGCGCGAGCAAGCCGTTCTCGAAGCGTTGATCGCGCGACCGGGGCGGGTGATGAGCAAGAGCAACTGGCCGCGCAGGTGTTCGGCCTCGACGAAGAAGCCAGTCCCGACGCCATCGAAATCTACGTGCACCGCTTGCGCAAGAAACTCGACGGTCAGCCCGTGGCCATCGTGACCTTCCGTGGCCTCGGCTATCTGCTGGAAAGCCGTGATGCATAAGCCCAGCAGCCTGCGCTGGCGGTTGCTGTGGAACCTCGGATGGTTGTTGGTGGTGCTGATGCTCGCCAGTGGCTTGAGCGCTTACTGGAACGGACGCGAAGCTGCCGATACCGCCTATGACCGCACGCTGCTGGCCTCGGCACGGACTATCGCGGCGGGATTGTCGCAGCGCGATGGCAGCCTCAGCGCCGACGTGCCTTACGTGGCGCTGGACACTTTCGCCTACGACAGCGCCGGGCGCATCTATTACCAGGTCAACGACATTCATCAGAAGTTGATTTCCGGCTACGAAAATCTGCCCGGACCGCCGCCCGGCACGCCACGCACCGACAGCTATCCGGCGCTGGCACGTTTTTATAACGCGAAGTACAACGGCCAGAACGTACGCGTGGTCAGCCTGCTCAAAGCCGTGAGTGAGCCGAACATGAACGGCATGGCGGAAATCCGCGTGGCTGAAACCGACGAAGCGCGGGTCAGCATGGCGCGCAGCCTTGCCGCCGATACCTTGTTGCGTCTGGGCATGCTGGCCGTGGGCGCGTTGTTGCTGGTGTGGTTTGCAGTCAGCGCGGCGTTGCGCCCGCTGGAGCGGTTAAGAACCGCTGTTGAGGAACGCCAGCCCGACGACTTGCGGCCACTGCCACTGGTGGAAGTGCAGCATGAACTTGGGCCGTTGGTTCGTGCACTCAATCATTTCACCGAGCGTCTGCGCGGCCAGTTCGAGCGGCAGGCGCAGTTCATCGCCGATGCCGCTCACGAGTTGCGCACGCCGCTGGCGGCGCTGAAGGCGCGGCTTGAGCTGGGCCTGCGTTCAACCGAGGCCGAGACCTGGCGCTCCACCCTCGAATCGTCGGCACAAAGTACCGATCGCCTGACCCATCTGGCCAATCAACTGCTGTCGCTTGCCCGCGTTGAAAACGGTGCGCGGGCGATCGCCGAGGGCGGCGCGCAGTTGCTCGATCTGAGCCAATTGGCGCGGGAGCTGGGCATGGCCATGGCGCCGTTGGCGCACAAACGTGGTGTGGCGCTGGCGCTGGAAGCCGATGAGCCAGTGTGGCTGCGTGGCGAACCGACGTTGCTCAATGAGCTGTTGAGCAATCTGGTCGACAACGCGCTGGCGCATACGCCACCGGGCGGCAATGTTATTTTGCGAGTGACGGCACCGGCGGTGCTTGAAGTTGAAGACGACGGGCCGGGGATTCCGCTGCACGAGCGTGATCGGGTGTTCGAGCGATTTTACCGGCGTAATCAGCAGGTCGCCGGTACAGGCCTGGGGTTGGCTATTGTCGGTGAGATCTGCCGCGCGCATCTGGCGCAGATCACTTTGCATGATGGTGAGCAGGCGGGATTGAAGGTGCGGGTCAGTTTTATTGCCGGGTGATGGTGGTGTCCTCTTCGCGAGCAGGCTCGCTTCCACTGCAGCGATGCATTTTCAATGTGGGAGCGAGCGTGCTTGCGAAAGCCGCGCCTCGGTCCCGGATCAGTAGAACATCGACCGCGATTCTTCCAGATCCGCGCAAAATTGCTTGTTCTCCGGGTCAATCCCCAGCTTTCTGAACGCCGGCACACTCAGCGGATCAATTCGCGCAAACGGATGATCGGTGCCCTTGCGGCAGTACAGGTTCGCGACTTGCACCACGTCCACGTAATCGATGCGGGCCGAGTCGCGTTTAAAATCCTCATAGAGCAACGGCAGTTGCACCAGGCGCTCGGGAAATTCCCAGACCCGCAGCAACTTTTCGCCCAGCACTGGATGAATTTTCTCGATCACATGGGTCAGGCTGACCGCATCCGAGAGCAGTTCATTGTGGTCTTCGGCGTACGTCAGAATCGGCAACACGCCAATCTGATGCACCAGCCCGCCGAGTGCCGCCTGATCCGGCTTGAGCTGTGTGTGGCGCCGACAGAGCGCATAGCTGACGCCGGCGATCTCCAGACTGCTGCGCCAGACTTCGCGCATCTTCTGTTCGACCACCTCGGAGCGGGCGTTGAAGATCTGCTCCATCACCAAACCGATCGCCAGGTTGCTGCTGTAGTTGATGCCCAAGCGGGTAATGGCGGTGTGCAGGTCGGTGACTTCCTGCGCGGCGCGCAGCAGCGGGCTGTTGACCACTTTGATCAGGCGCGCCGACAGCGCGGCGTCGCGACCGATGAATTTGCTCAGATCGCTGACGCTGACTTCCGGATCTTCGGCGGCCTTGCGAATTTGCAGGGCCACCTCCGGCAACGTTGGCAGAACCAGGTCATCGTTATCGATGGCCGCAGCCAAATCCTCTTGGACCTTTTCCGCCAGTTCGCTCATTTGGACTCTCTAGGGTCTTGCAACAATGCTGCGATCAGCGCTGGATTTCGCGGTCGCGATCCAGTTCGTAAGGCAGGTCGAGCACGTGCAACGCGGGGCCTTCGATGGCGCCCAGACGCAAATCACCGGCTTCGGCAGCTTCGGCCTGCAACACGGCCAGGAGTTCAATGTTTCCCTCGGCATTGGCAGCCAGCACCACTTCGCCGATCGAGCTGTTGTGGCTGGGTGCGAACAGTTGAGTGCCGGGCTCCGGCAACTCGGCCGCATCGAGACGCAAGCGGTACAGGCGCCGCTTGAGCTTGCCCAGGTACTGCATGCGCGCAACGATTTCCTGGCCGGTGTAGCAGCCTTTCTTGAAACTCACGCCGCCGACCGCCTGCAGATTGAGCATCTGCGGGATGAACAGCTCGCGG
>Ga0157369_10008407_pt1 | contig 11835 bp, 7 predicted proteins | sample C25metaG_FD_113461 | JGI IMG/M metagenome (GOLD analysis project Ga0157369, IMG submission 113461) | Corn rhizosphere microbial communities from Kellogg Biological Station, Michigan, USA - C2-5 metaG | ecosystem: Host-associated > Plants > Roots > Rhizosphere > Soil | place: USA: Michigan... | reverse complement strand
TGCAAGGCTATCTCGCACGGTTACTGTGAAACGACCCCTTGAAGCACTGACTCTTACGAGGTCATATTATTTTGCATCGGTAATTGCGCTAGTTCCGGTTATGATTATTGGTATGCAATCTGTTGGTGAAGTAGGGCCGTATGAGATATTCCTCGTGGCTGCCTTCACTATTATTGCTTGTGTGTATATTGCAAAAAGGACTAGCTGAAATATCGTACTTTGATGTATTGATTATGCTATAATTACAGATATGGAACCCAAACAGTCTGCACCGAACCTTGGACACGAGACAGCGCCGGTAAATTATGGGCAAAACTTCGAACAGCAACCAGTTATTCCAACTCCAGAAGCACCTGTAGAACATAGTCAAGAAACGCTTGAACAGCGAAGCGACGCGGCTATTGCTTCAGCTACCTCTGTGACAGCTCCTGTGGCACCCGTATTGCCATCTCCAGTAGTGGCACAACCTCAAGACGATACAGCATCGATGGCAGATGATATGCCGACTGTGGCGAATGATGATGATTTGATTGAAAAAGAGTGGGTTGATAAGGCAAAAAAGATTATTGTTCAGACTAAAGACGACCCCTACCTTCGCGAAAAAGAAGTAGGGAAGTTACAAGCAGATTATTTACGTAAGCGCTATGGAAGGGAGCTGGGTGCTTCGCAGTAGCGAGGCCCCATAGGCGGGCTATGGCGGGTGTATTTATAAGCATATTCGTGGTTATCGTGCTCGGTCTTAGCGTAGGCGTGTTTGTCTTTTCTCAATATCGTAAAACACTGCGTGAGGCGAAAAATTATGAAAGAGGCCTCAAAATGGTGCCAATGCTTATCCACTTGCCACCTTCAAGCGAAGACATTGAAGGCAATGGTCGTGATGAGCGCGACCTTACGGAAGAGGTTCTTTCTCAGGCCCAAGTGATGTACAACATTATCGCGAGTACAGCTACCAAAGGCTTCAAGAGTAAAATCTATGGTCAGCGCCATGTGTCTTTTGAAATTGTGGCGAGTGGCGGTCTTGTGCATTACTATGCTGTTGTGCCGGTTGTCTTGGTTGATGTGGTACGACAAGCGGTTGCGGCTGCGTATCCATCGGCTCGACTTGAAGAAGTGACTGAGCATAATATATTTAGCCAAGTTGGCAAAATGAGCGGAACAATAGGTGGAGAGTTTACACTCAAGAAGAATTTTGTTTATCCAATTGCGACGTATCAAGAATCGAAACAAGATGCGTCACGTGCTCTTTTAAATGCGCTCTCGGCTGCGGGTCGTGAAGACGGAGCCGCAATTCAGGTACTGCTTCGACCTGCCAGGGAGGGTTGGGTAAAGAATTCTATTCATCTAGTAGAAAAGATTACAAAAGACAAAGGCCATAAAAAACAGGGTCTTGGTGGTATGATCGCGCCAAAAGACCTTATGGAAGCATTATGGCGTCCACCTGAAAAAGAAGAAGTGAAGCCTGAAGATAAGCAGCTGACCTCTTTGGAGCAAACAACAATCGACGCGATTCAGGAAAAAACGCGCTATCCTGGCTACGAAGTGCTTATTAGGGTGGTCGTTTCTTCAAACACGGCAACACGGTCGCAGGGTCTTTTGAAAAATATTGTGGCTGCTTTTTCGTTGTTTGATTCGCCAACCTTCAATGGCTTTAAATTTGCGGTGACAAAAAATATAGAAGAGTTGGTGACGGCGTATATCTTTCGCTTCTTCCCGCAAACGGTCACGCAAAATGTCTTAAATAGCATTGAGCTTGCAACAATCTTTCATCTTCCGAATCAGAAAAATATTCCTACGTCCCAGGTGGAGCGTCAAATGTCTAAGCAGGTTGATGGACCAACACAAATTATGGATGAAGGATTTCTGCTTGGTTACAATGAATTCCGCGGTGTAAAGAAACCAATCCGCCTTAGCACAAACGATCGCCGCCGCCACACATATATTATTGGGCAGACAGGTACGGGTAAGTCGGTCCTTCTGGAGAATTTAGCGTTCCAGGATATGATGGATGGTCGTGGATTTGCATTTGTTGATCCTCACGGAGACTCAGTAGAGGCGCTTCTTGGCAAGGTGCCAAAGGAAAGGGTAGAAGATGTTATTTACTTCAACCCGAGCGACATGGAAAATCCCATCGGACTTAATATGTTTGAATTTGAGCACCCTGACCAGAAAGACTTCTTGGTTCAAGAGGCAATTAATATGCTGTATGGACTTTACGATCCAGGCCATACGGGCATTGTAGGACCACGGCTTGAGCATATATTCCGAAACTGTGCACTTCTCCTTATGGCAGACCCAGCTGGCGGGACATTTATTGATATTCCAAAACTTCTTATTGATGAAGATTTTATGAAGAGCAAACTCAAGTATGTGAAAGATCAGGGTGTGCTGGATTTCTGGACCAAGGAGTTCCCGAACTCACAGCGCTCAAATGAAGCCGGGGAGGTAATTAGTTGGGTTGCTAGTAAATTTGGACCTTTTATCTCGAATGATGCTATGCGCAATGTAATTGGCCAAACAAAGAGCGGATTTAATTTGCGCGATATTATGGATAATAAAAAAATCTTGCTTGTGAACCTTAGTAAAGGGCGTATGGGCGAGCTAAACTCGAAATTGCTTGGTATTATTTTTGTCATGAAGTTTCAGGTTGCCGCTATGAGCCGTGCCGATATGCCAGAAGATCTACGCCAAGACTTTTCCCTGTATGTTGATGAGTTCCAGAACTTTGCCACCGAGAGCTTTGAATCTATTTTGTCGGAGGCAAGGAAGTATAGGCTTAACCTTATTTTGGGTAACCAGTTTATGACCCAGCTTACAGATAAAGTGCGCGAAGCGATTATCGGTAACGTAGGAACGGTCATTAGTGGCCGTATTGGCATCACTGATGCTGAAATATTGGTAAAAAAGTTCCAACCAACCTTTGATGCCGAAGATCTTACCAAGATGCCGAACTACCAGTCGGTCACGAGCGTTATGATTAATAACGTTCCGTCGGCACCGTTTAGCATGTCATTTATCCCACCCATGGGAAACGCTAACGCGCAGCTCAGCGATGCATTAAAGCGACTTTCTGCAGCCAAATATGGTAAACCGCGCCAGCAAGTTGAAAAAGAAATATTCACGCGTCTTGGTGCTGCGGATGCCGAGAAAAAAGCGAAAGCCGAGGCTTTGCGCAAGGCTCAACAGCAGCGAATGACTGGTATGACTAATCAGGCGGGGAAGGCAGGATCCTCCTCGTTCTTAGACGAATGGCTTGCAAAGCGTAAACAACTAAATGGCACGAAACCTGCTCCACAGCCACCTACATCGGGGCCAAAGCCTTTTACACCTCCTTTTGGTGGGCAACAGCCAGCAGCTATGCCGATGCCACAACCACCATTGCCGCAGGCACCTCCTGCTTCTGAGCGTGTATTACCTCAAAAAACAGAGGTACCGCAGGAAACTGTTCCTGCGCAGCCAGAAGACAGGCTTCATCTCCGTGGTGACAAGACGAACCAAGATAGTGAGATATCTATAAAACTTAGATAAGAGATTACTTGCGACCAGTAATCATGACCTTCAAGAAGTCATAGGCGATTCCCAGAATCCAGCCAAGTATAAATGCACCGATTGTCTCGAAACCGGATAATGGGTAGCCAAGATTCTTTGCAAGTACATAGACGCCAAGCGTCAAAACGAATGCGAAAACAGCGCCAGATAGAATGGCATTGGGACGTGCAACAGTGCTGCCTACGGCTCCGCTCACACTCTCGACGGTTTTATTGTGAATAACTTTACTAAAGGCCCGACTGGGGGCAGACATATGAGTCCGAACTTCATTCATTCTCGCATTGTAGCTAGCATCAAGTTCTTGAGCGTGCCGTCTAGTTCGTGGCCTCTCTTTTTCATGTGTGTCTTTGTCGGTTGTTTCATGAGCGGTTTTTGTCTGTTCAATGCTTGTCGCTTTTTCAATAGCCTCACGATGTAACTCCTGGGAGTTTTCCGGAGACTTTTTTTCAACTTGTTCGAAGTGCTTTTCTAGCTCCGCCTGACGTTCAATTCGGGCTTGTTCTAAGGCCTCTTGATTAACTTCTTTATGCTCATATCGAGATGTATCTTGTTCTTTCATAGCCCACCTTTTTCTTTCTATATTGTACCAGCATTTAGATCGCGGCGGATAAGGCGAACTTCTTTTTTCATCTGGCGAGAACGTGCATAGAAGTAGGCGACAACGGCAAGAACTCCACCTGCGAAAAGCATATTCTCAGTAGCACCAGTTGTTGGCAGTTGACTAACAACTTGCTCTACTTGCTTTGGAGCAGGGCAGTCCATGTTAATATTTACCGTATTACCAAATGTGTTGGTCATAACGCAGTCGTACGAAGTTTTGTCACTTTGTCCTTGCGGGGTTGCAGGGATCGTCTCTGCAACCTGGATGACAAAGACCCTTGACTGTTTTTGGCCAGGTTCTAGCTTTACGCTTGGCCATGACAGGGTCTTGGTCTCGTTGTTGAATGTACCGTTCCCATTGTCAATAAGTGTTGCATATTGCAGAACGTCATCCAACTTTTCTTCAATGTTAACATTGGTTGCCTGGAGTCCAGTATTTTCGACATTAATAGTGTAGGCAATGCGGTTTGACGCCTTTGCGTTCGTTGTTGTCGCGTCAACACCATTTTGAGTAAGGTTAGAGGCTGTTTTTGTTTCAATAATCTTAGCTTCACATTCTTTATCTTTTATCCAGATTGATGAGTCGCCAGGACATGGCTGACAATCTGGGCTATTTGCCGGAAGCTGAGAGTTAAATTCACATACTGCAGGCGGAACAATAGTAAAGGCTGCTTCACAGTTTTCCGCGTTTGTTTTTACACCAACACTTGTGGTAACGGCAAGTTGAGCCGTGTACTTTCCTGCTGTCGAAAGAACAATACTATCAAGAGCGACGTCTGGTTGGCTGCTGCTTATGGTCTTAGTAGTGACTGTCTTGCCACTACTATCTTTAATGGTAAAGACATACTTGCTGACTGTTGCACCGCCAGATACAGCTGAACTACCCGTAAGCTGGACCATTGTACGGTTGCTGATAACTGCTTTGAGGCTTGTGCATGCAGCAGCCGGTGTTGCTGGTGGAGGGCTTACAGTAAAGCTTTCTCGGCAATTTGTACTTTGTATTTGGCCGAGCGAGGTATTGATCGCGAGTGATACCGAATATGTTCCAGGAGCTGTCTGCGTGTAGTCTACAGGGCCGCTCTTTACCGTTTTTAGGAAAATATCTTTTCCAGCTGCGTTTTTTACAGTGTATGTATAACTATTTACACTTGCGCCATTTGTTGCGACTGATTTGGCATTAAACCTAAATGAGGTAAGTGATAATCGTTGAACTGTTACATCCTGGCATGCCGCCGCTGGCTTAAGCGGAGCAGGCGGAATGCGTTTTGCAGTGAAATTGCCACAGTCTTTCATAAGTGCAAACCATCCGAATTTTGCAGAATGACCTATGAACGCCGTATATGTTGACCCGTGGGCTATTGTATAAGGTTTGCTGTCCCAAAGGCTGAGAGGACGGTAGTATACGATGCCTTTTGTACCTGTGGCTGTTGTATATTCGTATGTTCTTTCACCCTGAGCAGCACTGAAACGACTGGCCATACCCCAAGAATAGACTTCTTTTGAGTTAACGCTACCTGTTGTTGTAGCCGCAAGCTCAGCCCTCGTAATTCCTAATGAATTATAAATATCACGAAGGTGGTTGTAATTACGATCATAATAAGTCATATAGTCTGCTACGCTCTTTACTCCACCTGGTATAAAGTCAGAGTTACTAGAAGCATTTGCAGATTCCGGAGGTGAAAAGACTGCAAATGACTGAATAATAAGAGCAAGCACAGTAAAAATAAGGCCGATTCGACGAGTTGCTTCTTCTTTTCGAAGACGCTTGGCGTAAAAACCAAGTTGACCCACCAAAGCGGGACTGAACGCAAGATTTGAAACTATCTTCCTGAACATGTTATTTTAACCTATTTCTTTTTGTTTTATGACACCTCTTGCTACCACATTAGCATAAGAAATATGTTCAATACAATAGCTTGAGTGAACAATATTTTTCCGGTATAATGAAAGTATTGTAAATAGCAGCAGCACGTCTGAAGTAGTGAGGGAACATGGCTAAACAAAAAATAGACGACGGCTCATACGATGGGTCACAAATTCAAGTTCTTGAGGGGCTTGAACCTGTTCGTAAGCGTCCAGGTATGTATATTGGTAGTACTGGGTACGATGGAGTACATCACCTTATTAAGGAGATCGCCGATAACTCGATTGACGAGGCGATTGCTGGGTATGCCAGTCGAGTTGATGTTACTATCTTAGAAGATGGTGGGATCACCATTACCGACGATGGTCGCGGTATTCCTGTTGATAAACATGCTAAGACAGGTCTTAGTACTCTAGAGACAGTACTGACTGTGTTGCATGCCGGCGGTAAGTTCGGTGGAGGAGGATACAAGGTATCATCTGGTCTTCATGGCGTGGGTTCAAGTGTCGTAAACGCACTATCAACAAAATTGATTGCCGAAGTTGTTCAAAAGGGTCAATTGTACCGTATTGAATTTGAACGGGGTGCTTCAAAAGCTCCGCTAAAAAAAATTGGCGCCACTGATCGACCACAAGGTACATCAATTACATTTTACCCTGACGACACTATTTTTAAAGAAACCGTCGAATTTGACTATAAGTGGGTCGTTAATTATCTTCGCCATCAAGCGTATTTAACAAAAGGTGTGTACACCTCGGTACGCGATGAACGTACGAAAGAACGAGCCGCTTTCTACTTCGAAGGTGGTATTCAGAGTTACGTAAAGCACCTTAATATTGGTAAGGATGTGGTGGCTGACAGTGTATTTTATGTTGAACGCCAAGTCGAAGACTCGATGGTTGAAGTTGCCGTTCAATACAACGAAACCTTTGTTGAAACTGTAAAACCATTTGCAAATAACGTGCTTACCCCCGATGGCGGTACGCACCTTATTGGATTTCGCTCGGCTTTAACGCGTGTCATTAATGACTATGCTCGCAAAAGCGGCCTTTTAAAAGAAAAAGAAGAAAATCTTTCTGGAGACGATATTCGCGAAGGCCTCACTGCTATTATATTAGTAAAACTTCCAGATCCTCAGTTTGAAGGGCAGACTAAAAACAAGCTCGGCAACCCAGAGGTTCGCCGTTATGTTGAACAGGTGATGAACGAATATTTCGCATACTACCTCGACGAAAATCCAAATGTTGCTAAGAAAATTGTTGGTAAGGCACTTCTTGCGGCAAGGGCGCGAAAAGCAGCTCGCGCAGCTCGCGATAACGTTATTCGTAAAGGTGCGCTTGATGGGCTTAACCTTCCAGGCAAACTTTCAGATTGTTCAAGCAAAAATCCGGCCGATTCAGAGCTATATATTGTAGAGGGTGATTCAGCTGGTGGATCTGCAAAATCTGGTCGTGATAGTCGAACTCAAGCTATTTTGCCACTTCGAGGTAAGGTGCTGAACGTAGAGCGTGCTCGCCTTGACCGTATGCTAGGCAACAATGAGATCGTTAGTCTTATCAAAGGAATGGGCGTTGGAATCGGTGATCAATTCGACATTAGTGGTCTTCGTTACCACCGTGTCATCATCATGACCGATGCTGATGTCGATGGTAGCCACATTGCAACACTCCTTATGACTTTCTTCTTCCGCTACATGCGTGAAGTTGTTGATGGAGGCCATATCTATCTTGCAAAACCCCCTCTATTCTTGCTTAAAGCCGGCGGCAACAAGCGTTGGTATGCATATAGTGATGAAGAGCGGGATGATATAATTCGACAATTAATCGAAGAACGCCGCGCAAAGGGCACAACTATTAATGAAGAAGACTCACCAATTAAACAGGCAGGTCTTAGTGATGTACAGCGCTATAAGGGTCTAGGTGAGATGGACGCCGACCAGCTGTGGGACACAACTATGAATCCTGAAAATCGCGTGCTTGTACAAGTGAAGGTTGAGGATGCCGAAAGGGCAGACGCAATCTTCACAAAGCTAATGGGCGACGAAGTAGTGCTGCGTAAGAACTTTATTCAAAGTCGCGCCAAAGATGTAAACCTTGAGGAACTGGATATTTAGTCATGGACGAAGACAATACAACTCCAATCAACGATGAGCAGGAAATAATTCCACCAGCTCAAAATCATTCAAAGACGCTTGAAAACCGTACTGTCGAAGACGTAATGGAAGATAGCTTCCTTCGTTACTCAATGAGCGTGATTATTGATCGTGCGCTGCCAGATGTACGTGACGGTATGAAACCAGTGCACCGTCGTATTCTTTATACTATGGGTGAACAAGGTCTGCGCCCGGGTGGTAAATTTGCAAAATCAGCTCGTATTGCTGGTGAAGTGATGGGTAAGTACCACCCGCATGGTGACTCATCAATCTATGACTCGATGGTGCGTTTGGCTCAAGACTGGGTCATGCGGTATAAGCTAGTTGATGGTCAGGGAAATTTTGGTTCTATGGATGGCGATCCTGCCGCAGCTAGCCGTTATACTGAGGCTCGTTTGGGTCGTGCCGGTAATGAAATGCTAACCGATCTAGATAAAGACACGGTTGATTTTCGTGATAACTACGACGGATCAGAGCAAGAGCCGTCTGTGCTTCCTGCAAAACTGCCAAACTTGCTACTAAATGGCCAGGTAGGTATTGCTGTGGGTATGGCAACAAACATACCGCCACATAACTTGGGTGAACTTGTGGATGCTACGGTTGAGCTTATTGATAATTCAGAGGCAACTGTTGACGATCTTTTGAAGCATGTAAAGGGTCCCGACTTTCCAACGGGTGCGGTTGTATACGGCGGCGCGCCAATGAAGCAGGCGTACCAAACTGGTCGTGGAAGTGTGACTATTCGTGCCGTTGCTGACATCGAAGAAACAAAGAAAGGCCGACATCAGATTATTGTCACGGAGATGCCTTTCGCTGTAAATAAGGCAACACTTATAGAGAAAATTGCCGAACTTGTTAAAGATAAAAAAATTACAACAATCAGTGATCTTCGAGATGAAAGTGCACGTGGTAAAATTCGCATCGTTATTGAACTCAAGAAAGATGCGTATCCTAAAAAGGTGCTAAATCAGCTATATAAGCTAACTGCACTTCAAACAAGCTTTCACTTTAATATGCTCGCACTCATAGATGGTATTCAGCCGCGTATTTTAGGACTTCAAGAGATTCTGCAGGAATTTATTAAGCACCGTCAAGTAGTGGTTCGAAGGCGTACAGAATTTGAACTAAGGGCAGCAAAAGCTCGAGCCCATATCCTAGAAGGTTACAAGATCGCGCTAGATCACATTGATGAAGTTATTAAGCTCATTCGTGCAAGTAAAACTAGTGAAGAGGCCCAGGCAGGCTTAATGGAGAAATTTGGTCTCTCTGAAATTCAGGCCCAAGCAATCCTGGCCATGCAACTTCGTCGTCTTACTGGACTAGAGCGCGATAAAATCGAAAATGAGCTTAAGGAGCTACTTGATCTCATTGCTAAGCTTGAAGCGATCCTTGCAAGCGAACAAGAGATTCTTCGCATCATCAAGGAAGAGTTGCTTGAAATGAAGCAGAAATACGACGATCCTCGTCGTAGCAAGATGATCAACCATGAACTTGGTAAATTTAGCGACGAAGAGCTTATTCCAGAGGAGGAGTCGGTTATTCTTCTTACTACCGAAAATTATATTAAACGAACGCTTGTCAGTGAATATCGCCGACAAAATCGTGGCGGCAAGGGTAAGCGTGGTATGACGACTAAGGAAGAAGACATCATCGATCAGCTTGTTCCTGCAAGTACACACGATTATCTACTGTTTTTCACTAATAAAGGTCGTATCTTCCGTTTGAAAGCTTACGAAGTACCGGCTGCAAGTCTTGCGGCCAAGGGTGTTGCTGCAGTGAACCTTCTTCAACTTCAACCAGAAGAGAAGATTACTTCTATTATCCGTCACGAAAAAGACGCAAAAGATGAAGGCTATCTCTTCATGGCTACTACCAAGGGAACTATTAAGAAAACGCCTCTTAAAGATTACGCAAATATTCGAACCAACGGGCTTATTGCCATTAAGCTTGATGACGGTGATGAACTTCGCTGGATTAAGAAGACTTCAGGACAGAATGACATCATTGTTTCAACTTCTGCTGGCCAAGCGGTACGATTCAATGAGTCTGATGCTCGTCCAATGGGACGTTCAGCTCGTGGCGTTAGAGGCGTGCGTCTGCGACCAAATGACAGGGTAGTCGGTATGGACGTTGTCGATGATGATGGACATAGCCTACTCGTTATTAGTCAGAATGGCTATGGGAAGATCACTAAAGTAGCAAACTTCCCAAGTCATAAGCGTGGTGGAGTGGGCATAAAAGCTGCTGTTGTTACGGCTAAGACTGGCCCAATTATCTCTGTTCGTACAATTGACCCAGATGCTAGCGAGGTGCTCATGATTTCTAATAACGGCCAGACTATTCGAGTAGGCCTCAAGGATATTCCAACACTTGGGCGAACCACCCAAGGTGTACGTATTATGCGCCTTTCGGATGGAGATGCAGTTTCGTCACTTGGCCTTATGGCCGAGCAGCCTCAGGTTGAGGAAGAGGAGTCGTAGGAGATGAGTCTTGTTTCTCCTTATATTCTTGCGCTAGTTATTGCATGGCTTTTAGCACACGTTGTGAAATATGCTATTGCTTTAAGCAAGGGGAAGCAACTGGATCTGACTCATCAACTATTTATTTCTGGTGGAATGCCAAGCTCTCATGCAGCTACTTCAATAGCTGTATGGACTGTTATTCTACTAAAAGATGGTATTCAGTCTGGGCTCTTTGGACTTGCGACGCTTGTTGTATTGGTCATTTGCTACGATGCGGTCAAAGTTCGAAGGTCTTCCGGAGAGCAAGGCGAGGCTATTCAGCAGCTTATAAAAGAACAAAATAGTAAAGTTGTATTGCCACGTGCAGCTAAGGGCCATACCCCTGTTGAAGTTGTCGCAGGATCCGTTCTAGGCGTCATTATTGGCCTAGTTGTCTTTTTAGCTACAATATAATCTGAAATAACCCTTGACGATACCTAGAGTGATGGGGTATGATCGATATCAGTCTGGTTGTGCAAGCGCATAACAACAAATGTGGAGTTGAACAGATGAAAATGAACGTTAACAATTTAGTTGTGCAATTCAAAGAATTTACTTTTAGTAAATTCTTTGTGAGTTATATTTAATTTATTGAATATAATTTATCATCGTCAGTCTATATTTTATTTATAGACGTAGCGGCTTTAAAGTCGTTACATCTTTTATGGAGAGTTTGATCCTGGCTCAGGATGAACGCTGGCGGAGTGCCTAATACATGCAAGTCGAGCGGCAGCGCGAGTAGTTTACTACTTGGCGGCGAGCGGCGGACGGCTGAGTAACGCGTGGGAACATGCCCCAAAGTGAGGGATAACGCACCGAAAGGTGTGCTAATACCGCATATGATCTTCGGATTAAAGGATTTATCCGCTTTGGGAGTGGCCCGCGTACGATTAGATAGTTGGTGAGGTAAAGGCTCACCAAGTCGACGATCGTTAACTGGTCTGAGAGGATGATCAGTCAGACTGGAACTGAGACACGGTCCAGACTCCTACGGGAGGCAGCAGTAAGGAATCTTCCACAATGGACGAAAGTCTGATGGAGCAACTCCGCGTGCAGGATGAAGGCCCTCGGGTCGTAAACTGCTTTTATGAGTGAAGAATATGACGGTAACTCATGAATAAGGGTCGGCTAACTACGTGCCAGCAGCCGCGGTCATACGTAGGACCCAAGCG
>Ga0157369_10008404_pt1 | contig 11835 bp, 8 predicted proteins | sample C25metaG_FD_113461 | JGI IMG/M metagenome (GOLD analysis project Ga0157369, IMG submission 113461) | Corn rhizosphere microbial communities from Kellogg Biological Station, Michigan, USA - C2-5 metaG | ecosystem: Host-associated > Plants > Roots > Rhizosphere > Soil | place: USA: Michigan... | reverse complement strand
CGAACGAAATCCAGCGCTGGCGCGTCATCGACGGCACCGCCACACCACGCGGCATCTTCAATTTCGTCCTGAAAGACGCCAGCGGCACGGACGTGTCGCAGTATCTGTACCTCATAGCGGTCGACGGAATAACCTTCTACGGCCACTCGCCGCAGCGTGTCGGGAGCGGAGGCTGGGTCTTGGCCCCGGGCAACCGCGCCGACTTCCTGGTCAGCATTCCCACGCCGGGGATCTACAAAGTCTGGCGCATGAAAAATGGTACCTCGCCGGGTGACGATCAGATCCTGGCGATCATCGAAGTTACCGGCCCGTCGATGCCGCAGCGGGATGTGTCCAAGATTCCTTTGCCGGGCTGGGATAAAGCGCCGTGCTATCTGCAGCCGATCATGGACAACGAAATCAACGAGGACCCACTGAAATTCGATCTCGATGTTGTTGGAGGCTATTTCGGTGGCTTCGTCATCAACGGCAAGCCGTACGGCAATTCTTCCGGCATCCCGCCGAACGTCACGGTCAAGCTGGGCGATGTCCGCCGGACGTTGCTCGCCAGCGGCGGCAAACATCCGTACCATATCCATGTCAATCCGTTCCAGGTCGAAGGCGACAAGATCGACCCCAATGGACCCAACGATCCATCGAACTGGCGCTGGTGGGATACTATCCTGATACCAGGAAAACCCGTGAACACCCGCTCGCGCTATCTCAACTATGACGGCATGTTCGTTTTCCACTGCCATATTCTGGTTCATGAGGATTTTGGCATGATGTCGAACTTCACGGTCGAAGCCGATCCGGCGAACGGCTATCCGCCGGTGGCGCCCTGCACGCCGGTAACCAAGTGTCAAAAGGGACGTCCGCCGAAGCAAACTTGAAAGCTCGGCGCGCCGGGAAATTTTTGCAAAAAATTCTTCCTAAGGTAGTGTAAACTCAGCTATCCCGCGTTCGCGTTTCGCGTGTCTGTCGAGCGTCACTTAGCTTTGCGTTCCGCACCGTTCATCAACAGCTGGAGCAACGATGATGGCAAATGCTTCGTCGCCTGCAAACGCAATGGGCCTATTCAGCCGGGTTCTCGGCGGCAACAACGACCGTGAGGCGCTGCAACAAGCAGCCCAGCTCGCGCTCCAGGTCGAGTTCACGACCATCCCGGCCTATCTGAGCGCGCTCTACTCGATCGCGCAGCCCGCGAGCAATGCCTATCAGTTGCTGCGGAGTGTCGTGGTGGAGGAGATGTTCCATCTCAACCAGGCGGCCAATCTGCTCATCGGCATCGGCGGTCTGCCCAAGCTTACCGGCGATGCGGCGCCGTCCTATCCGACCTACCTGCCCAAGGCCAACACGGCGACCACACCCTTCATCGGCCTCGTCCAGGCTTCGACCGACGTGTTCGCGAACGTGTTCGCTGCCATCGAGGCGCCGGCGCCGCCGCTCGCCCCGCCGCAAGGCGACAAATACGACACCATCGCGCAGCTCTACGAGGCGCTGAGGCGCGGGCTTCACAGCTACACCGGCTCTGATCTTTTCCAGCCCAACCCGGATGGGCGCCAGCGCATCGACATCTATCTCGGCAAGTTCGGCGGCAAGCCGGTGAACGTGACCGACATGGCAAGCGCCGATCTTGCCATCCAGCAGATCGTGCAGCAGGGCGAAGGGCACGCGCCGTTCGGCAAGCCCCTCGAACCGAAAGAGAAATGGGGCACCTACAATTACTACGGCATGCGCACCGACGGCACCTACGGCCCGATCATCGGTGAACCGCTGGAATCGACGCATTTCGTGAAGTTCCGCACGATCGCGCTCGACACCGCCAATTTCCCGAAGACGCGTGCCATCGTCTCCAACCCCAGGCTCGACGACTTCAGCAACAAAGAGGCGCGCCAGAAGGCACAATCCTTCAACACGGCCTACAGCATCCTGCTCAAGGCACTTGAGGCGACATTCCACACGAGGCCCGATCCCATGTTCGGCGCCACCGATCCCTATTTCGGGGTGGCGCTGCCCCTGATGCATGACGTCATGCCGTCGCTGGCGCTGTCGTTGATGTCCACACCCGCTTTGGAGAACGGCGACCCGGACACAGGGCCCTATGCCGCGCCGACCTTCACCTATCGCGCCGACGCCGATCTCAAAGAACTCGGCAAAGGCATCGCAGCGGCGATCGGTCTGGTCCAGCAAGCGCCCCGGCCAGTCGCGGCAGGCGACCGCGTGCGCGCAACCGCTGACACGCAGGAGCGCATCGCCGAGCTTCACGTCCTGTTGCGCGCCGCCGACGCGGTCGAGCGTCTGTCCCAGGCTTGAACTGCATTTTTGAGAGAAAGCCATGAGCGATCCGAGCAAACCGGTCTTCAAGATCTTTCCGCCCATCGCCGCAGCCCGCGTCGGCAACGCGCCCGAGAAATTCTATATCGGGCCCGAGACCTATCGCGGCCTGCCCACGAACCCCGACGGCACGCCGTTCACCGACGCCGATTTCCGCGACGCGAGCGGGGCACTGTGCCGCCAGGCGGCGCTGTTTCATGTCTATCGCCTCGACAATGGGGCATGGAGCGAGGTCACGCTGGAAACGCCTGGCGTCACCAAGATCACCTGGACGGCGCACATCGCGAACAAGAAATCGAGCTGGTACGACTTCCTCACCTCGCTCGGTGAAGACGGCTACGCGCCCAACCATCCGCTGCGCAATCCCAAGGTCCTCGGCAAGGATCGCCTGAAGCTGATCATCGATCCAGGACCGCGCACGATCTTCGGCGACAATGCCGGCCCCGTCGGCTTCGACAAGGACAATGTGCCGCCGGATTACAAGGGCGCGAATTTCATCGACGGCCCGCTGCAGCCGACAGGCGAGTCCATCGACACGCTGGGCGCGCTGCGCACTGACTCACAGGGACGTCTGTTGCTGCTGGGCGGTCTCGGCGTCGCAGGCTCAACCGTGACCGAACCGGTGATCGTCGACTATGCCAACAACAACGATTGGTGGGACGACACCTCCGACGGTCCGGTGCGCGCGACGATCGAGATCGACGGCCAGAGCTACGAGGCCGATGCCGGCTGGGTGCTGGTCGGACCGCCGGCTTACGCGCCGGAGCTTCCCAACCTCGTCACGCTCTACGATACGATCTTCGACGCCGCCGTCCGTGCTGGACATTACCCGGCCATTTTCGAACAGGGGTACTGGAAGAGTGGCTCAGGGGGCTACAGACCGAATTACCGCACCGAGATCGCGCCGCTCCTCGAACGTCCCACGCTTTATCCCTGGGTCGCGGCGATTCCACCCAAGCCGCACACCTTCGACATGGTGCTGCTGGGCAAGATGGCGGTGGTCGATGGCGAGAAGATCGGCGATCCCGGCATGGCGGGATTGCGCAAATACATTCTCGATTTCGTGCGCCCGCCGAACAAGGAGAACGTGCTGGTGGGCGAGCGCGGCGCCACGATGATGCCGTTTCTGGCCGGCGACAACTGCCTCAATCCCGGCCACTCCATCGATCGTTACTTAAGGCTCACAGACACACAGTTTTTCTTTCTACAGCAATGGGCGGCAGGCTGGTTCGTCGACGACGACCCGACCGTGCCGCCGCAAGAAGCGATGACGCGCGGCGTGCTCGAGAATTGCGTGGGCGGCGCCTTTTCGCCTGGCATCGAGATGAGCTGGATTTCGCGCAACGAGCTCATCTATTCCGAGCCGTTCCGCATCAAGGCGCGGCCACCCGGCAATGGACCGCTCGATCTGGGCTTCGATCCCGAGAGAGGTATGGAGGCCGGGGACGTCACGCGCTACATGGCGGTGCCGTGGCAAGCCGATTTCAACGAGTGCTCGGCACAGCCTATCGGAGACCGTGTCCTCTGGTGGTGGCCCGCGCAGCGGCCGGAATATGTCTACATCGACATCGAGCCGCATATGCTTGCCGCTGCACCGATAGTCCCGCCCGATCAGGACAGCGGCACGCAGGTGCCCTGGGTCGGCATCGACTTCGACCAGCTCAATCCCGCCTATATGCAGTTCGCGCTCGATATCGAGATGGTGGAGAAGTGGCAGGATCTGGGCTTCATCGTCTTCAAGAAAGCCGGAGGCGGTAAGAAGGATCGCTACGTCGAGGTCCAGCGCCTTTTGCCGCGCAAGAATCTCGCAGGTGGATGAGCGGGCGTTCGATGTCGTCATCCTGGGCGCCGGTCCCGCCGGTTGCGCAACCGCACTGGCGCTGCGCAAGCAGGGATTAGAGCGAGCTTTGATCGTCGATCGCGCGCACCCCGCGGTCTTCATACCCGGCGAGTCCGCGACGCCCGACATCGCCGCGGTGCTGGCTACGCTTGGGCTCGATCTCGAACGACTCGGCGCACTTCCCTATTTCGGCAATCTCTCAGCATGGGGTGGTGCACCGCAGCTCTCGCTGTTCGGACGGCGCGGCCAGGGATGGCATCTGAATCGTACGCTGTTCGAAGAATGGCTCCGGCGCGAGACAGCATCGCGCGGTGTGACGATTGCGTGTCCTGCGCGGCTGCGGACGATCGCGCGCCGTGGCGATAACTGGGAACTGGAGATTGAGAGCTTCGGCGTTGCGCGTGCGCGAGTCGTCGTGGACGCCGCCGGCCGGCGCGCCCCGCTTGCTACGCGCCTGGGCATGAAACGGCACAGGCTGGACGATCTCGTGGCGCTTGCCGTTCGTATTCCATTTACGGACCGAAATGGGCTCGCGGGCTTTTCGTTCGTGGAGTCTTTTGCGGATGGCTGGTGGTACGCAGCCCCTGTCCCGTCAGGCGAGCGCGTGGTCATGCTGATGACCGATCACGACATCGCGCAGACCTATCGCGATCCGGAGACCTTCGTCAGCGCGTGGCACAGCGCGCCCGAACTCAGCCGACGCATCGCACCGCCCGAGCGCCGCGTTACGCCGCGCATCTTCGCGGCCCACGGCGGGCACCTCGACCATGGCGCAGGCGAGGGCTGGATCGCCGTCGGCGACGCGCTGCTATCCCTCGATCCGCTGGCATCGTCCGGACTGTCGGGTGCGTTCAACGATGCTATCGCCGTAGCGGGCGCCGTCGCGGACATGCTGAACGGCGGCGATCCGAGCGGCGCTTACACTCAACGCGCAAATATCACCCTGAAGCGTTATCTGGCCGGGCGTGCGGCTTACTACCGCCTCGAACAGCGCTGGACGACCAGTAGCTTCTGGGCGAGGCGCGTCCGGTCCATTTCCGACCAAATACCCACGCGCTCACTGCAAACGACTTCGCTTACGGCCGCGCGCCAAGTTTCTTCGTAAGGTAATCTGCCGTCGCGCTGTCGGCCTTCAGCCATGAAGCGTGGCGCAGGAAGCCGTGGATTTCGTCCGGCAGGACGATCTCGTCGAAGGGCAGGTGACGGGCTTCCAGGCGGCGGGCGAGATCGACGGTCTGGTGGAAATGGACGTTGCGGTCGTCGTCGCCCTGGATCAGCAGCACCGGCGAGTGCCAGCGATCCATCGCGGAAACGGGCGAGGAATCCCATGCGACCTTCATCGCCTGATCGCGGTCGCCCTTTTCGTAGCGCGCGCCGTCCGCCTTGCCGAACCAGACGTCGACGAAACGCGACCAGTCGTGCACGCCATGCAGATCGACGCCCGCCTTCACGATGTCCGAATTGCGTGCAAGCCCGAGCGCCGTGAGATAGCCGCCATAGGAGCCGCCCCACATCCCGATGCGCTTGGGATCGACGCCACCCGCCGATTGCAGGAAGTGCAGACCCGCAAGCACGTCCTGATACTCCGACGCACCGGTCGGGCCCGCGCGATCGGGCTCATGGAACGCGCGTCCATAGCCGATGCCCAGGCGATAATTCACTGACAGCACCGTGAAGCCATGGTTCGCGAGATACTGATTCACGGCATAGGCGTTGCTGTAATAGTCCATGTAGTGCCAGCCGAGCAGCATCTGCCGCGGCGGGCCGCCATGGACGAAGACGATTCCGGGCTGCGATTCCGCGCCAGGCTTCTGGAACAATTGTCCGTGCGCCGTGACGCCGTCCGTCGCCTTGAAGGTCACCGGCTTCGGCGTGAGGAACGCGTCGAACGGAGCATCTGATGGCAGCGGGCCGGTTTCCAGTCCGGCGCGATGACCGTTCATGTCGGCCGTGGCGACGGATGGCGGCTGCTGCACGCCGGCTGTGATGAACGCGACCTTGTCGTTTGCCGCGGCGGCGGGCTGCCATTCGATGGTGTCGCCAGAGGTCAGGGCCTGCGGCGTAGCTTTGTCGGCGGGCACGCGGAAGATATGGCGGCGATCGCCATCGCCCCGCGTGGTGCCGGAGTTCGCGTTGTAGACCATGAAGCGGCCGTCGCGGCTCGGCACCGCGTACTCCACCATGAAGTTGCCCGGCGTGAGCAGAAGCGGTGTCCCACCTGCCGCCGGTACCGAGTAGAGGTGCTCCCAATTGTCGAGCGTGGCCAGGAAGACCAGCCGGTTGCCCGCCATCCAGTGCAAATTGCCCTCGCCCTCCGTGTTCGGATACGAGCCGAGGATCGTGTCGGGGCTCTGCCACACGCGATGACCGTCTCCGGTCGTGGCGTTCGCAGTCCAGACCGACCACGGCCGCGGTGTCTGTTTCAGAATGGGCAGCGGCGGGCCGCCTCTTCCCGGAACGCGCACAAACGCGACAGATGCGCCATCCGGAGACCAGCGCGGCATGCCATCGAAATTCGTCGATGGCGCCAGCCAGAGGACTGGCTTGTCCTTCGACGTAAAGATTCCGATGAAGGCGTGATCGTCTCGGTGCGATACGAAAGCGAGCTTGGCTCCGTCCGGCGACCATTGCAGCGAATCGTCCTTGCCGCGATCGAAGAACAGCCGCTCGGGCTTGCCTTTGCCGCTTAGTGCGGCGGTCCAGATCTGATCGTCCTTGATGTAAGCCAGCACGCCTTTGGCGGAGATCGCCGGCGCGTCACCCTCCGCGATCTTCGCCGGCGCGCCCCCCGTCTGCGACGCGGCCCAGATGGTGACGATGGGCTGGACCGGCGACGACGCCGGATCGGGCGCCAGATTTCCCTCCGCCGGCCAGTTCGCGTCGTGATCGCCGCCGCGCACATAGACGAGATGGTTTCCATCCGGCGAGAAGGTGAGCTGCGTGATCTCCTGGCCGTCATCGTCATCGTAGCGGGTGATCTGGCGCGGCTTGAACGCTGGGCCATCGGCGACCCAGACATTCCGCTTGCCGCCAAGATTTCGCACCCAGGCGATATGGTCGGCTTTATCCGCTGCCGTCAGATCGCTCACGAACGGATAGTCGAGCGCCTGTGCCATTGTGAAATCGCGCGCCGCTGCTGGAACGGCTGACGCAGCCACCACCGCACAAAATGCAGCTTGAACGAAAACCCAATTGAACCGCATCAGCTATCCCCCCCAATGAGACGGGGAAGGCTAACCCGGCATTCGGATTCGCGCCAATCGCTTCGGCGGCGGTTTCAGCCTGGCCAATAAGCCGACATCACCATCAGGATGCCGGCGAAACTCGCCACCCAGACGAGCGTGCGCACGAATGGCACACCGATCACATAGGCCGGAATGTAGAGCAGCCGTGCCCAGACATAGATCTGCGCACCGAGCACCGACATCGCCGTGCTCTTGTCAGCCGCATGTGTCAGAAGCACGGCGGCAGCGAAGAACGGAAAGGTCTCGAGGAAGTTCCAATAGACGCGATCGAGCCTTCCCGCGATCTTGCCGAACGGAGCACCCGGCACATCGCGCGGACCGGCAGCCCAAGGCATGCCGCGCGTGCCAACACCCGCCAGCACGGCGATGAGCAACTGGACCACGCCCAGCGCCAGCGCGCAGAACAGCATTTGAAGTTCAACTGTACCGGTATTCATGATTTCCCCCTCGCAAACGGCCCGCTTCGGGACGGCCGTCTGCAACCAGCATAGGGGATTTGTCGCCGGCGCGCGCGGGCTCCGGCGCGTGCCCGGACCTGCGACAATTGCATCCCGATTCCGCAATCCTGCCGATCCCGCACACTCCAGGTCTAAGCCTTCCCAAGCGGCCCGGCGCAAAAAGGGCTTTACCTGCGGGCGGTTAAAGGGAACTTGGTTGGAGCGACCCGCGTCCTAAGCCCCTGTTCTTGCTGGCCCGAAAGCTGCAACGCGAGTAAAGTAACGTTTCATAAAGCATGATTGTTGGGGAACATGGATCGCGAGACGGAGAAAATGGGCACCTCCGAACATCCGACTTCCACTGGAAGCGATGGCGGAAGCGAGTTGGTTCGGGACTTCGCGCGTCGCGTGTTCGAGCCGGGCATCCAGGACGCGGACGGAACCTGCGTGTTTACGAAAAATCCGTCCGAAAGCGATCTCGCGCAGATGTTCGAGATGCTGAAAAAGGAGATTGGTCCCGACGTCGCGAATCTCGACACCATCAAGCACGTCTATGCCCACAACCCGGATACATTCTGGGGCTTCTATCGCGCCACCGACGAGCAGCGCCGCGATGCAAAGCTCGTTGCGTTCATATCGTATCTTCCGCTCAACGAGGCCGGTTACGCGGCGCTCCAGAACAAGACGCTGACGGGCCGCAATCCCAATCTGGCGTTCATTGCCAAGCAAGGAGAGACGCCATCGGCGCTTTATCTCTGGGCGATGGTGACGCCAGGATTAGGCAATCTCGCGCTCATGCTCACCGCCTACGCCATGGGGCTGGAGATGTGCGAGCGTCTGCCCGTTTTCGGCTGGATATCCACCGAGGCCGCGCTGAATGCGATCAAGCATTCGTCGAAGTCGCAGGAAATCGCCGATCCACAGATCGGCTCGGCATTCGAGCTTAAATATCCCGAGAAATACCGCGTACAGCGCCGCGCGCTGAAGATCGTCGAAGGCCAAAAGCCGAAAGCACATCACACGCGCAACCGCCCGAAGCTCGAGGCCACGCTGGTCGCCACACCGGATCAGTTCGCAAGAGTGATGGCGATCCGTGCCGCCGTCTTCATGATCGAGCAGGTTTGTCCTTATGAAGAGGAATTCGACGGCAACGACTATGCCGGCGCGCACATTCTGGGAACCGTCGATGGTGAGCCGGCCGCCAGCCTGCGCATCCGTTATTTCGCAGGCTTCGTGAAGATCGAGCGGCTGGCGGTGCTGCCCCGCTTTCGCCGCACACTGATCGCGATCAGTGTCGTGGAACACGCGCTCGAGATCTGCCGGCGCAAAGGCTACACGCGAATGTATGGTCAGTCGCAGATGCGGCTTGTGTCGTTCTGGGGGCGCTTTGGCTTCAAACCGATGGCGAAGAACACGCCGCTGGTTTTCTCCGATCACGAGTATGTGGAGATTGCGGGCGACATCGCGCCGCATGCCGATCCGCTCACGCCCGACAGCGATCCGCATGTTCTCATCCGTCCCGAAGGACGGTGGGATGCGCCCGGTGTGCTTGATCTTTCCGCATCGCGACCGGCCACCAACCCGCACTGAATGCCAAAATGCGCCTGTGGAACCTGCTCGAAAAAAGGGCATAGGCTGAGGCACATCCTGTCGCTATAGTGTGATTTGGCGGGGCCATTTCGGGCAAAAAAGAAAGAAAATGAATGCGGACGCGTCTGTTGGCGTTAAAGAGCGCTGTCCCGTCGCACATCCTTGAACAAGCCGACGTCACCACACGGGCCGCGAACCTGTTCCGAGGGCGTCGCGATATCGACCGGCTGCTCCCGGTGTTCACGAACACCGGGATCGACCGGCGCTATTCCTGCGTGCCGATCGATTGGTACGTCGATCCGCATGGCTGGCAGGACCGCACGAATCTCTACATCGAGAACGCGACAGATCTATTCGAGCGCGTGACAAATGCTCTTCTGGAAGAGGCAGGTCTCACCACCGACGACATCGACGCCATCGTCGCCGTTTCGACGACCGGCGTTGCGACGCCCAGTCTCGATGCGCTGGTGGTCGAGCGCATGCAGCTGCGCCGCGACATCCGCAGATTGCCGATCTTCGGGCTCGGCTGCGCCGGCGGCGTTATTGGCCTGGCACGCGCGTCGGCGATGGCACAAGCAATGCCCGGATCGCGCGTGCTGTTTTTGGTGGTCGAGCTTTGCGCCTTGACGTTCCGGAAGGACGATCTGACGAAGAGCAACATCGTCGCGACCGCGCTGTTCGGCGATGGTGCTGCGGGCGCGATCCTGTCGACCGAGGGCGACGGCCCGGAGCTTGGCGCGTCCGGAGAACATACCTGGCCGCACTCGCTCGACATTATGGGCTGGGAGGTCGAGGAAGACGGGCTCAAGGCCCGTTTTGCGCAAAGCATTCCAGCGCTGGTCGCTAGCGATTTCAGCACCATCCTGACCGCGTTCCTGCAGCGCAACGACCTCAAGCTTGGCGAGATCGACAAATTCGCCTGCCACCCCGGCGGCGCAAAGGTGCTGGACGCGCTGGAAGACGCGTTTCAGATCGAGCGCGGCGCGCTTGACGAGAGCCGATCGGTCCTGCGCGACTACGGCAACATGTCCGCCGTCACGGCGCTGTTCGTGCTCGAGCGCATGGATTGGCGAAAGCGCAACCAGCGTATCCTGATGACCGCGCTGGGCCCTGGCTTCTCCTGCGCTTTCCAAGTCATCGAAAGCAAATGAACACCGCCGTCGACGTCATCGTTGGGCTTGTCGCGCTGCAGCGTCTGGCCGAGCTGGTTTATGCCGAACGCAACACCGCCGCGTTGAAGCGGGATGGTGCGATCGAGGTGGGGCGTTCGCATTATCCTCTGATCGTCGTCCTCCATGCGGCATGGCTGGTTGCGATCGTCGCGGTCGCGGGGCCCGAGACCACCATCAACTGGTACCTGTTGGGCGCCTTTGTCGTGCTTCAGGGGCTGCGCGTCTGGGTGCTGGCTACGTTGGGTCCTTACTGGACGACGCGCATCATCACCAAGCCGGGCGCACCGCTGGTACGGCGTGGCCCCTATCGCTTCGTACGCCATCCGAACTATCTCATCGTGGCGGGCGAGATCGCCATTCTACCGCTGGTTTTCGGAGAGGTGGCCGTCGCGGTTGTCTTCACGATCCTCAACGCGCTCGTGCTTGCGCTGCGCATCTGGCAGGAGGAAGCGGCGCTCGCCCCGCGCAGAGCCCTTTCGTCCAATATCGGGGCTGGCGCACCCGTGGCAAAGGATTAGGCTGCAAGGCCACGGGAGGTAGGCGATGATTCGGTATGGCGGGCCGTTTCTGCTGCTGGCATCGATACCGGCCTTCTATGTCCTCTTTGGGCCATGGGGCCCGCTTCTGACGATCGCACTCCTGCTGGTCGCATTGATCGGCGCGGAGTTTATCTCGTCGCGCGGACCAGCGTTGAGAGGCGCTTCGGCGCCGCTGCACTATCGCCTCCTGCCCTATCTCTACACGCCCCTGCAGCTCGGCTTGATCGTCTGGAGCATGAACGCCGCCGTGCGCGGTACAGCCCTTGGGTTCGTCAGCCTCATGATCGCCGTGGGGGTAACCACCGGCGTTTTCGGGATGCTGGTGGCGCATGAAATGGCGCACAGCAAAGGCCGCGGCGAGCGCAGGCTCGCGACCTTCATGCTGAGCGGCATGCTCTACCGTCATTTCCGGATCGCCCATGTGCATGTGCATCATCGCTGGGCGGCGACCGAACAGGATTCGGCAACGGCCCGGCTCGGCGAGGGCTTTTACGCGTTCCTCTCGCGGACCGTTCCGGGGCAATTCCTCGAGGCGTGGAATTTCGAGCGCAAGCGTTGCAGCGGAAAACCCCTCTACGCCAATCGCGCGATTTTCGATGTCGGCATCTCGCTTCTGACGCTCGCGGCCATATTCGCGCTGTGGAACTGGCGCGGCGTGACATTCTTTGTGGTGCAATCGGCTCTCGCGATCACCGT
>Ga0157369_10008402_pt1 | contig 11839 bp, 12 predicted proteins | sample C25metaG_FD_113461 | JGI IMG/M metagenome (GOLD analysis project Ga0157369, IMG submission 113461) | Corn rhizosphere microbial communities from Kellogg Biological Station, Michigan, USA - C2-5 metaG | ecosystem: Host-associated > Plants > Roots > Rhizosphere > Soil | place: USA: Michigan... | reverse complement strand
CAGCGTGGCGCTGCCGGCGTAGACACCGACCCATCGCCGGCAACGGGCTCAGCCGGAAATCACTGCGCGCGTGCGCTGCGACGTGCGGGCGGCGGCTTCGCGAATCAATTCGACAAGCCGGTCGAGGTTCACGAATTCGAGCCGCGGCGTGGGCACGATCAGCGCGAGCGAGCCGACGGCTTCGCCCTGATCGTCGGTGAAAAGCGGCGCGGCGATAGCCGAGACGCCTGCTTCGAGTTCGCCCTTCGACAGATAGAAACCTGCCCGGCGAATCTTGTGCAAGGCGGAACGAAAGTCTTCGAAACTCGGGCCCAGCCCGCTGGTTGCGATGTCGGCGGCGTGCCGCTCGAACAGCAGCGCGAGCTTCGCCTTCGGGAAGGTCGAGAGAATGGCCTTCGGCGCGGCGCCGAGAAACAACGGCCGGGGACGCCCGCGCCCATAGCGCAGATCGAGCTTCGAATCGAGGCTCTCGCGGTGCGTATCCACCAGTTCGTCGCCGTACCAGCGCGACATCACCACGTCGAAGCCCGAATGCTCGCTCAGTTCGCGCATGATGGGTTGCCCCACCTTCAGCAGCGGATCGGACATGCGCAGGTTGTAGTCGAGCTTAATGATGCGCGGACCGAGTCCATATTCGCCCCCGGCGAAGCGCACCAGCATGCCCGACTCGACCAGTTCACGCACATAGCGATAGGCGGTGGGAATCGAGCAGTCGAGCTCGGCAGCCACCTCTTCCGCGGAGAGAAAGGGCCGCCCTTCGGAAAAGAGTTCGAGTATGGAGAGAAGCTTGGCGATGCTCGACATCGAAGAGATGGCTTTCCGGGTGAGGTGGCGAAATTATAGCCTTCAGCCTGCCGCGATGACGTCGATACGCAGCGCTTCGCCACCCGCCGCGATAGCGAGCAGGATGTCGACGTTCGGGTGCGCGCCCGGACGATTGCGCGCGTCGGCGGTGTGCTCGGCGAACACTACGAGGCCGTGCTCGGCCGCCCTGGCGTCGAGCGTGCCGAACGTCTGCTGCAGATAGTTGTACACCGCGAGCGAGCCCTGCTTGCCGGGCTTGTTCTCGATACTGGCCACCACGGCGCCCTTGCCGTCGACCAGGTCGATACGCGCGATGCCCTCGATGCCGGGCATCTGCGCGAGGTTGTCCTTGAATACGTTGCTCGGTTGGATCATTGAAAACACTCCTTCTATTCGGAAAAATGCGGCGCGGGCCGTATCTTATCCGATAGGGTGTCGTTCAAATCACCGGGCGCACGAGCACACGGCCGTCAGGGCGTCCAGCGATACACCACGATACTGGAACCGTTGTAGTTGTCCTTCGTGATCACGTACTCGCCCGCGGCTCTGAGATACGCGCGCAGGCCGTACATCGAATCGACGTCGTTGCCGACATCCACGGTTGCGGGACTCGAATTGACCAGCGTGGTGACGAGTTGGCCGGTAGTGAGATTGAAGGCGTCGATATTGGGCACCGTATGCACGTAGCCGACGAACAGATAATTGCCCGCCGCCGTGATCGACTTGGGATTGGCGCTGGTCAGATTGATCACCGGATCGGGCCGCGTGGTGTTGCCCGCGCTCCAGCCGTGATACACCTCGATCCTCGATTGCATGGCCGTCCAGTCCCAGCTTCCGGCTATACCTTGCGCAAGGATCATGGTGTCGCTCTCCGCGAGGTAGATGATGCGCGTGAGCGGCCGGATGCTCTGCGGAATCGAGATCGTGACCGCCGGACCCCACGAAGGTTTTCCGTTACCGTCGAAACCGCTCAGCGGATAGTGATAAATGTGATTCGTGCGGTCGAGACCGGCCCACACGTCGCCCCTGCTGTCGATGCAAAACCCGCCCGTGACCTGACGGTCCGTATTGAACGCCGTGCCCGGAATCGACACGTCCGGTATCGCGATATAGCCGCTCGCCGGGTTGAAATGGAAAAAGTTGAAGATGCCGGGGTTCTGTCCGGACGCCACCAGAATCCGGTTGCCGCCGACCGTGACCAGTTGGCCGAAGTGTTGGCCGCGCTGCGTGTCGTTCATGTTCAGGCGCGGGTCGGACGGATACGTGAACGGATCGACCGTGTTCGCGACGAACGTGCCGCCCGCCGTGCCCGTGTAAATGTGCATGCCGCTGTAGAAGTAGGCGCCATCCGTCGACGGATCGGGCGCCGCGATCGACTCGAAGTTGAGGGACTGCAGCTTCCATTCGAGATTGCCGGCGGTGTCGTATGCGTGCAGGTCGGTGGCGCCGTTGCGCCCGAGGTCCCAGCCGCCGCCCCACGGGTTGTTCAGCACATAGAGGTTGCCGGCGGCGTCCCTGCCGATGCCGACCACGCGTGTGAAGCGCTTGTCGCCCACCTGACCTTTGATACCGCTGGTGGTGTCGAGATAACCGCCCTGAATGCCGAACGTGCCGGCGAGCGTCGGCGTGCCCGCGATGGTGTAGCGCTTGATGTTCATGTCCGGCCCCTGGTCGCCGACCATGAGTTGCCCGGACGCCGCATCGAAATAGAGCGCGGACGGCCGCGACGCAGCGGGCATCTGAATCGTATTCAGCAACGCGCCGGCCGGACTGAATTGGACGATCGTGCCCGCGCTCTGCTGCGCGACCCAGAGATTGCCGGCGCTATCCAGCGCCAGTGCGCCGGGACTCGCTATCTTGATGTCCTGCTGCCAGACGCCGTCGGTCGTGAAGACCCGCACGCGATTGCCGAAGAAGTCGCTCGCATACAGCAGCGAGCCCACCGTCGCGAGGCCGGTGATGACATCCGCATGCGGTATGCCGGTCCACACGCTGACGGGAATGACGAGGTCGCGCGTTTGCGTGGCCCGGTTGTAGCGTCCCACCGACCCGCTGCCGAACGACTTGTTGTACTGCAACGCTGCGAAGATCGACGTGGCATTGCCGGTAATGGCGCTGCCCTGAAAGTCGGCATGCGTTCCGATCGAGCCGATGCTCTGAGCGTTGCGGTAGATCGCGACGCCGCCCTCGTTTTCGTCCCACAGTGAAGCCGTGTAGATCACGCCTTCAGGCGCGACCCACATCGAGCGCGCTGTGTTGCCCACGTGCGCGGCGAGCGTGCCGAATGTGTTCGCCAACCAGTCGGTGGTGTACTGCGCCCGACATGTCTGCGCAAACATCGCGATTACCGCGCATAGGAAGGCAGCACTGATTCGGTGCTTGACCATATGTGATGCTCTCCAGAAAAACATTCGAGGACAATCTACCTCGACAGATATGACAGAAGCTAATTGATGTGAAGATATATACCTGAGGTGACGGGACAATCAATGCAACGCGGATATAAATAAAGAAAAGAAATTCGCGGAGGATTTTTTTCGTCGTCGGGACACGGCTTGACAACGTGAAGAGTGTGAGCAGCATCATCGCGGCGTTGGTTTTACCGATGCGCGCCGCGAGCAAGACACCCCTCTTTTCCGCACTTTACCGAGCACCGGACTCAGGCGCACAATCTCTGCGGATATTGCGGTCCGCCTTCGTTTCCGGTAATGCAGAATGCTTGCGCCGGTGCGATATCTGGCGGCAAGCTCACGTACGGTCGCACTGCGCGTCCTCTATTCGGAACATGCAATGGGTCATAAATCGTCAAGCAGACTCGAAGACCTGGTGGCAGGCGGCAGCCGTCACCATCAGATTTTTCCAAGGCTCGATGAAGGTCAGTTCGCGGTGCTGGAGCGCTATGGCGAACGGCGTCGCCTGAAAGCGGGCGACATGCTGTTCTCCGAAGGCGACCGGCACATTCCCATGTTCACCATCGTCTCCGGAACGATTGAAGTCACGCGCGGCGCCGGAGACAAGCGCCACGTTCTGGGCGAGCACGGCCCCGGCAGCTTCACCGGCGAAGTGGGCACGCTCGCGGGCCGCGGCGCGGTTTCGACCGCACGCGCCATCAGCGATTGCGAGGTGATCGTGATCGACGAGGAATCACTGCGCGCGCTCGTCGTCGCGGAGGCGCAACTGAGCGAAACGATCATGCGCGCCTATATCCTGCGGCGTGTCGCGTTCATTCAGGATCAGCATGGGGGGCTTCTGGTCATCGGCAGTTCTGCATCATGGAGCACACTCGCTCTGCGGCATTTCCTGAGCCGCAACGCTCAGCCTTTCGCCTACTTCGATATCGTCGAACACGAAGAAGCCGGAGCGCTGCTCGAACGCTACGACGCGACCGAAGCCGACATACCGGTGATCATCACGCAGCAAGGCGCCGTGCTCAAACAGCCGACCAACCGCGCAGTGGCCGACGCGATCGGCCTGAGTCCCGACCGGCTGAACGGCGAGCGGTTCGACGTGGTCGTGGTCGGCGCGGGACCGGCCGGTCTCGCGGCCGCGGTCTACGCGGCCTCCGAAGGATTGCGGGTGGCGGTGCTCGACACGAAGGCGCCGGGCGGCCAGGCCGGCACCAGCTCGAAGATTGAAAATTACTTCGGATTCCCGACCGGCATTTCGGGCCAGGCCCTGGCCGGCCGTGGCCTGTCTCAATGCCGGAAATTCGGCGCCGAAGTCGGCGTGCCGATCGAGGCGCTCGGCATTGAATGCGAAGGCGCGCCGCCCTTTCACCTGCGCCTCAATTACGACGAGCACGTGTATGCCAGCGCGGTCGTCATCGCAACCGGCGCACGCTATCGGAAACCGCTGCTGCCGCGCCTCGAACAATTCGAAGGCCGCGGAATCTACTACAGCGCGACGTTCATGGAAGCCGCGTTCTGCAATAACGAAGAACTGGTTATCGTAGGCGGCGGCAATTCAGCCGGCCAGGCCGCCGTGTTTCTATCGGGATTCGCGCGGCACGTTCATATCGCGATTCGCGGCGACGGACTCCAGGCGAGCATGTCGAACTATCTGATCAGACGGATCGAAGCGACCGCCAACATCACCGTTCATTCGCGCACGCAGATTGTCGAACTGAACGGCGCAGTACAGCTCGAGTCGATCAAATGGGACACTCAGGGATACATCGAGGAAAAACCGATCCGTCACGTGTTCCTGTTTCTCGGTGCGCAACCCAGTACCGCCTGGCTCGGCGATTGCGTCGCGCTCGACAAACACGGCTTTGTGCTGACGGGCCCCGATGCGCTCCACCAGTGGCCTTCCGAGCGTCCTCCGCATTATCTGGAGACGAGCCGGCCCGGCATCTTCGCGGTGGGCGACGTTCGCAGCGGCTCGGTCAAGCGTGTGGCAGCCGCGGTTGGGGAAGGCGCTGCGGCGATCCAGTCGCTGCATCAATATCTGGCGCTCGATCGCTGAGGGCGGGCTGCCGGCGCGGTGATACTCGATTGCTGACGCCCCGCTGCCGGCGCGGCGACGCTCGAACGCGAACCTGTCTAGCGCACGTTCCGCAACATCAAACGCGCTTCCAGACCACCGCCGGGCCGATTGTGCAGCGTGAGCGTCGCATCCATCGCCATGGCAAGTTGTCGTGCGATGGCAAGGCCCAGCCCAGTGCCGCCCGTGTCGCGATTACGCGAGGCTTCGAGCCGGTAGAACGGCTCGAACACCGCCTCCAGCGACTCCGCCGGTATGCCGGGGCCACGGTCGAGCACTGCGATCAGCGTCTGTCCGCCGGGCAAGGTGCTCACGGTGATCTCGGCCGTGCCGCCGAATTTCAGCGCGTTGTCCACCAGGTTGCCGAGTATGCGGCGCAATGCCTGCGGACGCGTCATTAGCGAAACGCCTAGCCGTCCCTCCAGGCTGACCGCCTGGCCGGCGTCCACGTAATCGCAAACGAGGCTGTCGAGAAGCGCGTCGGGATCGACGCGGCATGGCACTTCAGTCGCACCGTGCAGCGTGCGCGCGTAGGTCACGCCTTCCTTCACCAGGCTTTCCATCTCATGCAGATCCTGGCGCAGCTTCGCGCCCTGGTCGTCGTCGTCCATGACATCGACGCGCAAGCGCATCCGCGTGATCGGCGTTTGCAGGTCGTGCGAAATGGCCGCCAGAATCTGCATGCGTTCGGTCATGTAGGTAGCGATGCGGTCCTGCATCGCGTTGAATGCGCGCGCGGCGCGCGACACTTCCGACGGTCCGTCTTCCGGCAGACGCGCCGCCTTCAGGTCGGGGCCGAGCGTATCCGCGGCAACCGCCAACTGATGCAACGGACGCGTCGCGAGCCGCACCGCCAGCCAGCAGCACGCAACCAGCACCGCGAGCTGCAGCGCGAGCACAAGCAGCAGCCAGCGCGACAGCGGCGCCCCCGACATGGGGCGCATATCGATCGTTAGCGGTGAGCCATCGCTCAGTCGCAGATGAACCTGCAGGCGCTCGTTGTCACCGGGCACTGCATTCACGGTCAGCGGATAGCGGGTGCCGATGCCGTCCGCGATGGATTGCGCCACCCGCGCGGACAGACGCGCATCGACCGGTCCGCCGGCCACGCCCGGCCCGAGGATGAACTCGTAGCTGCGGCGCGCGAGCCGCGGCAGCCACTGCGCGCGCTCATTGGGCGGCAAATGATCGAGCAGCGCCACCGAACTGCTCACTTCGCGTTCGATATAGCCCATCATCACGTTGGTCATGGTCTGGTCGCGTTCGGTCAGCGTGAGCCAGAACGACAGCGTCTGCGCGAGCGCGAGGCCGACGAAAAGAATCAGCGCGAGCCGCGCGAACAGCGTGCGCGGCCAGCGCAACCATGACCAACGGCTCATTGAGGGTCCTCGAGTGCAGTCACCGCCGCGGAAAACACATAGCCCTCGCTGCGCAGCGTCTTGATGTAACGCGGCTCGCGCGCGACGTCGCGCAGGCGCTGGCGCAAACGGCTCACCATCAGATCGATCGAACGGTCGAACTGATCGGCCTGGCGTCCTTGCGTGAGATTGAGCAGTTGATCGCGCGTCAGCACGCGTTGCGGATGATCGAGAAACACGCGCAGCAAGCGGTATTCGGCGCCGCTCAACGCCACCATGGTGCCTTCGGCGTCGAGCAGATGGCGCGCGGTGGTGTCGAGCCGCCAGTCGCCGAAGGCCAGCATCGGTGCGGATTCCGTCACCTGCATGCCGGGCGGCAGCATGCGCGCGCGGCGCAGCACGGCGCGAATGCGGGCGAGCAGCTCACGCACGGCGAACGGCTTGGGCAGATAGTCGTCGGCGCCCATCTCCAGACCCACAATGCGATCGGCTTCCTCGTTTCGGGCGGTCAGCATCAACACTGGCACCGCACGGAATTTGCCCGCCCGCAGCTCGCGGCACAGCACCAGACCGTCCTCGCCGGGCAACATCAGATCGAGCACGATCAGATCCGGCGCGCCCTGCTCCAGCACCGCGCGCATCTGGCGTCCGTTCGCCGCGAGCGAGACGCGCATGCCGTTCTTCTCGAGGTAGCCGGCGAGCAGTTCGCGGATGCCGCGGTCGTCGTCGACGATCAGCACGTGGTCGATCGTTTCCATCAATGGATCATCTCCGTTGGCGTTTTACCTGCGTCCGGCTCGCACCCACCAGCGAACAGTGCACCGGATGCGCCAGTTCGGCGGCAAGACCGCCGGATACGAATACGAGGATGGCGAGCAGGCGTTTCATGCGTCCTCCAGCACGGACAGGCTGGCGCCGTCGGCAACCGCTGCTTCCAGACTATACGGATCGACGCCTTCCAGGCAACCGATGTTGACGCGCCACTGCAGCGGGTCTTTGCGCGTCTGATGAAACGGATAAATACCGCAGTGCTTGCAGAAAAAATGCCGGGCCACCCGGGTGTTGAATTGATAGAGCGTCAGCGCATCTTCGCCGCTCAGAATCTTCAACTGACTCGCCGGAAACAGCGGCGTCATCAATGCACCCTTGCGACGGCACAGGCTGCAGTTGCAGCGCCCGGCCGGGACGATCGGGGTTCGCACTTCGAATTTGACGGCTCCGCAGTGGCAGGACCCATGCAGCAAGTCGGCGCTCATGATGCTCTCCGTGATTGGCAATGCCTGCTTTATAGCCTGGCGCGCACGGCGATTTGTGTCGCAGTGTATCTGGACGGCGGCCGGATACACAACATTGCACTCGCGCAAATTGGACGACACAAGCCAGATACCTGCGCACGCTCCAATACGGTCATTCGCGGCCGAAGCGCGAATTGCCGTTCCTTGCCCCTTCCTGAAAGGACTCTGACATGCTCTGCCGACCCAAGATCAAAACCCTCGCCGCCGTCACGGTGATTGCCGCCGCAACCGCTGCCAGCATTGCCGTCGCCGCGGGCCCGTTCGAAAACCATGCGCCCGCGCCCGAATTCACCGGTATTTCGAATTGGCTCAACAGCGGTCCACTGACGCTGCAGCAACTGCGCGGCAAGGTGGTACTGGTCGATTTCTGGACCTATACCTGCATCAACTGCGTGAATACGCTGCCCTATGTGAAGAGCTGGCATCAGAAGTACAAAGACCAGGGGCTGACGGTCATCGGCGTGCATACGCCCGAGTATCCGTTCGAGCGCGACACCGAAAACGTCATGTCGGCGCTCAAGCGCTTCGGCATTACTTATCCGGTCGCCCAGGACAATCGTTACGCGACCTGGAACGCCTACGAGAACCAGTATTGGCCGGCCTTCTATCTGATCGACAAAAAAGGGCAGATCGTCTACACCCATTTCGGCGAAGGCGCCTATGCGCAGACTGAAGCGAAGATTCGGGCATTGCTCGCGCAAAAGGAATAGCCACGATTTCATGTCGAAATGTATCCGCGAATTAGGGCGATACACAAGCTTGCAATTCGCGGCTTTCCCGACACATGCCAGATACGCCCGCACGGTTCAATACATCAACGCCGCTTCACAGAAGCGATCGCAATCCGGCAAGTACTGACCTCTGCCCTTGCTTCTGACCTGCGGGCGTCTCTTATCCAACCGTTCAAGGAGAACGATATGAAAGTTTCTATGATCGCTTTTACTCTGGCTGCCAGTGTGCTCGGAAGTCTTGCTCACGCCGCGGAGCTGCCGGCTCCCGCTGACAATGTGAATGCTTCGCAGATCGCGCCGGCCCAGCAGCCGCAATGGTCCGCAAACGCAGCCACCAGCGCGCAGAAAACGCGGGCACAGGTTCGCCAGGAACTCGTGCAGGCGGAGAACGACGGTCAGCTTGCCAACCTGAATCGGACACTCTATGCGGGCGGTTGAGCAGGTGCCTCGAATGGACGTCACCAGCTATTCTGAAAGCGCGCCTCGTGACGCACGTGCCGTGTGGTACGCCCGTGCGCTAAACGTGCCGGCCGCAGGTTGAGCATCGCTCGACGAATCCGTTATTCTCTCCGTGGCGGCAAGCCCCGCCGATTCGAAATGGATACCCATGGGCCCGTTTCAAGGAGATCGTCATGTGTGGTGTGCTTCGCAAGCTCCGTTATGCCGTGGCCGGTTCGGTCCTCGCTGCGCTTGCCCTATTCGCCTCGTCGCTCGCCAACGGCTGCACGCGCGCGCTCTACGTGGGCGACGACGGCACGGTGATAACCGGGCGCTCGATGGATTGGTCCGAAGACATGCGCTCGAACCTCTGGGTTTTTCCCGCCGGGATCGAGCGCGACGGCGCAGCGGGGCCGCGCACGCCGCACTGGACGTCGAAATACGGCAGCGTGGTCGTATCCGGCTATGAAATCGGCAGCGTCGACGGCATGAACGAACGCGGCCTCGTGACCAACGTGCTCTATTTGACCGAAACCGATTATGGCAAACCTGACGCGTCGCGCCCGCCCATGTCGATCAGTCTCTGGGCGCAGTATGCACTCGATAATTTCGCCACGGTGGCCGAGGCAGTCGATGCGCTCGGCCGCGAACCGTTTCAGATCATTGCACCGCCCTTGCCCAACGGCAAACCGTTGACGTTGCACCTCGCGCTCTTGGATTCGCAGGGCGATTCGGCGATTCTCGAATATCTCGACGGCAAGCTCGTGATCCATCACGGCAAGGCATTCAAGATCATGACCAATTCGCCTATCTATAGCGAACAGCTCGCCCTCGACACCTATTGGCGAGGCGTTGGCGGCCTCACCTTCTTGCCGGGCACGAATCGCGCGGCGGATCGCTTCGTGCGCGCATCGTTTCTGATGGATGCCATTCCGAAGCACCTCGATCCCAACTATATTGCCGGCGTGCCTCAACAGTCGTATGCGTTTCAGGCCGCGGCCGGCGTGATGAGCGTGATGCGCGCCGTGAGTGTGCCGCTGGGGATTACTACGCCGGGTCAGCCGAATATTTCATCGACGATCTGGCGCACCGTGTCCGACCAGAAGAATCTCGTGTATTACTTCGATTCGTCGACGCGGCCCGATACGTTCTGGGTGCCGCTTAACAAACTGAATCTGAAACCCGGCGCGCCCGTGATGAAGCTGACCATCGACGGCGGCCAGGTGATGTCGGGCGACGTATCGGGTTCGTTCGTGCCGACGCCTTCGTTCAAGTTCATGCCCGCGAAGGCGCCGTGACTAGCGCGAATGGAAAAGCCCCTCAGTACTCGACGAGAATGGTCACGCGCCGGTTCGCGGCGCGTGCGGCCGCGTCGTCGCCGATAATCAGGGGGAAATTGTCGGCGCGGCCAATAGCGGCCATTCTGTGCGCTTCGATGCCTCTGTCCGCGAAGAAGCGCACCACCGCGCCTGCCCGCGCGGAAGACAGCTCCCAATTGGATTCGTACTTCGCCGTCGAGATAGGCACACTATCCGTATGCCCTTCCACCAGAATGTTGTTCTTCGACCGGTCACGCAACACCTGGGCAATCTGGTTCAACACGTCGAATGACTCGGGCAATAGGCGCGCGTCGCCCGAGTTGAACAGAATCTTTGCGTTGATGGCAATCTCAACGCCTTGAGCGGCATTTGAAATCGTAATCTGACGGTTGTCCTGAAGCGGCTCCAGTAGAGCGAGCAAGCGCTTCTTCGAGACATCCGGCGAAGGTGCCGCGGCCTGGGAAGGCTGGATGTTGCCGGCGGCCGGCACCTTTGCCACTGCGTGGTGCTCCAGCGCCTTGATTTCCAGCTCCCGCGTTTTTGCCAGCTGAAGCACGTAGAGCGCAAGGAACAACACCATGAGGGTGGTGATGAGGTCGGCGTAGGAAATCAGCCAGCGCCCGGACTGCTCCTCGCCTTCGTCGGCGGCGTCATAGCCGGTTTTGTCCGCAGCAAGGCGCTTGTTACCCGAGGAGATGTTCATAACCGAAAAGTCTGCGTTTCAAATGACGTGTGATTCGCGCCGCGCCGCTCGCCGACAGCGAGCATCCAGCAGCCGGCGCGGTCCGAACCGGTTAGCCCAGCAACTCGGCCGATCTTTCCCGCACGTCGCCCGCAAGCCGCGTTTCGATTGTGTGAGGCGACTCCTTGCGCGAGATCGCGAGCAAGCCGTCGAGATATAAACGCCTGAAGCGCAATTCGCTATCCACCTGCGCCCTGATCTTCCCGTACAACGGCAGAAAGACCAGATTCGCCAAAGCCAGGCCGTATAGCGTCGCGACGAAAGCCATCGCAATACCTTGCCCGAGTTGCGCGGGTTCGAGCATATGACCTGTCACCTGAATCAGACCGAGCACGGCGCCCAGAATGCCGAACGTCGGCGCGTAGCCGCCCGCCTGTTGCCAGATCCGCGCAGCCGCCATGTGATTGCGTTCATAAGCAACCAGTTCCCGTTGCAGGGCGTCTTCGAGCACCGCTGTCGATACGCCGTTTGCCAGCAACTCCAAGCCTCGTTGTGCAAACGGATTGATGCCGCCCGCCCCGATCGATTCGAACACGAGCATGCCGTTGAGCTTGGCCTGATCGCCCCACTCCAGCAGGACGGCCAGACTCTCGCGATCCACCTGTCTTGCCTTCACGAAAGCAAGGCGCAGTTGCTTCATGCCGTCGTAAAACCGCGCCCACGTGTTCTG
>Ga0157369_10008400_pt1 | contig 11840 bp, 8 predicted proteins | sample C25metaG_FD_113461 | JGI IMG/M metagenome (GOLD analysis project Ga0157369, IMG submission 113461) | Corn rhizosphere microbial communities from Kellogg Biological Station, Michigan, USA - C2-5 metaG | ecosystem: Host-associated > Plants > Roots > Rhizosphere > Soil | place: USA: Michigan... | reverse complement strand
CGGGCGCCTGGGAGACCCAGATATTGCGTTTGCCTTCATTGTTTTCCAGCCACGCGACTCTGGCTCCATTGGGGGCGGCGAGTGGACCAGTCGCGAACGGCGCGCTCATCACCTGGCGAACAGAAAAAGGGCGCGGAGCCGCAGGCGTGCCGACAACAGCGGCCAGCGACAGAAGAGCCAGAAGAGTAGTTTTCATCGGGTGCTTAGCGATTATCGCCCAAGCCCGGTTGCTTTACCGCGTCGTGGGAAATTCGTGGTGCGGCGGCAGCGGTTCCCAAGCCTCTGTACCGCTCGCCCGATCTATTGGGGTGCCCGCTCGATTAGAATTGTCGTCATCGTCTCGGAGGACAACATGAGCCGGATCCTGGTTATTGGAAGTCACACCGAACCTAACCGTGAGATCAGCAACGCAATTGCGGCAGTAGATTTCCCCATGGAATGTTCGGCCGGACACGCTGACACCCTGCGGCGACTGCGTATGCAATCGTTCGGGGTCCTGATTACCAGTCCTGACACCACAATCGAAGAAGACCTGGCGTTGTTGGGCGAGGTGCGCAGCATCAGGCCCGGGGTGAAGTGTATCGTTCTGGCTCCTCGAAGCACGCCCGAAGAGGTTATCGCCGCGCTGCGTTCCCGAGTCTTCGCTTGCTTCACGCCTCCGTTCGATGCTCGTGCTATTGCGACCCTGGCCTGTAGCGCAGCATCCGACATTCAATGGCGAGATGACATACAGATTCTGTCGGCCAGGCCTGGCTGGGTGTCGCTCCGTGTCCATTGCCGCCTTATCACGGCTGAGCGCCTCCTGACCTTTGCAAAAGAGCTTAACGCTCAATTGCCTGACGACATCCGACAGGAAATCATGCAGGCATTGCGGGAGATTTTGCTCAATGCAATGGAGCACGGCGCGGCATTTAATCCCGAACAGGTAGTCGAGGTTACCGCCGTTCGAACGGGACGAGCACTGGTGTTTCATGTATGCGACCCCGGGGCGGGCTTCCGCCCTGAATCGCTTACTCACGCGGCTATCGGAAACCCGTCTAATGATCCGATCGCCCACATGGTGCAGCGCGAAGAAGACGGAATGCGGCCGGGAGGATACGGTCTTCTTCTGGCCGCGGGTATAGTAGACGAGTTGATCTACAGTGACGTAGGTAACGAGGTGCTGCTCATCAAGTACATGGATTCTGTCTCAGCGGTCCAGACGGAATAGTTGTTGATCATTGGGGAAGAGTAGCCCGGGCAAAAGCGAATTAAAACTGGCACACAAACAAAAAGGGCCAGGCGATTGATCGCCTGGCCCCTTCGTTTGGTTTACTACTGGTCTATTTCGGGCAGCCGAGAGCCTTGACTTGATCTTCCGGCAGCGGTTTTGGATTCTTCACCGCTGGAGGCAGGCTGGTGCTGTTGTGAGGCACCAGGTAGACTTCGACGCGCCGATTCTTATCGGCGTCTGTGGTTTGCGAACCCTTGCGCTCCTTGGTGTTGGAGGTTCCGCACTGGCCCGGCCTCGTTTCCGAAGTCTGGTCAGTGCCGACCCAATCGACCTTGATGCGTGACGGATCGACCTTGCCGCAGGTGCCGGTTCCGCCGCTGAGTACCGCCGCGGCGTTCAGCACGCGCTGCTCGTCGAGAGCCGTCGGTGCGACACCACGCCGTCTGCGACCGGGAGCGTTCTCGGCTTCATCGGTATCGCGATGGCCGACGAGTACGATGTCGTAATCGCCGCTCGCCATACGCGAAGCCGCGTCGTCGATAAGTACGCGCTTGCCGCAATTGTTGACGCGCGCGTTGTTCTTCGCGAAGATCACGTCATCGAGCCGGACAAATTGCGGCGGGCAGTTAACCGTAATAGTGGTAGTCTGCGAAGCCGTCTTGCCCATTTCGTCGGTGACCGTCAGGGTCGCCGTAACGCTCTTGCTCTGACCTTGCGCGCCACCTTCAAAGTTCAAGGTAGAAGCATCGAAGGTCGCGTTCGGGCTGCTGTCGTTGCTGACGCTGCCCTCGCTTACGGTCCACTTGTAAGTCAAGTTGCCGCCGCAAGCCGAACCCTGAGCGGTGCCCGCAAGGGTCGCTGAATGAGTACCAGCGGCGTTCGCGGTGCAAGTCAGTTCGTTCGGTGTAGCCGTCACACCGCTGATGGTCGGCGCAGTCTCGCTGACCGTAACGGTGGCCGAGGCGGTGACGGGAGCCGGCGGCTGGGGAGCCGGCGGTTGCACCCAGCAACGCACCGGGAATTTCTTCGGCCGCTCCAGCGGAGGAGGCGGAGGCGTTGTGTCGGTGACCGTCAATTGCACGTTGAAGCTGCCCACGTTGTTAGGCGTGAACGTGAATTCCGGACCGGTGGCGCTTTCCTGCGGCTGACCATTCAAAGTCCAGGCATACTTCAGTTGGCGATCGGCCGGCGCGCCAGCCATCGCGGCATGCAGCGTAACCGGCTTTCCCTGGCAGATGTTCCCTTCCGCACCCGACAGCGTCGGCGTGGGCAGCGGCGCTGGGGCCGGCGGCGCCGGCGGCATCTCCGGACACTTGCTCTGACCCAAGTAGAACACCAGACCTGCGGTTGCCTGCATCCCGTTCAGCTTCGCGTGGGAGGGAATGTAGACGTTGTGGCCCGATGGATAGTCGGGCAAATTATAGGTGGGATTGCGCGTCCACAAACCGCGCGCGTCCAAACGGAAGCCGAAGTGATCAGTGAAGTGCCACTTCACGCCGCCACCGTAGTTCAAGCCAACCTGCAGGTTGTCATTCAACGCCTGCGCGCCATACAGCGCCATGCTAGTCGGCTGGCTTGCCAAACGTTGCGCCGTGTTGCTAGGCGTGTATTGGACCCCAATGACACCCGCCGTCAAATAGGGCTGTACTTTAGATCCACGCGGCGTTAGGTTCAACACCGGATTGAGACCGAACACATAGTTATGAGCGCTGAAACTATAAGGCGGAATAGGCCCGGTGCCCAATCCAGGCGGATAATTGCCTGCCGATGAAACAAATCGAACCGGGGCATTGGCATAATCGCCCCAAAGCTCGATGCCGAAATGGGCGGCCGGATTGTAGGCGATACGGATGCCACCCACGCCCCCGTTGGCCAACTTGGTCGATAACCCCCGGTTGACCTGGCCGTAAATGCTGATCCCACCAAAGGGATCGATTTCCACTAAATCAGGATATTGATCCTGTCCACTTGACGAGTGCAACACGTTAGCGGCCTTTTTGACCGGGTTCGTGGTGTTGCTCTCCTGTGCGAAAGCTAATGTGCCAAAGCACAATGCCGCGCCCAGAATCGCCGAACCGATCGGCTCAACCTTTAGCCGAGTGATCATTCTGCTCCTCCAAAACGAGAGATAAAACATAAACATACAGACACACCTGGGAAATGTTTTGGCGCATTTTATTACGCACTATGCATTTAGTCTACATTCGCAGACAGTTAGCGACAACACGGAAGAATAAATTCTATTCCCCATGTGAATTTCAAGACATAATCCTGATCAACAATCCCAGCCCATCCGTTATTCATTTAACAGACAGGTTTTTAACCGTGCCAAGTCTTTATCTTACAGGAAATTAGTCTAATTTCGGAAGAGAACACCAAGATCGGTGGTGATCCCATAGAGGCGATTGCTGGCAACGTCTGGCATCCAGAGTTGCCTAATGCGGGTGGCGGGAAGGGCGCTGGGGGTCAACGTCCAGGAGGCTCCTGCATCCCTACTCTCGTATAACCGGCCGTATTCCACGGCGTAGGCCGTTTTCTCGGCACCAAAAAGCACCGACTCCACAGTGGAACCCGGAAGACCGCCGAGATTGGTAAACCACTTCGCGCCACCATCGGGCGAAGAATACAGACCTACTCTGGTAGCTACCAAAGTAGGCAGGCCGTCGGTGACCGGGATAGCGACCTCGTTGACGTCGCTTGCAGGAAGCGGGAAGGAGAACGGAGCCCAGTGGTCGCCGAAGTCCTTCGATTCGAAGAGACCGGCGGAAGCGCGTGCGATGAGCCGACCGTCGTTATTAGGGGCGGCATAGAGTCCGGTTACAGCCATGGATGCCGGGATATCGGCCAGCGTCCAGCGCTCGCCGGCATCACCGCTGATCAGGAGTCCAAGATCGGTCGCGGCAAACAGCACATCCTTCGTGCCCCGTTTGAGGGTGTAGAGACCGGCGACTTCAGAAAGCGATACGGTGCGAATTTTTTCCACTGGTTTGCGCACGGCGGCTCGTTTTACCGGGGGCTTAGCGCCTGCCGCGGGCCGCTTGGCCTCGACTACCTTCGGAGTTTCAGGAACTGGAGGCGGGGGGATCACGATACGCACGGGAATCTCTTTCCAGGTGATGCCGGCATCGATCGATTTGTACATATGGCGGCGACTGGCTGCGAGTAGAATGCGATCTTCGCTTGGCATGCCCACAATCTTCGTGAGGTGAACGCCAGCGAGCCCGCGCACATCGCTGAGTTGCGACCAGGTTTCACCGCGGTCAGAGCTCACGAAAATTCCGCTGGTGCCGCCAAGCTGCGTTTCAAGCGCCAGCAGCCTGTTTCCGGATTGCGCTACAGAACTGATGGTGCGATCGACGAAGCCATGATTCATCAACTGGACTGTGTCGCCGCCATTGGCGCTTTTGCCGATCCCCTCGTTCTCAATCGCCAGATACAGACCGCCGGGACGAGTCGGATCGAAGGCCATCCAATTAACTTGCTCGTTGGTCACGGTCTTCCAGTTCGTGCCCCTATTCAGGGACTTGAACAGCCCCATGGTGGTCCCGGCATAGATGACGCCGGCGGAATCTTTGCGGATCACGTGGGTGCGCCGCGAGGTGTTCGGTATTCCAATAAGCTTGCGCCACTGGTCACCACGATTTTCGGTCGAGTAGATGCCGCTGCAGGCGCTGGCGAATACGTTGGCCGGGTCAGCGGGATCGACGTAAATCGAGAACACGTCGGAATCGTCGATCATGCCGGTATGAATGGATTGCCATGTTTTTCCGCCGTCCATCGTTTTCCACGGCAGATGCGAAGTGCCGGCATAAATAATTTCGGGATTCGCGGAATCCACCGCCACCGCAGTGACGCTTTGCATCTCGAGATTTTGAGGATCCGAAATCCGCGTCCAAGTCTTACCGGAGTCATCGCTGAGCAGGACGCCGTGGGCAGTGCCGGCAACGAAACGCGTCTCCTTGCTCGGTGCCACGGCGAGGGCGCGAACGCCGAAATCGCGAATGTCGCTCACGGCGGTCCAAGTCTTGCCTGCATCGCGGCTATCAAAAAGACCACCGCCGGATGCTGCGATCATGCCCGCCTGGTAATGCTGCGAATCGGCCGGATCGACCAGGATGGAAGTAACTTCGCTTAAATGCCGCTTGGGGAAATCGAGCAGATCCCATTTTTCGCCGCCATTCTGGCTGCGGAACAGCAGCGAATTTCTGCCGCCGGCGAGAACTACGCCATCGGTCTTCGTATCCAGCGTAACGGTGGTGGCGGTACCCCCGAAGGGCCCCGCAATCACCCAATCGGGCACGGGCGCGGTAATCGCCCAAGCGCCTATCGCCACTGCGACCAGGACGATTGAGGCGCGGAACGGGAAATGCATGCGAGCCACCTTCATAAGGAACGTATCGGGCAAAGAATTTTGGTACATGAAACCATTGCTATGCGCCGGATGCGCGGAGAAAACTCTTAAGGTATCCTGAAATAGTTACTTTACAAGATTGGGTTAGTAGGTTAATGGCAAACACAGTATCCTCGCTGAAACGCGTCCGTGTGGCGGCGCGCCGGACGGCGATCAATCGTAAGAGGAAATCGCAGTTGCGGCATCAAATTCGCGACATGCGCCGTCTTCTCGACCAGAAGGACGCTAACGGAGCGAGCAAGCTGGTGCCGGCAACGTTTTCGCTGGTCGATCGTGCCGCCAAGTGGGGCATCATCAAGAAGAACACGGCAGCGCGTTATAAGAGCCGTCTCACACTTCGCTTGCGCGGTCTCACAGCCGCGTAATTGGCCGCACATTTCGACTGATAAACTGGCTTCAATATGCAGCGCCTGCAGGGCAGCCCATTAGCAGTGTGTCTACTGGCACTGGGAACTCTCACGGCGGGGGCGAGCGCTAAAGACCCGGTTCGCGCCCAACATGCCATGGTGGTTGCGCAGGAACCGCTCGCTGCCGATGCCGGCCGCCGCGTACTCATGGATGGCGGTAATGCGATCGATGCGGCCGTTACGATAGGCTTTGCGCTCGCGGTCACACATCCTTCGGCGGGGAATCTCGGCGGCGGCGGATTCATGCTGGTGCGCCTGGCGGACGGCACAACTGCATTTCTTGATTTTCGCGAAGCCGCGCCGGGGAAGGCGAATCGCGATATGTATCTGGATTCCGACGGCAATCCGACTAAAGACAGTATCTTCGGGTGGCGCTCTTCGGGAACGCCGGGATCGGTGGCGGGCTTCGGTCTCGCACACAAGAAATTTGGCAGCAAGCCATGGGCGGACCTGGTTGCCCCCGCGCTGAAGCTCGCCCGCGATGGGTTCAATGTCAGCCAAACGCTGGCGGATTCTTTTACTTCTACTTCGTCCCAGAAAATGTTGGCTACCGATCCGGAATCAAAGCGGATTTTTTTGCGTGACGGCACGCCCTACAAAGCGGGCGAAACTTTCAAGCAACCTGAACTGGCAGACACGCTGGCGCGTATCGCGAAGGGCGGCGCGAAAGAATTCTATGAGGGCGAGACGGCCAAGCGTTTAGCTGCGGCCATGGCGGCGCATGGAGGGCTTATCACAGCACACGATCTGGAAGCGTACAAAGTGATGGAGCGAACACCCCTCGAAGGCGACTACAAACAGTTCCACATCATTACCGCTCCACCGCCGAGCGCCGGTGGGGTTGGCGTGTTGCAGATGCTTGGCATTCTCGACGGAACGAATTATGAGAGCGATGGGCCGAATTCGACCAAGGCCGTTCACTATGAGGCGGAGGCGATGCGCCGGTTCTATGCGGACAGAAGCGAGTATTTGGGCGATCCGCAGTTCTACAACGTGCCCGTAAGGTCGCTGCTCGCGGCTGAGTACCTGGCATGGCGCCGGCGCACGATCGATCCGAATCACCCGACACCGAGCGAGTACATCGGACCTGGACTACAAAGGGCACAAGCGGCACACGTCTCGTGGTTCGAGAGCAGCGAAACAACACATTACAACGTGGTTGACGCTAAGGGGAACGCCGTGGCGGTGACCTACACGCTGAATAATTCGTTCGGCAATGGCATCACCGCGCCTGGTCTTGGATTCCTGCTGAACGACGAGATGGACGACTTTGCCGCTAAGCCTGGCGTGCCGAATATGTTCGGCGTCACAGGAGGCGATGCGAACGCCATCGAGCCTGGGAAGCGCCCGCTCTCTTCGATGACTCCTACCATCATCACGAAGGGCGGCAAGTTTTTCATGGCGGTGGGCGCGCCAGGGGGATCGCGCATCACCACCGGCGTGTTGCAGGTGATACTGGACGTCCTCGATTTTCATCTGAACCCCCAGGACGCGGTCGATCTGCCCCGCTTTCATAACCAGTGGAAGCCCGATACGCTCTACCTGCAGAATGGCTTTCCGGCCGAGACAGAGGCGGCGCTTGCGAGAATGGGTTACCCGATCAAACCTATAGCCGGGGTAGCCAGAGTGGAGGCCATCGTCATGAACAATGGAGTCTTGGAAGGCGGCACGGAGTCGCGGCTGGACGGCAAAGTCTCCGGGTATTGAGTTCGCGCCGCAAATGCAGCACATTCTCTCCACGCATCTGTTCGTCAATCAACGCCTCACCACGGCCGGACTCGATCGAGTTCGCGGCGCAGGCTTTTCGGGTGTCGAGATTTTTTGCGCCCGGCAGCATCTGGACTATTACGACAAAGCACAGATCAACGAGCTCGGGCATTGGTTTCGCGATTCGGAGCTGGCCATGCATTCGTTGCATGCGCCGATGTACAGCGACGATGTATGGGGCCGGTCGGGACCGAATGCGATTCTAGACATCACCGAGAGCGGCAGAGCGCGGCGCATCGCGGTAGTGGATGAGATCAAACGTGCGCTCGAGATTGCCGAAGTCGTACCGTTCCGCTATCTCGTGCAACACGTGGGAGTGGCAGGACAGGAACGCGACGAGCGGAAGATGGAAGCTGCCTTTTCGTCGCTCGATGAAATCCGCGTGTTCGCGGCTCAGCGGGGGGTGGAGGTTCTGTTGGAGAATATTCCGAACGGCTTAGCGTCGGCGGAAGGTTTGAACGATTTTCTCGCCTTCACGCATTTGAATTTGAACTACTGTTTCGACGTTGGGCACGCGCATATGGGGAGCGGAATCGAACGCGAATTCGAGCTCATGAAAGAACGCATCCGGTCGACGCATTTGCATGACAACGATGGCGAAGCGGATTTGCATCTATTCCCGAATCGAGGCGCCATAGATTGGCGGGGGGCTATGCGTCTGCTGCATTCGCGGGCCGATCAATATCCGCTGTTGCTCGAACTGAAAGCAGTGGCCGGGCTCGAGCATCCCTTGGAAGAGGCCAAACGCGCGGCCGACGATTTGGATCGTTATCAGAGTGACTGAACGAATTAGCATCAAGCGCATTGCTATAGAGCAAGCTCGCGCTCATGAAGGCGAGCAAGTGGAGATTCAAGGTTGGCTCTACAACCTTCGAAAATCCGGCAAAATCATCTTTCCGGTGATCCGCGATGGCAGCGGATTGATGCAGTGCGTGGCGGTAAAGAGCAATCTGCCTGAGCCGGTATTCGAAGCGCTCAAAAACCTCACACAGGAGAGTTCGCTTTCGGTTGTGGGCACGGTGCGCGCCGAGGCGCGAGCGCCGGGCGGCTACGAACTCGACGTTACGGATGCGCGGGTGGTGCAACGGGTCTCAGAAGAACGCCCCTATCCGATCACTCCCAAAGAACACGGCGTCGACTTTCTGATGGATCACCGCCACTTGTGGCTACGCAGCCGCAGGCAGCATGCGGCGATACGAGTGCGGCACGAAGTGATCAAGGGTATACGCGACTATTTCGATTCGCACGGCTTTATTTTGGTCGATACGCCAATCTTCACGCCTGCGGCTTGCGAAGGGACCTCGACGCTCTTCGAGGTCGATTATTTCGAAGACGAAAAAGTGTATCTGACGCAGTCCGGCCAGCTTTATAACGAAGCGAATGCCATGGCATTCGGCAAAGTCTATTGCTTCGGGCCAACGTTTCGCGCGGAAAAATCGAAGACGCGCCGTCACCTGACCGAATTCTGGATGGTAGAGCCGGAAATGGCCTACGCGGATCTCGAGGAAGTGAAGCGCGTTGCGGAAGATCTAGTGGTTTCTTTGGTGGCGCGGGTACTCGAGACCCGCCAGGAAGAATTAAAGGTACTCGAGCGCGATACCACGAAGCTTGCAAATGTGAAAGCCCCGTTTCCACGTATGAGCTATGACGAGGCTGTGAAGACGCTCGCCGCGAAGGGCAGCGAAATCCGCTGGGGCGGGGATTTCGGCAACACGGACGAGACGCTGCTGACACAGGATTTCGATCGCCCGGTAGTCGTCGACCGCTATCCTGCCGAGATCAAAGCTTTCTATTTTCAGCCCGACCCGGAGCGGCCGGAGCTGGCCCTAGGCGTAGACGTGATCGCGCCCGAAGGTTATGGCGAGATCATTGGCGGCGGCCAGCGCATCCACGATCTGGCGCTGCTTGAAAAACGGCTCGACGAGCACAAGCTGCCACGTGAAGCATTTGAATGGTATCTGGATCTGCGCCGCTTCGGCAGCGTGCCGCACGGAGGATTCGGCATGGGCGTGGAACGTTTCGTAGCCTGGATGTGCGGGCTCGAACACGTGCGGGAAACGATTCCCTACCCGCGGATGTTGTATCGCACGCGGCCTTAGAAGCTCGCATCGTCAGTAGCGCGGTAATTATGCGTCAATCGCAAATCGCCATTCTGGGCGCGCCCCTTGACCTGGGCGCAGGACGTCGCGGCGTCGATATGGGGCCCTCCGCTTTGCGCCTCGCCGGGCTGAATGCAAAGCTGGAATCGCTGGGGTATCGCGTGGAGGACTTGGGCAACGTTTCGGCGGCGCAACCGGAGAGCACGCCGGCGGGTCCGCAGAATGCGAAATATCTTGCGCAGATTGCCAAGAGCTGCGCGAAGCTCGCTGCCATCGTGAAAGATGTTGTGGAGGCGGGGAAGGTTCCGTTGGTGCTCGGTGGCGACCACTCCGTGGCTGCCGGGACCGTTTCTGGAGTGGCTGAAGCTTTCCGTGCTCGTGGCGAAAGAATCGGGCTGATCTGGATCGATGCGCATGCCGACATGAACACGCCGGAGTCGAGTCCCAGCGGTAACGTCCATGGCATGCCGCTGGCGTGCTGTCTTGGCTATGGGCCGCGTGAATTGACCCATGTCTTCGACTTCGCTCCTAAGGTGGAGGGACGGAATGTGGCCCTGGTCGGGTTGCGCGATGTGGATCTGCGAGAGCGGCCGATTGTCCGCGAATCCGGGGTGACGGCGTTCACGATGAGAGATATTGATGAGTGCGGTTTGCGGAACGTGATGGAACGGGCGATCCAGGCAGCCGCCGCGGGCACGGCCGGGTTTCATCTCTCGCTTGATATGGACGCCGTGGACCCCGATGAAGCACCGGGAGTGGGCACGCCGGTGCGCGGTGGAATGACTTATCGAGAAGCGCACCTGGCGATGGAGACGATCTGCGACTCGGGCCGCATGCTATCGATGGAGATCGTGGAAGTGAATCCGGTACTTGACGATGCCAACCGGACGGCCTTGCTGGGCGTAGAGCTGGCAATGTCGGCCATGGGAAAAAAAATATTGTGAGGTTTCTCGGAATTCTGCTCCGTCTCTACAGCTATGCGTTTCATCTTGCCTTGAGCGCATTTTTGCTGGGCGTCGCTTTCATTGCCCTATCGAGCCATCAGCCGCTTGCTTTGGGGATGCTCCCGTTCAGCGAAGAGGAAATGGTTTCGCATGTTGCTATGCTCGGCGCGGCCGGTTTATTTTCAACGCTGCTCGCCCTGTTCCGGGTGTTCCGCTATTTATTTCCACTGTGGGCCCTATGGGCACTTTATCTGATGGTGAGAGGGCTGTTGTTCAGCCCATATCGCTTCGCCGGGCCGGAGGCATTCAAGACCGGGCTGTGGCTGATTGCTGGCGCAGCGCTCGCTCTTCTGGGAGCATTGTGGGTGCTAAGAACGCGCCGGGGCAGATTTTACATTTAACATCAACGCGGCGAGCCGCGATGCGGCATATTCCGGACCAAGCTCTTCGATTGCGTGGGTGCGACGATCCACCAATTCGACGTGACCTTCGCTTAGTTTCTTGCCAAGGGTGACCCGGTAAGGAACACCGATAAGATCCGCGTCTTTGAACTTCACACCGGGCCTCTCTTCGCGATCGTCGAGCAGGGCATCGATTCCCGTGCGCAGGCAATCGCCGTAAATTTGGTCGGCTGCCGCCTTCTGCGCGAGATCCGCGTAGTTCACGGGAGTGACTACCACCTGGTAAGGCGCCAGGGCGAGCGGCCATAGAAGGCCGTCATTATCGGAGTGCGACTCAGCCGAGACCGAGAGGAGACGCCCGAGATTGAGGCTGTATGAATTTGCCGAGGCGCGAGCAATCTCGATGGCGCGCGCTATCGTCAATGTGCCCGAACACCGTTGGCAGCCCTCGCCGGCGGCGGCCTGGCGCAAATCGAAATAGTCGGGTTGGAAGTCTTCATCGGGCGTGACGTGTCTCAGATGGTAATCGTCCTTATTGGCGCCGGTGATCATGTTGCGGCGACCTTTCAACACAAGATCGGCGAGCACACGCGTGTTT
>Ga0157369_10008399_pt1 | contig 11840 bp, 8 predicted proteins | sample C25metaG_FD_113461 | JGI IMG/M metagenome (GOLD analysis project Ga0157369, IMG submission 113461) | Corn rhizosphere microbial communities from Kellogg Biological Station, Michigan, USA - C2-5 metaG | ecosystem: Host-associated > Plants > Roots > Rhizosphere > Soil | place: USA: Michigan... | reverse complement strand
CGTTGACGTACCCGCTTCCCGACGTATAATCCGTGCCATCTCCATGCGCCCTTAGCTCAGTTGGATAGAGCACCGGCCTTCTAAGCCGTAGGTCACAGGTTCGAATCCTGTAGGGCGTGCCATCTCTTCTTCTGCTAGTGTCTCCTAAAGTCTACAAAAATCTCCCAACCCCTTGCCAATACTGGTTACCACATCCAGCGTTGTATCTGTTTGTCTATTGAAAGCTACACCCGGCTGGGGGCATCATAGGGGGCATTGTCCCGTTCAATGGATCACGATGCCCCCACATGAAGCTAAATGCCCGTCAAATCGACTCTGCTAAGCCAAAAGAGAAAGCCTATAAACTGGCTGATGGAGCTGGCTTGTATCTCGAAATTTTCCCCAGCGGTAGCAAAAGCTGGCGATTAAAGTACCGCTTTGCAGGGAAAGAAAAGCGCGTGGTGTTCGGGCTTTATCCCGCCATATCTCTTGCCGAGGCGAGGGGTAAGCGCGAAGAGGCCAAAAAGATACTGGCAGCGGGGGGAGATCCAGGCCTTGCCAAACAAGAAGCCAAGCAGGCCAAAATCCTCGCCATCAACAACAGTTTTGAATCACTGGCGCAGGAGTGGCACGAACACAAACGACCTAACTGGTCACAAGGCTACGCAGACGACATCCTTGAATACTTACGCAAAGATGTTTTTCCCGCGCTGGGCAAACGACCTATTGCAGAGATTAAAGTGGCTGAGATGTTAGCCGTGCTGCGTAAGATGGAGCAGCGAGGCGTGCTGGATAAGCTAAAGAAAACTCGTCAGGCGTGTCGGCAGATATTTACATACGCGATTATCACCGGCAGGGCAGAGCATAATCCAGTAACCGATCTCGCGGGGGCATTGAAAGCACCTAAGCAAAAGCACTTCCCACATCTTTTAAGCCATGAAATTGGTGGTTTCATGCGCGCGTTGAGTGGTTACAGCGGCAGCCGCATCACACACCACGCAACACACCTACTTATGCTAACTGGTGCTCGGACCATCGAATTACGTGCCGCTGAGTGGCGTGAGTTCGATTTAAAGAAGGGAAACTGGCAGATCCCTGCTGAACGGATGAAAATGCGGCGACCGCACGTTGTGCCGCTATCTAGCCAAGCGCTTTCATTGCTTGAAGAAATGTACGAGCTCAGCGGAAGGGGGAAATTTGTCTTCCCTGGCCGAAATCATGCCGGTAAGCCCATGAGCGAAGCGAGTATTAATCAGGTGATCAAACGCATTGGGTTCGATGGGAAAGCAACAGGGCATGGCTTCCGACACACAATGAGCACTATATTGCATGAGCAGGGCTACAACACGGCCTGGATTGAGACCCAACTGGCGCATGCGGATAAAAACACTATTCGCGGGACTTACAACCATGCTCAGTACCTCGATGGACGGCGTGAGATGCTCCAATGGTATGCCGATTATCTCGGTACGCTACGTGACAATGCTTGATAGCAATGAGGAATAGAGGATGACAGCACCTAAAGTAACTATCTACTTCTCAGAAGAATTTATGTATGTGCAGCTAGAGGGGGAAGAGCGATTGGACATTCCTCTGCAAAATTTTCCAAGATTGCTGCGCGGTACACCTGAGCAGCGGAATCAGTGGGAGCTGTCTGGATCGGGGCCGGGGATTCATTGGGATGAACTGGATGAAGATATTTATGTGCCTACGCTATATGCAGGATTACTAAAGGCATAACTAACTAAACATTTGATGGTGCAAGAGTCGATGATCTAACGTTCTTTGGGATGAAATATTGTGTGCCGATTGCATTTCCTCAGATGAAATGGTGTATGCAGAGATGGTATATTTTAGCAAGAAAATCAGATAATTAAATAAGTGAATGATTCAAAAGGACATAAGTAATGAATGCGCTTTCTCAGCTGTTAACTAAAATTGAAAATGCGTCCCCCACTCAAAGGGATAAAGGAACCACTTTTGAAAATCTTTGTGTTCAATATTTCCTTAACGAGCCCAAGTACGCCGAACTATATACTTACGTGCTGAGCTATGCTGCATGGGTTGAGAAATATGGTAATTCAGTTGGAATTACGCATAAAAAAGATGCAGGCATCGATTTAGTTGCTGTCACAAAAACCGGCGAGTTTCATGCAGTTCAGTGTAAAAACTATAATCAAACAAAAATATCTAAAAAAGACATTGATAGTTTTCTCGCGGCATCTGACAAAACATATTTTACCCTTCGCTATATTGTGGCATCCACGGATAACTGGACAGAAGAAGCGAAGGATATGCTTAAGGATAAGGCTACCCCTGTAACGGCATTAAGTTTAACTGACCTTGAACAAAGTGCTCTAGACTGGTCTCAGTTTGACTTTGACTTAGCACACCGGCCTGCGATGAAGGCTAAAAAGCAGCTCCGTCCCCATCAAGTGCCGGCGCTTAATGCAGTGAAAAATGGCTTAAGTACTGCTGATCGCGGAAAGCTCATAATGGCGTGTGGAACGGGAAAAACCTTTACCTCATTGCGAATTGCTGAAGCTGTTGCTGGACGCGGTAAAACCGTACTGTTTCTTGTTCCGAGTCTGGCATTATTGAGCCAGACGCTGGATGAATGGACTCAGGAGACACTCATAGATCTTCGCTGTTTTGCGGTCTGCTCTGACAGTGATGTCGGCAAGAAAAACCATGATGACAATGTCGTCGTCGGAATCAGTGATCTGAAATACCCCGCCACCACAAATGCAAAAAGTCTGGTCAACGCTTTCTATCAACCCGAAATTTTCGGAAATGATAAACCGCCTCACATGAACGTGATTTTCTCAACCTATCACTCTGTTGATGTGATCCATCAGGCACAAGTTTTGGGCTTCCCTGCGTTTGATTTCATCATTTGTGATGAAGCTCACCGCACGACCGGTGCAACATTTGAAGGGGAGGAGGAATCTGCCTTTGTCCGTATTCACGACAATGACTTTATATCCGGTAAAAAGCGGCTATATATGACTGCAACACCTCGTATTTACAGTGATGAAGCTGAAAATACTGAAGGTGTTTCCAATGTATACTCGATGAATAATGAAAAACTTTATGGCGAGGATTTGTATGTTATTACTTTCTCAAAAGCTGTTCAGTTAGGGATTCTATGCGATTACAAAGTCATTGTGCTGGCCGTTGAGGAAAGCCATATTAGCCGCCGTATCCAGTCTCTATTGAGAGATGAAAACAATCAGCTCAAAGTGGACGATGCGGCAAAAATTGTTGGTTGCTGGAAAGCACTAGCAAAACAGGGATTAGCCGCTTCTGATGGTGTTCATCCTGAAGCGATGAAGCGGGCTGTTGCTTTCTGTCAAGTGATTGAAAAGGATTTTCGTGGCAAAACGCATAAGGTCAGCTCAAAACTCATCACTGAAATGTTCGGGGCAGTAGTTGAAGCCTATCAAGCATCAGAGATTGAGCATCTTAAAGAAAACGCGCCTGAACAGGAGATTGACCCATCCTTAAGACTTCAGTGTCAAGTCAAGCATGTTGACGGCAGCATGAACGCCACTGAGAAAAAATCCAAGATTGAGTGGCTGAAAGCTGAAACGGATGACAATGTTTGCCGAATATTATCTAACGTCCGGTGCTTATCTGAAGGCGTTGATGTGCCTTCGCTCGATGCTGTGTTGTTTTTAACCCCGAGGAGTTCTCAGGTGGACGTAGTCCAGTCGGTCGGGCGTGTTATGCGTCGCGCTGAAGGTAAAGAGCTTGGCTACGTCATCCTTCCAGTTGTGATCCCCGCCGGAGAAGAGCCTGAGAATGCCTTAAATAATAATCAGGCATACCGTGTTGTCTGGCAGGTGCTGAATGCACTCAGGGCGCATGATGACCGCTTTGATGCCATGATTAATAAGCTGGAATTTAACGGGAAAGATACCAGCAGAATGGAAGTAATTGCTGTTGCCGATAAAGTGGTGAAGAAAACCAAACGGCAGACAAAAAAATCGGAGATTGCAGGCAAAGCGCGCAAAAGTAATGGTATCGGTTCATCTGTAACCCCAACACCTGAACAGTTTGATATTGAGTTTTCCGTCGGAGAAATTGAACGGGCACTATACGCCAAAATCGTCAAAAAATGCGGTAACCGTCATCATTGGGAGGACTGGGCTAATGATATTGCCAAAATTGCCCGAACCCATATCGACCGTATTCATGGCATTCTGGATAATCCAGTCAATACGGCTGAAATCAGCGCGTTCAGGGCATTTGCCGATGAGTTGCGTGATGACTTGAATAACAGTGTTTCAGACGATGAAATCATTGAAATGCTGGCACAGCATCTAATTACCAAGCCGGTATTTGATGCGCTATTTGCTGACTATAATTTTACCGACCACAACCCCATGAGTATGGCGATGCAGAATGTACTGAATACTTTGCATGAGCATCATCTCGAAAAAGAAGCAAGAACACTAAACAGTTTCTATGAATCAGTGAAAATGCGGGCTGATGGCATTACAACCGCAGAAGGTAAACAACAGATTATCGTGCAGTTGTACGATAAGTTTTTCAGAAACGCATTCCCACGAATGACGGAGCGTTTAGGAATTGTGTACACACCTGTAGAGGTGGTCGATTTTATTATTCACAGTGTAAATGACGTGCTGAAACAAGAGTTCGGACAAACACTAGCGGATGAGGGTGTACATATTATCGACCCGTTCACTGGAACCGGTACGTTCATTACCCGCCTTCTGCAAAGTGGAATTATCCCGCCAGATAAACTAGCTTACAAGTTTAAAAATGAAATCCATGCAAACGAAATTGTACTATTAGCCTATTACATTGCGGCAATTAACATTGAAGCAGTGTATCACGCCATTACGGCAGAGTCGGACTACACGCCGTTTGAAGGGATTTGTCTAACTGATACCTTTGAAATGTATGAAAAAGATGATTTGGTCAGTGAGGTTCTGGCCGATAATAGTGAGCGCCGAAAACGACAGAAGGCACTTGACATTCGTGTGATTATCGGGAATCCACCTTACTCATCAGGTCAAACTTCCGGTAATGACAATAATGCAAATGTTAAATATCCATTCTTAGATAAAAGAATTGAATCTACCTATGCAAAATTTACAACAGCAACATTAAAAAACTCACTTTATGATTCCTATATCCGGGCTATACGCTGGGCAAGTGATCGTATTGGTGAGCAAGGTGTTATCGGATTTGTAACTAATGGCGGTTATATAGACTCTAACTCAGCAAATGGATTACGTAAATGTCTGGCTGATGAGTTTAGCAGCTTGTATTTTTTTCATCTGAGGGGAAATCAGAGAACCTCTGGAGAAAAATCACGACAAGAAGGTGGTAAGATCTTTGGCAGTGGAAGTCGTGCACCTATTGTAATTGCTATTCTTGTGAAACAACCTACCGCAAAACAGCATGGGGAAATTTATTTCCATGATATTGGAGATTACCTGACGCGTGAGGAAAAATTGGAAAAGATTGCTGATTTTTCAAGCATTGACGGGATTACTAAAATAAATGGCTGGAAGCTAGTTACTCCTGATGACCATAATGACTGGCTCAATCAAAGGGATAATAGCTTCAGTGAATTTATTGAAATTGGTAATAAAAAAGACAAAGACTCTAATGTTATTTTTGATAATTATTCTAATGGTGTAAAAACAAATAGAGATGCTTGGTGTTATCAATCTTCATTGACTAATTTAAAATTGAATGTATCAGAAATGGTTTCTTTTTATAATCAAGAAGTTAAAAGATATGAGCTATCTGATCGCTTAAATGAGCCTAAAGACTTTGTTAAGATTGATCCAAAGAGGATTAGTTGGACAAGGGAGGTTTATAATGACGTATCCAAGGGGTATTATCATAGTGTGTTAGACGATGACTTTAGGTGTTCATTATATAGGCCTTTCTCCAAGCAGTATTTATATTTTAATAAGCATTTTAATAACTGCGTCTATCAGATGCCACTTATCTTCCCTACAAAAAATGCGGAAAACTTGATTATTTCCGTTACTGGAAGGGGGGCAACCAAAGAATTCTCAGTGTTAATTTCAGATAAGATTATGGATTTGGAATGTATTTCTAAAGGTCAGTGTTTCCCCCTATATGTTTATGGTAATGTTGAAGGGTATAATGAAGGTGACCTATTTGATCAAGCTGACAACTATACAGTAGATGGTGATTATACTCGCAAAGATGCTATTAGTGATGCAGGCTTAAAGCATTTTCAATTATCATACAAGACTGAAAAGATAAATAAGGAAGATATTTTCTATTACCTATATGGTTTGCTTCACAGTAAAGAGTACCGTATACGTTATGCTGATAATCTTTCTAAAGAGTTACCACGTATTCCTTGCGTGAAGAAAACTGAAGATTTTTGGGCTATATCCAAAGCTGGACGTGATTTGGCTGATTTGCATTTAAACTATGAAACAGTTGAACCATACAAGGCAAAAATTGATACCGGTAGTTTGAATTATTCCCAATTAGGAACTGAGGATTTCTACGTTGAAAAGATGAAGTTCGCAAAAAAAGGCGAGAAAGGAACTGTCATTTATAACAAAAAAATATGCATAAAAAATATTCCTGTTGAAGCCTATGACTACATTGTGAATGGTAAGCCTGCTCTTGAATGGGTTATGGAGCGGCAAAGTGTTTCAACCCATAAGGACAGCGGTATTGTGAATGATGCCAATGACTGGGCAAGTGAAATAATGGGAAATGCTAAATATCCACTAGAGTTGTTTTTAAGAATTATCACAGTGAGTCTTGAGACTCAAAAGATTGTAAACAGCCTACCAAAGCTCGATATATAACGTCGCTCATAATATAGGATGGTGCTAGCACCATCCTATATATACTTGATCATACGGGAAAAATGATTTCCCCCACCTTTCCCCCGTCTTAGAAAAATAACCTAATGACCATTTTTTAACTGGCCAATTTTGCATAACTTATTGTTTAATAATGGTTGAGCTGATTTCCCCCATTTACTGCTCATCTATAGATAGTAAGTGGGGGGGGATGTAATTAGATATAGTCTCTATAACAAATTCCCCCACTTCTCCCCATTTACTCCCCCGCTTTAAACTTTTGAGGAACCGGCTTAATATGTTCACCGTCACAAATGACACGGCCTTCCTTTTCCAGCTTATCCAGCCAACGAGTGAATTTCTTAGAAACATCGAATCCCATCGCTCGCATGTCATCCCTAACTAGCGCACGAGTACAAGCGTCACCGTTAGCGGTTCGAGAGCGAATGGCTTGCCAAAGGGCAACGTGATTGTCGGTAAGACGTGAAATGCCGATTAGCTCGGGATCGGTGTCATCCATGACAGGTCGTCCTTCATCATTCAAAACTAGCGATGTAATTTGGTCACCATCATTATCGATGTAGAGATCTACCGGCACCAAGTCATAAGCCTGCCGTGATGGCTCCTCGGCATCCTTCATTTTGGTACAGCTAAGAATCAGTGCTCCACCTTCACCTTCGCGACGGACGTTAAATTCAACATCGAGAGCTGCACGGAATGCACTGGAACCTCGTGCACCTTTGTCCTGATCTTTACCGGAGTGATGAATGACTAAGACGGTAGCTTCAGTAGCAGCTTTGATAACATCGCAGCCCTGAATAAATGCACCCATATCTTTGGCAGCATTCTCATCTGAGCCACCAAAGCAGCGAGCGAGAGTATCTAAAATAATCAATCTGACAGGCATGCCTGAAGCTGCTTTAACATCATTAGCGGCCCTGATGACTTGTTGCACGCTTTCGGAACTGGCAGGGAAAATGGGGCAGTCGATGCGGTAAAGCGTATCGATTGGGGAGCCGTTATTGAGAGTTTCTTCCCAGGCACGAATTCGGCGAGGAACCCCAATTCCGCCTTCGCCAACGACATAAATTACTGCACCTTGCGTAACCGGCCTGCCTGCCCAAGGTTTGCCAGTGGCAATGTGGCATCCCCATGAGACCGCCAGAAAGGATTTATAAGAACCACTTGCGCCGTATGCGCTGGTTACTGACGCGCTGGGGAGATAGCCTTTGATAAGGTAATCCTGCCGGGTATCAAAACCATCAGAGCCCTTGCGTAAGGGAAGGGAGGTACTTAGGTCTGGCTTGCGTTCTTGAATGCGCGAGATTGATGAAAGCTCTGAGCCTGGCTGATACATTTGCAAATGAAATGCTTCGTTAACCGCTGCCTCATTATGGATTTGGCGGTAATCATCCCAATCGCTTACGTTTTCATCCGGGGGTAAAGAAACCCAGCCATTCACGGTTACTGCCGCTTTTTCTGCTTGAACTAAACCAACGTTATTTGCCTCAATGGAATCATTTTCAGCAGCAATAATGATGTTGCTGTTCGGATATTTATGCCTCGCAGTGACAGCGATATTCAGTAAGTTATTTGCAGACATCGCCGCTAACGCCAAATGACCTGTTGCAAGGTTTAACGTTAATGCAGTGGCATAGCCTTCCGCAATGATGATGTTTGCTGTATTACTCGAATCGCCAACTTTGATGAATCCACCATTTTGGCGAGTACCTGGCAAGTATCGTTTCTCGCCGGCCGCGTTGATCAATTGTGCGCTAATCAACGTCCCATCGATATCTTGAATTGGTAGGGCAATTGAGTCGTTTTCAAAACAGGTCCCGCCTATTGTTAGTACTTTCTGAACGTTGAGCATTTGAACAGACGCGGATAACCCTTTGTTTTCCAGATACGGGCTTGTAGCAAGGCGCGATGAGTTAAGCAGTCTCATTGCTTCGATTGATGCGCAGGGCTTTGATACTTTTTCCCTGGCAGGCGCAGTTTGGCAGGGCAGGCTGAGTTCTGTAATAAGTTTTGTCGCCTGCAGTGGATTGCACTTTTTTACCTTAGCAATCAAATCCAAACCATCGCCATTTCCACATTGATTGCAGAACCATGTACCACGGCCATCTTTATCATCAAAGCGAAAGCGGTCTTTTCCTCCGCAGCATGGGCAAGGGCCATGCTTATTCAGCCTGGGTAAGTCGATGCCTAATTGAAAAAGGATTTCTTCCCAGCGATGGCGAGATGTGGAAATGATTTCAGTTACGCAATTATTCATGGTTTGCCTCCGCTTTCATTGTTTCATTCAGCAGATTGAGGCGCTCCCATAACACATAGTTAAGCAATTCCCTGGCGAGAGCATTATCCAGTTCGACGATCGCAAAGGCCAACGCACGACAGTGGTCGAGAATTTCTTCAGCAGAAAGTGGGGTTGAGTCATACATGCTGCGCCCCCAGAATGGTAGGAATATATTGCGGGTACAGACGAGGAAGGGTAGTAGCCATTGGGCCGCCTCCGTTGGGGTATTGTTAAAACTACCACCAGAGACGCCAAGCTCATTGGGTGGTAGCCCGAACAGGGTTGGCGTACCGGCCCCAACGGATTCCGGCCTTCCTTTCAGAAGCCCTGCCCGGACCACCATTGACAACAGGTGCGCACGTGCATTACTCGAATATGCTCTGTGTGCATATTCGAGTATCGTTGGGGAGTTCGGAACGCCAATTCCGACTACGGATTTTGCCGTAGTGCGCGGATTATACCTAAAATCGCCTACCAGGGAAAAATATGAATTCAGCATTATTGTGCTCCATCACGTTGGTTAATTTTACTTGAGATCCATTCATCAACTTCACTCTCTACCCAAGCCACTGAACGCGAACCGAGTTTGACGGCTTGCGGAAATTGATTCTTTTTCATTAGCTTGTAAATCCAGGCTCTTTTGACCCCGGTTTTACTCATCACATCGCAAAGTCGGATCAAGGTGAGGGTGCTCATGCTTGATCCTCCTGAAGGCCATAGACACGTTCGACATAGCGACCACGCCCATCGCCGTGACCGAGATCCATTGAGGTAAGGGCATTGGCTTCTTTGCGGCTAAAACCTTGCTCCTGATAAAAGCGAATCGCATCTTGTGCCCATGCATAGCGGAGGCTGTGGGGGGAGTAGGAGCCAATTAAACCAATGCGTGTTGTGGCTGAGCGCCAGTAATTCATGGCTGTTTTGAGATCAGCGCGGTCGATAAGTTTGCCGTTGCGTTGTTTAGCAATAACCAGGGCTTGAGCGATTACATTGCTAACTGCTGCACGATCCAAAATGCGGGTTTCGCGCGGTCTACCGCCTTTGGTGCCAAAGACGACGCTTAGTCTTTTAGCTCCATGACCAAGTTGTTTTTGCCAGGTCTTAAGTGAGGCGCTGCATTGGACAGCCTCTTGTGAACGCAAGCCCAGTAAGCGTGACAGTTGAAGGGCAATTGCTAATCCCTCATCAATCTGTCGTGCTTGATTAATGGCTTGCTGATATTTTTCTGTTGGGATAGCGAATTTAGTACCTGCTCGGCTACTGCCGCCGAGCCCCAGTGCTCGATTAGTTAATCGCTCTGAAACTACTAATTTTTCCCGTCCAGCCTGATGTAAAACTGAACGCAGAGCAGCCATCTCATTCTGCAATGTGCGCAAGGCAATACCTTGCCCCAGACGTGCAGCGATATAACTTTCGATATGCCTCGCTTTCAAATACTGGACGCTGCGAATTTGAATGTTCAACGCCAGCAAGTGATTACAAAACCTGTCAGCAATACGAATGCGATCATGTACCGTCTTGTGACTACCGCCAGCCTGCTTCGCTAGCTGCTTCATTTCTCTACCTGTTCGACTCATCTGATACTCCAATCTGCTTCTCTGGCGCATGGCTAATAACGGAAACAGCGCTGCCGTTCCGTACTGAAAGTTGCCTGTGCGCCAGAGCGGGTGCAGTTGAGGTATTTCGGGGTGTCAGTGATGCACTCAGTGCAACTGCCTGCTATTGCAGGTAATCCCCAGGCTTATGCCTGCCTCGGCAACAATTCAGATCTCCTTTAAAAAAAGATATTTGGTGTATGAAAACGTGGTGTCAGATTCAGATACCCGCTTGAAACGGGCGAAGGTAGAGGATGGGCAGCGGTTTACGCTATGGCGTCACTTTCAGGCGTTGGCACGCAAAAAGTGACGCCACGTATCTCACGCAGCACGACTGTCGTTTGCTAATGCCTAACGGCATAAGCAAAGCGCAGCCCGCAGCGTTCAATACGCGCCATGATTTTTAGGAGAAGATGTAGCTAACTCTGTATGGTCAGGTAATACATAACGTGTCAGTAGTGGCACATTAGTATAGGGGAAGGCTAAAAGGTGCTGGCAGCAAATTACTGACAGCTTAGTTAACAATCGAAATATTCCTGTTTAGGAATGGTTTCGATGTGGAAGCACCTTCTTAATAAGGCGTTCGTTTGTTTAATGTACCCTCATCGTCACGCAGTAGGAGCGGTTCTATTGACGATATTTGCTTCCAAGGGCGAGCAAATGTACCGCTATTTAGCATTACCTTTCAGGCTACAGTAATTTTGGGTGATCACCCGAAGGCGTTTCTCTCAGATCACTGGCATCTATTCGATACTCGAAACATTGGTGGCTGTCTTTGACAGCAGAGTAACAAAACTGAATCTACGTTAATGAAATTGATTTTTCAAGGTATTGGAAGATGATTCATGCTCAAGATTGGCTATGGTTTGAACGCCAGAAAAAACTTTGGGGGCATTAATGGGGGCATGGCTGTGAATTGAATACATATTTATTGCTTTTATTCAGCTTGTTATGTGTTTAAGTTGAATCCTGTAGGGGTACCAAATAAAATCAACGAGTTATCACCTCCCTCCGACTACCAGATTTCCCACATGGGACAGATTTGGGACACGACTGCCAAAAATCGCATCAATTTGCCGTGCATGCTCCGTTAAATGGTTAGGTGCAAGGTGCGCATATCGCTGGACCATT
>Ga0157369_10008396_pt1 | contig 11844 bp, 8 predicted proteins | sample C25metaG_FD_113461 | JGI IMG/M metagenome (GOLD analysis project Ga0157369, IMG submission 113461) | Corn rhizosphere microbial communities from Kellogg Biological Station, Michigan, USA - C2-5 metaG | ecosystem: Host-associated > Plants > Roots > Rhizosphere > Soil | place: USA: Michigan... | reverse complement strand
TTAATTCCTGCTGTTTTTATTATGGATATTAGCAATAAAAAAGCATATTACGAATACTATATTGAAACAAAATATGTTGCAGGCCTTGTTTTGACGGGAACTGAAATAAAATCGTTGCGGGCTGGGAAAGCAAGTTTCAATGACAGTTATTGCATTTTTAATAATGGAGAATTGTTTGTAAAAAGCCTTCATATTTCCGAATATAATTTTGGCACTCATTACAATCACGAGCCAATGCAGGAGCGTAAATTATTATTGCATAAAAAAGAATTGCGCAAGCTGGAAAACAAGATCAAAGAAAAAGGTTATACAATTGTTCCGCTAAAAATATTTTTTTCCGCAAGCGGCTTTGCAAAAATGGAAATTGGTTTAGGAAAGGGAAAAAAGATTTTTGATAAAAGAGAAACTATCAAAGCGCGTGAAAGTGACAGAGAAGTTAAGAGAAAATATGGAGTCTGAGCAAAATAGAAAATCAGGGTATTTATTTGTTTGTTGAAAAGTTGTATTTGAGATTTCAATTCTTTTCCTGCACCACTTTGTTATAAGTGCTTTTATTTACGGGAAACGCTGGCGGCGCCTGTTGTATCATATCTGTAACAATCGCAGTACTCTTCATCACATAATAACCGGCGGAGATTTTTATCCTTCAAAACATCTATATAATCCATCGGCTTTTTATTTACATAAATCGTTCTGTAAACCAGCCGTATTCCATGACTGTAATCAACATACCAATTGACATGGCCAGTATATAAAGGTTGTATGGGTTTTCCATCCAAATTTTGCCAGCCATAAATTGCGACTCTGTCTCGCTTTGAATCGCGGGAAAGCTTTTCAGTGATTACCACATCTTTTTTTATTCCGGCAATCAAACCTTTCTGCAATTTTCTTTGGCCTTCAATAATCAGGTTGTGCTGATACATCGTTACCGCACTATCTCGAAAAGCATACATTGGAACTGGTTCCAACTTTACTTTTGCTGCTTTGTAAATATCGTTCACCATTTTTCTTGTGGGTAAAAAGCAATGCATGCTGTCTGCAATTGATTGTGCGGTCATAGGAGTTAGCGGAATTCTTGCAAAATTTTTGTCAGATCCAATGGACAAATAATCGGGAATTACAAAATAATAAGCCTTGATCATCTTGTGGTCATCTGTAGTAATGGATGTTTTTATCTTTACCATTTTTCTTAAAAAACGCGGAACATTTCCATTGAGAATTTCATGCTTTGCCCGTGTTTCTCTTTCTATGCGGCTTTGTGCAAAAATGCCTTTGTAAAATTCATTTCCTGTAATAGCAGCGCTATTTCTCGAAGGCAAATCCAGATGCTTTGAAGTATTGCAGGAAATGAAGAAAAAGCAAATAATAAGATTAAATATAGAACGGTTCATAAAACATCAAATTAAATTATTTATGCTTCATTTATATGTCAGAATCACTTTGAGTTTCAAAAGAGTTTATTCAATTCCGTAATTGCAGTAAAAGGATAAATAAATGAATTTTTGTTTTTTAATCTTTGACTCTTAAAGCTTGTTGTTAAAGACATTTAAATATTTGATTATCAAGGCCATTTACGTAAATACGACAGGTACAAAATTTTTTTTGAATAAATGTTAAAGTTTTAAAAAAAAAGAAGATTTAAAAAACTTTTTTTGTTTGTTTAACAAATGTGTTTAATTTACATAACAATTCATCATTTATTAAATCGTTATTATGAGAAAAAAACTCCTTCTTATTGGGCTGTTTATGTTCTGTTGCATTATGCAATCGATTGCGCAACAACGAACCATAACCGGAAAAGTAACTGCCCCAGATGGTACTCCTTTAGTAGGTGCTTCGGTAACAGTGGTTGGCCAAAAATCAGGTGTAACCACTGATAATTCGGGCAACTTCTCTATCAATGTACCGGCAAATGCCAAACAACTGTCTATCAGCTACGTAGGATCTGAAACAAAAAGAGTGGATATCACTTCCGCATCTAGTGTTGATGTACAGTTGGTAAATACTGCCGCTAATTTATCTGAGGTGGTGGTTACCGGGTATGGCGGTACATCCCGGAAAAGGGATTTGACAGGAGCGATTACTTCTGTGAAAGCAAAAGATTTTAATAAGGGAGTGATCAATTCACCTGATCAGTTATTACAGAATAAAGTTCCCGGGCTGGAAATAACCAATAACAGCGGAATGCCCGGTTCTGTTACTACCGTTGTAATCAGAGGTAATAATTCAATTCGTGCTGGTAATAATCCTTTATATGTAATTGATGGGGTGCCTCTTGATGGAAGATCAGCAAGACCAAGCGTTACTCTTGGAACAGGCGGTTTTGGTACAACACCGGATGTAAATCCATTATTATTTATCAATCCAAACGACATTGCACAGATGGATGTTTTAAAAGATGCCTCTGCTACTGCAATTTACGGTTCACGTGGCGCTAATGGGGTAATCATTATTACTACTAAAAGAGCAGTTTCAAGTGGTACAAGGCTTGAGTTTAATACCAGCTTTTCAACACCGGCAGGCTACATGAAAAAATTCGATGTATTAACTGCCAGCCAGTTTAGAAGCGCTCTAAAGAAATATAATTTGGACACCATGAGTACTTCTCTGGATAACGGGAAAACTGTTGATGCTTTAAAAGCAATCACACAATCCAAACTATCTCAAAATTATAGTCTGGCCCTAAGTGGAGGCAATGAAACAGGAAAATTCAGGGCATCTTTTCTTGCTTCCAAATTTAATGGCTTTATTAAAACAACCAACCTGGATAAATATATTGGAACATTTGCAGGACAATATTATTTTCTTGATCAAAAGCTAAGCATTGATTTTAATGTGATAGCGGCTCATACTTCTGATAACGCTTCTTTAATTTCAAGTACTGCAGGTTCCCAGGGGAATTTAATTAGTTCGGCTTTAAGCTGGAATCCCACTACCGCATTTACCGATAACAACGGAGTTTATATTTATCCATCAAATGGTTCAGGAAATCCGTTGGCTTTATTAGCCGCTACATCAGATGAAACAAATGTGAATACGACACTGGCAAATATTTCAGCGAGCTATAAAATCTTACCGTCATTGACATATAAATTTTTATATGCAATTGATCATTCTGCCGGAAAAAGAAATACTAATATAAACGGATTCTTAAAGGGCTATCCGGGAATTTCCGGATTGGGATTTGGAGCAATTTCCGATCAGATTTTAACCTCCCAAACTTTTACCCACACCTTAAATTATATAACCGATTTTAATAAACTTCATTTTGAAGCCTTGCTTGGTTATGAGTATTGGAAATCAGATTTTGCAAATTCCAGCTTTTCTGCATCAGGATTTAACACCAATTTGGATCAGATGAACCTTGTATCCTTTCCGTATACAAGTATATTAGCAAACGGAAATACTCAAAATGCTCCATCTACTTATGTAGATCCTACCACAGAGCTGCAATCTTATTTTGCAAGAGTTAATTTGAATTATTCTGACAAGTATTTTTTAACCGCCACAATGCGTGCTGATGGTTCTACAAAATTTGGAAAGAATAATAAATATGGATATTTCCCATCCGTAGGAGCAAAATGGCTTATCAGTAATGAAGATTTTATGAAGGATAATTCGATTTTTACTACTTTAGGTGTGAGAGGGTCATGGGGAATTACAGGTAACCAGGAATTTCCCGCAGGAGCTTCACAGGAGCAATTTGGTTTTTCTGCATATAATACAGCCGGACAGCTAAATGTTGCTAATCCAAATTTAAAATGGGAACAAACTACATCTTATGATGCCGGAATTGATTTTTCTTTCCTTAAAGGAAGGTTATTCGGTTCTTTTGATTATTATAATAAAAATACCACAAATATCCTCTTTCAGAGCACAGCTATTCAACCGGCACCTGCCTCCATTTATTACATAAACATACCGGGCAATCTAATCAATAAAGGTTTTGAAATTGGATTGACTGGTTCGGTGATACAGAAGCCGGACTTTGATTTAACCCTTGGATTCAATATTGCATTTAACAAGAATGAATTGACCAATTTTTATGCACCAGGAACCAAAAATGCCCTTTCTATTGTTACCGGTCAAATAAGCGGTCAAGGCGTATCAGCGGCTCTATCTCAAATTATCACAAACAATCAACCGGTTAATGAATTTTATTTGAAACCATTTGGTGGTTTTGATTCAAGTGGTAATCAAATAATAGGCGCAAATCCTGTTTATTCAGGTGATCCAAATCCGCATACGTTATTTGGAGCAAATTTAGATCTGCGTTATAAAAAGCTCACCGTGAATATTAACGGTGGTGGTGCGGGTGGATATGTAATTTATAACAACACCGCAACATCAGTAACCAATATTGGTGGAATCTCAAAGGGAAGAAATATTGATTTAGCTGCTTACAACTCAAAGGAGAAAACAAGCAGCGGCGTTGGAGTGTCTTCCAGATTTTTAGAAAGCGGTAATTATTTTAAATTAAGAAATGCGACGATTCGTTACAATATCGGTAATATCGGCAAATATGTTAAAGATTTGAATGTGTTTGTTACCGGTACCAATTTATTTGTCATAACCAAATTCACCGGATTTGATCCTGAGGTGAACGTGGATAAGACTAACAATGGATATCCATCAAGGTCTATTGAATATGTACCTTATCCAACTCCGAGAATCATTTCATTTGGTCTTAATTTTAATTTATAATTCATTTTAAATAAAGTGTTATGTTACGATATAATAAAATAATAAAACTAGCTTTACCTCTGGTAATTGTGATTGCCGGATGTACGAAACTTAATGAGAGCCTGAATTCCAGGTTGACCAATCAACAAACGTCAACAGCATTAGGAGCACAAGGAACGGGGTTGTTACTTAAGGCTGCTTATGCGGACATCGCAGGTACTTTTAGCAGCCAGGATCAGGTTTTTTCTCTTGAAGAAAATACTACTGATGAATCATTGGTACCTACAAGGGGAGGAGATTGGGACGATAATGGTGTCTGGAGAGTTTTGCATGCTCATACCTGGAATGCGGATCACCAACAAATATTGAATGTGTTCAATAGTTTAAACAAGTTAAATTTTGATGCTACCAATGTGCTTGCGTTTAATCCTACAAAATCACAGGCTGCTGAAGCAAGATTTTTAAGAGCCTATGCACTTTATTACATCCTTGATCTATATGGACAATTTCCTTTTAGAAATCCAGGCGATAATTTGTTAAATGCACCTGAAGTTAAAGCCGGAGCTGATGGTATCAATTTCATCATTAGTGAGTTAAATGCAATTATTCCGGATCTACCTGCTGATAATCCGATCACGGCTGCTACTCCAGATGCTGCTAATGTCTTGCTGATGCATTGCCTTTTGCAGAAGGGAGCTTTTATAAATCGTGCTGCTCCCACTTTTGCAGATGCTGATATGCAGCAGGTGATTACTCTGGGAAATGCTATTATCAATAGTCATAAATATTCTTATACTCCTAATTATTTTGATAATTTCTCTGTTTCTAACAGCAGCACATCGAAAGAAGCAATTTTTGCTTATCCAAATCAATCAGGTGTTAATACCAATCATGCAAATATTGAAGCACGGTGGATGATGACCCTGCATTATAATTCTTATACTCCTGATAATCCAAATGCCGGCTGGAATGGGTTTAGCACTATAAGTGATTTTTATAATACTTTTAGCACGACCGGGGTTACCACCTACAGTCGCAGCGACAGTACTTTAGACCAGCGGATAGGACATCGGTATAATGTGAATTCAACACCTTATTCAGGAATAAGACCTGGTTTTCTGGTGGGCCAACAATATAATGAAAAGGGCGATCCAATAAAAGATAGGAATGGCAATCCATTGGCATATACCCCTCAAATTGCCGCCAATATGATTGAAACCGGCTCTAATCTTGAAGTTACTGGAATAAGAGTAGTGAAATATGTACCTGATTTTACAAATGGTGGAAAATATTATTCGGGGCCTGCAGGCAACTGGCAAATGCTTTTCAGATATCCGGATGTCGTACTAATGGTGGCCGAAGCGAAAATGAGGGCTGCTTCTCCTGACATTCCAGGCGCTCTTGCATTGATAAATGGTTTAAGAGCGGCCCGCGGAGCTACCGCAGTTGCTTCTATGCCTCTTGTAAATCCTAATAATGTTGATGATCCCTCTACTCTTTTAGCTGAAAGAGGTAGGGAATTGTATTGGGAAAGTTTCAGAAGGACAGATTTAATTCGCTTTGGAGTTTATCTGAAAACCTGGCAGTACAAACCAACTGATGATCCTAAAAACCTGGTTTTCCCAATCCCGTCACAAGCTTTGGCTGCGAATCCCAACCTCAAACAAAATCCAGGTTATTAAAATAATTTTATGGGTTAAATTTAAAAGGCCGGTTTTTGCCGGTCTTTTTTATAATACCAATTTGTAGCTTTTAAATTCAACAGTAAACCGAGAAATAACATGAATTTCCTTTTTGTATTAATACTGTCAGAAATAGTAAATTGTATTTTTATATAAACAATTAATATAGCACAAATGAAAATTCCGCAGAACAATCAGACCGTAATGCCGTATTTAATTCTTGAAAATGCTGCAGCATTTATTTTATTTACTCAAAAGGTTTTTGGCACGAGGAAAATGTTTATAAATCTGCGCGATGAAAATTTGATCAGGCACGCAGAAATCATGATTGGGAACGATAGCACTATAATGTTCGCCGATGCCACTGAAGATTATCCACCTTCTACCGCAAGCCTTTTCATTTATGTAGATAATGCAGACGAAACTTTTGAAAACGCAATGCGTCAGGGCGCTTCAATTGTGAAAGAAATTACGAATGAATCTTATGGAAGGGGAGGAGGCATCAAAGATCCTTTTGGAAATACCTGGTGGATAACTGCAGTAAAATAAAAGCTGAAGGCCTTGAAGGCCATTTGTTTCTTTTAATTATGCCCCTTGTCAATTGACTTAGTCAAACAAGAAATATGGTGATTTCTATTTGCTTTTTGGTGAATAAAAAATAAATGATATTATTTTCTTTCTGGCATTGCAATTTACCATTTAGAATTCACTACTGACCTCCCACCTTCACCACTTTATAAACATGCTCGTCATTTTTCCCCTGAATTTTTAGGATATATATTCCGGATGGAAGATTATTCACATTCACAACAGTATTGGCGGATTCGATGGTTTGTTTTAAATATAATTTTCCTGTAATGCTGTATAATTTTAAAACCTTTCCAACGATATCTTTATCCTGATTTGCAGTAACATAAATTACGTTATTAAACGGATTTGGATAAATAGTGATTTTTAATACTGAATCAATAGGTTTGGGAAGTGGTCCTGCTTCTGCATTCGAGCTATCACAAACGGTAGAATTTAAGAATGAATTTCTGAGTCCGCCTGAAGCAAACAAACTTCTCATTTCTGCTTTTTGGCCTTGTGTAAACAAATTCATGCAGGCATCATTAGAAAAATCCATATAATTCATAAACATGTCGCCGTAACTATTTATGGAACATTGTGACAGATGGGGAAAAGACGAACAACCATAATTACCAGCTTGCTGTGGGGGAGTATCTGCGATGCCATCATCGCCACAGGAACTGTCGCCCCATAAGTGTTTTAGGCCAAGCCAGTGGCCAATTTCATGAGTTGCAGTGCGGCCTTTGTTATAAGGAGCCAGTAAATTTCCAACGGTTCCAAAAACATTATATTTAATAACAACTCCGTCTTTTTCCAATGGACTTCCGGGTAATACACCATAACCTAAAGTAAGATTGAACAGATTACAAACCCATAAGTTTAGATATTTAGTAGCATCCCAGGCATCATCGCCTCCCTGTGAGGAAAACTTCATTTTATCGTCATTCTGAAAAAATTCCATTTTGGTATATTTTCGAACAATACCGGTTGTATAATAGCCCTGCGGATCTACTTTTGCCAGGCAAAATTGAATACGCACATCAGCCGCTACTTTCTTGAAAGGCTCAGGTGTCTTTGCAGTATCAGCATTTAGTCTTCTATAGTCCTGGTTCAAAGAATTTATTTGAGAAAGGATCTGTGCATCGCTGATGTTCTGCTGCTGAGTATTATAAAGTACATGCACAACTACCGGAATAATGATTACTTCATCTTTTAACGTGTCGCGGCCGCCGGCTTTTTCAGTTGCAGTTCTTTGCGTTATACTTTTATTTACAGAGTGGTTTTGCAAATATTCAGGAGTTCCGCAACGTTGAGCGGATGTGTAAAAAACAATAGTTAAACTAACAATTGTAAGAAAAATTTTCATGTATTCCCTTGTAAAAACTCAATTTTCATTGAGCATATGAACAATAGCGGGATTACATAGGGATGGTTCCGGTTATTTTACAAGGATAATGCGAATTAGATAAAAACCACTATTATTTTTAAACAATAAAAAGAGGATTAAATGTTATTACAGATAACAGAGGTTTCGGACGCAAATAAAGAGTATATTTTTCAAACTCCGAAATTTTTCACGCTTTATTTTTCTAAAGGATCATTTAAACCGGGTGTTTATTATTTTTACATTTTATAAAACCATAAAATGATTCATAAATTTCTGGCAGGTGCTGCTATTTTATTTCTTTTTTCCTGCAATAATTCGTCTTCTCCTAGCTATGACAACTCACTTCCGGCGCCCAAAGTAAACAACATTCCACCACCTGCTGCTATTATGTATAAAGTGGACGCGGTATATCCGCATGATGCGAAAGCTTACACACAAGGTCTTGAATTTTATAAAGGAAAACTTTATGAGGGCACAGGAGAATGGGGGACATCCAATTTGCGTGTTGTAGATATAAAAACAGGTCAAATTGAAAAAAATTACCTGATTCCCGATACTTCAATTTTTGGTGAAGGAATTACCATTTTTAAAAACAAGATTTACCAGCTTACCTGGCAAAATCATAAGATTTTTGTTTATAATTTAAACGATATCTCGCATCCCATAACTACCCTCACCTGGAACCGGCAAGGCTGGGGTGCTACCAATGACGGAACCAATATTATTATAAGCGATGGATCGTCTCATTTATATTTTGTGCAGCCGGACGAAAATAAAAAGGAGATGAAAATCAATAAGATACTCACCGTTGCAGACAACACCGGGGAAGTTGACAGTCTCAACGAACTTGAATTGATAAACGGATACATTTTTGCAAACCGGTGGCTTACAAATGATATTGTAAAAATAGATACTTCAAATGGTTATGTGGTTGGGAGAATGGATCTTACAGGACTACTTCAACAATATGACCCAGGAGTACAAGTGAGTGGTGATGCAGTTTTGAACGGCATTGCCTATGACAGCACAACAAAAAAATTATACATCACCGGCAAAGATTGGCCGAAAATGTTCGAAATGCAATTGCAGTAAAGGGCATTTTTCGTTTTTAATGTTTTTGAGGACTTGTTGTTACACTATTGTGATTATTTTGTAAGCTGTCTGGCTGTGGTGTTGCAGTGATAGTTTCTGAAGGGGGAGTAAAACTTCCACCACCACCTTTGTTTGGATTAGTAGTAATTGCTCCTGCTCCATAATCATTTTTTTGATAAGTATTATATAATGGTGAACTGCTACCCAATCTGGTATCTCTGTAGATGGGGCTTCTTTGTGAAGAATTTGTTGCAGGATATGTTTCGGTAGAAGTGCTTCCATTTCCTTTATTTGGGTTGGTGGTAATTGCCCCAGCGCCGTAATCATTTTTTTTATAGGTATTGTACAATGGAGAACTGCTTCCTAACCTGGTGTCTCTGTAAATGTGTGGCTGAGGAGTGGAGTACTCATTTGGCAGAGGTGCGGATTGTGCCGGTTCATAAGTTCTGTCCTGCGATAGTTTTTGATTTTGAGATGTATCCTGAGAAAAAACGCAGTTGGAAATAAAAAATCCGGAAATGAATATTGCGATGGTTTTTGCTTTCATAATACTTAGATTTATACATAAAAACCCTAAATAGCATGCCATAAATGAATTGAAAAATCAAAACTTGTTTTTAGAATAACTGTTTGGAAAAGAAGAATTTTTCAAATAATTCAGTTGCCAGCAAAGCAGCAAATAACCGTGATTTTGATTCTTTTACTTTAATATTATTTAGTAAAAGTATAATGCTCATTCTTTTAGACTCAACCTTATTCTTTGATGATTGAAGTTCAACAAAAAAAATCCCGCTACAATTGTAACGGGATTTTTTTATAAAATTAAGAAACTGACTATGCGTTATCTTCTGATTTTGTTTCTTCTTCACTTGCTTTTTCAGCTTCTGCTTCTATTTGCTTCGGCTCATTTGCAGGCGGAGCAGGAGTTTCGGCCAGGGTCGCTTCAGCTTTTACCTCTGCATCTGGTTTTTCTTCTGCCTTCTTCTTTTTAGCAGAAGCTTTTTTAGCTTCTGCTTCTGTTTGAGCAGGTGCTTCAGCTTTTGGTTTTGATTGAGGAGCTTCCTGATTTTCATTGTCCATTTTCTTTTTCAGGTCAGCTAAAACTCCCAAATCGCCTAAAGTGGTCTTCTCAACTTTACTTTGAATATTCTTTACGGCTTTTTTAGTTGTTTCTGCATCGGCTCTCTTCTCATTCAACTGAGCATTTTTTTCTTCAGCTCTTTCTTTTTCCCAAATGCGACTGTGGCTAAGAATGATCTTTTTATCATTGCGGTCAAATTCGATTACCATAAACGGAGCAATTTCGTCCAAACCGATCACTTTATCGTCTTCACGACGCAGGTGGCGTGCCGGAGCAAATCCTTCTAATCCGTAAGGAAGCTGAACGGTGGCGCCTTTGTCATCACGACGGGTAACGGTTCCTTCATGAATGCTTCCAACTGGGAATGTTTCTTCCAAAGAATTCCACGGATCTTCTTCGATCTGTTTGTGACCGAGCTGAAGTTTGCGGTTTTCTTTGTCGATGCTCATAATGATCACATCAATGGTTTCGCCAACTTTTGTGTATTCATTCGGGTTATTAAAGCGTTTCAACCAGCTCAGATCGCTGATGTGGATCATGCCACCAATGCCCGGAGAAAGTTCAACAAAGACACCATATGGAGTAATGTTTTTCACCAAACCTTTGTGTTTGCTGCCAGCAGGGAATTGCATTTCAATAGTATTCCATGGATCTTCTGTCATTTGTTTGATAGAAAGACTCATCTTACGATCTTCTTTGCTTAGCGTTACAATTTTAGCTTCGTATTCGTCGCCTAATTTGAAGAATTCTTTTGCGTTGATTGGCGTATTCGCCCAGGTAATTTCGCTTACGTGAACCAAGCCTTCAACTCCCGGATAAATTTCGAGGAATGCGCCGTAATCTTCGATGTTTACTACTTTTCCTTTTACGATTTCGCCTTCTTTAATATTTTCAGGCAAGGTATCCCAAGGATGCGGAGTTAATTGTTTTAAACCAAGGCTGATACGTTTTTTGTCATCATCAAAATCAAGAACAACAACGTTCAGTTTTTGATCCAGTTTCAACACTTCACTTGGATGATTGATGCGTCCCCAGCTGATATCTGTTATGTAAAGTAAACCATCTAAGCCGCCAAGGTCGAGGAATGCACCGAAATCGGTGATATTCTTGATGGTTCCTTCCAAAACTTGCCCTTTTTCCAGTTTGCCGATAATTTCAGCGCGTTGTTGTTCGATATCGCTTTCGATAAGCGCTTTGTGAGATACAACCGCATTCTTAATGGCTTCATTAATTTTCACCACTTTGAATTCCATCGTTTTTCCAACAAACTGATCGTAATCTGTAACAGGTTTCACATCGATCTGAGAACCTGGTAAGAATGTTTCCATTCCAAAAACATCCACAATAAG
>Ga0157369_10008395_pt1 | contig 11844 bp, 12 predicted proteins | sample C25metaG_FD_113461 | JGI IMG/M metagenome (GOLD analysis project Ga0157369, IMG submission 113461) | Corn rhizosphere microbial communities from Kellogg Biological Station, Michigan, USA - C2-5 metaG | ecosystem: Host-associated > Plants > Roots > Rhizosphere > Soil | place: USA: Michigan... | reverse complement strand
GTCCTGCTCCTGCTCGCGTTCTACTTCGGAACGCTCGTCGGTGCCGCGAACGCGGCCGGTGCGGCTGCGGACGCCACGATGCCGAGCGTGTCCGCAGGATGGTCGACGGCCGGAGCCCCGGACACCCTTTGACGACGCACCCGACGTCGTCGCGGGTCAGGCGACGTCGATGACGGTCACACCCGTCGAGCGGTCTCCGGATGCCAGGGCGACGAGTGCCGCCGGCGCCTCGTCGAGACCGATGCGGTGTTCGATGAGATCCTGCGGACGCAGCGCACCGCTCGAGACGAGCTCGAGCAGCTCCGAGTAGTCGGACGCCGGCATGCCGTGGCTGCCGTGCAGTGACAGCTCCTGCGAGATGATGCGCGGCAGCGGGAGGGTCGGTTCGCTCGAGAACAGGCCGATCTGCACCTGACGGCCCATCGGTGCCAGCGCCAGGAGGCTGAGGCGCATCGTGGACTCACGCCCGAGGGCTTCGACCGACACCTGCACGCCCGCCGGTGCGGCTTCGGCGATGCGCGCGAGGACGGCGGCCTCGTCGAGACCGCTCGAGTCGATCGTGTGCGTGACGCCGATCGACGCCGCGCGCGCCAGGGCCGAGGCGTCGATGTCGACGGCGATGACCTCGGCACCGAGCGCGACGCCGATCATGGCGGCGCTCAGCCCCACGCCGCCGCAGCCGACGACGAGCAGGCGCTCCCCGCTGCGGAGCCCGGCGCGGTGGACGAGCCCGCGGAAGGCCGTCGCGAACCGGCACCCGAGGAGGGCGGCGGCACCGGCGTCGAGGGACTCCGGCACCGGGATGAGATTCACGTCCGCGTCGTGCAGGGCGACGAGCTCGGCGTAGGAACCCCAGTGGGTGAAGCCCGGCTGGGTCTGGTTCGGGCAGACCTGCCCGTTCCCGGCGAGGCACTGGGCGCAGCGTCCGCACGCGCACACGAAGGGCACCGTGACGCGGTCGCCCACGCGGAACCGCTCGACGGCAGGGCCGACCGCGTGGATACGCCCGACGAGTTCGTGGCCGGGCACGTGGGGGAGGGCGATGCCGTCGTCGTGCCCGAGCCAGCCGTGCGCATCGCTCCGGCAGAGACCCGTGGTCTCCACGCGCACGACGACGCCGGCGTCGGACGGCACCGGATCCGGCACGTCGCGGACCTCGGGCTCGGCGGTGAACTGGTCGTAGACGACGGCGCGCATGGAAGTCCTCGGTGCGTGGCGGGGCGGGAACGGAACGGTGGGGATGATGGAGGCCGAACGGCCTAGATCTCGACCTCGACGGGCTCCGTCACGAGGTCGATGACGCCGCTCAGGATCTCGTTCGGACGGAACGGGTAGCGGTTGATCTCGGCCTCGTCACTGATGCCCGTGAGTACGAGGATCGTGTGGAGACCGGCCTCGATACCCGCGACGATGTCGGTGTCCATGCGGTCGCCGATCATGCCGGTGTTCTCCGAGTGCGCGCCGATCTTGTTGAGCGCCGATCGGAACATCATCGGGTTCGGCTTGCCGACGACGTAGGGCTCCATGCCGGTGGCCTTCGTGATGAGCGCCGCGATGGCACCGGTCGCCGGAAGCGGACCGTCCTTGCTCGGTCCGGTCGCGTCCGGGTTCGTCACGATGAAGCGCGCGCCGCCGGCGATGAGGCGGATCGCCTTGGTGATGGCCTCGAACGAGTAGTTGCGGGTCTCGCCGACGACCACGTAGTCGGGGTTCGTCTCCGTCATGGTGAAGCCGGCCTCGTGGATGGCCGTGGTGATCCCGGCCTCCCCGATGACGAACGCCGAGCCGCCCGGCTCCTGCTCGGCCAGGAAGGCGGCCGTCGCGAGCGCGGAGGTCCAGATGAACTCCTCGGGCACGTCGAGCCCAGAGGCGCGCAGCCGGGCGCTCAGGTCGCGCGGGGTGAAGATCGAGTTGTTGGTGAGCACCAGGAAGGGCGTCCGCTGGTCCTGCCACTGCTGCAGGAGCGCGGCGGCGCCCGGGAGGGCGTGGTTCTCATGGACCAGCACGCCGTCCATGTCGGTGAGCCAGCATTCGACCTCGTCGCGTCGTGACATGCGTTCCTCCAGGTGCTCCGTGCGGGCTGCGCGAGCGCTGCGCCGCGGGGGTGGCGCGGCGTCGGGCCCGGACCTCCAGTGTGGCACGGCGCGGGTAGGGTTGGCTGGTGCCAGAGACCCCGCTCCACCCGGACGACCCGGTCGCCGGCCCCGATCAGGCCGAGAGCCCGACGGCCGGCGTCGGTCCATGGCAGGGGGAGTGGCCGGACGACCCCTGGTACGACCCCGAGCTGCTGCGCGAGGGCGACACCCGGAACGTCGTCGACCGCTACCGCTACTGGTCGATGGAGGCCATCGTCGCCGACATCGACGACCACCGCCATCCGTTCCACGTCGCCATCGAGAACTGGCAGCACGACATGAACATCGGGTCGATCGTGCGCACCGCCAACGCGTTCGCGGCCGACACCGTCCACATCGTCGGCCGCCGTCGGTGGAACAAGCGCGGAGCCATGGTGACCGATCGCTACCAGCACGTCGAGCACCACGTCGACGTCGCGGCGCTCGTCGCCTGGGCGTCGGCGGCCGAGCTGTCGATCATCGCGATCGACAACGTGCCGGGGTCGGTCCCGATCGAGACGTTCCGCCTTCCCGAGCGGTGCCTCCTGCTCTTCGGACAGGAGGGGCCTGGGCTCTCACCGGAGGCGCTCGCCGCTGCCGACGCGGTGCTCGAGATCACCCAGTTCGGGTCGACGAGATCGATCAACGCCTCCGCGGCGGCAGCCGTCGCGATGCACGCCTGGGTCATGCAACACGTCTCCTTCGACGCGTCCTGATCGGGTTGGCCCCCGTCCGCGGGTGGTTTCGAACGGCACCCGTGTCCGTACCTCAGGAACACCTCAAGATTGCCTCAATTGCCCCCGAGGTCCCCCAAAGTGCCGACACCCCCCGGCATACTGTCTAGCGGAGCAACACTCCACCGCTGAACCCGAATCCCTCCGGCACCCGAAGCCACCGAGGGCCACCGCACGGACCCGAATCCGTGCGGTGCGAATCGGCGGTCACCCGAAGGATGAATCGAAGATGAAGCACCGCTCTGCCCTGGGAGTCTCGCCCGAACGAGGAACCCACCCGTCCAAGGTCCGTGGCGTCGCCGCGCTCGCCGTCCCCGCCGCCCTCGCGGTCGCCCTCATCGTCGGTGTCGCCGCGCCGGCTCAGGCCGAGGCCCGGGTCGACGAGGCGTCGAGCTCGATCAGTGCGACGCAGACCGGCTCGAGCGAGCTCATCGCTCCGGCCGGTGCGTTGTTCGCCTCGCTCCTCATCTGGGGGGCCGGAGCCGCCTTCGCGACGCGTCGTCGGATGCTCGCCGAACAGCGCGAGGAGGCGTCGCTGCTCTCCCGCTGAGCAGCGCGCTGCACCCGCAGCTGATCGCCGTGGCCCGAACCACGACGCTCAGCTGCTCCAGACGGAACGCGCCCGTTCCGTCGCACCGGTGGCCGCCGGGAGTCCCCCCACTCCCGGCGGCCTCCGGTGTTTCCGGGGTGTGTCGGCGGGGTCTTCGCCCCGGACGAACGCCGGTCCTTCCGGTGGCTCGACGACCGTTCCGAGAATCTGCCGCGTTCCGCGTCATGATCGCGCCTCCGGTCGATCACTCAAGGGAGTGCAACGCTGTCGGGCGGACCCGAACCCGGATCGACGCGGCGCTCAGACGCCGACGTCGAACGATGCCCGACCCGAATGGGCGTCGCACGCAGCAGGCCGACCACACGCGCCGGAGCGTCGTCCGACCCGAGGACGACGCTCCTGCGCGGGCTCCTGCGCGCTCGATGGCTGCCTAGCCGATGAGGCTCGGCCGGAGGTCGCGGAGCGTCCTGGCGTGCGTCATCCGCGTCACGCCGATCGCCGAGAGGCTCAGTGCGATCGCCAGCCAGGCCAGCAGGACCCCGGCGTCCTGCAGGGCGGCGTCCATCCGTCCCCCGTACATCAACTGGCGCATGCCGTCGACGGCGTAGGACATCGGGAGCACGTGGTGCAGTGCGGCCAGCGGCGCCGGGAGTGTCTGCCACGGGAACGTGCCTCCGGCCGTGACGAGCTGGGCGACCATGAGCACGAGGCCGAGGAACTGCCCGACGCTGCCGAACCACACGTTGAGCGTGAGGATGATCGCCGCGAAGGTGAGGGACGCGAGCGCCATCATCCCGTAGGTCGCGAGCGGGTTGTGGACCTCGAAGTGCAGGGCGCCGGCGAGGATCCCGAACAGTGCGACCATCTGGATCGTGCCGAGGAGGCCGGGCGTGAGCCAGCCGGCGACGGTCACCTTGATGGGGCTGTGGAGCGCCGTGATCGCCCGCCGCGAGACCGGCTTGACGATGAGGAAGAGCGCGTAGATGCCGATCCAGGCGGCGAGGCTGACGAAGAACGGCGCGAGTCCCGCTCCGTAGGTGCCCGCGCTCGTCACCGAGGAGTTGGTCAGCTTGACCGGGTCGGCGATCGTCTTGGCCTGGAGTTCGCGGGAGTCCGCGGTGGTCGCGGGGATGGCGTCCGCGCCGGACTGCAGACCGTCGCGGAGGGTGACGATGCCGTCACGGAGGGTGCCGAGGCCCGTCTGCAGGGTCGCGAGGCCGGTCTGCAGCGACGCCGCACCGTCGGCGGCCTGCTGCGTCCCCGAGGCGAGCGCTGGCATCGCGTCACTCAGCGTCCGCGCGCCTCCGGCGACCTGCTGGGCGCCGCTGTTGAGCTGGTCGACCTGCGAGACGACGGTCTGGACGCGCTCGTTCGCCGTCGTGGCGTCGGCTGCCACCGGATCGAGGAGCGCCAGCACCTGGGCGATCTGCTCGGGGGTGAAGCCGTTCTCCGCGAGCGTCTGTGAGATCTGGGCGCGGGCCGTGGGGATCGAGTCGACGAGTCGCTGGGCGGCTGCTCCGACCTCGTCACCCTTGCCGGCGAGCGTCGACGTCCCGGACGCCACCTGCTCGGCACCCGAGGCCAGTTGATCGGTCTGCGAGGGCAGACTGGCCGTCCCCGCGGCGATCTGGGCCGTGCCGGACGCGAGGGTCGCCGCGCCCGCCTGGGCGGTCCCGGCGCCGTCGAAGGCCTGCTGTGCGCCGTCGGCCAGTTGCGTGGCGCCCGAGGTGGCGTCGACGAGCTTCGTCTTGATCGTGTCGAGAGCGATGAGGAACCGGCCGGCGGCCTGACGGTTGACCGTCTGCACGATGGTCGCCTTGATCTGCTTGACGGCCTGCTCGCCGATCGTCGTCGCCAGATAGCTGTTGGCGTCGTTGGTCGTGAGCTGCACCGTCGCCTGCTGCGGGGCGTCGCCCGACGCGGAGGTGAGCGAGGTCGAGAAGTCGGCGGGGATCGTGACGCTGAAGTCGAAGGTCCCGTCGTTCACGCCCCGGGCGGCGTCGGCCGCGCTGACCTCGTGCCAGGCGAACGAGCCGTCCTCGATGAGCTGGTCGGCGATGTCGTCGCCGTAGTTCTCCGTCTCGCCGGTCGCATCGCCGGTGGTGTCGTCGGTCGCCGGCGCACCGGTGTCCTCGACGACGAGGGCGACGGGCACCTGGTCGAGCTTGGCGTACGGGTCCTGGTTCGCCCAGAGGTACAGGCCGCCGTAAAGCAGCGGGACGCACATGAGGGCGACGAGGGCGAGTCGCGACATGGGCGTGGCCCACAGGCGGGACAGTTCGGCGCGGATCATCGCGAAGATCTTCACAGGAGGTCCTTCTGGGGACGGGTGGTGCGGGATGAGGTGGTGGCTGGACGGTGGTGGTGCACGGTGTGCGTCACGACCAGTCCTGCTGGAAGAGGGGGACGAGTTCGTCCGTGGCGTTCTCGGACACCGGGGCGTCCGCGGTGGCGTTGATGGCCGTCGCCGAAGCGTCGCCGGCGATCACGAGGACGCCGTAACCGCGGGCGGCGAGCTTGCGGGCGAGGTTCCACCACTCGAGCGGGTCGCCGCCGTGGCGGTCGGGGGAGACGAGGACGAGTGCGGTGACGTCCTCCCGGAGGACCGCGAGCTCGGTGAGGAGCCGCACGCGGTCGGTCGGCGCGACGGTCGAGATCGGCTGCTTCGCGAGGTGCGCGAGGTCGAGCGACTCGAGGAACCGCGCGACGGCGAAGGGGTGGCTCGCCCGGCCGGCGAACATGAGCTCCTCGGCGACGACGCCGGAGACCGCGACGCCGCTGGCCGGTTCGGAGACGTCGGGCGCGTCGATGAGGGCGATCACGCGGCGCATCGTCTTGCGGTCGGTCGCTCCGTCGACGAGGACGGTCCCGGTGTCGGGCTTCATCCGGCCGGAGGCGATGAGGCCGAGGACGGTCGGCCGCTGCTCGGTCTCGGCGCGGGCGAAGGTCGCCTCGCCCGTCCGGAAGGAGAGGGAGGTCGGCTCGAGGACGATGCCGCCCTTGCCCTTGGAGACGCCGTCGAGTTCAACGCGCATGGGAGGACTCCTCGTTCGTGGCGGTGCCGGCGGTGTGCCGGTGGGTGTCTGCGTGTCCGGTGTCGGCGCGGTCGGCGACCGCCGTGGCGTCCTGCCACGACAGACCGACAGCCCCGAGGGTGGCGAGCATGACGAGGCGGCGGCCGGCGCTCGTCGAGAGGCCGGACCGGGTCGCCTCTTCGAGCACCCCGACGGCCGTGCTCTCGACGAGTCGGGCGAGGACGCCGGCATCGATGTCGGGGCGGATGGAACCGTCCGCGACACCGGCCTCGACGGTGCGGAGGAGGAGGGTCCGAACGGGTTCGAGGGCTGCCGCCGTGACGGCCCGGAGCGGTCCGCGGACGGCGAGCGGCGCCATGATGCGGACGTGGTCCACCTGGGCCCAGAGGACGTCACCGATGAGCGCGATGGTGGTGAGCGGGTCCTCGCCTCGGACGGCCGTGATCGACGCGGCGACGCGCTCGGCCCCAGCCACGACGACGGCGTTCACGAGCTCGTCGCGCGTGGCGAAGTGTCCGTACACCGAACGGCGGGTGAGGCCGGCGGCCGCCGCGATGGTCTCGAGGCTGGCGTCGGGGTCGCTGCGGAGCGCCAGGCGGGCGGCTTCGAGCAGCGCGAGGCGGTTCTCGGCGGCGTCGCGACGAGGGGCGCGCGACCCGCTCGCAGGCGCTTGGGTGGTGGTCATGCCAGCGATCGTACTATCTTGCACAGCTGTGTGCAATATCGATGTCGGAGGATGCGGCGAGCTCTCAGCGAGGGCTGACAGCTTCCTCCCACGCCGGGCTCCGGGAACGGAGCTATGGTTGAACGATGACCGGTGAGAATCTGATGGCAACCCCTCCGACACTGCTGCCGGACGACAGCGCCACCGATGCCGAGTTCCACGCGGCCGTCGGTTCGATCGAGGCGCTGGCGGACCTCCTCGCGGCCCACCCCCGCTCCTCGCTCGGCTGGGCGCTCCTCGCCGACGCCGTCCACGACCCGCAGTCGCCGATCCCCGGCTACGCGGCCGCGCGGGTCGGGTACCACCGCGGCCTGGACTCGCTCCGTGCCGCCGGCTGGCGCGGTCAGGGCCCGATCCCGTGGTCGCACGCGCCGAACCGCGGGGTGCTGCGCTCGCTCTACGCGCTCCGCCGCTCCGCGAAGGCGATCGGCGAGACCGAAGAGGTCGAGCGTCTCGACACCTTCCTGCGCGAGGCCGACCCCACGGCGTCGGAGGAGATCGAGTACCTCGTCGCGGCGGCGGCCCCGCCGACCTCCGCGATCGTCATCCTCGGCTCCGACTGACCCCTTCCCCGGTCCCTGAGCTTGTCGAAGGGCGGTCCTTGAGCCTCATACCCGGTCCCTGAGCCTGTCGAAGGGCAGGCCGCGTCCCCGGTCCCTGAGCCTGTCGAAGGGCAGGCCGCGTCCCCGGTCCCTGAGCCTGTCGAAGGGCCTACAGGCCGAGCGACTCCAGGTACGCCGCCGTGTCCTGCCAGCCGTGCACGGCCACCGACGGCACCCCGAGCGCGAGGACCGGGTAGTCGTTGCCGCCCTCGTCGAGACGGTCGCCGACGAAGACCATCTCATCCAGCGGGATGCCCGTGTGCTCGGCGAGCCGCGTCATGCCGAACGCCTTGTCGACGCCCGCCATGGTGATGTCGACGGAGGTCGAGCCGCCGGAGCGGACCTCGAGGTCGGGGAGCAAGGCCTGCACGGCGGCGCGCAGCGACTCCTTCTTCGCGCCGTCGGGGTCCCAGGCGGTCTTCTCGGCGACCGGCGCGGCCTGCCCGAGGGCGGAGAAGGTGATCTGCGAGCCGCGGTCCTCGAGGATCGGTCCCCAGGTCTCGTCGGCCCAGAGGCCGAGTCGCTTGGCCTCGGTCTCGAGCGCGCCCATGGCGCGGGCCTTCTGGTCGTCGGTGAGGTCGTGCTTGTAGACGGTGACCCACGCGGTGCCGTCGAAGCGGTCGTACCGGGTGCCGCAGGTGGGCATGAGGTGCAGTCGGCCGAGGGCCTCGGGCGACGCGGCTCCGAGCCGGTCGAGCACCTGGTTCTGGAACTGCACGATCTGGCCGCCCGAGATGATGCACACCGAGGTGCGTTCGAGGAGCGCGACGAACAGTTCGGCCATGCGAGGGTCGAGCGCGGACTTCGACGGGGCGAGGGTGTCGTCGAGGTCGAAGGCGACGAGGCGCGGCAGGGAGGTCATGGGTTCCGTTCGGTCGGTCGAGAGGACGGTCGTCGAGGGCCATCGGCAGGCAGGACGGCCGCCCGAGGCCTGAACATCCCCTCATGGTATCGAGCGCAGCCCGGGACTCGGTGCCCGTGACCCTCCTCCGGTACGATGGAGGGGTGCGTGCACGAGACGCCCGCCCGCAGAGGGTGGGCGTCCGGCCTGTCAGGGCGTGGTTCCCCAGCGGATCCGCCGGGCACACGAGAATCCGGAAGGGGCGGCATCCAGATGCCAGCAATCGTGATCGTCGGCGCCCAGTGGGGCGACGAAGGCAAGGGGAAGGCCACCGACCTGCTCGGTGACCGCATCGACTACGTCGTGAAGTTCAACGGCGGCAACAACGCGGGGCACACGGTCGTCATCGGTGACGAGAAGTACGCGCTCCACCTCCTGCCGTCCGGCATCCTGACGAGCGGCGTCGTCCCCGTCATCTCCAACGGTGTCGTCATCGACATCGAGGTGCTGTTCCACGAGCTCGAGGCACTCCAGGCCCGCGGCATCGACGTCTCGCGCCTCCTCGTGAGCGCCAACGCGCACGTCATCACCCAGTACCACCGCACCATCGACAAGGTGACGGAGCGCTTCCTCGGCAAGCGTCAGATCGGCACCACCGGCCGTGGCATCGGCCCGGCCTACGCCGACAAGATCAACCGCGTCGGCATCCGCATCCAGGACCTCTTCGACGAGAACATCCTGCGCCAGAAGGTCGAGGGCGCCCTCGACCAGAAGAACCACCTGCTGGTCAAGGTCTTCAACCGCCGCGCCATCACGGTCGACGAGATCGTGGCCGACCTCCTCGCCTACGCCGAGCGACTCCGCCCGATGGTGGCGGACACCGCGCTCGTCCTGAACGAGGCGCTCGACGACGGCAAGATCGTCCTCTTCGAGGGTGGGCAGGCCACGATGCTCGACGTCGACCACGGCACCTACCCCTTCGTCACCTCCTCCAACGCGACCTCGGGTGGTGCGGCCACCGGCTCCGGTGTCGCCCCGAACCGCCTCGACCGCGTCATCGGCATCGTCAAGGCCTACACGACCCGCGTCGGCGCCGGCCCGTTCCCGACCGAGCTGTTCGACGAGTCCGGCGACTACCTCCGCTCGAAGGGCTTCGAGTTCGGCACGACGACCGGCCGCCCGCGTCGCGTCGGCTGGTACGACGCCCCGATCGCCCGGTACGCGGCGCGCATCAACGGTGTCACCGACTTCGTCCTGACGAAGCTCGACATCCTCGACGACCTCGCCACCATCCCGGTGTGCGTCGCCTACGAGGTCGACGGCGTCCGGGTCGACGAGGTGCCGGTCTCGCAGACCGACTTCCACCACGCCGTCCCGATCTACGAGGAGTTCCCCGGCTGGCAGGAGGACATCACCGGTGTCCGCCGCTTCGAGGACCTGCCGAAGAACGCCCAGGACTACGTGCTGGCGCTCGAGGCGATGAGCGGTTCGCGCATCTCCGCGATCGGTGTGGGTCCCGGCCGCGACGCGATCGTCGTGCGTCACGACCTCGTCGACTGACCCGAGCAGCGAACGACGAGCGTCGAACGCGCCATGGTGGACGAATCCAGTCAGCCGTCTTTGCCCGGGCTGCCACCGGTCGAGGAGCTCACGAGCGGTGAGGTCAGGCCTCGCCCGGCGGTGCGGGCCCAGCGCGACACCGGAGCGCTCGACCCACGGGTCCGGCGCGCCCTGGCGACGCTCGACGACGATCCCGACCTCTCGCTCGTCACCCTCGCGAACGCGCTCGGCATCACCCGCGCGACGCTCATCCGGATCGTGCGTGAGGCGATCGGCATGACCCCGAAGGAGTACGCGGCAGGCGTCCGTGCCCGCCGCGCCACCTGAGTGGGCGCCGATGTCAGACGGCGCAGGTGGGAGACTGTGGGGGTGAGCGACGACAACCCCTACCTCCTGCTCGGTTCCTACACCTCGGAGGCCGACGGCACCGGTGCCGGCATCAGCCTGCTGCGCCAGGACGAGGCGGGCACCCTCCGCCTCGTGCAGTCGTCGGAGGCGCAGTCGCCGTCCTTCCTCACCCTGCACCCGACGCTGCCGATCGTCTACGCCGCGAGCGAGTCGACCGGGGCCGTCGAAGCGTTCAAGCGCTCCGGCGAGTTCGGGCTCGCGCCGTTCGGCAAGCCCATCGAAGCCGGCGACTCGGTGTGCCACGTCGCGACGGTCCCCGGTGCCGACGTCCTCATCGCGAGTTGCTACGGCGACGGTCGGGTCGTGACCGTCCCGCTCGCGGAGAACGCGGCGTTCGCGGGCGACCCGCGTCTCGGCGAGGCGTCCGTCGACCCCTGGGCGTCGCCCACCGCGCTCGCTGCGGAGTCCGCGGACGCGGGCGAGGACGCGCTCACGCTGCTCGCGCTGGAGGCCGCTGTCGGCGAGGCCCTGCCGTCCCGACCGTCGCGCGCGCACGCCTCGGCGCTCCTCCCGGACGGCCGCATCGCGACCACCGACCTCGGCCACGACACGGTCCGCATCTGGCAGCTCCGTGGGTCGCGGTTGGTGCTCGACCACACCGTCGTGTTCCCGCGCGGCACGGGTCCGCGACACCTCGTCGTCCACCCGAGCGGCCACCTCCACGTCATCACCGAGTACTCGGTCGAGGTCTTCACGCTCGGTGTCGACGGCACCGACGGGCACTGGCACATCCTCGCGGCGACCGTCGCCACCTCGGAGGGCGTGTCCGAGGGCGACACGGGTGCCGAGATCAGCCTCGCCGCCTCGTGCGAGCAGCTGCACGTCGGCGTCCGCGGGAGCGACCGCATCGCCACCCTGCGTGTCACCGGCGACGGTTCGCGGATCGAGGCCGTGGCCGACGTCGAGTGCGGCGGGACGATGCCGCGCCACCACCGGGAGTCGGGACGCTTCCTGCACGTCGCGAACCAGCTGTCGAACTCCATCGCGAGTTTCCGGCTCGACGAGCGCACGGGGGTCCCGACGACGCTCCTCGGGACGCTCGACGCCGGTTCGCCCACCTGCCTCATCCTCGCCTGACCGCGAGACCGGTCCGCGCGCGACGCCCGTCACCGGATACGGTGGAACGGTGACCGCACGACGCCCTGAGCCCCGCCCCATCGACGGCCGGACCATCCGCCTCGAACCGCTTGAACGCGCGCACTATCCGGAGCTGTTCACGGCGATCGCACACCCGGAGGTCTTCGCCGGTGGCTACGGCGGCGGGCCTGCGGGGTTG
>Ga0157369_10008394_pt1 | contig 11847 bp, 10 predicted proteins | sample C25metaG_FD_113461 | JGI IMG/M metagenome (GOLD analysis project Ga0157369, IMG submission 113461) | Corn rhizosphere microbial communities from Kellogg Biological Station, Michigan, USA - C2-5 metaG | ecosystem: Host-associated > Plants > Roots > Rhizosphere > Soil | place: USA: Michigan... | reverse complement strand
TCGGTTACTTGCTTGACTGCCTCGATCTTGAACTCATCCGTGTACCGCTTGCCGCTCATACTGACCTCCTCGGTTGCCATAAATTATGGCTCGAAGATGTCTACGAAAGGCTGGCCGGTCCAATACGCCCGTTCACCGATTGCGCGCATTCGCCGTGCGAGAGGGATATAAAATTCCGGGTCGGGTCGAACGGGGCAGCGAGCGCTTCTACAGAATGACTCATCATTGGCTGATACAAGTACCAGACGCAAATTCATGAAGAAGTTCGACAAGACGGCAATGGTCCATTTAGCCGATCAGTATTGGAAAAGCGGGGACCTTGAAAAAGCGCGCAGGGTGCTACAACGGGTCAACGAACATGATCCTGAAAATTTAGACGTCCAAGGCAAGGAGCTGATCTGTTCCATCCATCTCTGCCACTGGCAGCGCTATGATTTCCTACAGCGTGTTGTGCGTGATAATTTCAGGCACAAGGGGGGATTTTTGGTCGGTGAGCCGCTGCTAGCGTCGCCCTACTTTACCGCTGCGGATCTACTCGAGGTGAACCGGAGGCAGATGCGAAGTCTTTCTATCGGCAACGCAGCTTCTGGTGGGCGCAAGCCCGTAACGGACGGCACGCGCGAACGATTGCGCGTCGGCTTTTTGGGGGCGGATTTTTATAACCAAGCCACCTTGCACTTGATGATCGGGCTCATTGAGGAGCACGACAAAAATCGGTTTGAATATATCGCGTACGACAGCGGACCACCGCCGACGGACGATCCAATTCGACAGCGAGCCATCCAGGCGTTCGATCGGTTCCACTGTGTCCATGACCTCGGAAACGATGAACTCGCCCGGATGATAGAGTGCGATGCCATCGACATCCTGATCTTCATCCGCAACTTGACCGATCCAAGAGTAGGCGTGTTGGCGCAGCGTCCCGCCCCGGTTCAGGTGGCCTACCTTTACAACCCGTCCGGGTTCGGAGCCCCTGCGGTCGATTTTCTCATCGCCGATTCGATCGTTGTACCACCCGAATACGAGCATTACTATTCCGAGAGGATTGCGAGGCTGCCATTCTCATACCAGCCCAATGACCGACGGCGGCCGCTTCCTCAAACGTGCTCGCGCGTGGAATTCGGCCTGCCCGAAGACAAGATCGTGCTGTCCAATCTCGGCTCGTCGTTCAAAATCACCCCTGCCATGTTCGACTGCTGGTGCAGGATATTGAGGGAGCATCCTCAATGCGTATTGTGGCTACTGCAGACCAACGTCGCGGTTGCGGTAAATCTTCGACGTGAGGCATCGCTGCGCGGCGTTGATCCCGATCGTTTGTACTTTGCTCCGCTTGAAGCAATTCCACGCCATATTACAAGGCTCTCGTGCGCCGATCTGATGCTGGATACACATCCGTATGGCGGACATACAGGCAGCAGCGACGCACTATGGGCAGGCGTGCCTGTTTTAACACTCGTTGGTGAAACGTTCGCATCACGAGTTGCAGCGTCACTGCTAAATGCAGTTGGATTGTCGACTTTGGCGACGTACAGTGAGGTGGAATACGTCGCTATGGCGGGCCACTTGATTGAAAACGAAAGAATGTCGGCGGCATATCGATCGCATCTAGTATCCCGAAGAATGAGTCTGCCATTGTTCGATGTTCATTCTTACGCGAGAGATTTCGAAAACCTGCTGCTCGACATGATGCGCCAGTAGCATAGACATGCTCGAGCCGCGGTCGCGGACACGCTGGTTCAGCGATTGCGCGCATTCGCCGTGCGAGAGGGATACGAGATTCTTGGTCGGACCGACGATGGCAGCGACGTTACAGGTGGCTTATCTGAAGGCACAGTTGTCGTTGAGGCATTCGTGCCAGCATGTTGGCCGCTAGTTTTCCTGCGCGACAACGCTTCAGCAAGCGCCGGCCGCTTCGCAACGTGAAGTGTCCCCGCGAGCACGGGCACAGTGGCGCTTGCCGCCAGTTTGACGAACGGGCTCAGGGAGCCTGCCATCGATGCGACGGAGCCCGCCGCGCCTGTCATGACGGGCGTCATCGCTAAGCCGCCTAGGAACAGTTCCTTGCGCTTGGCGGGGGTCGGGCCAAGCGCCTTTTCTCGCTTAACTTCCGCAAAAAAGTGCGTGCGGTAGAGGCCTGCCATGCGCCGAATCGTGTTAATGACTCGACGGGTTTTCGGTTCTTTTAGTCGCGTTTGGTTTTCCTCCAACGTTTCAACGTCGAACGTGATCGTCTTTTCCGCGGTAACGTGTATTCCAAACAGGGTCGCCAAGGTATAGCGCTTGTCGCGTTTGCTGATGCGGAGGCTGACAAGCTCCATCAAGCCGTTGGAAAGCGGTCCAGCTAGCGCCGCAATGGGGGCGAGCGCTGCGCTGAATATCGGCAGGATCCCCGCTCCGATATTAAGCACGCTCGATAAAAATGTACTGACTTGCCGGGGCGAGTCGGCCAGAACGCGCGTGATCGTGCGTACGCCTTCGGCGGTCGCTTCCTGCGAAATCGCCCCTCGCACGGTATCTGGCGCTGCGGCCTGTCCAAAACGCTGCCGCTCAAAACCGCGAGAATTGCGCGATTTATCCAGCAGTTTTCCCATCGCCCCGCCCGCGGCCCAAGCATGCATCCCGAATCGCCATGCCAGCGCCAGGCTTAGGCCTAACGACACAACGATGAGGGGAAGGGGCGATATGACGAACGACAGGGGGATCGTCACCGCTAGCACCGCAAGGTTCACCGCCAGGCTCGAAACCGCGTTCGTCGTTAGAGCCTTGAGAAAGGCGGTGGCGCTATCGGCACGCCAAGCGTTCCTTGCCAGATCGTCGACGTCGGCGCAGGCCCATCGTTGCGCGATCAAATGGCTGGCGCTCTGGTTGATCGCGGCATCCAATTCGCGCTGAAGACTCGTTGTTTCGGCCTCGGAGAGCTCATGAATCTCATCGACGGACATGCCGCTTGCACGCAGCACCGTCTCGAGGGTGCCCGCATGCGCGCGAACAGCATCTGCGACGGCGTTCGGGTGATGAGCAGGAAGCGTGGCCAACATGAGCCTGATGGTGCTGGCGCTCTATGTCGCAGGCGTGAAACTGGACGGGCTTCCCCGTTGCCCCATCGAGTATGTATGCCTTCTGAAAGTGCGATATCGCCATGCGATAAACCTTTGCTGCTGGTCGCGGCGCACGGTATCCGTACGTCGTTTGCGGGCAGTATCCGGGCGACCCAATACAGTGGAAGACACTCATGCCAGGCCAATCGATTCCAACCACGAAGGATCAGTTGTCGAATGAATTGCTCGACACTTTGAAGGAAATGGTAACGCTCATGGGCGCGGAATTCCGGCGCCGCTATCACCCAATGGCGTCCGAAGTTCGCGACTTAATCGAGGAGGGGCGGTTGCTGTGGGCCGATGGTGCGCAGAATATGTGTGAGAAAGCGTACGCCAATGCGGCTGAAAATTTCGGAAAAGCGGCGCTATTGACTTGGAGTGCGGCAGAGCAATTGGCGAGCAAGAGTCCCCAAGACGCCAGATGTCTTGCCGCGGAGTCGCTTGCATTCGAGGGGCTGGCGACCAGTATGCGGGGGCGAGCCGAAGTTGATCCCGAACACCGGAATCGGCTCATGCAAGAGGCTGCAGGCTTAGTGTCGACGGCCAAGGCCGCAGTCGAGGGGCGCTCTTCGGTTGCGATCGGCTTCGCCGGAGCGGTTTCCGCGGGCATGTTGGACGCCGGCAATGGCCGCGCTGCAGCCCAAAGTTCGCCCAACACGGCCTCAGCGTCGGGCGGTGTGGTTGCGGCATGGGATTCTCGGCGTCCGTTTCCTACCGGCGTAATAGGGGCCGCAAAAAACGACGCGGTTGCTGGGCTGGATCGTTCATCGCCGGGCCAACGTCAACCGCCGAGAGCGCGAGCACAAACGCGGTAACGAGTCGCAAAGTCTACGCATCGCTTCAAGAGCGAAGCAGCCGAATACCTCGTGTATGCATCGGCGAGCTATGTTTCAGTCAGATTTCGGCTGCCGGTCGCCGCCGGCTCTCATTTCACTGGTCGTGAGCATGTTCAGATTTTGCGGGCAACCGTTGCGTGGGTAAAGAAAGAAAAATGAAAACAGAAGCCTCCTCTTTTGATTTAGCCGAAGTGAATGACGTTTTGTCGTCCCATAGGGAAAGTTCGTCACGCCCGTGGTACCGGTCGGCACTTCATGTGTTTGCACAGGCAGTGGATACGGGCCTCGCCACGGCGATTCCGCTTGTCGCCACAAACTATGTCGCGGAGCTGATGCGCGGCGCGTATAGCTATCATTTCTCGGGCTACCGTGACGCTACGGCGCCGTTATTTCCGGATGACTCTCCGAGCGTGTCACGCGATTACCTGGTGGGGTTCAGCGGGACCGTTCTGGGACTGGCTGCGGTGGCGGCCATAACCGGAGTCGCGACACAGCGCGGGGTTGATTTTCTGTCGGCTTTGGGAGGCCGAGTCCAACATGCAGCGGGGATTACGTACGCAAAAACGCCGAATTCGTATGGGCGACTAGCTGCGGAGACGGTTGCTAGCGCGGCAGTGTCCGCATTGTTGCCCGGCGATCGCACGTACCATCCGTTTGTCGCCGCGGCTGTCTCGGGCGTGACGGAGGGCGTGCTGGCTGCTGCCGCACGTCGCGAGCCTGACTGCCAATTGCAATCTCCGCTGCGTGTGCCAATCGGACATGAAGTGGATATCGTGACGCGACTGCTAAATCCGACCGACCTGCTGGCCGCTATACGCGATGTGGTGATAGTTGGCGCGATGGCGGGCGAGCATCTGAAAACGAACGTGGAGACGCCCTGCATCGACGCCATCGATAGGGCGGTCGTGACGGGAGACGGCCGGCCTAGCATAACTGTTCATGGCGCCGCTGGTGGGTGTGAGGTAGAGCTGATCTCCTACGGCACGGGGTGTGCTAAGACGTCTTTTTGTATGCCGGATGATGTCAGGGGCAGGGTGCCGAAGTCGGGTGCGCTAACACTGTCAGCCTGCTATCCGAGTTCCCGCGAAATAGCGGAACTGCGCAATCCCAATACGCGTCTCGGCGAATGCTTAGATTCCCCCTCCTGGCTACATGTGAGAGCGCAATACCCGACCGGCCAGTCACGCTCGCGCACTGATCATGTCTCTGAAGCATCGGTACTAACCGCTGAATGGCGCGAAGCTGGAGTATCCGAGCTACACCCTCCACTTCACGGCCCGACTATGCAGGTCAGGTCGTTGCCGAATAATACGGTGGAGGTGGCAGGCGTTGGGCTACCCAATTCCACTATGTCGATCGTCTGGCCAGACAAGACGCGCACTTATTTCGATGTACCTAGTAGCGCGTCACAATTCGCTGATTTCAGCGTGAGATCACCCGGACCTCAACCGCCGGGGTTGATAAATTTGGTTACGGGACATGGGTATGCGCTTGAAGTCGCTCTCTATCATCCTTTCTCTGAGGCGCATTCTTCCACCGACACACATTCGCAGCCCTTCTGGAAACTCGGCGCGGTCGCCGCAACGGCGCCGCTTAATGGTCGATTTCCGAAACGAGAGGCCCATACCGCGGCCGAGGTCGGATCGCGACTTAGCCCAGCCTTTGCCGAGTATTTAAGAAAGCTCCCGGGTGAAAGCGTAGCAGACGCTGCGCCAGATCGAGAGCAACAGAGACTGCAAGCGGAGTGCCGTAACGGGATAACGGCACTGAGCAGGGCGATTGCCGCGCACGCCGTGGGGGAGTCGACGGAATATGCCGGGAGGCTCTATGGCCTGTTGGTTCGGGAGTTGGTCGGCATCATGGGCACGCATCATTCGATAGGGGCTGCACTGAATACACGTCCGGGCCATTTGTCTGGTGTGATGGCGTCGCACCTAGGAGAGAGAACGGGTGCCGTGGCAAAGGCGACCCAACAGGCACTTGCGCAGGGCCACGGCGAGTTATTCAGCAACGTTTTTAAGGATGGAAAGACCCTCGGCGGCATGCCTTGGCTAGACGACTTTGCGCAGTTCACGAAGAAGGCAACTGATCGAATCGCTCGTCAAACCGCGGCGACAGCACCCTATCGGGGGCCGGTGGGGAGCCAGGCCGCCGCCCGGTAACAGGTTCGACGTGCGTCGGGATTCATTACGGGAAGCCACAATGCCGATTACGGTTGTGTGTCACCGCATGTATCTGCTCCGCACGGCCTTCCCGCCAACGACGTGAAGTGCTTTCCCGCACCGTTTAGTAGGCGACGTACGGACCAACGCCACTGGAAGTCGCCGCGCCGGAAATCGCTACCGCTATATGTCGGCCGTAGAAGAACGGCAGCCCGAGGATCGTGAACGTGGTGCCCTCCGCGCCCAGATCGTTGATCGCATAAGACGGCTTGTTGAGCGTCGCGAGGTCTACCACCGAAAAGCTGGAGGTGGAGGACAGACTATCTATGCCGGTCACTGTTACGGGTTCCGTCGCGATGCTGGCCGGACAGTAGAACCCGATTAACGGAGAGGCGCACAGGGAGAGTGCGGGGTCGACGAACAACAGGACGTTCGTGCCGCTGTCAACGAAGGCGGTCTGGGCCGCGCGTGTTCCTATTGCGGCGGAGAAGCCGCCGAACCTCGTGGTGCGCACGACCGTGGCGTCGCTATCGAGCGCGTTGTTCGATGCCGTGCCGATCCCGAACACGAGTGTGCCGATGGCTGTTGCCTGGCCGGTCTGCGCGACAGGGGGCAATTGCACGATCACACCGTTATTGTCGAGCGCGAACCGCCTAACGGGATTAGGCGCCTGCGAAGCAAGGGGCGCCGCCGTGGCCGTGCAACTGCTCGCATTCGTGCAATCGTAGTAGGTTCCGTCGATGGCTTGTGCGGCGCAGGCCGAACCACAGTCAAAGGGCGACGAGCCGATACCGAGCACGCCATTGGCATGAAACGTTGCAACGCTATTCATCGATGTGCCGGCTGAACTGCAGGAGGCCGGAACAGTCTGCGTGCGCGCATCTCCGATCAATTGCACCGGCACACCACTGGCTGTCTCGCCCCCGATGGCGATGTCCGCGGTCACCATCGCCCCGTAGGAATACCCGTCCGCAAACTGCGCACAGGCCGCAAGCGGGCCGCCTCCGGGCAGATGTTCCTGGGGAAAGGAAGCGGCTCCACTGCCAAGCAGCGACGCAACGATCCGCAACCCGCTGGAGCCAGTATCGATAAGGACGTTGTTGATAGTCTGGCATGTACTGGTGCCGGGCACGCACACTCGAACCGAGATGGTCGGCACATTGACGACGTTGGCCGCACCGGGACCAACGATGACCGGGACCGTGTTGGTGGCGCTTGGGAAGATCGGCTGTTTATTCGGCGCCGAGGCCACCGATGGCGAGCTGTTGGGCGCCGAGGCTGATGTAGTGGGCGTAGTCGAAGAGGAGGTGCTGGAGCCGCCCCCACCGCATGCAGAAAGTGCGCACGTGATGCAGACGACAAGGAAGGCCAATAGCCAGCAAGGCGAAATGCGTTGCATATTCATTTTCATCGTTATTTTTGGTCTTGTATGCCGGTGTCATTGAAGATCGGACGGGGACACACTGGGAGGCAATCGCGCCGGCAGATACGCTAGCCCCGCAAAAGCGCCCATGTGACCAACCGACCGCACTACTGCATCGCCTCCGTAAACTGCCGCGGAGCCGCTCATGCTGCCGGCGGCGCGCCGCTGCTCGAGGGCGCCGACATAGCTGTTGAAGTGCTTACCCAGCAGCTCGCGCAGATTGGGAATGCGCGGCCCGGACCATGCGACGGCGAATACCACGCCGTCGCGTGCCACGTATTCGCGGACAGAGGTGCCGCTTGCTAGTACTGATTCGCGGATCGAATACTGCATTTCGTTCTCGGCACGGACAATCGTACCCGCCGGATTGGCCTGAATGGGTGAGCCAGGTGGACCGCCGAGGACGGCATGAGCGGCCGATGAAATGAGGATTGTGATTGCGCCGATCGATATCGCTGCGATTGCGACATGGGATCGCGAGATGAGAGTTTTCACGGGAGTACCGGGTAGGGTTTAGATAGGCTTCGCTGCTCGGTCGTGCGCATCGTGCATCAGCAGCGCGAACACCCGGGAGATTATTTGAATGTTGTGCTATCGAATCCCTTACGAATGCATACGCCCATTGCGCGCCAACATGGCTACCGGCTTGCGCGACTCAAGCCGGTAGCGCACACATTGTGAGGCGCAGTGCCGATCAGTTACGCATCAACGACTAGCAATTGCTTTCGCACGCCGAAGAGCGACTTCGCTGCGGTGAATCCGAACGCTTTTTCAAGCGATTCAATGTGCGCGGATGCACATTGAAATGCTGCGCCACGCGCGTCATCGGTTGAGATTGCAACAAACGCAACGCGTGCTCCGATTGAGTCGGATCGAGCGCTCGACGTCGACCAAGCTGAGCGCCGCGCCGACGTGCAGCCTGCAGGCCCGCGCGCGTGCGTTCGCTTATCAAGCTGCGCTCGAATTCAGCGAGCGCGGCCATTACGTGAAACATCAACAGCCCACCAGCGGACGCGGTATTGATCGCTTCAGTGAGCGATTCGAACCCGATCTCGCGCTTGCCTAGATAGGCAATCAAATCCACCAACTGAGTCAATGATCGGCCCAGCCGATCGAGCCGCCAGACGACGATCGTGTCGCCGGCGCGTGCGCGCGCGAGGATGGAATCAAGGCCTGGGCGAGAGAACTGCGAGCCCGAGATGCCTTGGTCGGTATAGATGCGCGAGCACTGTGCGCGCTTCAGTGCGTCGAGCTGAAGGCTGAGGTTTTGCTCGTCGGTGGAGACCCGTGCGTATCCAATTTTCATAGGTGTGTACTCAAGAATCGACGCCGTCCGTACGGATGACTTACAGCGTCGGGTCAAAGGTTGACAAAAAGGACCCTTTTTGTCCGCCCCGATTCCGGTACTTTTTACCGCACCCCGTTCTTGGGGTTAACACCTTGATAGATAAGACTTTTCCGAAGATTTTCCGATTCCCCGGTTGGCCACGGTTGCAATTTGTCATAAAGGGTCCTTTTTTTCAGGGCCCAAAACGACCGATCCGACGCTGAGCGCAAGTGTACCTGCAATGGGGTCGGTACGCGTGGGTCGCAGCGATGTGATGAGCGTTGTTGAGAACGCCAATGTGACGGCAAACGAACGCGAGGTGAGTCGTGCAAATGAAGCAGGCGCAAGCGCGTGAAGAGCGTGATACGCAGGACCCGGTGCTCGTGCCGACGCTTGAGCACGGCGTGCGGTGTGAAGCGATCGAAGCGGGCTTGCGCTTGCTGCGTGAGCCGATTTGCCGTCCGGATCGTAGTGGGGAAGTGCTGTATCGCGAGTGTTTGGCTCGGCTGTATGTGCAGGGGCAAGTGCGGCTGCCTGATTCGTTCTTGCCGCAATTGGAAGCGGCGGGCTTGATGCGTTGGTTCGATCGGCTCGTGATGGAGCGAGTGATCGATGCGTTGCGCGCGGATGGCGATGCGGTGCTGGGGTGCAACGTATCGGGCGTGAGTGCGGTGGATGACGCGTGGTGGGAGCCGGTGTATGCGCGCTTGGAGCGCGAGCCGCAAGTGGCGGCGCGCTTGGTGATCGAGATCACGGAGTCGGCGCCGCTCGATCCGATCGCGGGACGCTCGTTTGTTTTTCGACTGCAGCGGCTGGGGTGCCGCGTGGCGGTGGACGACTTCGGCAAAGGGTATGGGGTGTACACGGCGATGGCGATTGCACACCCGGACATTGTCAAGCTCGATCGGACGTTGCTGCTGGCGGCGCATCGGGAGCGGCTGGGTGTGAAGCGATTGCAGGCGATGGTGAACCTGGCTAGCGAGTACGCGCCGCAAGTCGTGGTGGAAGGGGTGGCGACGGCGGAAGACCTTCGCGTGGTGGTGGAAGCGGGAGCGAAGTGGGCGCAGGGGTGGCACTTCATGCGCGAGCGAGGGGTAGACGGCGTGCAAGGGTGAGTGCGAGTCCGATCAGAAAGACGAAGCAAGTGAAACGAAGCAAGCAAAACGAGTGGAGCGCGGGAAAAGCGTAAGCGGGCGCAGGTAGTAGCAAACGAATAAAAGCACGACAGACCAGACGATCAACCAAGCCGGTTGAGGGGACCATGAAGATCAATTCCACAAAGTCGATCCAGGCTCACGCATGTGAGCAACAGGTGCATCGCCAGTTCGATGCGGCCCAAGCGCTGCTGAACACCATGACCCAGTTGGGCGATGCTGCGCTCGCAGAAGGCGGGGTGGCGCACTGGTGGCCGACGCAGCTTAAAGCGGTGGTGGTGCGGGTGCAGCGTCTGGGCTCGCTCGACACGATGGGGCAGGCGCTGGCGATGCAGGCGTACATGATCGGCATTGCGATCGGCTTATACGGAGCGAAGTCGGCCATCGTGCAAGGGCTGAATACTTACTACCAGCGGACCGGGAAAGCGTATCGAACGCCGGGCGAGCGCAGTGCGCAACGAATCTTCGACACGCTAATGGCGGCGGGTGAAGCGGAGGGGCGAGAGCGTCAGTGCCAGGGAGGATTCGACGCGGCGCTGCATGCGGGGTTCGAGGGACGAGCGGATATGCCGGCCCCCATCTTCTCCATGATCTCGGCACGTTGCCATTGATCGAGCGGCGCTGAGCGAGAACGCACCCGACGGGCCTAACAGGCAGCGGCCGCCAATCCAAGCAGTCGCGAACATCTCCATTTAATTAGTACTCCTTATTTCAAGGCAATTTCTTTTGCGCGAGTAGCAATCGAAGCGATGCAGGTGTCGTAGTCAATCGCAACGTTGTGCGGCAAGAGGCGGCGTTCCGACCAAAAACAAGGAAATCAGAAGATGAACAAGATCTACAAGCTGGTATTCAATCGTCGTCTAAAGAGAATGGTAGTGACGGACGAGCACGCAAGCAGTGTCGGTAAGGCTGGGCGAGGCACGGGTGTGGTATCCGGTGGAGCCGATATTGCCGGTCGGAGTATTCGTCCGATTGCGATTGGCGGTGCGCTATGCGTGTCGCTGGTTTCGCAGGCAGTGTTCGCGGATAGTTCGTGTTTCACCGGTAGCGTTGTTGGTGTCGACGCATTCTGCAATGGGAACAATGACGTCTCGTATGGCAATCAGGCGAATGGCGGCGGGCAGCTTGGCGATAACGTCACAAGTATTGGCTTTCAGGCGGGGAACAGGCAGACCGGTAGTGGCAATACCAACATGGGTTTTAACGCGGGGTTCGCTATTACTGGTGTCAACAACGTTTTTGTTGGTCAGAATGCGGGGGGTGGTCAGCCGGTGTCAGTGGCCGGCGCTGTAGTAATTGGCGACAACGCGCAAGCGGCAACCTGGAGAGCGGTGACGATAGGCGAGTTCGCCTATACGGGCGCCGCCGGGTATGGAGCGATGGCGCTAGGATGGTCCGCTACGGCCACGGGGGACGGGGGCGCGATTGCGATCGGCGAGAATGGGCTCGCATCGGGGAGCGGGGCGGTCGCGGTGGGCAGCGGTTCAGGGGCGAGCGGAGCGAATTCGGTTGTTGTGGGTGCTGGCAGTTCGGATAGTGGCGGGGCGAACGCGGTGAGCGTAGGTCAGGGCGCTATTGGAGCGGGGGGGAATACAGTCGCAGTGGGCCAGAATGCAAGCGTGCAATCGTTCGCCGGGGTGGCGGTTGGCGACGGAGCGCATGCGGTCAACAGCGGCGATACAGCAATTGGTTATGTGGCTACGGCTTCGGGCAGCAATTCGTTTGCGGCTGGATTTGGCGCGCAGTCGATCGGTGGTGGCGCTGTGGCGCTCGGTTCTGGAGCAGTTGCAACAGGTACGGGCTCCGTTGCTCTTGGCCAGAGCAGCTCCGATGGTGGCGCGGCGAAT
>Ga0157369_10008392_pt1 | contig 11848 bp, 3 predicted proteins | sample C25metaG_FD_113461 | JGI IMG/M metagenome (GOLD analysis project Ga0157369, IMG submission 113461) | Corn rhizosphere microbial communities from Kellogg Biological Station, Michigan, USA - C2-5 metaG | ecosystem: Host-associated > Plants > Roots > Rhizosphere > Soil | place: USA: Michigan... | reverse complement strand
TGGCCAGCGGCAAGATCGATATCTTTGCGTTTATCGGCACCAACAAGGCCGCCAGCGATTTGAAAAAGCTGCACCCGAAACCACACCGCCTGCGCGCGGCGCTGGGCCTGGATGCGAAAAACCCCGGCATCGTGCTGCCGGAGGTGGACCTCGACAATGCGGTCAGTGAAGCAGTCACCGGCGCCCTGTCGTTCAACGGCCAGCGTTGCACCGCGTTGAAAATCCTGTTCGTGCATGAAGACGTCGTCGACAGCTTTATCGACAAATTCAATAAGAAGGTGGCCACGCTCAAACCCGGCATGCCGTGGGAAGACGGTGTGGCGCTGACGCCATTGCCTGAAGTGGGCAAGGTCGATTACCTCAACAACCTGGTTGCCGATGCCGCGCAACACGGTGCCAAGGTGGTGAATGAGCACGGTGGTGAAAGCCGCGGGTCGTTCTTCTACCCGGCGGTGCTGTACCCGGTGAACCCGCAAATGCGCGTGTACCACGAGGAACAATTCGGCCCGGTGGTGCCAATCGTGCCTTACCGTGACCTGGAGACGGTCATCGAGTACGTGCTGGACTCGGATTTTGGCCAGCAACTGAGCCTCTTCGGCACCAACGCCGTGGAAGTCGGGCGCCTGGTGGACGCCTTCGCCAACCAGGTCGGGCGTATCAACATCAATGCCCAGTGCCAGCGCGGCCCGGACACCTTTCCGTTCAACGGGCGCAAGAACTCGGCCGAGGGCACGCTGTCGGTACATGACGCGTTGCGCGTGTTCTCGATCCGCACGCTGGTGGCGACCAAGTTCCAGGAAAGCAACAAGGCGCTGGTCAGCGACATCCTGCGCAACCGTGACTCGAGCTTCCTGACCACCGACTACATTTTCTAAGAACGGCGCCAAACACATTGTGGGAGCGGGCTTGCTCGCGAATGCGGTGTACCAGCAGCGGATGTCTTGGCTGACCCACCGTATTCGCGAGCAAGCCCGCTCCCACATTTGATCGCGCACATTCATACAATCGAGGCCACTTTAATACCGATGAATCTGCACCTACCTCTGTTTGCCCGGCGCCTGCTACGCCCCTTGCTCGACCCCTACCGCCGCTATCGCCATGCCAAGTTGATTCACGCCGTGCGCGTGTCCATCGGTTTGCTGGCGACGATCCTGCTGACCACCGGCATCAACCTGCCCCACGGTGAGTGGGCGTCGGTGACCATGTTGATCGTGATAGGCGGGTTGCAGCACCACGGCAATATCGGCAAGAAAGCCGTGGAGCGCGCCTACGGTACCTTGATCGGCGCCAGCGTCGGTTTGCTGCTGGTGGTGCAACAGGCCTACTTCGGCCAGCCGTTCCTGACCTACCTGTTGATGTCGGCGGTGTGCGGGTTCTTTTCCTACCACGCCATCGGCAAAGGCGGCTACATCGCGCTGCTGTCAGCGATCACGGTGTTTATCGTTGCCGGGCACGGCGACAACCCGATCTCGGACGGCCTGTGGCGCACCGTCGACATCCTAATCGGCATCGTCCTTGCCCTGGCCTTCTCCTTCGCCCTGCCGCTGTACGCGGTGTACTCGTGGCGCTACAACCTGGCCAGCGCTTTGCGCGACTGCGCGGCGATCTACAGCCGGATCATCAATGGCCAGTCGGTCACCGACGATGAACACCTCAAGCTACTCAACCGCTTGAACGCGGCGATACTGCAACTGCGTTCATTGATGCCGTCGGTATCCAAGGAGGTGCGGATTTCCATGACCGAGCTAGACGCGATTCAACGCCACCTGCGCATGTGCATCAGCACCCTGGAGATTCTTGGCAATACTCGGCCAGACCCTCGCGATGAACAGGCGATGGCACGGATGCAGATGATGTTGAAGGCCGAGCATCGGCAGATTCGAGTGCAACTGGTGGGGATGGCGCGTGCGTTGAAGTCGGGTGCAATCGAACGTCTGGAGCGACCTGGTAACAGGCTCGCAGTCGACCCCGTATTGGATGTTCAGGTGCACAGTGCATTAGAGGGTTACCGACTATTGACGCTGCAACTGGGGGCCAATGTAGATGCGATGCGCAGCAGACTGGCCAACAGTGCGCAGCACTGGAAGATTTGAAGGCAACACTCAGACACACCACCCCCTCTAAACAACCGCGCTACCTGTTAATTCTGACAGTAGACGAGTACTTATTTTAACCGTTAACTGTTCAGGCATATTCCAACAAGGAGTTCACCATGTGCCTGCTTCGCAGTGAAGAAACAAAACGCCAAACCGTGAAAGTAATGTGCTTACTCGGCTTGGCATTTTTCATCAGTGGTTGCACTTCCGAGAAACAAACGCGGGACGTCCCAGAGCCCCTCGGCACCACCAATCCGGGTGCGCCCCACCCGCCGTGCACTCAAGCTGGGTACTTCCCAGGTAACATACCCCACACATACTATCGATGTGTCTGGGACCCAGTCGCAGGAAGATTTCTTCAATATATTTTCAGATGTCCAGGCACGCAAAACTTTAACCCGACCACGCAAAAGTGCGAATAACAATAACCCATTAATATCACTGCTTTAATAAAAACGCTCGCCACCTCCGTGGTGAGCGTTTTTTTGAGAGCCTCAAACAGTCTGCGTTGACTCAGAACATGACCATCGTGAGGCGGTTACCCAGCTCGAACAAACTGCCTTCGCTACCATTGAACATGTGTTTACCCGACCGGTGCAAGAATCCAGAGCTGGTGACCGACCAGAATAGGTCGTGGGCCTGCCCTTGCCAGCGCCCGCCGCCGTGCTGGGCATAAATTCCCCTCAGCTCATCCAGGCTAGGTAACCGTCCCCTGCGGTTGTGCGCCTGGAACAGACATTCCTTATAGCCGCCGCCAAAACCGTAATCGCGAAAAAACACCACGTTACTCACCTCTACGTTATATCCCAATACCGTACCCCGCGCGTCACGGCAGGTAATGCGCGTGCTGCCGTTATTAAGAATGACCACCACACCCGTGGCGTCTACCACCGCACAATCCGGATTGCTCGACTCATACTTATAGGGTTCATGGCCACCACTGGCCCGATGCTGGAACGTATCCAGATTGTGCTGAGGGCGGAAGGCGGGATTGGTCGTCAGGTCGCGCCACAAGTACAAGCGCTGATTACGCACAACCGTTGTGGTGTTGAAGCTAAATGGTACGGTGCGGTCCACGGTAAATACACGCGTGTTGGACTCAGAGTTGGCATAGAGTGCCCGCACTTTGAAGGAGTAGGTGCGCTGCGCCAGGTGACTTCTGATAACTGACCATTTCCCTGTCGAACTTACATCCAGCGTCTGCTTCGGTGCGCCATCTTCATACAACTGCACCTGCAACCGAGGCGTTGCGGTGCCTTCGAGTCTCACTTGAGTATCAAAGGTAGTCCCGTTCTGACGAACCTCGCCGCGTGAGTCGAACACTGCAATAGTGGGAAGCGTGCTGTTGAGCACAGTCACCACATACCGAGGCGAGACCGGTAGATCACCGTAGGTTGCACGGGCGGTAAAAATGCGAGCCCCTTGAGACAGCCCCGTCACCCGGCGTGACCAGACCCCGTTGCCGTCAGCCGTAGCGCTGTCCTTGCGCACACTTCCGTCATAAATATCCACGGTCCTGAGAGGCGCGGCGGTACCTCTGAGCGTCACCGCGATGGCCACGGTGTGACCGTTGTCGGCGATAAAATTGCCTCTGTCATCATGAGCACTCAGGATGACCGGGCGCTCTGTCGCATCTGCCACGGTATAGACCTGCCGCTGAAAGTCGATGACCTCGCGATCAAATGCCGGGCTGGTCGCCAGGGAGACTCTGAAAACAGTGGTCAAGGTACTACCGTGTCGCAGGTCCTTGAAGTAACTCGCAGGAACCGCCGCTTCAAAGAAGCCATTCGTCGCCCACTGCTGCGTCACCGCATTATTCTCAAGGGTCCACACCTCATAGTTGTGGTGCCGCCCGTCCGCGTGGGTGCCTTCCAGCCTCAGGTAAACCGGCTGAAATTCAGCAATGAACGGCCAGGTAGTGGCGCGCACCGTCGCACCATTTATCACACGGCTCAGCTCCAGAACATTGGTATTTGGATCTGCCTGGTTGATGATCACCGGTGGTCGGTGGACGGCCGGCAGCGGTGTCAACATCACTGTCACCACGCCGGATGGAACAGGGCTTCCGATTCCGTTTGCCACAGAGTATTGGACAGTAAATCGGGAGGTGCCATTAGCGATATTGGCTGCGATCACACTGGGAGGCACGTCGAACGTCACGCTTCCATCAAGCTCCCCGGGCAGGGTAAGCGTAAAGGTGCCGGCACCCTGGGTGCCGCTCAAAACCAACGTGATTTGATGCTGTGTGGACATGGAGGTATAGGCAACGATGACGCGTCCGCCATTTTGTGCAAACAACGGGTCCAGGGTGACCAACGAATCAGAACCCACTGCGTTGACTACAGTGGGGTACGGCAGCTCCTGCGGCACATCCTGTATCAGGTAAGTACGGACGCCAAACAAAACGGCAGAGTCCCGGTCCGGATTGCGGCCAAAGTTGGCATAAAAGGAAATACTCAACTGCGAGCCATTATGCAGTTCAAGGAATTTGTCCACCGGCGCTGCGACAGACACGCCGTTGCTGGCCACCTCGGAACCTACCAGGTTGCCGTCATAGCGTGCCTCGAAGTAGTTCGACTCGTCCCGGAAAGTCCCCATGTACTCCAGCCACATGTATTGCGCGGCATGGACGAAAGGCCAGGTACTCATGCGTGTGCGCTCAAGGCCATTAAGCTTGAACAGCTCCAGCACCTCATTTTCACCGGCGGTATCCAAAACGGAGGTCGGCAAACGCCGGATAGGTAGCAAACGCAATGACAGTATTGGTGACGGCGTTTCACGCCCTCCGCGCAGCACATCGTATTGCACTGAAATACTACGTCCGAGACGGTGGATATTGATCCCTACAACTTCAGGCGGCACCTTAAATTCAACACGCCCCTGGTTGGTGCCGTCTTTTGTCTCGGTGTGGCTGCCCAGCCCCGGCAGCCCTTTCCAGTGGACACGAATCTGGTCCGTCGGCCGCATTGACAGGTAGTGGACAACAATGGTCGCCCCTGCGATGACCGTTTCAGGTGCCAGCTCATCCGGATCTTGTGTCGCTTCCCACACTTCAGGCCTGAGCAATACGCCCAGCCCCGGCCCTACCGTGACGCGCAGCTCTTCGGAACGTAATGGCCGGGAGTTTTCACGCGTGATGAAATAGCGCAGGCGAATGTCACCATTGAGGTTGTTGTCGACAAACGCTCTGTCAACATCAAACACCAGCGGCCGCCCTACTGTCCCGCCATTGACTTCGATCTCGTCCTTCGTGCTGCCATTGGTTCCGGAACCTATCCAGGTCCAGTTGACGATATCGTCAATCTCGGTGAACACATAAGGCAAAGTGACCGTGGCTCGGCCCACAAGCACCGCGGGGTCAAGGTTGTCGTGCTCATCGGTCATGGCGATCAACGGCGCAGGAAGATCAGGAAAAATAGTGCCGAACTGCACTGGCAGGTACCGGGAATCGCGAATAGTCGCAGGGCTCGGAATGCCTGGAATGCCATCATCCACACGGTAATACACATTGACGTCAGGGAGACCGACAAAAGGTTCGAACTCCTCTTTAGTCACGGTCCGAGAGAGCGCTGGCAGCGGGCCAGCCAGAAGGGTTTGCTCAAAGGGTTCAACCTGGCCCGATTGATCTACGATGCGCAATGTCACGTTGTAGCCGGGCTCGTAAGGTTCGTACTCGGGAAACTCCACCGTAATGAACGGTTCTTTCGGGTCGATCACACCGCCCTGCGACTGCACGATATACACGGGCGGCATGTTGAATGAGCGACCGGTCACCCTGATCGTCAGCTGGCGGGAGCGCCCGATCTCGTTACCCAAAGGGAACTGGAGCGAGTAGGTGATACTGGTCGAACTGCCGAGCAGCTCTACGAGATAGGCCCTGTCGACAATAATGAACGTCGAACGGTCAATACGGGCCGTTTCAGGTGGCAGCTCACGTGTCGGTGATAACGTCACGACGATTTGGGTGCCCACGGGTGTAGGAGTTCCGTCCGGAAGAAACTCGGGTGTGAAAACCTCTACCTCGAAAGGCCCGTTGCCGTGGGCATCAAGGTCCACATCAGTGTATTCCTTTTTGCCAATGACGAAGGAAGGACGCTCAAGTAAATCGGGGTCCAGGCTGCTTTTGAGACGGGTCGTTTGCGACCACGGATAGAGAGGACCGCTACCGTTACCGACCTCATCGAACACGCGAAAGCGAATACCCAAAAGCCCGCTACCCGACTGGAGGATGATGTCCCGTGATACTTTGACCTCAATCGGTTTGGTTCCCGCCAAATGCTCCTTGTCCAAGGTCAATCTGACCACTGATGACTCTTTATTCCACTCCAAGACGATGGTGTCGTGGATACGTATACCCGGATACGGCTTGATGGTAATGATCACCCCTTTACTGGCTCTGTCAGGTGTCAGCTCAGCGTCACATCCCTGCAGGTCCGAGGGCAGGTCAAACTTGAGTTCGGGGTGATAGGGCACACCGGGATCCGTATCCAAGCCTCCCGGACGCTCCCTCCTGATAAACCAGGTTTGATCAACCGATTTATCGACCCGACCGCCACCGGCTCGTTTGACTACGCCATAGCAAGGATGGGTAACACCCAAGGGGACGTTTTCAAGGCGAATATGCAGGTAAAATCGGGGGTCATCCTTTTGGGTCGGCAACACCTCACCGCTTTGGATGGGAATCACGTCCCCCATGAAGAACTCGTAAATATCGCCTATGTTCAGGTTTTCCCAGGGTTCAAAAATCACATAAAGGCCATGTTTTGTCTGATCAATGCCCGCACCAATATCAGCGCCGACTACTGTTCGGACTGCGTTATTGATATAGGGGGGAGGGTCCAGTTGTGCCCGGACGTTATTCACTGTATTGATAGAAAGATCAGTTTCACCGGACATGAGAAAAGTTCCTGTGTTTTCGCGATGTCAGGAAAGACGCCGCACCTTTAAATCACACGCCAGAAACAAGGATGGGCATAACTGTCAGTCTTGACAGTTCCGACAAGTGGCATTACGCACACGACGAGTGCATACGATGAAACCAAATATCTGGCTGCATGTTAAGCAACGGTCAGCCAGGGAGCCTGTGAATGACTCCCCCCTCTTCGCCGACCGAGGTTAGACTCCGTGATGAGTGCTAGGATCTCGAGATCTGCTTCACCTGAATAGAGGAGATCTGAACCTGTGAGTTTTCAAATCTAATAGCAAACTGGGCCTTGTCTGTAGTTGAAATCAGAGGCCCCTGGGTTGTACTTGACCAATTGGCGCCCGCCTCAGCAGTGAAATATTTGATCGACACGGCATTCAGATAGACATAATTTCCGCTTGTTCGCGGACTGTGACGATACCTGACAGTCACCTCGTAAACGCCTGGTCCCGCATTGGCAAATGTCTTGTGGCATCCCATGTACGCGTTATGAGTAGTAAAGATGTAGTACTCAGAACCCGAGCGTCCAATATGAATCGGCACCATCGTGTGTAGCGGTGCCCAACCGTTCAAATTGCTGTTATTGAAGTCAGTCATGTCATTCAACAAACCTGGCCTCACCGTAAAATGTGCCAACGGAAAGGGAGTGGCACTGGACTCCACCGAACTGCCGTCATAAGTGACTTTACACGTCACTGTCAACGCGCTGCCGTACTTCAAACCCTGCAACCAGGCCCGAGGCACCGCAATGTTCTGCAGGCCATTGGCCTGTTGGGTAGCGTTAATCGGATGGTTGCGCAATATATAAAGCGGTTCGGCATCCGGGCTTGTGCAAATCAGCCATACCCTTTGCGCGTAGGTGCCAGCGGCACTCAAGGGCCACTTGCCAACAGACGCGAGTGCGTTACCGGTGAACTGGGTAAGGTCGAGTATGCCTCCCGTTTGATTGTTGAGGACGGGCGCGGGCAAGCTTGAAGATGGGATAGTCCCAACGTTGACCGTCTGTATGTGGGACTCGACGGTGTGTCCGTCACGCACCAGCGAGTAACGCAACTGCACCTGACTGTTCACGCTACGGGCCAGTATTTCAAGCGCGATCGGGAATACCACTGTGCCCCCGTCCAGCCCATTTTGTGACTCGATAGGGGGTGTGACACCGTCCTGATGAATCCACTGCAGGGTAATAATGTCGCGCTGATACATGGGAAGGAAAGAGACATTGACGGCGCGATTATGCTCAATGCTCAATGGATCGACCGACACAGTCTGGCCCGTCCCATTGGCCCCCACAAGCGTCGGGTGCGGCAGGATGCCGGGTAGCGCCTGGATTTGATACTGCTTGATATCCATCGTCACGGCATTGCTGTCATCCAGGCTACGATCAAAGGACGCCATGACTTTGATCGTCAATGTAGAACCATCCGCCAATTGTTGGAGCTTATCGACCGGTGCCGGCGGCGAAAGCCCAGCCACCTCATCCACCTCGCCCAAGCGGTCTGCGTTATAGGTCTGATTGAAGAATGGGCCACCGCCGTTGCTGGCAGCAAAAGTTCCGCTGTACGTCATCCATACCCGCTGGTCACGATGGCTGAACAACCAAGGAGCGGTTCGGGTGCGCGCGGTATTGGACAGGTTGTAGAGCTCCAGCACGGGGACGTTGCCAATACCGTCTATCAAGGGCACAGGCTTGTTGGTAAGGGTCAGCAGGCGCAGGTGCAAGATCTTCGACGGTATATCCCGGCCACCGAGAATCAGAAAGAACTGCACCTCGATATCCCGTCCCAACGGATGAATATTCGCCCCAACAACCTCCTTCGGCACGGCAAAGTCTAGGACCTTGCTGATATCGCCGTCCTTGGTCTCTTTGTGAGTGCCGATATTCGCCAGCCCTCGCCACTCCGCCCTGATCCGGTAGCTCGGCGTCATCTCCTCGAAGGCCACACGAATGGTTGCGCCCTGGGGCACGACTTCCGGATCCAGTTGATCGGGATTTTTTGTGGCCAAAAGAACCTCAGGCGCTCCCAGTTCCCCCAACGCCTTGCCGACACTGACCACTAGATCGAAAGAGTAAAGCGTATCGGTGTCTTCACGTTCCAGGTAATAACGCAGGCGAATCTCGCCATCGCGGTTATTCTCGACAAACGTCTTGTCGACATTGAACTTCAAGGGCGCGCCGGCAGTACCGCTATTGACTCTGATTGAATCTCTCGTACTGCCGCCGCTGCCCCCCGTACCTGTCCAGATCCAGGTCACTTTGTCTTCTTCCAAAGTCCCGGTATAGGGCAGGGTCACTTTCACACTGCCGAAGATAAGGTCCGGATCAAGATTGCCAAATTCATCCGTGCCCTCTATTTCAGGCGCTGGCAAGTGGGCCACAGCCGCGCCGAACCTGACGTAAAGCGGTTCGGAGTCGCGCTTCCTCAATGTCCCGACATCCGTGCCTTTTATTCCGCCATCATCCACCCGGTAGAACACTTTCACATTCCCCAGGCCGATGAAGCGTTCAAAAAACTCCCTCTTGAATGTGCGCGGTTCTGGCGGCGGGCCTCCTGCCAATTTGGTTTCCTCATTAAACACCGCATCACCGCCATGTCCGGTTGCCTCCATCCGAACGGTAACATTGTAGTTTCGGCTATAGGGCTCGTAATCGGGAAAGCCTACGGTGATAGAGGTCGCCTCCGGGTTAATCAGGCCGCCCTCGTTCTCTATGATGGTGGGGGCAGGCATGTTCGAGTAGGTGCCGAAAATCGTCACCGCCACGCGGCGAGAGTGCGCCAGCGTGGTTCCCAGGGGAAACTGCAACTCATAAGAGATCCTCATCGTTCCGTTGATCAGCTCCTCGAGGATGGCATTGTCGACATCGACAGACGCGGAACGGCCTATGCGAGCGGGGAACGGTGGGAATGCCACAATCAACGGCGTGGCATCCGAACGTAGGCCGCTCAGTGTCACCAAAATTTGAGTGCCCGCAGGCGTAGTGCTGCCGTCGGGCAACAGACTGGGCGCAACGACCTCGACTTCAAAGTGGCCGCTGCTTTGCGTATCGAAGTTGACATCAAAAATCTCGTGACCGTTGAGCACGAAGAACGGCCGTTTAAGCAGCCCTGGCTCTAAGTCGCTATCGAGGTGAACCGCTTGCGACCAGCGCCGGTCCGGACCGGAACGGTTTTCCACCTCATCTTCCAGGCAGAACCGAATAATGATCGAGCCGCTGGTACTGGCTTCAACTATTTCCTTAGGGACCTTCACCTTAATGGCCGTGGTGCCATCGACATGGTCTTCATCCAGTTCCAAAGTGACCAACTTCCCATCCCAATACAGCTCTACTGTGTCACGCTCACGGGCGTTGGGGTACAACTCAATACCGCATATCACACCCTTGCTGGCCCGCTCAGGATCGAGTACCGCACCCGGCCTCGATAGGTCCTCCGGCAGCGAGAGCTTCAGGGCGGGGTGAAACATAGGATGCCCCATGTCCGAACCACCCGGGCGTGTACTCTTGATGAACCAGGTGGCGTCAGGTGATCGGATTTCCGTACCGGAACCGGCTCGCTGAACAACGCTGAAACAAGGGCATGAGAAGCACTCGGGTACCAGCTCTTGAGGTATCGCCAACACGTAGGAAGACTGATCTGTTTGTCCCGGAAGCACATCGGCAGATGCCAGGGGGTGCATTGAATCACGCATGTAAAAGCGAAAGTTGTCGAACTCCTCCACCGGATCCCATTTTGGGATAAACACGTGCATGTAGTTTTCAATATGCCGTATCCCGCCACCCATTTCAGCGCCCAGAACATTCAACACCCCGTTGAACAGTTCAGGCGGCTTAAGTTGGTTTGTGTCCGCAAGAATGGAGCCGGGGGCAGGAATAATGGGTTTTGAGGGCATGGCAAGCGCTCCTGATGCGATGACTCGGGCATGAGTGCCGAACGAGGAAATCACACACCCGCGCAGGAGAGACGTCTAGCTGTCAATGTTGACAGTAGCGACGAATGGTCGCGTGAACGAAGAACACCCTGACGAAATTTTTTAGCACCTACATACTTTTTCTTACATATTTTTCACGTTTTATTCACATCCCGAGACGTAGGGTGAAGCCTCATCCGTTACAAATGTTGCACATCAAGCCCGCCGCCCCAGCGGGCTTTTTTTTGCCTGATTTTCGCTCAGCCACTCCCACCGGCGCCTACAGGTATCAGCGTGCGGCTTTGCTGGCAGGTGCCGCCTGCTCGCGAATGGCCCGCTGGGTATCCAGCACCCTCGCCAGCGCGTTTTCGGCTTCCGGGCTTTGCTGCGGCACGCGAATCGCCGCCGACACCAGGGTGATCAACTTGGCCATCACCTCGGCATCCGTGGCCGGGCGGCCCAGGCTCATGGAGTTCATCAGCAGGCGCAGTTCAGTGCCGGCCATCACCCCGGAAATCGCCTTGAGGGCAAATTGCAGGCGCACCCCCAGTTCATTGCGCGGCAGGTCCGGCAGGGCCAGGGCGAAGGCTTCGAAGAAGCGCTGGAACACCGGCTGGTAATGCACCTTGAGGTATTCCTGGATAAACGGCGAGGTGTCGCTGTACACCCGCCCCAGGAAACGGATGAACGAGCGCCCTTCCCCACTGGCGCTGGCCGGATCGCTGCGCTCCAGGCCCATGGCCGGGGCGAACAGCACGCCAAGCAAGGTGTCGCAGTCCAACGGGCCATCGGCCTCGGCCTCGCAGCGGGCCAACAGTTCCAGGCGCTGCTCGTTGAGCGGCTCCAGGCGCTGCTTGAGCAGGGTTTGCATCAGGGAATCCTTGTCCCCGAAGTGGTAGTTCACCGCCGCCAGGTTGACCTG
>Ga0157369_10008390_pt1 | contig 11849 bp, 10 predicted proteins | sample C25metaG_FD_113461 | JGI IMG/M metagenome (GOLD analysis project Ga0157369, IMG submission 113461) | Corn rhizosphere microbial communities from Kellogg Biological Station, Michigan, USA - C2-5 metaG | ecosystem: Host-associated > Plants > Roots > Rhizosphere > Soil | place: USA: Michigan... | reverse complement strand
CGCTCGCGGCGACGATGTAATCCATCGCCAGCAGAAGCTGGCACCCGCCGCCGATCGCGAAACCGTCGACGGCGGCGATCCACGGCTTCTCGATCGTGTCGCCGTTAATCTCGTCGGGGCTGATGTCTTCGCGGGCTAGACCGCGGAAGATCTTGTTCACCAGCCCCATATCGCGCTGCATGTACCAGACGAAAGGAATCTTGCCGCGATAGAGATGCGTAAGGTTGATCCCGGCCGAGAAGATTGGTTTTCCGCGATATTTCGGATGCTCGACCACGCCACCGCGCAGTACCGCGACGGCGCAGTCGGGATCGAGGGTCGCGAGATCGACCGCGATCTCGGAATCGTCGATCGTTGTGCCGTCCTCGGCGTTGAGGAAGCGCGGATTGCGCAAGGTGACGATCGCCGCGCGGCCGCGCCGCTCGATCGTTGCAGTCGCCAGCTCGATCTTGCCCTTGGCGCGGAATTCATCGAGCCGCGCCAGCGCCTCGGACCGCGGCAACAGCATTGCATGGCAAAGATGCACGCCCGTTGCCGGATTGCCGAGCACATGCGCGAGGAAGATGCCGTGATCGATCTCGAGCCCGCGCTTCGCCTTCTGATCGAGCGCATTCTCGGCCGCGAGCGCTTCGGCGGACGGCACGAGGCCCAGCACTACGCGCGCTGCGTCATCGACCAGCCGCTCGACGCGGACGAAGGAGCGGAGATCGTTGGTGAGCGAGCGATAGACCGTCTCGACATGCGCCGCGAGGAAACGCTCGCGCGCGGCGCGCGCAGCGTCGATGGCCGGAGCCTGCAGCCAGTATTGGCTGAAGCTTTGCACATCGCGCCGATAGTCGCCGCTGATGGGCGGCGCGTTCCTATCCGCTTCGCTCATGGTGCTTTCTCCAATGCGGTTGCGGCTGCGGCTTCGCCCACGACACGGCGCTGGGCGCGCGGATCGAGTGCGTCTTGCAGCCCGTCGCCGAGGAAATTGCAGGCGATCACGGTGATGAAGATTAGCAGCCCGGGATAGAGCGCGAGCTGCGGCGCGAGCGCGATCGTCTCCTGCGCTGTGGTCAGCATATTGCCCCAGCTCGGGATCGGTGGCGCAACGCCGAGGCCGAGGAAGCTCAGCACGGATTCGAGCAGGATGGTCTCGCCGACCGCGAGCGTGGTCGCGACGATGATCGGCGAGGCGAGGTTGGGCAGGATATGCACCAGCATCACGCGCGGGCTGGTGGCGCCGAGCGCGATCGCGGCGCGCACAAAATCGCGCGATTTAAGCGACAGCGTCGCGCCCCGAACGATGCGCGCCACGGTCGTCCAGCCGACGAGGGCGACAAGCACGATAATGCGCTCGATGCTGATTGCCGGTGAATCGACGATGGCAGAAGGGATGCCGAGCTTTTTGAGATCGAGCGCGGCGAGCACGACAAGCAACGGTAACAGCGGCAGTGCGATCATGCCGTCGGTAAACCGCATCAGCGCCGCGTCGAGCCGGCCGCCGCGATAGCCGGCGATCAGCCCCATCGCTGTGCCGAAGATGGCGGCGACGAGTGCCGCGACGATGCCGACGAGTAGCGAGACGCGGCCGCCTTCGAGTAGGCGGAAAAGCAGATCACGGCCGATCTCGTCCGTGCCGAGCGGGTGCTGGAGCGAAGGGGCGGCGAGGCGGTGGTAGAGATCGACCATATCCGGATCGAGACCGATCAGCCCGGCGAGCGGCGGGGCGCCGAACGCGGCGATGATGAGGAAGAGCAGTACGCTGCCACTGATGGCAACGCGTTTATCGCGGAGGATGTCGCGCCAATGATTCATCGATAGGCGATCCGCGGATCGATCACCGCATAGGCGATGTCGGCGGCGAGATTGCTGACCAGCACCATCACCGTCGCGATAAGGAGCCCGGCGAGGGCGAGGTTGAAATCATTGCCGAGGATCGAATCGTAGATGAGCTTGCCCATGCCGGGATAGGCGAACATCGTCTCGGTAATCAGCGCGCCGGAAAAAAGATTGCCGAAACTTAGGGCCAGTACGGTTACCACGGGAATGAGCGCGTTGCGCAGCGCATGGCCCGCGAGCACGCGGAATTCGCCGGCGCCTTTGGCACGTGCGGTGCGGATGTAATCCTGGCGCAGGGTTTCGATCATTGCGGCGCGGATATAGCGCAGATGCGATCCCATGCTGACGAGGGTCAGCGTCGTCACTGGAAGGACGAGATGGCGTAATCGATCCGGCAAGCTGCCATCGCCGATGGTCGCGACGCCGCCCGCCGGGAACCAGCCGAGGGTGGCGGCAAAGACGAGGATCAGCATCAATGCCAGCCAGAAGGACGGCACCGAAATGCCGGCGAAGCAGACGAGGTTGACCGCGCCGTCGATCGCCGAGCCGGGACGGCGCGCGGCGATGATGCCGAGCGGCAGCGCCAGCATATAGGCGCAGAAGAGGCTCGCGCCCATCAGGATGGCGGTATTGCCGAGCCGCGGCACCAGCACATTGAGCACCGGCTGTAGATAGAGCCGCGAATAGCCGAAATCGCCGGTCAGCGCCGCATGCGCCCAGGCGAAATAGCGCTCGATCAGCGGCTTATCGAGGCCGTACAGCGCCTTCAGCCGCAGCGCGTCGGCCGGCGAAAGGCGCGGATTTGACGAGATCATCAGATCGATCGGATCGCCCGGCATCAGCCCGATCAGCGCATAGACGATGAAGGACATGATCGCGATGACGACGATCATCTGGAGGAGACGCGTCGAGATAAAGCGCGCCACTAAAAATTCCTTTCGTCATGCCCGGACTTGTTCCGGGCATCCACGTCTTTGCTTGAAACTCGTGGATGACCGGGACAAGCCCGGCCACGACGATTAATTTTCATTTTGAAGCCTGTTCTTCCCCGCGGTGCCACTTCTCAATCCAGAGGGTCGAGGGCGCGTCATGGCCTGTCGGGGTCACGCCATCGAGCCATTTCGGCAGCACGAATGCATCGGCGCGGAAATAGAGCGGCAGCGCCGGCAATTCCTCGGCATAGAGCGTTTGCAGCCGGCGCCACAGCTCGAAGCGCTTGGCCGCATCGAGCTCGACCTCGATCGCATCCATCAGACTGTCGGCTTCGGGATTGCTGTAGCTGTCGAAATTCTGTCCGCTCCAGCCGTTCTCGGCGGTCGGGATCTGCTGCGAGTTGAGTTCGGCGCGCGGCACGTTCTCGGGCGCGCCGACCCAGGCGAACATCGCCATCTGGAAATTATGATGCTTGGTGGTGTCGCCGATCAGCACCCGCGCCGGCTGGTTCTTGATCCGCACCGCGATGCCGATCTGGCGCCATTGCGCCTGCAGCACCTGCTCGATCATTTCGCGCGTGCGGTTGCCCGAGGTCGTGGCGAGTTCCAGCACCAGCGGCTTGCCGTCCTTGTGCCGCATGCCGTCGGAGCCTTGCTTCCAGCCGGCGGCATCGAGCAGCGCCCGCGCCTTGTCGGGATCGTAGTTGTAATGCGGCAGGTCGTGCACGAAGGCGGGATCGAGCGGCGGCACGAAACTGTCGGCGACGGGATCGCGGCCGGCGAATATCTGGTCGGTGATTGCCTTGCGGTCGATGCCGTAGAGCAGCGCCTGGCGCACGCGCAGATCGGCAAGGATCGGATCAGCGAGATTGGTGTCGATGTGCTCGAAGCTGAGACCGGGCTTGTAGAGGATCTTGAACCGGCTGCCGTGGCGCTTCTCGAAGGCGATCGCCTCGTCGAGCGAGAAGCCGAGCTCGCCCGCGACCATGTCGAGCCCGCTGGCGAGGAGATTGGCTTCGAGCGCGGCCGTGTTCTCGACGGTCCAGATAACCACGCGGCGGAAATAGGGCTGGGTGCCTGACCAGCCGGGATTGCGCTCGAGGATGATATGTGACCCGGGTACGATCTCGGTGACGCGATAGGGTCCGTTATAGAGCCCAGGATTGGTGGGGTCAGTGTCGTAGAGCGTGTGGAAGCGGTACTGCGCCGGATCGGCGAAGGCTGCTTGCTCCAGATGGGCGGGCAGGATCGGCACCGAGGCGGCTATCTGATAGTCGAAGGTGACACGATCGAGGGTGAGGGTGAAGGTCTTCGTGTCCTTGATCTCGACCTTTACGACGCGGCGGTAGGCCTCGGCATCAGCGACGCCGACTTGCGGTGTCTGGCCGAGCTTATAGCTGAAGGCGACATCTTCGGTCGTGATCGGCTTGCCGTCGCCCCAGCGCGCATCGGGCAGCAGCGTATAGGTGATGGCGACGCCGGTCTTGCCGTTGCCGAGATCGACCTTCTTTGCGCGGCCGTTGTCGAAGCTCGGGAGCTCGGTGCAGAGCATGCATTCGAGCTTCCAATCGGCGTTATAGGTGACGAGCGGCCGCTCCACCGCGCCAAGGACGTAGTCCTTGACGAACATCTGGTCGATGACCGGGCTCAGCGTCGATGGGAATTGCGTGACGCCGATCGAGAGTTCGTCCAGCGCACGCTTTGAGGCCGCCGCGACCGGGCTGGCCGCGAGGAGCAATCCGATCAGAAGGAGAAGAACTCGCCGCATGACGCGGCGAGCATAGCATGCGCGCTTAAGCGGCGCGCGCCCGCTCGGTCAGAGCGACCAGCGTGCTGAGCGGCAGGAGATCGATGGTCTCGGTCTCGCTGAAAAGCGCGTCGATATCCTCGGCCTGGCGCTTGGCCAACGCGATCTCGCTCTTGGCGAGGGTCACGGTGGTGCTCGACCGACGCGCGGTCGTGGGGAGAAGGTGAGGCATGTACTTAATTCCTGACGCGTGGGGGGAGCGGCGCGTGCCGTTTAGATACGCGAGTGTCGTTAAAATGTCTTATTGCAAATTGTCGCATGTGCGAAGAGAACGCGTCGCACATGCGAAGAGTGCTTGTGGTTAAAGCCCCTTGGATTAAAGCTGGGCGAAACGCGGCATCACCTTCTCGGCGAAGAGCCGTGCCGAGCGCTCGGCATGCTCATACGGGACGGTATTGAAATTGAGCTGCGCGGATGCGCTCTCGAAGCCGCCGACTCGCTCGAAATATTCCTCGATCTGCTTGGAAATGTCGTCGGGGGTACCGATCCAGGCGGCGCCGCTCTTCACCTGCGTCTCGATCGTCTCGCGGCTCAGGATGTCGATGATCTTGTCGTAGCCCGGATAATCCTTCGACTGCATGCCGGCCCATTCCGAGGCCGCATCGACCAGCGAGCGGAGATAGCGGTTGAGCGGTTCGCGCGCGATCTGCCACGCCGTGTCGCGGTTCTCGTGGCAGAAGAGATGGAAGGCGAGCATCACACGGCCTTTGCCAGGATGGCCGCCTTCTTTCCTGCCTTGGCGATAGAGGGTGATGAGCTCCTTCATCGCGCCGCCGGCCATGGGGATCGCCATGATCGCATGGCCGGCTTTGCCGGTATCGGTGAAGCTTTGCGGCGTCGCGATCGCCGCGACCCAGAAAGGAGGGCGCGGCTTCTGTGTTGGCCGCGGCAACGAGGTGACATTTTTGAAAGAATGGAAACGGCCCTCGCAGGTGACATTCTCTTCTTCCAAGAGCCGCCGCACCTGCTCCATGCCCTCGGTGAAGCGATCGCGGCTCTCATCGACCGGGACACCGAAGCGCGAGAATTCATGCGGCAAAAAAGCGCGCGCGAACCCGACTTCGAGTCGGCCGTTGGAGATCGCATCGAGCATGGCGATCTCGCCGGCGAGCTTTAGTGGGTTGTTGAAGATCGGCAGCACCGCGCCGGTGATGAGCTGCGCCTTCTTGCTGCGCTCGGCCGCGGCGGTGAGGAACAGCAGCGGGTTCGGCGAATAGCCGCCATAGGGATTGAAATAATGCTCGACGGTGCGGATATGGCCCCAGCCGTCCGGATCGGCGAGCTCGCACAGGCGCAGGCATTCGTCGAAATATTGCTGGCCCGATTTCTGCGCTGGGCCGACATCGGGAAAGAATTGCATCCCGAAATCCATGAGGCGCCTCCCAATTCTGCGATCCAAGCCTTATTTAACATCGCGATGACGGTTTTCACTATCGGCCATTCGACGCGCTCGATCGAGGATTTCATCGCCGCACTCAAAGCCGCCGGCGTGGGCATGCTCGCCGATATCCGTCGTTTTCCCAAATCGCGCCGCTTTCCGCATTTCAATGGCGAGAATCTGGCGCCGGCGCTGGCTGCCGTGGGCATCGGCTATCGCCATTTCCCCGAGCTCGGCGGCCGCCGCGGCAAGCGCGCCGATGGGCAGCCGTCGCCCAATACGCTGTGGCGGCAGGAGCCGTTCCGCAATTACGCAGACTACGCCGAGACGCCGGAGTTCCGGGCGGCTTTCGATAAGCTCACAGCGCTGACGCACGAGAACACGGTCGCGATCATGTGCGCCGAGGCGGTGTGGTGGCAGTGCCACCGCCGCATCGTCGCCGACTATCTGATGGCGGCGGGCTTTCCCGTCGAGCACATCTTCGATGCGAAGAAACGCGAGCCCGCGACCTTAACGCCGGGTGCGCAGCCGCGCGGCGACGGGACGATCCTCTACGAGGGCGAGCAGCGCCAGCTGCTCTGATGTGCAGGGAATTGGCCCTCTGCGCGCCATCGCTTAGTGCTCGTCATTGCGAGCCCGAACGGGCGAAGCAATCCAGGAGCCTCACATGAGGCCCTGGATTGCTTCGCCCTCATCCCGAGCTTGTCGAGGGATGCTCGCAATGACGGAGGAAAAATTCCGTGCGGATGACTTAAGCGGCGGCGCCCATGGCGCGGCGGCGGGCGATCTTCTCGCTTTCGGCGAGGGTGTCGCGCAGCGCCTGGTCGGCTTGGCAGGTCATCTTGATGAAGGCGCGCAGGAAGGAGTCCGTGCGCGGGAGCTGGAACAGCGTCACCTCGTCGCCGCCTTCGGCGCGGCCGGACACCGTCACGGTCGCATCCTGCGGCGTCAGCATGAGTTCGACGAGGGAAACGCCCGGGCCGGTTACGTACTCAACCACGCGCTGACGCTTCGGCTGATCGGCATTGCTGCGGATCGTCATGCGATAGGGCGTGCGGTTGCTCGCGGTCTCGATCAGGGCGCGCGAGAAGGGACGCAGGAAAGCTTCGTCGAAGCCGAGCATGGCCATCGGCTGGTCGTTCGATGCCGAGGAGCGGATCTCCAGCGTCGCCCACAGCGAAGCATGACCGGCATAGTAATCGATCGAAGCGAGATCGAGATTGATCGCATCGATGGGCTGGGGCGGCGCATCGGCGTCGCCACACAGGAACGCGAAGCAAGCCGGCTCGCGGCGCAACGACAGCGTGGTCGCCGCTTCGAGGTTCCAATCGGTTATCGCGTGGGTCGGGTCATGCATAATGGGCGTTTCTAACCAAGGGGCGTTTGCGAATGTGGCCATTCAATAGCGCCGGGGTTAAGGGACAAATAAACATGCAAAGCAGGTAAAATGCATTTGCATAAAATTTGAGATAAATCCTATTCGGCCAATAAAATTGCGACTTTTATTTTCAGATGCGTCGTATTTGCGGCGAATTGGCTCAAAAAGAGTCTTTTAAGCCGCAACGCGTATCTCAATTGCGTGTTTTCGTTTACATGCTTTTCCATACCCGCATGACCGATCTGCCGCCGCTTTTAATCGAAGCGCTGAGCGCGATCGGTCCCGAGACCGAAGCGCGGATGGGCGATCTCATCAGCGATTTCGTCGCCTTGCCTTTGAGCGAGGAGGATCGGCTGTCGGCGCTCGCCGGCGCGGTCGCGACCGTCGCGACGACGCGCTATCTGCATCACCGCCCGATCTTCATCGCCGCGCTGCGCTGCTGGGCACTGGAGATATCGATCTCGTTGTCACCGGCGCCGCCGCGAACCGCTTTAGAAAGCCGCCGCGGCCCGATCGAGGAAGCACAGGACGCGCTGCTCAGCGGTCTCGATACGCTCCTGCGCGCGATGGTCGATGAAGGCTCGGCCAAGCACCACCGGCTCGTCACCGAGCTCGCGGTGATGGCGCAACTTCTCGGCCGCTACGATGCGAACAGCATCCATCTCGTCCTGACAGCGGCGAGCCTTGCTTGCGAGGATCCACGCTGGCGCAGCGGCTACACCGTGCCGGTCTTGCTGTCCGATGGAGCGCAGCTGCTGACGCGCGATGCCTGCCTGGCGTCGCTCGCGCCGCGCGGCACGGCTTAGGATTTCTTCGGCGGCACGGCACCTGGCGATTTGGTCAGGTTGATCGCAGGCCAGCAATCCAGGGCAGCCGCACGCTTCCAGGATTGCTTCGTCGCTAACGCTTCTCGCAATGACGATGAAATAAGAAGCCGCCGTTCTATTCGGCGTCAGCTTCCTCGATCGCCTCGGCTGCCGCGAGCCAGCGTGCCTCGGCTTCGCCAAGCGCGGCGGCGAGCGAGGCCTGCTCGCGCAGCAGTCCCGGGACATCGGCGGCGCCGGCATAAGTCGCAGGGTCGGCGATGCGCTGGTCGATTGTGGCTTTGCGCGCGCCGATATCGGTCACGGCGCGCTCGGCCTCTTTCAGCGCGCGACGCAGCGGCTCGAGTTCGCGGCGGCGCTCGGCGGCGAGGCGCCGCGTCTCGCGGCGCTGATTGGCGGCTGCCTTCGTCGCTTCGCTCTCGCTCGCGGTGGGCGCCAGCACCAGCCGGCGGTAATCGTCGAGATCGCCCTCGAAAGGCTTCACCCTGCCGTCGGCGACCAGCCACAGCCGCTCGGCGACGAGCGAGAGCAGATGCCAATCATGGCTCACGATCACGACCGCGCCGGAAAATTCGTTGATCGCTTCGACCAGCGCTTCGCGTGCCTCGATATCGAGATGGTTGGTCGGCTCGTCGAGGATGAGCATCGGCGGCGCGTCGACGCTCATCAGCGCAAAATTGAGCCGCGCTTTCTCGCCACCGGATAGATTCTGCGCCGCGACGAAGACCTTGTCCTCGTCGAAGCCGAAACGCGCCAGCCGTGCACGGATCGTCTCGGGCACGGCTTTCGGCATCAGCCGCGCGAGATGGTCGTAGGCGCTCGCCGCCGGATCGAGCTCCTCGATCTGATGCTGAGCGAAATAGCCGCAGGCGAAGCGCTTGGCGCGCGTGATCTCGCCGCTCAGCGGCGACAGTCGCCCGGCGATGAGTCGCGCGAAAGTCGATTTGCCGTTGCCGTTGGCGCCGAGCAGTGCGATCCGGTCGTCGGGATCGAGCCGCAGATCGAGGCGGCGCAAAACCGGCTTCTCCGGCTCATAGCCGACCGAGACTTGGTAGAGGCTCAAGAGCGGCGGCGCGAGCTCCGGCGGCTCGGGGAAGGCGAGATGCAGCGGCGGCTCTTCTTCCGAAAGGGAGATCGGCTGTAACCGCGCCAGAGCCTTCATGCGGCTTTGTGCCTGGCTCGCTTTGGTCGCCTTGGCGCGGAAGCGATCGATGAAGGCTTGGAGCCGCTTGCGCTCATCTTCCTGGCGCGCGGCGAGCGCCTGCTGGCGCGCGAGATGCTCGCGCCGCGTGCGCGCGAAGTCCTCATAGCCGCCGCTATAGAGCGTCAGCCGCTGCTCGCCGAGATGAAGGATGTGATCGACCACCTCGTCGAGGAACTGCCGGTCGTGGCTGACGAGCAACAGCGTATTGCGATAGCGGCGCAGGAAATCGGCGAGCCAGAGCGAGGCTTCGAGATCGAGATGGTTGGTCGGTTCGTCGAGCAGCAGCAGCTCGGGCTCGGCGAAGAGCACGCCGGCCAGCGCCACACGCATGCGCCAGCCGCCGGAGAAATTCGATAGCGGCTGGTTCTGCTCGTCGTGATTGAAGCCGAGACCGGCGAGGATGCCGGCGGCGCGCGCTTCCGCCGAATGGGCGCCGATCGCTGCGAGCCGCTCGTGGATTTCCGCGACGCGCGATGCGTCGGTGCTGTGCTCAGCTTCGGCGAGCAGGCGGTGGCGCTCGTCATCCGCGGCAAGGACGGCTTGCAGCGGCGTCGTCGTGCCGCTCGGCGCTTCCTGCGCGACGAAGCCAATACGCGCGTCGCGGGGCAAGGCGATGCTGCCGCCGTCGAGCGCGCGCTCGCCGCGGATCAGATCGAGCAAGGTCGATTTGCCGGTGCCGTTGCGGCCGATCAGCCCCACCTTCCAGCCATCGGGAATCTGCGCCGACGCGTCCTCGATCAGCGTCCGCCCGGCAATGCGATAGGTGATGCCCGAGATGGTGAGCATGGCGCGCGTCCTAGCACAGCAAGGACGCTGGTTACAGAAGTGGCGAAGGTGGAATTTACGTCATTGCGAGCGAAGCGAAGCAATCCAGTCTGTTTCAACCACTGGATTGCTTCGTCGGGCTAATGCCCTCCTCGCAATGACGACGAAAGATAGTGCCGGGTTTATTTCTCCGCGTGCTCGCTTTCGTCGCCGATCACATGGACGGCGAAGTGGAAGGCGGGCAGATCCTCGCCGGGATGGTCATCGGCATAGGTGAGCTGCGGGATACGGAAATTATTCGGCCGCGTCTCCTGGCCTTTATAGATGCCTGGATAGAGGTCGATGTAATGCCAGCCCGGCGCGCCACTCGCCGGCATATAGACCGTAACGTCGCCCTGGCTGTTGAAGCCGCAAGCATAGCCGACATAATTGTCGTCATAGACGACGTGATAGATGTTTGCGGTCTCGGTCCAGCCGACACCTTTGAGATGAACCGTCAGCATCGTCCCGGCATGCACCTCCTGCACGCTGAGCGGCAAGGCGGAGGCTTCGAGCCAGAAGCTGCCGACAGTTTTCTTGCCGCCATCTTCGACGGAGATGCTGTGCGCGCCGCCGAGGTCATCGGGCACCTTAAAGCTGAAAACGAGCTTGCCACTTGCATCGGCTTTCGCTTCGGCGATCGGATGCGCCCGCTCTTCCCATCCGCCGGCGACGACGCGATTGCCGGTCACGGTCGACCATTGCAGCTGATAGCTCTTGCCCGGCGTAAAGCCCTGGCCGCTTACCGTCAGCGGTTGGCCGACGCTGGCGAAAGCCGGCGTCGCGACCAGCGCGCCGGGCTTCGGCAAGCTACGGATCGATTTCTGCGTCTGAGCCTCGACCGGCGGCGGCAGCACGGCTTGGCCGCGCGTCACGGTGAAATTCGCCTTGAAGCGCGGCCGGTCCGGCACCGGATTCTGCTGCGGGTTCATGTAGGGGAAGGTGAACTCGCCATGGATGAGCTGCAGCACATGCGTGCCGGTCGGCCCGGTCGCCGGAATCGTGAAATGCGCCGAGCCATGCGTCGAGACCGATGAGATCCAGCCGGTGAAATTATTGTCGTAGACCAGCATCCAGCTGTTCTCGAGCTCGCGCCAGCCGATGCCTTTGATATCGAGCGTGATCGGCGTGCCGGACGGGCCGTTCTCCGGTGTCACCTTCATCGTCATGTCGAGATTGAAGCCGGCCTGGGTGAAGAGTCTCGCGCCCTGCTGCAGCACGATGTCGTGCTGAAAGCCGAAATCATCTGGGGCGATGAAGCTCGCCGCGAATTTGCCGGCCGCGTCGGTCTTCACCCGCGCGATGCGATAACCGACCGGCGCATAGTCGCGGCCGTGATACTGGCCGTTGGCGGCCTTCCAACTGCCTTTGACCGTACGCCAGACGAGATCGAATTCCTGATTGGCGGGCAGGGCTTCGCCACTCACCGTGACATTGGCGCCCTCGCGCGCATGGAGCGGCGCGACGCTGAGCTTACCGACAAAGCCATTCGCCGGCTGGGCGGTGGCCACTTCCGGCCCGAAATCCGTCGACAGCGCGGCTTCGGCACGCGATGAGCCGAGGCTCGACACGCCCAGGATCGCCGCGAGCAGAATAAGCGCGCGCGTTGCGGATTGCGTCGACATCGGAAATCCCCCGTTCACGGTCGTTGGCGATGTAATAGCCGCGGTGGCGCCTCAGAGGAAGCGGGCCAGCGTT
>Ga0157369_10008389_pt1 | contig 11850 bp, 12 predicted proteins | sample C25metaG_FD_113461 | JGI IMG/M metagenome (GOLD analysis project Ga0157369, IMG submission 113461) | Corn rhizosphere microbial communities from Kellogg Biological Station, Michigan, USA - C2-5 metaG | ecosystem: Host-associated > Plants > Roots > Rhizosphere > Soil | place: USA: Michigan... | reverse complement strand
TCGGCGAAGAACAAGTCGGGGTCGACGACGTGGCACGGCAACGCCGCGGCCTCGCCGACCGGGTCGATTACTGCGGTGAGAGTCATGGCGCTCCACCTCCTCGTGGCTGCTCGTGACGGTCAGAATCGAAGAAAGAAAACGAAAAGGCCGCGGACCCTTTCGGGTGCCGCGGCCTGGTGTCTGCCGGTCGAAGAGTCGTCTCTTATACCGGTGGACCCCAGGCATCGAGGGCACCCAGGCCGCCATTGCGCGCATCGCTCTGCAGGCGCGGCTTGGCGTAATTGGGCACAACGCTGCCCATGCCAGCGAGGCCGAACGGGGACATGCCAATGCACGCGTTGGCCGGCTGGAATGTCGTCGTGATCTCCATGTCGGCACCTCCTCGCGCGCTCGGAACGATTGTCGGCAACAACCTCGCTGGACCATAAGGCGCCCGGTCCAGGGATGGCAACGAATTATTGCGGCGCGTTAGCGACTCGCAACAAACCCTCTTGTACGACGGACACCGCGTGCTGCCCGTCGCGGGTCCACAGGCTGCCGCGGGCGAGCCCACGAGCGCCGCCGGAAGTCGGTGATTCCTGCACATACAGCAACCAATCGTCGGCCCGGAACGGCCGGTGGAACCACATGGCGTGGTCGAGGCTCGCGACGCTCAGGATCCGGTCGCTCCGCCACGACAGCCCGTGCGCCATCAGCAGCGAGTCGAGAAGCGTCATGTCACTCGCGTACGTCACGACGCACACGTGCTTGAGCGGGTCGTCGCCGAGCGATCCGTCGGCACGCATCCAGACCATCTGCTGCGCGCGAACCGGCAACGACGGATCCAGCCAGGCCGGCGTCTCGACGTGCCGGACGTCGATCGGCCGCGGGCGCGACCAGAACGCGTCCTCGGAGACGCCGGCCGCCTGCAACCGTTCCAGCATCGTCGGCAGCGACTCGGGGTCGGGCGCCGGCGGCATCTCGCCCTGGTGAACGATGCCCGGCTCGCTGATCTGGAACGACGCGGACAGGTTGAAGATCGCCTTGCCGTGCTGCACCGCGACGACGCGCCGGGTGGTGAACGACCGGCCGTCGCGGATCCGGTCGACCTCGTAGACGATCGGCACCGTCGGGTCGCCCGGGCGCAGGAAATACGCGTGCAACGAATGGACGTGCCGCTCCTCCGGCACCGTCCGACCGGCCGCGACGAGCGCCTGCCCGGCGACCTGGCCGCCGAACACGCGTTGGCGATTCTCGTCCGGGCTGTTGCCGCGAAAGATGTTGACCTCGATCTGCTCGAGGTCGAGCAGATCGACGAGTTGATCCAGCGCGCTACCCACCCGCGGAGATTATCCGCGCACGATCCGCAACACGTCGTCGGCGTACTGCTCCAGCTTCTTCGGCCCGACGCCAGGCACGTCCGCGAGTTCGGCGCGATCACTCGGCCGCCGTTCGGCGATCGCCTCCAACGTCTTGTTGTCGAACACGACGTACGCCGGCACGCCGTCGTCGCGCGAGCGCTCCAACCGCCAACTGGCCAACTCGCGCACGAGCGGATCGTCCGACAATCCTTTCGCCCGCGCCGGTTTCGCCGCAGCGACGATCGCAGGCGCGCCAGGCGGCCGCAACTGGTCGAGGAACCGGCTCGGCTTGCGCGCCCGCCGCCCGCCGGCCGCCCGCGCCGCGGCCCACGACAGCGCGAGATGGCGACGGGCGCGAGTGATGCCGACGTAAAGCAGCCGCCGCTCCTCGTCGATCTGCGCGGCCGTCGTCGCATGCGTGATCGGCAGCGTGCCCTCGACCAGCCCGACGACGAACACGGCGTCCCACTCCAAGCCCTTCGCCGCGTGCAGTGACGCGAGCGTGACGCCATCGTCCGGAGGCGCGTGCTGCGCGTCTTGCCGGGCCGCCAACTCGTCGACGAAGTCGGCGAGCGACGCGGCCGGCATCTCCTCGGCCAGCCCCACCAGCGCGCGCAACGACTCCCACTCTTCGCGCGCGACCTTTCCCGACGGCGGCTCTGGCGCGACGTTGAGCAACTCGGCGACGAGCTCGGGAAGCGGCTGCGGCTCGGGCGGGTTCGCGGCCCGGAGCGAGCCGCGGAGCTGGTGAATTCCTTGCTTCACCTCCGGCCGGTCGAAAAAGCGCGCGCCGCCGCGCACGAGGTAGGGCAGATTCGCGGCCGCGAGCGCCGCTTCGTAGACCTCCGACTGCGCGTTGACCCGGTAGAGCACCGCGATCTCCCGCAACGCGACGCCCTCGCGCGCCAGCGCTTTGATCCGCTCGACGACGCCGGCCGCCTCCGCCGGCTCGTCGTCGTAGGACGTCGTCGACGGCGCCGGCCCGTCGCCTGCCTGCGCCAGCAGCGTCGTACCCGGCGTCAGCCGGTTGGCGAGCTCGACGACTTGCGCGGTCGAGCGGTAGTCGCGCACCAACCGGATCACCGTCGCGCCCGGCCACCGCTGCTCGAAGTCGGTGAGGTACGACGCCGACGCGCCGGTGAACGAATAGATCGTCTGGTTCGGATCGCCGACGACGCACAGCGAGTCGCGATCGCCGAGCCAGGCTTCGAGCAATCGCTGCTGCAGCGGGTTGACGTCTTGATACTCGTCGACGACGAAGTGCCGGTATTGGTCGCGCACCCGCACCGCGATGTCGCGATGCTGCTCGATCGCGTACGCCGTCATCACCAGCAGGTCCTCGAAATCGACCTGGCCGCGCTCGCCGTTGACCTCCTCGTAGGCCGCGAGCAACTTCTGCACGGTCGCCGGCTCGAGCGGCGGCTCGCGGCCAGCCGCGACGGCCGACACGGCATAGGAGTCGGTCGGCACCTGCGCGGCTTTCGCCCATTCGATCTCGCTCGCGAGGTCGCGCTGGGTGGCCGGGTTGACCGGCACCCGCAGCCGCGCCGCGGCCGCCCGGATCGACGGCAGCTTGCTCTCGACGATCGTTGGCGGCGCCCCTGCCGACAGCCGCGGCCAGAAGTAGCGGAGCTGCCGGAGCGCCGCCGAGTGGAACGTCCGCGCCTGCACCGGATGGACGCCGAGAGCGCGCAGCCGGCCGCGCATCTCCCCGGCCGCCCGGGTCGTGAAGGTCACCGCGAGGATCTGGTCGGGCTCCGCCGCCTCGCCGTGGACCATCGCCGCGATCCGGTGTGTGATCGCCCGGGTCTTGCCGGTGCCGGCGCCAGCGAGGATGCAGACCGGGCCCGCGAGCGCCGACGCCGCCTGCCGCTGCTCCGGGTCAAGTGCGGCGAGGACGTCCACTAAGCCATCCTGGCATCGGAACAATCCGGTCATGGGCGAGGTTGGGGAGAACGTGTCCCGGCTGACGATGTACACAACCGTCTGGTGCGGCTACTGCGTGCGGCTCAAGCGCGCCCTCGAACGCGAAGGCATCGACTACGACGAGGTCGACATCGAGGTCGACCCGGCCGCGGCCGATTACGTGATGAGCATCAACGGCGGCAACGCGACCGTGCCGACGATCGTGCTGCCCGACGGCCGGGCCCTGACGAACCCCCCGCTGCCGGAGCTGCTCTCGGCGCTGCGAGCGGCGTAAGTTTCACCGCCGAACCGTCCAGCAGGAATCGCGCGCGACGCGTCGAAGTTGCGCTCCCTATCTGTCCGGAGGGGGATGTCGTGCGCATTCATTCGTTCATCGTTGCCGGTGTGACCGTCGCAGCGCTGGGGGTGAGCGTCCCCGCTGCCGAAGCGGCCGCGCCGACCCCCGCCACCGTCGCAGCACCGACGAGCGTCATCCCCGTCGAGAGATGCGACGACAAGGCTCCGCAGTCGCCCACCACCCCGGTCCTCGGCATCGGCGTCGCGGTCGACTGCACCACCGACTGGGGCGACCCGAAATGGCAATGGTGTGCGGTCTACGTCGCCTGGTATGGCGGCGACGGCCCCGGGGGCCTCGAGACGGTTTGCATTTCAGCCTGATCGCTTTCGACATCCCGGTCCGCAATCCGGCAAAACAGGGCACCATTGAACGATGCTGGCGGCCGATCTGCATCACCCCGCGATCGGCGCTGCGCTCGCGGCGGCGGCCGACCTGCTCGGCATGGAGGTCGTTTTCATCGGCGGGATCACCGCCGACGAGTTCGCCTTCGTCCGCGTCCACGGCGCGCTGCCCGGCCTCGCCGAGGGCCTGGTCATCCCCCGCGCCGACACGTTCTGCGACCGGTTGCTCGCCGGCGCGCCGTCGTCGACGGCCGACGCGGCGCACGACCCGGCGTACGCCGACGTGCCCACCCGAGCCGAGTTCGGCATCACGTCATACGCCGGCGTCCCGGTCAGCGATCCAGACGGCAACGTCGTCGGCACGCTGTGCGGCGTCGACCGCGGCCCGGTGCCGGTGCCAGCCGCAACCCTCGCGGTGCTCGACGAGCTTGCCGGCGTCATCGAGGCGCACATCGGCGGCGCCGACAGCGCGGTCGTCGTGCGCCGCCGGCCGGAAGGATGGCGGGTCGGGCCCGCCGACGAGCCGGACCTGACCAGCGCGATGGTGCTCGCCGATCTGCTCGCCCAAGACTTCGAACCGGCCGGCCGGCCGGCCCGGCCCGAGGGCGACGACGAGATAGCGCGACTTCGCGCCGCCGTCGTGCAACTCGAACATGCCCTGACCGCGCGCGTCACGGTCGAGCAAGCCATCGGCGTACTTGCCGAGCGCCAGCGCCTGACGCCGCGAGCGGCGTTCGAGAAGCTGCGCAAAGCGGCTCGGTCGCGGGGCCGGAAGGTGCACGACCTCGCCCGGATGGTCGTCGCGTCGGTCAACGATCCGTCGGTGCCGCTGCCGCCCGAGCTAGCCGGCCGCCGCTAACCCGTCCAGGAAGTCGTTGACCAGCCGGACCGATTCGTCCGGCCGGTCGGTCCAGAAGACGTGACTTGCGCCCTCCAGCCACGCGAGTTGCGCGCCGGGAATCGCCTCGGCGAGCAGCCGCGCGTTGTCGGGCTGCACCAACCGATCCGCGGTGCCGTGCAGCACCAGCGTCGGCACGTCGAGCCCGCGCAGCCGGGCGAGCAGCCCGCCGTGCTGCCGCATCGCGTCGAGCTGGCCCCAATAGGCCTTTGCCCGCAACGGCCAGCGCAGCCGCACGGTGACGTCCTCGTCGATCCGGTCGCGCGACGTGTCGCCGGCGTAGATGAACGGGAGCGTGGCCTCGATCGCGTCGCGCGGCGAACGCGGGGTGCGGTCGAACAACATCGCGACCGCCTCGGGCGACGCCCGCGCCGCGTCGCGCCCGCTCGGGTGCGTGCAGCCGAGGATCAACGCGCGCACCCGATCGGGATGCCGTAGCGCCACTTCCTGCGCGATCACGCCGCCCATCGAGACCCCGAAGACGTACGCCGACTCCACGCCGGCCGCGTCGAGGACCCGTACGGCGTCGTCGGCCATGGTTTCCATCGACCACTCGTCGTCGGGCAGGTCGCTGCGCCCGACTCCGCGGTTGTCGAACCGGATCACCCGCCGCGCGCTGGAGAGCCCGGGCAGGATGCGGTGCCACATGTCGGCGGTGTAGCCGAGACCTTGGATCAGCAACAATGGCGGCTCGCCGGATCCCACCGCGTCCCACCACAGCCGCGGCCCAGAATCGGTCGACCCAGCATCGGTCAGCACGCCTGATGTTACGTTCGCGCGCATGCCCGCCGACATGACCGCGCTGCTCGACGACTTGGCCGCCGAGCACGCCGACCTCGACGCGCTCGTCGACGGCCGCGACCTCGCGGCGCCCTCGGCCGCGGCTGGCTGGACGGTCGGCGACTGCCTCGGCCACTTGTGGTTCTTCGACCGCGAAGCCACGAAAGCGCTGGTCGAGCCGGACGCGTTCACCGAGAGCCTGCACCGGATCGCGGCCGACCCCGACGGCTACATGCAGTCCCATCTCGACGAGGCGCGCGCCCTCGGCACGGCGCTGCCGGCCGCGTCGCGCGAGCAGCGGACGGCGCTGCTCGCTGCCCTCCGCGGCGCCGACCCCGCGACGAAGGTGGCGTGGTACGGCCCGCCGATGTCGCCGGCGTCGTTCGCGACCGCGCGGCTGATGGAGTACTGGGCGCACGGGCAGGACATCGCCGACGGCCTCGGGGTCGCCCGAACGCCGACCAGCCGGCTGCGGCACATCTGCCACCTCGGGGTCCGCACCCGCACGTTCTCCTTCGCCGTACGCGGGCTCGACGCGCCGGCGGGCGACGTGCGGGTCGAGCTCACCGGGCCGGACGGCGACGTGTGGACGTGGGGCGACGCCGCGGCGGCCGATCGGATCACCGGCTCGGCGCTCGATTTCGCGCTCGTCGTCACCCAACGACGGCTCGCCGGCGACACCGCGCTCGCTGTCGAGGGGCAGGGCGCGCAGGCGTGGCTCGCGGTCGCGCAAGCCTTCGCCGGCGGCCCGACGACGACGGATCCGGACCGGCACAAGCTGGCCCAGGCGGGACAGCGAACGTAGTCATTCCTGGCCAGAAACGGCAACGGAAGTTGCGCCGAGCGCAGCATGGATTTGCGGCGATCCCCGGTCGATCTCAATGCCGTGGTGTTGGTCTCCGCGTGGCTTCTCGCTGCTGCATTCGCCGTCTGGGGCGTCGTCGGGCAGCTGCGGCTGCGCCGCGTCACGCATCGATGCGCCGCTGAGCAAGGGCGTGCGGAAGTGCTCGACGAGCGGCTACGCGTCGTCAGCCGGCTGCACGACGCCGGCCGCGCCGTGAACTCGGTGCACGAGCTCGATCACGTGCTCGGCACGATCCTCAACGGCGTCGTCGACATGCTCGGCGCCGACACCGGTTCGGTCATGCTGTGCGAGGACAACGAACTGCGCGGCGTCGCCGCGGTCGGCAACGAACGCGCCCTCGGCGCACGGCTTGCCTTCGGTCAAGGCATCGCCGGCCGGGTCGCCCTCGTGCGCAACGCGCTGCTGATCAACGGTGAAGCGAGCGACGGCGCGTTCCCCGGCCTGCGGCCGCGGCGCACTCCGGTCTACAGCGCGATCAGCGTGCCGATGATCGAACGGGATCAGCTGATCGGCGTGCTGAACGTCGCCGCGCCCGCGACACACGTCTTCAACCACCGCGACCTCGAGGCCGCCCGCGCGTTCGCCGAGTACGCCGCCGCCGCGATCGCGAAGGCACGACTGTACGAGAACAGCCGGCGCAAGAGCGAAGAGCTCGCCTACCGCGCGACCCACGACTCGCTGACCGGGCTGCCGAACCGGTCGATGCTGCGCGACCGGCTGGTCCGCGACGGCGCCACGGCGTCGTGCGGCGCGTTGCTGTTCGTCGACCTCGACGGGTTCAAGGCCGTCAACGACATGCTCGGTCACGCCGGCGGCGACGTGCTGCTCGAAGCTGTCGCCGGCCGGCTCATGTCGTCGGTGTCGACCAACGACACGGCGGCCCGCGTCGGCGGCGACGAGTTCGCCGTCTTCGTCACCGGCGGATCCGACCTACGACCGGCGATCGCGGTCGCCGAGCGGTTGATCCAGCGACTGTCCGAGCCGTTCGTCGTGTTCGACGAGACCGTGTCGGTCTCCGCGAGCATCGGCATCGCCCAGTGGGGCATGCACGGCGACTCGTTCGAAGAGCTTTTCCAAGCGGCCGACCACGCGCTGTACGACGCGAAGAAGGCGGGCAAGAACCGGTGGCGAGTGTGCCCGGTTTCCGCCGTGCCGGCGCAACGGCTGTCCGAAGCCGAGGGAGGTGCGCTGTGCCGAGTACGGACGTAAAGCCGTCCGGCGGTTGGGTTTCCGCCTTCCTGCACGCGCATCACGGCGGTCGGGGCCGCCGGGTGACCCGGCTTGGAATCTTCGTCTTCGTCGGCGCCGCCCTCGCCGCCCCGCTGTGGTCGCCGTACGCCGCGATCGGCGTCATGTGCGCAGTCGTCGCCGGCATGCTGCTCGTGGTCCGGGCCGCGACGACGGCGATCGTCAGTCGCGACTTGCGCGTCGCGCACATGTTGTCCGAACGCAGCTCCAAGGAATTCGACGTTGCGCGCGAACGCGAGTCGTTCGTCCGGGCGTTGGAGCACTCGGCGTCGCACGACCGGCTGACGATGTTGTTCAACCGCGACGCGTTCGCCGCGTTGCTGGACACGTCGCTGCTGGCCCGGCCGGAAAACCTGCAGGACGCGCCACCGGTCACGGTGATGTTCCTCGACATCTCGCGGTTCTCCGACCTCAACGTCGCGCTCGGCCCGTCGCTTTCGGACGAGTTGTTGATCCAGGTCGCGCAACGCATCGGCGCCGCCTTGCGGCCGGGCGACATCCTCGCCCGGATCGACGGCGACGTGTTCGCCGTCTTGCTCGAGACGGTGGCGGCGAACGCGGCGATGGACGTCGCCCAGCGACTGCTGCGCACGATTCAAAGCTCGTACGAGATCAACGGCCGTCTCATCGTGACGACGTTCGCGTGCGGCTTGGCGACGGCGGGGGCGGACGAGCGCATCGACGCCGCCGAGATGTTGCGCCGCGCCGGCCTTGCGCTGCGTACGGCGAAGACGTCGCGCAGCGCGTGTGTCTCGTTCGAAACCCGGATCGAGGAAGAGACCGAGCAACGGCGGGTGTTCGACGAAGACCTGCGCAAGGCGTTGCCGTCGGGCGAGCTGTACCTCGTCTACCAACCGCTCGTCGACACCCTCACCGGACAGGTGACGGCGGTCGAGGCGTTGATGCGTTGGCAGCATCCGAGCCGCGGCGCGGTGCCGCCGAGCGAGTTCATCCCGGTCGCGGAAAGCTCCGGGCACATCGTCGACATCGGATTGTGGGCGCTCAAGGAAGCGTGCCGGCAACAGCGCGTATGGCGCGATGAGCACGGCGTCGACGTGATGGTGGCGGTGAACCTGTCCGCTCGCCAGCTGTCCGACCCCGACGTCGTCGAGCGGGTTCGTGTCGCGGTGCTGCGCCAAGGTGTCGACCCGCGCCGGATCAAGTTGGAGATCACCGAGAGCCTGCTCGTCGACGACATGCGCATGGCAATCGACGTCCTGACTCGCTTGCGCGTTCTCGGGCTAAAGCTGTCGATCGACGACTTCGGCACCGGTTACTCGTCGTTGAGCCGGCTGGGCGAGCTGCCGATCGACGAGATCAAGATCGACAAGTTCTTCGTCGACGGCATCGGCAAGGAAGGCACTCGCGAGACCATCCTGAACGCCGCGATCGCGATGGGCCACGGCCTCGGCCTGACCGTCGTCGCCGAAGGCGTCGAGACGCAAGAGCAACTGGCCTACCTGCGCGCGCACCAGTGCGACTACACCCAAGGCTTCCTGATGAGCCGGCCGGTGCCCGCCGATGAAGCGCTCGCGCTGCTCGGCCGGCCACTCGAGCCGCCGCCCGGAATCCCGGCGCAACGCGAGCCGGAAGAAGCGGCGGAGGTCGCCGTGCCACAGGTGCTGCCGTCGCTGGCGCCGCAACCGACCAAGCGCCTCTTCGCCCGCTAGCGCGCCGGCTCTCCGGACGGTCGGTCGAGCCAGCCGGTGATCAGCCAGTGGGCGATCGAGGCCGGCGGCGGCAACAGCGGCCGCCCGTCGCGCAGGTCGTCGCGGCTGAACCACGCGACGTCTTCGAGCTCGTCGTCGCCGGCGCCGAGCGATCCGCCGACCGCGCGCGCCTCGAAGCCGAGCATCAGCGACGCCGGGAACGGCCACGGCTGGCTGCCGCGATACACGACGTCGTCGACGACGACGCCGGACTCCTCGGCGACCTCGCGCACGACGGCATGCTCGAGCGACTCCCCCGGCTCGACGAAGCCGGCGAGGGTCGAGTAGCGGCCGCGTGGCCACGACGGCTGCCGGCCGAGCAAGCACCGGTCGCCACCGTCGTGCACCAGCACGATCACCGCCGGGTCGGTGCGCGGGAAGTGGTCGCTGCCGTCGGCGGGGCAGCGGCGGACCCAACCGCCGTCCACGACGGCCGTCGGCTCGCCGCAGCGCGGGCAATGCGTGTGGGTCGCGTGCCAATTGGCCAACGCCACCGCGCAGACCAGCAACCCGGCGTCCCGGGCCGGCAGCAGCGCGCCGACGTCGCGCAAGGTCACGGGCCGGGCGCCCAGCGCCCGCGGCAATTCGCCGACCGCGGCGAACACGGCCACGCCGTCGCCGTCGACGCCGAGGAAGTACCCCTCGGCCGGCCGCCCCTCGGTCGGCGCCAGCAGCAGCCCGTCGTCGCCGACGACCGCGCGGCGCTCCTCGTCCACCACCAGCAATCGACCGGTCGCCCAGGCCGCGGCCAGCCACTCCGGATCACGGCGCCGGTCGGCCGCGCGGTCGAACGCGGTCCGCGACAGCGCCGGCGCGCCGGTCACGCCTCGTTCCGTCACGTCTGGGTCGGTCGCGGCAGCGTCGCGAGTTCGTCCCACAGGTACGCCGCGGCCTCCGCGCCGACGAGCAGCAGCGGGAACACGACCCGTTCGTTCGGCGCGTGGATGCGGTCGTCAGGCAGTCCGACGCCGAGGAACACGACCGGCGCGTCGAGCACGTCGGCGAGGTCGGCCTCCGGCCCGCTGCCGCCTTCGCGGGTGTAGAGCACCTCGCGGCCGAACGCGCGCTCCATCGCGCGGGTCGTGGCGAGCAGCGCCGGCTCGTCGAGCGGGGTGAGGCAGGGCCGGACGCCGTCGGTGTGCCAGTCGACCCGCGCCGTGATCCCGTCCGGCACCGACGCAGCGACGTAGCCGTCGAACAGCTTCTTGACGGTCAGCGGGTCCTGGTCGGCGACGATGCGGAACGACACCTTGGCGTGCGCGTCGCTCGGCACGATCGTTTTGCCGCCGGGGCCCATGTAGCCGCCCCACATGCCGTTGATCTCCGCGGTCGGGCGAGCCCAGACCCGTTCCAAGGTCGAGTAGCCGGCCTCGCCGTACGGCGCGCGGCTTTCGGCGGTCGCCAGCCACTCGCTCTCGTCGCACGGCAGCCGCGCGATCAGCTCGCGTTCGCGATCGGACAGCGGTCGTACGTCGTCGTAGAAACCGGGCAATGTGATCCGGCGGGCCTCGTCGTGGAGCCCGGCGAGCAGCCCGGCCATGACGTCGAGCGGGTTCGGCACCGCGCCGCCGAACGAGCCGCTGTGCAGGTCGACGTCGGGGCCGTGCAACGAGATGTCGCACTCGATCATGCCGCGCATGCCGGTGCAGATCGTCGGCGTCTCCCGGCCCCACATTCCGGTGTCGGACACGACGACGACGTCGCAGCCGAGCCGCGCGCGCTCGCGTTGCAGCAGCGCGCGGAAGTTCGGCGAGCCGCTCTCTTCCTCGCCCTCGATCAGGAACCGCAGCGTGACCGGCGGCGCGGTGCGCCCCGATGTCGCCAGCAACGCGCGCATGCCGAGCAAGTGGAACGCGACCTGCCCCTTGTCGTCGACCGCGCCGCGGGCGAACAGCTCTTCGCCGCGCAACTCGGGCTCGAACGGCCCGGTCTGCCACAGCTCCTCCGGGTCGACCGGCTGCACGTCGTGGTGGCCATAGACGACGACGGCGGGCGCGTCGGCGGCCTCGGCCGGCCACTCTGCAAAGACGGCCGGCAGGCCGCCGGTCTCCCAGATCTCAACCGTCGGAAAGCCGGTGCGCCGAAACGCGTCGGCCAGCCACTGCGCCGATCGCCGAACGTCATCCGCACGGGCCGGATCACCCGACATCGAAGGGATGCGCAACCACTCGATCAACTCGGCGAGGAACTCGTCAGCATGGTCTTGGCAGTACTGCCGGACACCGTTGTCGGACATGCGCAGACCTTATTCCTGCATCGACGTACGGACGGCGCGCCGGTCGTGAGGAGCATTAGCAGGACCGCGAAACGTGCGATCTGGCGACCCGGGGCATCACTTCGGAGAGCTGGTGACCAGATCCGCGCCCGATTTGCCGCGTGTCGTGGTCACCAGCCCTCCGAAGTGCT
>Ga0157369_10008388_pt1 | contig 11852 bp, 6 predicted proteins | sample C25metaG_FD_113461 | JGI IMG/M metagenome (GOLD analysis project Ga0157369, IMG submission 113461) | Corn rhizosphere microbial communities from Kellogg Biological Station, Michigan, USA - C2-5 metaG | ecosystem: Host-associated > Plants > Roots > Rhizosphere > Soil | place: USA: Michigan... | reverse complement strand
CTGATTATTTTCACCGTTTTTAATTTTTGTGCTTTGGCCAGTTTGTTTCCTGCAGAATCACCTGCCACCAGGTAATCCAGATTGGCACTTACAGAAGAAAGCAATTTGCCGCCGTTCGCTTCTACCATTTTTTCGGCGTCATTTCTTTTCAATGTCGGCAGCGTTCCGGTAAATAAAAATGTTTGTCCTGACAGCTTCCCATCCACTGCTTCTGTTTTATCTCCTTTCATATTTAGCCCTTGTTCAGCTAACACCTGAACGATTTGAAGATTGTCCGGATTGTGAAAAAATTCATAAACACTTTCTGCCACCTTTTCTCCGATATCTTTTAACTGCTGAAAATCTTCAACTGAAAATTTTGGTAGATCAAAAATCGTATCAACACTTTTCGATAGTGTTTTGGCCGTGGTTTCGCCAACATATCTAATGCCCAGGCCGAATATCAAACGATTCAAATTTTGTGACTTGGATTTTTCTATTGCGTTCCGCAGGTTGTCAACAGACTTTTGTTTGAATCCTTCCAGCGCAGCAATTTTATCAAAATCTATAGAATAAATAGAAGGGATATTTGTAATCAAACCAAGATTATAAAATTTTCTCACGTTGGCTTCGCCAAAAGTTTTGATATCCATCGCATCTTTGCTCACGAAATGAATGATACGCTCTACCACCTGCGCTTCACAATTGATATTTACACAGCGCCAAACGGCTTCGCCTTCAGGTTTTACCAATTCGTCTCCGCAGACAGGGCATTGAGCAGGAAAAATAATTTTCTTTTCATCACCGGTTCTTAATTCAATTAGTGGCTTCACGATATAAGGAATCACATCCCCCGCTCTTTCCACTATAACGGTGTCGCCTATACGTAAATCTTTTTCTTCAATAATTTTTTCATTAAAAAGAGAAACAGAAGTAACCGTTACACCTCCGATATGAACGGGTTCTATTTTTGCCACCGGCGTAACTGAGCCTGTGCGCCCCACCTGGAACTCTACATTGAGTAATTTTGAAGTGGCCTGGCGGGCCTTAAACTTATATGCCATAGCCCACCGAGGATGATGCGTGGTGCTTCCTACCTGCTGCTGAATTTCGATTTCATTTACTTTCACTACAATGCCATCAATTTCGTAAGGAAGTTCTTCTCTCTTGCTTTCAAACTCAAGGCAGAATTCAACAACTTGTTCAATTTTGTCAAAAACTTTTTTTTCTTTTACCGGTGTACGAAATCCGCAATCATATAATAATTGCAAAATTCCGGAATGCGTATTCAGTTGCGCGGGATAATGTTTTTTCCCTTTTTCATTGAGTTCGATATAACTTACGTGGTATAATATAGCTTCTAATTTTCTTTTCCTGACTGCTGCCGGATCTTTCATTCGTAACGATCCGGCTGCAGCATTCCTGGGGTTTGCCAAAGGAGCCAGCCCTTCTTCAGCCAGCGATTGGTTATATTTTTTAAAATTTTCTTTGTTTAATAATACTTCTCCTCTTATTTCGATTTTGTGTATTCCATAAGCTGAAAATTTTGCAGATAAAGGAATAGAACCAATTTGCCTGATATTCGTCGAGATGTCATCGCCTGCAACTCCATCTCCGCGCGTAGCGCCGCGAACCAGGAAATCATTTTCATAAATCAGTGAAATGCTGGCGCCATCATATTTTGGCTCAGCGCTAAAAGTTATTTTCTGGTTTCCGGTTAATGTTTTTAACCGGTTATTCCATGCGATTAAATCTTCTGCATTATAGCTGTTTTCAAGACTAAGCATTGCCACCAAATGCGGAACAGTTTCAAAATCTGAATTAAGACTGCTACCTACTCTTTGTGTAGGGGAATCCGGAGAAATTAAAGACGGGTTTTCTTTTTCCAGTTTTTCGAGCTTCTTAAAAAGTAAATCATATTCAGTGTCAGAAATTAATGGATCATTTAAAATATAATAACGGTATTCATGAAACCGCAGCACATCGCGCAACTGCTCTACGTTGCCATCTGCTTTTAAAAGATTTTCAGTTTCTGCTTGTAATTTTCTCGCCTGGTCTGTAGTGTACATATTCGATCTTTAAAAAATAAAACTACAAAAAATGTATTATTCCAAACTGGAATGAAGTCATGGGTTATGTGCATACATTCCATAATTCGTTTTTCTTTTTTCCCTTTAAAATGTTTGTTATAGTAAAGCAGGAAATAATTTGAATTTTTATTTTGACCGTGAATATAACGGTTATGGATAAACGAAATTTTTTTTATATCAGTAAGCGATTTTTTTTCCATTTTACGGCCTGTAAATCCCAAAAAAAATTTTAAATTTTTATGGATTCGAAAATAATTGGACTTAATTATGTCAAGAATTCCTATTTTCATGGCCGATTTTTAAAAATCCAATTTTATTGATATGGGAGATTTTCAAATAAAAGTTCAGCCAAAAAAATATGACGCAATCATCATCGGTTCCGGAGCTGGAGGCGGCATGGCGGCTTATGTTTTGGCAAATGCCGGGTTAAAAGTTTGCTTACTTGAAGCAGGGCCGGATTTTAGTCCTGCGGCAGATTCAAAGCAGCTTCAAAATGCATGGGATTCTCCCAGGAGGGGCGCCAGCACTAAGTTTAGGCCATTTGGCGACATGGATGGCTGCTATTGGGGTTGGGAAATTGATGGCGAGCCCTATACAAATGCAAAAGGCTCTAATTGGGAATGGTGGCGCGCAAGGATGGTAGGTGGCCGCACCAATCACTGGGGCAGAATTTCATTACGTTTTGGCCCCAAAGATTTTAAAAGAAGAAGCATTGATGGGCTGGGCGATGACTGGCCAATAAGCTATGATGAGGTAAAGCCTTATTATGATAAAATTGATAAGCTCTTAGGCGTTTTTGGCACCAACGAAGGTTTGGTAGATGATCCGGATGGATTTTTTCTGCCGCCTCCCAAGCCGCGGCTTCACGAATTAATGATTAAGAAAGCAGCCACTGGCATTGGAATTCCTGTGATTCCATCAAGGCTTTCTATTCTTACTAAAAAAATAAATGATACACGCGGACAATGTTTTTTCTGCCAGCAATGCAATCGCAGTTGTAAAATTTATGCTGACTTTTCGTCCTCTTCGGCTTTGGTGATGCCCGCGCTTAACACAGGAAATGTAGACTTGGTAGTTAATGCGATGGCCCGCGAAATTCTTACAAACAAGGACGGCCTCGCTACAGGTGTTTCTTATGTAAATAAAGATGATATGCAGGAATACCAGGTAACGGGCCGCACTGTAGTGCTTGGAGCCAGCGCCTGCGAATCTGCAAGATTATTATTGAATTCTAAATCTCCACGCCATCCTAACGGACTTGCTAATTCAAGTGATATAGTAGGCCACTACCTGCACGATTCTACCGGCGCAGATATGGGTGGAATTATTCCTGATTTATTTGACAGGAAACGATACAATGAAGACGGAGTGGGCGGTATGCATGTTTACACTCCCTGGTGGCTCGATAATAAAAAACTGGATTTTCCACGTGGCTATCATATTGAATATGGCGGAGGTTTCGGTATGCCTTTGTATGGTTTTCAATGGGGAATTGAAAACCTGAATGGAACCTATAAAGTGAAAGGCAAGCAAAAGGAAGCCGGTGGTTATGGCGCATCATTGAAAGAAGATTACCGGTATTTCTTCGGCTCTCATGTAGGCATGGCCGGGCGCGGAGAAGCAGTTGCCATGAAGGACAGCTATTGCGAGCTTGATCCAAATACCGTTGACATTTATGGAATTCCTGTTTTAAGATTTCATACAAAATATACTGATTATGAAATAAAACAGGCCAAGCACATGAAAGAAACCTTTGCAGAAATTTTACATGCAATGGGAGCCGTTTCCGTTTGGGGAGGAGATGATGGCCCTGAAAATAATTATGGACTTCACGCACCCGGCAATATTATTCACGAGGCGGGAACTATTCGCATGGGAAATAATCCAAAAGATTCACCATTGAATAAGTGGGCCCAGGCGCATGATTGTAAAAACTTGTTTAATGTAGATGGTGGAATGTTTGTGTCGCAGGGAGATAAGAATATTACATGGACAATCCTGGCCCTTTCCATGCGCACGTCGGAATATATTGTTGACCAGCTAAAGAAAAATAATATTTAGCAGCATTTTTAATTTCAATATTTATGGATAGAAGAAAATCACTTAAAGTAATGGTTCTCGGAACCGTATCTTCCGGATTTCTATTGCAGGCCTGCGAGACTGATAATAAAAAAACAGTTCTCAAAAAGGCACCTGCAACCACTCCAAAGAAACATCCCGGGCTGATGAAAGAGGAAGTTAAGCACCTCGAAGAAGTGAACTCTTATACTTTTTTCACACCACATGAAATGGAGACCATTACAGTCCTCGGAAATATCATTATTCCAAAGGATGAGGTAAGCGGCAGTGCATCAGATGCAAAAGTTCCTGATTTTATTGAATTTATTGTGAAAGACAAACCGGAGCACCAGGTCCCTATGCGCGGTGGATTGAAATGGCTTGATATGGAATGCCTGGCCCGTTATCAAAAACCATTTACAGAATGCGATCAAAAACAACAAATGGAAATGGTGGATGATATAGCGTGGCCTAAAAAAGCAAAACCTGAGGTGATGCAGGGCGTAAGTTTTTTTAATTTGATGAGAAATCTTACCGCAACAGGATTTTATACTACCGCCATCGGGGTGAAAGATGTTGGATACATAGGTAATACACCTAATCAATGGAATGGCGTTCCTGAAGATGTTTTGAAAAAGCATAACCTGGCTTATACCGAAAAAGAATTAAAAGAATGTATTAGTTTTTGAAAAAGAAATAAACTGCTTTTACCAGCAGGCAAACAAAAAACCGATTTTTTATTTTAAAATTTTATCATGCGAAAATTAAGAATGGGAATGGTAGGCGGAGGCAAAGATGCTTTCATTGGCGCCATTCACCGGCTGGCCGCCAATATGGATGGATTAATTGAATTAAGCTGTGGCGCATTAAGTATCAACCCGGATTTAGCAAAGGAATCCGGCAAAGAATTATTTCTTCCTGAAGATCGAACCTATTTAACCTTCGAAGAAATGATTGAGAAGGAAAGCAAAATGCCCGAAGACAAACGCATCGATTTTATCACAATTGTCACTCCCAATTTTGCGCATTATGCACCTGCAGCTATGGCCCTTGATAACGGCTTCAATGTAATCGTTGAAAAACCAATGACCTTCACCCTGCAGGAAGCAAAGGATTTAAAAAAGAAACTTGAACAAAGCGGAAAAACGCTTTGCCTTACTCATACTTATTCTGGTTACCCAATGGTGAAACAAGCGAAGGCAATGGTAGCGGAAGGAGCATTTGGAAAAATCAGGAAAATAGTAGTAGAATATTCACAAGGATGGCTTAGCAGGCTCACTGAAAGAGAAGGCAACGCCCAGGCATCATGGCGGACTGACCCGAAAAAATCGGGAAAAGCAGGCGCTATGGGAGATATCGGCACTCACGCAGCACACCTCGCAGAATACATTTCAGGATTGAGGATTACCAAACTTTGTGCTGATCTGAATGTAATGGTGGAGGGGCGTGCATTGGATGATGACGGAAATGTTTTGCTGAAATTTGACAATGGAGCGGCCGGCGTTTTAGTGGCGACACAAATCGCAGCCGGTGAAGAAAATAACCTGAAGATCAGGATATATGGCGAAAAAGGAGGAATAGATTGGACACAACAGGAACCAAACACTTTAATTGTAAGATGGCTTGATCAGCCCACTCAAATTTTAAGAGCCGGTAATAATTCGCCGGGATTGAGCAGCTATGCCTTGCAAAATTGCCGTACACCGGGTGGCCATCCGGAAGGCTATCTTGAAGCTTTCGCAAATATCTACAGAAATTTTGCCCACACGCTAATGGCTAAATTGGAAGGCAAAGAGCCGACGAAAGAAATGCTGGATTTTCCGGGAATAGAAGATGGTGTCCGTGGAATGGCATTCATTGAAAACGTCGTAGCCTCAGGCAATTCAAATGAAAAGTGGACAGATTTTGTGGAATAATTAAAAGATTGGTTGTTGAAATTTTTTACAAAGTGGCCTTGCGCCACTTTTTTTATTGAATTAAAAATGGTCTTATTTGTTTATTTACTATGAAGGTTCACTTTGATTACGGTTAAGAAAAATTTTCGCCTATTTTACAAAATGCTTACAAAAAAAATTTACGTTATATAAAAAAGAATGTAAATTGTGTCCTATTAACTTTAACGCAAATTTAATTACTTGATTATGAAAAAAAGATTACTGCTTAGCAGCCTCTTCGTGCTGCTATGTTTTCTACAATCCATGGCACAGCGGCGGACTATCACCGGAACTGTTACTACAAGCGATGGAACCGCTTTGGTAGGTGCTTCTGTAGTCGTAGTTGGAAACAGAACCGGTGAAACTACCGGACCAAACGGCAACTTCTCTATTAGCGTACCTCAAAATGCGAAGACTTTGCGAATCAGCTATGTAGGATATGCCGATCAGGATGTATCCATTTCTGGCCAAAACAACATCACTGTTTCATTGACACCCAGCGCAACCAATCTGAATGAAATCGTTGTTACAGGTTATACTTCGCAGAGAAAAAAGGACATTACCGGTTCTGTTGCGGTAGTGGACGTGACCGATATGAAAAAGATTCCCTCAGGAAATGCGGAATCTTTATTACAAGGGCAAGCCTCGGGAGTAACAGTTACTACCTCTGGTGTGCCCGGTGGAGGAGCTGCGGTTCGTGTAAGAGGAATCACCTCGTTAGGAAATTCTTCTCCATTATATATCGTGGATGGAGTTGAATCCGGCACAGGCCTTCGGGATATTAATCCTGATGATATAGAATCCGTACAGGTGTTGAAAGATGCAGGTGCTGCGGCCATTTATGGTATTCAGGGATCCAACGGAGTAGTAGTGGTTACAACAAAAAAAGGACGCGGTAAAGCAACCGTTACCTACAATATGTATCTTGGCTCCCAGCAACCTTTAAAAGGAAATGTATGGAATCTTACTAATACACAGGGGTATGCACAAGCTATCTGGAATATGGAAAGCAATTCAGGAGTAGTACCTGATAAAAGAACCGGGCAATTTGGAACAGATCCTTCACAAACAGGTCCGATAATCCCGGATTATATTATTCCGGAAGCCGCAAAAAATGGTGACGATAACACAGATCCTTCAACGTATGATATTTCTTCCAACCAGATTACAAAAGCATCAAAACCTGGCACTGACTGGTTTCATGAAATCTTTAAGCCAGCTATGATTCAAAACCATACTGTGACTGTAAGTGCAGGAAGCGATAAATCGTCCTATCTATTTTCAATGAATTATTTTAATCAACAAGGTACCCTCATAAATACTTACCTGAAGAAATATGACGTAAGAGCAAATACCGTTTTCAATATTAAAGACAATATAAGAATTGGTGAAAATGCCGATGTTGTATATCGCCAAAATCCGGGATTTACCAACCAAAACGAAGGGAACTCTATTTCATTCACTTATCGTACTCCACCGATTATTCCGGTATACGATATTATGGGAAATTTCGCCGGAACTCATGCACCTCACCTAAGCAACTCGCAAAACCCTGTCGCCAGGCAAAAGCGTACCGCCAATAATAAAAGCAATAGCTGGTCTATGATCGGAAATGTATTTGCTGATGTGGATTTTCTAAAACATTTTACTGCACATACTTCCTTCGGAGGCACTGTTGAAAATTATTACTATTATTCATTCAACCCTACGCCCTATAACGATGCGGAAGGTAACACCAATCCAAATGCATTTACTGAAGGAGCTGGATATAATAGTTTATGGCAATGGACAAATACGTTAACTTATTCAAATGTAATAGGGTTACATAACATTAAAGTATTAGGTGGCATTGAGGCCAAAAAGATTTATGATCGTGGCTTTTCCGCTGGGAGAATTAATTATTTCAGTTCAGACCCTAACTACTTAATCCTAAATACCGGAAGTCCTACCGGCGGCGTAAGTAATAATGGAGGAGCACCTTATCAGCGATCCTTATATTCACAATTTGGCCGTCTGGATTATCAATACAATGACAAGTACCTTATTAGCGCCACTGTGCGCAGAGACGGGGCATCTGTTTTTGATAAAGATCATAGATTTGGCGTTTTCCCTTCTGTATCTGCAGGCTGGAGAATATCCCAGGAAAGCTTCCTGAAAGGTGTCTCATTTTTTAATGATTTGAAATTCAGAGGAGGTTGGGGAAAATTGGGTTCCATCAATAATATTGGGGCTACTAATCCTTATAGCCTTTATGCATCTGGTGCAGGCTATTCCTACTATTCAATTGACGGAGATCCCCAGGGCGCTACCATGGGATTCTATCAGAGCCAATTTGGCAACCCATTGACAACATGGGAGCAGGATATCATAACTAACGTAGGTCTGGACGCTACCATTCTTAATAATAAATTAAGCCTGTCCGTTGAATGGTACAAGAAAAAAATCAGTGGATTATTGTTCCAAAAGCAATCTTTGATAGGAAATTTTGCAGGCGGTGCGAGTCAGCCGGTTGTTAATTCCGGCGATATCCAAAATTCCGGTATTGATGGAAGCATTACTTTCCATGGAAGCGCAGGTTCTGACTTTAAATTTGATATTCAGGGTACGCTTACAAGTTATAAAAGCGAAGTAGTTAGCCTGCCTCCGGGTTATAAATACCAGGATAGAGGGAGTGCAGGTTCGTCCCGTATTGGCGCTTTTACACGTGTACAACCAGGCCGGGCAATCGGTGAATTTTTTGGATATAAAGTGATTGGCCTTTTCCAGGATGCCGCAGATGTAGCTAAATCACCTACTCAAACTGCTGCAAATCCTGGCCGTTTCAAATATGCGGATATAAGTGGCCCTGATGGGAAGCCTGACGGAAAAATTGATGACCAGGACAGAACCTGGATTGGAAACCCAAATCCCGATTTCACCTATGGCCTAAATATTAATGCAAGTTATAAAGAGTTCGATTTTTCTGTATTCTTTTATGGCTCCCAGGGCAACCAGGATGTTAATTATGTAAAATACTGGACTGATTTTCCACAAGTTTTCCGCGGCGGCATTAGCAATGATGCATTGAATAAGTCTGCTATCCTCGTAAATTCAGCCGGGCAACCAACTACAGTTACAGATCCAACCGCACATGTGTCCAATCCGGGAGCAACCGTTCCGGTTCTGGAAACAGCCGGCGGCTTTAGTAATAGTGGAGCGTTTAATTCTTTTTATGTGGAAGATGGTTCTTTCCTGAAACTTCGTTCCTTAATGTTAGGCTATACGCTTCCTGTTTCACCTTTGAAAAAGGTTGGAATTGAAAAGCTCCGCATTTATATACAGGGGTCTAATTTATTTACTATAACAAAATATACCGGCTTGGATCCGGAATTACAACAATCTGATTTGGGCAATAACAGTAATTTCGGAATTGATTTCGGTAACTACCCTTCTAATCAGAAACAGTTTCTTTTTGGGATAAATGCCTCATTTTAAATAATTGTCAAATAATTTAAAAAATCATTAATATGAAAAAATCTAATATAAAATATTTAATACTGAGCGTATTCCTTCTGATTTGTATAGGCTACAGTTGCAAAAAAGAATTTCTCGATATCCCACCCGTGGGATCGCTGAACCCATCAATCATGGCTAACCAGCAAGGAGTAGAAGGACTTCTGGTAGGGGCCTACGCCACTCTTGATGGTTATCCCGGAAACGGTGACGGTGGCTGGGGCGGAGCTATTTCAAACTGGTCATTGGGAAGTGTAGCAGCCGATGATGCTTATAAAGGTTCAACACCAGATGACCAACCGGACGTAGTTCCTATCGAAACATGGGCTACTTTGCCTACAAATAGTTATACGGTAGGTAAATGGAGGAACTGTTACTATGGAGTACAGAGAGCAAATGACGTTCTTCGGATTTTGCCACTGGCAAAAGATATTCCGGAAGACCAGATGAAAAGTATCACTGCCGAGGCTAGGTTTATAAGAGGTTTTCAAATGTTTGAATTGAAAAAAGTTTTTAATAATGTGCCTTTTATCCCTGAGAATGTGACAGGGGATACTTCCAGTCCTGCTGCGATTACTAATGTCAGTGGCTCTGGTTATGTAGATGCATGGCCTGATATAGAAGATGATTTTAAATTTGCTATGGAAAACCTTCCTGCCACTCAGCCGCAGGTAGGCAGAGCCAACAAATGGGCAGCACAGGCTTTTTTAGCTAAATGCTACATGTTTGAGAAAAAGTATTCTGATGCCAAACCTTTGCTGGATGAGCTAATTAGCAGCGGAACTACTTCTGACGGTGTTAAATATGATTTGATAAATTATGCCAGCAATTTTAATCCGGCACAAAATCATAAAGGGGATGCAGAAGCAGTATTTGTTGTACAAATGTCGGTGAATGATGGATCTGGTAATGCACAAAACAATGGACAGGGTGTGGCAAACGGCAACTATGGCGATTTATTGAATTTTCCATATAATAACGGTCCGGGCGCTTGCTGTGGATTTTTCAACCCGTCCCAGGATTTAGGAAATGCCTATAAAACTGATTCACATGGCTTGCCACTGCTAGATGGTAGTTATAATAGTGGTACTGATGTCAATAGTTCAACTTATCCCGGAACATTGGATCCAAGAATTGACATTGCTATCGGCAGAAAGGGAGTGCCTTACCTCGATTGGGGCCCGATGCCCGGTGATTCCTGGATTCGTGATCCGGCCAATAACGGACATTTTGTAACTAAAAAAGACGTGTATGCCCAAAGTCAGAAAGGTACATTATCAAGCACTGAAAGTTATTGGGCCTCCACAGAATTAACAGCCAATAACGTAAATGTGATTCGTTTTGCAGATGTATTATTGTGGGCGGCAGAAGCTGATCTTGCCACCGGCGATCCAACAACTGCAGAAGCACTGGTAAACAGAGTTCGTGCCCGTGCTGCCGATGAAACCGGTTGGGTATACGCTGGGGGTGCTACCTATGACGCTTCTTCTGCTACCTATTCTCCCCAAACCACTCCGGCTGGTAATTATAAAATTGGACTATATCCTGCGGGCGCTTTCAGTAATCAGGCGTATGCATTAAAGGCCATCATAATGGAGAGAAGACTTGAGCTTTCAATGGAAGGCCAGCGCTTCTTTGACCTCGTTCGTTGGGGAATTGCTGCAGAGGTCTTAAATGCGTACCAGGCTTATATAAAGAATTATGTTCCATATTATCTTGGTACCAAGTTCACAGCCGGAAGGAATGAATATTATCCTATTCCTCAAGGCCAGATAGATGCTATCAATTCCGGAGGTACAGTCTATTTAAAACAGAATCCCGGTTATTAATAATTGATATTACACTGTTTTCGTTTTTTGTAAAGAGGTAAAGTGAAAACTTTACCTCTTTATCTTTATCTTTTGCTATAAATAATATTGATGAAATTTTTCCGGAGTTGGCTTGGTTTATTCATGATTGCAGTGATTATTTTATTAGTGTCGTGCAGAAAAAATAATACATTGTTTAATGAATTGCCACCCAGCAAGACCGGGATCTATTTTAATAATAAGATTACAGAGTCAGATACTCTGAACCCTATGGATGAAACTAATATTTATAATGGAGGCGGCATAGGTGTTGGTGATTTTAATAATGATGGGTTACAGGATTTGTATTTCGCAGGTAACCAGGTTTCAAACAAATTGTATCTTAATAAAGGCGATTTTAAATTCAGGGACGTAACGGAGGAAGCAGCGGTGGATGGCGAAGGAAGGTGGAGCAAAGGTATCTCTGTCGTAGATATTAATAATGATGGCTG
>Ga0157369_10008387_pt1 | contig 11853 bp, 11 predicted proteins | sample C25metaG_FD_113461 | JGI IMG/M metagenome (GOLD analysis project Ga0157369, IMG submission 113461) | Corn rhizosphere microbial communities from Kellogg Biological Station, Michigan, USA - C2-5 metaG | ecosystem: Host-associated > Plants > Roots > Rhizosphere > Soil | place: USA: Michigan... | reverse complement strand
TGCGCAGCGGCCGCTTGCCGGAGAGCAGCGCCGGGCTGCACACCGGAAATGCTTCGTCCGCCATCAGCCATTCGGCGCGCACGCCGGGCCAATGCCCGCGGCCGTAGCGGATGGCGGCATCGACATCGCCACCCCTGAAATCGACCAGGGCGGTCGACGTGGTGATGCGCACATCGAGGCCCGGATGCGCTTCCTGGAACGCGGCGAGCCGCGGCAGCAGCCATTTGGCGGCGAGCGAGGCCAGCGTCGAGATCGTCAGCACGTTGTCGTCGTCCTTGCGCAGCAGCCGGTCGGTCGCAAGGCGCAGGTCGTTGAAGGCGGCGCGCACGCCGGGCAGGTAATCGCGCGCTTGCGGTGTCAGCGCCAGCGCACGGTTCTTGCGGACGAACAGGCGAATGCCCAGTTCCTCCTCCAGCCGGCGGATCTGATGGCTGATCGCGGTTTGCGTGACGTTCAGCTCACTGGCGGCGAGCGTGAAGCTCAGATGCCGCGCGGCGGCCTCGAATGCCCGCAGACCATTGAGCGAAGGCAGCCTGGCAGTCATTTAAGAAATTCTCCAATACATGACGTTATTTCATCCGAAGCGGTACAAAGTGTCGTTTGCCGATTGCCCTGGAAGCGCAGATATTGGCAATTAAAGATAGCTTTCGGAGCTGAACATGTCCACTTTGAACCACGAATCGATGACAAATAATCATGTTGAGAGCGTTTTGGGCCAATTGAGCGAGACCCTTCACACCTGGCGGCAGCGTTATCAGGCTCGCCAGGAACTCAGCCACTGGTCCGAGCGCGACCTGCACGATGTCGGCCTGTCCTGGAGCGACATCGCGCACGAAGCCGAAAAACCCTTCTGGCGGGCTTGACGGTAGCAGGATGGAGCGCGGCCAGAAAAAGTGTGAAGCGGTTTTTCGTCCGGCCGCGCTCCAAATCTTAAATGGCGCATGGACCTTGTCGCCAAACCGCTCACACTTTGGCGGGTCATGCGCTGCCAGCGCCGCCTGATTACAGGGGCGCTGGCCAAATCTCTTCAGGTAGGAGCCGGCCATGACCACGCTTCGGTTCGACAATCTCCAGCAATATTCCGACGTGCTGCGCTCGCGCCAGGGGGAGGCGGTCACCGTGCGCTTCGTCGAGCCGCGCGACGGCGAGGAATTGCAGAACTACTTCCGTTCGCTGTCGACCCGCTCCCGCTACAACCGCTTCTTCGGCGCCATGAGCGAGCTGCCGAAGCCGGTGCTCGACCGTTTCACCCATGTCAGCACGGCCGCCGGTTTCACGGTGGTCGCGACCAGGATGATCGACGGTTTCGAGACCATTGTCGGCGAAGCGCGTTACGTGTTTCACCCGGAGAGCGACAGTTTCGAGTTCGGTATCTCGATCGATGACCGCTGGCAGGGCCACGGCGTCGGCTCGGCGCTATTGAAGAATCTCGAATGCCGCGCCGCCGCGTTCGGCGCCGCCAGCATCTTCGGCGACACGCTGCGCTCCAACGACAGCATGATGTCGTTGGCGCGCAAGTCAGGCTACGCCTTCACCAACCATCCCGATGACTGGAAGCTGGTGCGCTTCGAGAAAGAGATCAACGTCGCGCCAAAGGATATCCCTTGCGCGAGCTGGCGCATCGCCGCGGCCGCCAGGCAAGCTGCAGCGCCGGCCTTGGCGCGCTAATTCCCCTTGAATACCGGCTTGCGCTTGTCGATGAACGCCTGCACCGCTTCCTTGTGGTCTGCGGTAGTGGTCAGCCGGATCAGCCGCTCGGCCTCGTGGTCGCGGGCGGTGGCGAAGTCGAAGAGGAGCGCTTCGTCGAGATTGTCCTTCATGTAGCGCAGCGCCAGCGTCGGCCCCTCCGCCATGGATTTCGCCAACGCAAAGGCTTGTTCCTGCAGTTGCTCATCGGCGACCACGCGATTGACCAGCCCGATCGCCTCGCAGCGCGCCGCATCGACCCGTTCCGCAGTGAACATCAGTTCGCGGGCGCGCGCCGTGCCGACCAGCCGCGTCAACAGCCAGGCGATGCCGTAATCGCCGCTGAGTGCGACGCGCAGATAGCCGGTCGACACGAACGCCGATTGCGCCGCGATGCGGATATCGCAGGCCATGGCGAGCGCCAGGCCAGCGCCGACCGCGGGGCCCGGGAGTGCGGCGATGGTCGGCTTGCGGACCGAGGCGAGGGCGCCGGTCAGCAGCCGTTGTCGCTCCTGCAGGTCCGCGACCTTGGCGTCATAGGACATTTCGAGCTTCTTCCTGTCGCGATGCGCACCCATCCCCTTGACATTCCCGCCCGCGCAAAAGGCTTTCCCGGCGCCGGTGATCAGGAGCACGCCGACGTCAGGATTTTCGCCGCAGGTCTTGATCATGGTTCGCAACGCCGGCGTCAGATTGTCCGACATGGCGTTCTTCACCTCGGGCCGGTTCAGCGTGATGATCGCGACGCGGTCGCGGATCACGCACAGGAGCTCGTCGGTGCCCGTGTCGATTTTGGTTTCGGCGGATTCGGCCGTTGAGGCGTCGCTCATGATAATGTCCTCCCGTGCTGTTGTTTCGTCATTGCGAGGAGCGAAGCGACGACGCAATCCAGCGTCTTTCCGCGGAGATATTCTGGATTGTTTCGCTCCGCTCGCAATGACGGCTAAAACTTCTCTATCCAGGGCCGCAGCTCCAGCTCCCAGGTCCAGGCGCTGCGTGGCTGCTGCAGGACGTTCCAATAGCTCAGCGCGATGGCGTCCGGGTCGAGGAACGAATCCGGCCGGTCCGCCGGATCGGGTCGCGCGGCGCTGCGGATGCCGCCATCGATGACGAAATGCGCCACGTGAATACCCTGCGGCGACAATTCGCGCGCCATGCTTTGCGCAAGCCCGCGCAGCGCGAATTTTCCCATCGCGAACGGCGCCGACTGCGCATAGCCTTTCACGCTCGCGGAAGCGCCGGTGAACAGGATCGCGCCATGCTTGTTCGGCAGCATGCGCTTGGCGGCCTGCTGCGCCACCAAAAAGCCGCCATAGGCGCTGACCGAGATCGCATCCGCCACTTCCGACGGGACCAGATCGACAAAGGCGCCGCGCGAGCGGCCGCTTGCGTTGTAGACCACGAGATCCGGTGTCGCGATTTCGCGCTCCACCAGCCCGAACAGCCGTTCGACCTCGTCCGGATCGGCGGCATTGCAGGCATAGGCATGCGCGCCGGTTTCGCGGCACAGCGCGCCGAGCTTTTCGACCTTGCGCGCTGCCAGCGCGACATTGATCTTCTCGCGGGAGAAGATTCGAGCGAGCGAGGCGCTGAGGCCTTCGCCGGCGCCGACGATGAGGGCGGTCTTGTATTTGGGGATTTCCATGAGCGGTGTTCCTGACCGATGCGGGAAAGCTTGATCTAGGCGCGCAATCCTCCAAGGCAACGGGTGCTCCGTCAAAATGGATCGGGCGCTAGAAAATTCGTTGCCGCCGAATGGCTTTACGGGGACAATAATAGCCGATCTCGGCGCCGAAGATGCGCTCGACATCTGCCATGGGCTCATGCCTCCCTGAATTTTTGGCGGCTTCATCGGCCGCCTGCTAGATGATCTACATCATCCAAAGCCGGCAAGACAGGGCAGAAGGAACAGGAGTTTCAAGAATGCACCAGCTCCTCAAACAGGATGTTGCAGCGAAGGCAAGCCAAAGCGGCCTGCTCGCGCCTGATACCACGGGCATGAACTTCTACCGCGCCGATCCGGCGTTGACGGATCTGCTCCGCATCCATCTGCCGGACGTGCTGTTCAATCACATCGAGCCGCATCTCGACCGGTTGGGCGCGCTCGCCGGCGGGCGTCTCGACGAATGCGCGCGACTGGCCGATCGTCATGGGCCGGTGCTGCATCCGCGCGACAAGGTCGGCCGCGATGTACAGACCATCGAATATCACCCGGCCTATCACGAATTGGAGCGTGCCGCTTTCGGCGAGTTCGGCATTCACGCGCTGTCGATCCGCAAGGGTATCATGGGCTGGCCCGACAAATATCCCGTCGTCGCCAAACACGCCTTCACCTTCCTGTTCAACCAGACCGAATTCGGCATGGGCTGCCCGATCAACGTCACCGACGGCTGCGCCAAGCTGCTGGCGAATTTCGGCAGCGACGAGTTGAAGGCCAGATATCTCGACGGCCTGACCCAGACCGACATGACGAGGCTGACCCAGGGCGGTCAGTTCATGACGGAGAAGGAGGGGGGCTCCGACGTCGGCACGCTGACCACGACCGCGGTGCAGGAGGGCGACCATTGGCGGCTCTATGGCGAGAAGTGGTTCTGCTCGAATGCGGATGCGAAAGTCGTGATGCTGCTGGCGCGCCCTGAAGGCGCGCCTCCGGGCACGCGCGGCGTCGGCCTGTTCCTGATGCCGCGCTTCCTCGATGACGGCTCGCAGAACCACTACCGGATCGTTCGTCTGAAGGACAAGCTCGGCACGCGTTCGATGGCCTCAGGCGAGATCACGCTTGAAGGCGCGATCGCGTATGCGGTCGGCAAGCTCGATCGTGGCTTTGTGCAGATGGCCGAGATGGTCAACTCGTCACGGCTTTCCAATGGCGTGAAATCAACCGCGTTGATGCGGCGGGCCTGTCACGATGCGATGACGGTGGCGAAGAATCGCGTGGTATTCGGCAGCCGCATCATCGACCTGCCGCTCGGGCAGCGGCAATTGTTGAAGATCATGCTCGCGACCGAGCAGGCGCTGTCCATGAGCTTCCTTACCGCTGATGCGCTCGACCGTGCCGAAGCCGGCAGCCAGGATGCGGCGGCGTTGCTGCGCACCCCGACGCTCAAATTCCGCGCGACCCGCGATGCACGCAAGGTTTGCGGCGACGCGCTCGAGATGCGCGGCGGCATCGGCTATATCGAGGAGTTCGCGACCGCGCGGCTGCTCCGCGATGCGCATCTCGGCTCGATCTGGGAGGGCACCGGCAATATCGTCGCGCTGGATGCGTTGAAGCGCGCGGTGGGTCGGCATGGCGCGGAATCCGCGCTGGCCGCCGACCTGCATGCGCGGCTCGATGACAGCGCCGAGGTGCCGCAGGCCTGGCGCGACAGGTTGCGGGGCCTCGCTGACCGCGCCGTGGGCTTCGCGCGCGAGGTCGCCGCGCACAGCGACAGTGAAGCCGAGTCTCGTCGCGCCACCAGCCTGCTCTATCATGTCGCGAGCGCCGTGCAGCTTGCGTGGGAAGCACAGCGCATCCACGCAAGACGCGGCGATGCGCGCCGGCTTCTGCTGTCGCGGCTGGTGATCGATCATCGCGTCACGCCGAGCGATCCGTTCCGGCTCGCGGAAAGCAAGTCGCAGGGCGCGATCGCTGCGCTGTTGCTTGGCGATCGGTCGGCCAGGATGGCGGAGGTTGGCGAACTGCTGCGCGCGGCGTAGGCTGGATCTGACCGCGAGGCGCGACTTCACCTCTCTCCGGGAGAGGTGAAGACAAAGAACGACAAACCATGAGGAAACCCAGATGAAGGCTGCCGTCCTGCATGAAGTCAACAAGCCGCTGGTGATCGAGGACGTCAGCCTGCCCAATCCCGGTCCGCGTGAGGTTCTGATCCGCACTGCGGTCGCAGGTCTCTGTCATTCCGACCTGCACTTCATGGAAGGGCTTTATCCGCATCCGCTGCCGGCCGTGCTCGGCCATGAATCGGCCGGCATCGTCGAGAAGGTCGGCTCCGACGTCAATTATGTGAAGCCGGGCGACCATGTTGTCACCTGCCTCTCGGTGTTCTGCGGCACCTGTGACAATTGCACCACCGGCCGCCCCGTGCTGTGCACCGACACGACGGTGAAGATGCTTCCGGGCGCGTCGAACCGGCTGTCGTGGTCACGGCCGGAGAAGCTCAATCAGTTTCTCAATCTCTCGTCCTTTGCCGAGCAGATGCTGGTGCATGAGAATGCCATCGTCAAAATCAAGCCGGACATGCCGCTCGAGCTCGCCGCCCTGATCGGCTGCGGCGTGATCACCGGCTATGGCGCGGTCGTGAACACCGCCAAAGTGACCGCAGGCGAGACCGTGGCCGTGATCGGCTGCGGCGGCGTCGGCATGGCGGCGATCAATGGCGCGGAGATTGCCGGCGCAGGGCGCATCATCGCGATCGACACCAACCCCGCGAAATTACAGCTCGCCACCAAGCTCGGCGCGACCGATGTGATCGATCCCCGCAATGGCGACGTCGTGAGCCAGGTGCGCGAGCTCACCAAGGGCGGCGTGCATCACGCCTTCGAGGTGCTCGGCCGCAAGGAGACGGCGGAGCAGGCCTTTGCCATGCTGGCGCCGGGCGGCACCGCTACCATCGTCGGCATGATCCCGTTCGGCCAGAAGATCGAGCTGCACGGCTTCGACTTCCTGCGCGAGCGCAAGATCCAGGGCTCGTCGATGGGATCGAATCATTTCCGCGTCGACATGCCGCGTCTGGTCGAGTTCTACCTGCGCGGCAGGCTGCACCTGGAAGACTGGATTTCGGCCAAGCTGAAGCTGTCGGAGATCAACGAGGGATTCGCCAACATGAAAGCCGGCAAGACGCTGCGCAGCGTGATCATGTTTGATGCGTGATCGGTACTAAAATCGTCATGCCCGGGCTCGACAGGCCTGCGGGGCCGAAGCCCCTTCGGCGGGGCGAAGGCCCCGGCATCGATCTACCAGCGAAGAGTTCTTGATTGATGGATTGCCGGGTCAAAGCCCGGCAATGCTTATCTTGCCACATGCGCCGACACGGCGAGCCACTTGCCGTTCTGCCGGGCCCAGCAATCGGTGTAGCGGCCGTGGGCCTGCTCGCCGTCGGGCGTGGTGTAGCTGGTCTGCGCATGGATGATGGCGAAATCGCCGAGGATGCGGATTTTGACGTCCTCCGCTTTCAGATTCCGGATCTTCACGGGAATTGCGGTCTGTTTCAGGAAAGCGGCGCGGTCGACAAGGCTCTTGTCCGGATTGGTGCAGTAGAAATCCGGTGCCAGGATTTCGTCGAAGCGCTTCACATCGCAGTTTTGAACCGAGTCAACATAATCCTTGTTGAGCTTCGTCAGCTCCTCCAGGTCCTTGCTCATGTGTTGTGCTCCTTTGTCATTCCGGGGCGCGCGTAGCGCGAACTATGATGTGCAATTGCACATCTGAGAATCTCGCTTTACGATCTCGGGATTCCGGGTTCAGCCTTGCGGCTGCCCCGGAATGACGACGTGGTTGTCAATCATCAAACATCGGCGGCGGGGTGAAGCCGCCGAATTCGCGCTCGATCAGTTCCGCGAGCTTGAGCGGTGTGCGATCTTCGAGGAACGGGCCGACGATCTGCACTCCGACCGGCAAGCCCCGCGCGGTGAGCCCGAGCGGAATCGCGGTCGAAGGCAGACCCGGTAGCGTCGCGATCCCCGGCCAGGCAAGCTGATCCGGATAGGAGTAATCCTTGCCGTCGATCTTGATGGTGCGGAGTTCCTGCTCCGGCGAATGGTCCTGCACATAGGCGGGTGTCGGCATGATCGGGCAGATCACGGCATCGAACGTCCCAAACAGCTCGCGCCATTGCGCGCGGACGCGCGTGCGTCCGCCATCGGCCATCAGCCAGTCCTTGTGGCTGAGCCCGACGCCGCGCAGACGCTCCGCGCGCAAGCTCGTATCATCGGGCTTGAGCTCGGCGGCCGCGGCTGCGGCCTGCTTCTGGATTTCCAGTGGAAGGTTTGCACCCATGAGCGTCATCAGGAGGCGCAGATAGATTCGGGACGAGGCGGCGAAATCCGGCAGCAGCGGGCTTTGTCGCGTGACGGTCACACCGGCCTTGCCGAGATTGGCCGCCAGCGTTTCGATGGCGCCGCGCACATCCTTATCCGTCGGCAGCAGCGGATCGGTGTCGATCAGGAGGATGCGAAAATCCCTTAGCGCGCCGTGACGGGCCTTCGGCAATTCGAGCCGGTAGGCTACGCCCGCTTCTATCGGATCCGGCCCGGCCATGACGTCGAGCAGAAGCGAGAGATCGGCGGCGCCGCGCGCCATCGGTCCAACCACCGACAGATCGCGGCTGAAGGGCAGTGGTGGCAGCGGCGGCGGCGTATGGCCACGGATCGGCACCAGGGCGAAAGTCGGCTTGTGCGCATAGACGCCGCAATGGAATGCCGGCACGCGCAGCGAGCCGCCGATGTCGGAGCCGATCGAGAGCGGGCCATAACCGGCGGCGAGCGCCGCCGATGAGCCGCCGGAAGAGCCGCCCGGGGTGCGCGCGAGATCGAACGGGTTATTGGTCGTGCCGTAGATGTCGTTATAGCTCTGCCAGTCGCCGAGGCCGACAGGCACATTGGTCTTGGCGACGAAGACGCCGCCGGCGTCCTTGATGCGCGTGACCGTCAGCGCGTCTTCCCTGGCGATGAAATTCTTCTGCTCGGGGAAGCCCCAGGTCGTGGGCAGGCCAGCGATGTTGTAGGATTCCTTCGCGGTCAGGGGAATGCCGAGCAACGGCTTGCTCTCGCCGCGGGCAAGCGCGGCATCGGCGGTGCGCGCCGCCTCCAGCGCGCGGTCGAAATCGCGCACGCAAACCGCGTTGATCTTGCCGTCGTGCCGCTCGATGCGAGCGATCGCATCCTGCGTCAGCTCGACGGATGATACCTGCTTTGCTTTCAGCGCCGCCGCGAGTTCAACTGCGGTCTTGAAGCTCCATTGCGATTTGGCCAAGGCGTACTCCCGTTATTTGCTGCCATCGGATGATGACGCAGTTTGGCCTGCGCTCGCAAGGCGCGTTTGACGGGAATTGCCTTTCGCGCGACATCGCGTCATGCATTGGCAGCAAATGGCATGAGCGAATTAGGACGCGCCGATCAGAATGCCGACGCCGAGCACGATGACGCCGCCGAGCACGACCTGGAATACCGCCTGCAGGAACGGCGTATCCATGTAGTGTGAACGGATGAAGGCGATCGCCCGCAATCGGATGAATACGACGACACCAGCGATCGAGGTCGCGATCCAGAACGCATTGGCCCATGAATCCGGGACGAGATAAGGCAAGGTATGACCGAGGCCGCCGACCGCGGTCATGACGCCGGTCACAGCGCCGCGCATCCAGGGTGAGCCGCGGCCGGTGATCGATCCGTCGTCGGAGAGCGCTTCGGCAAAGGCCATGCTGATGCCGGCACCGATTGAGGCGGCAAGGCCCACCACAAAAGTCTGCCAGTTGTGATGCGTCGCGAACGCCGCTGCGAACAGCGGCGCCAGCGTGGATACCGAACCATCCATCAGCCCGGCAAGGCCGGGCTGCACATATTGCAGCACGAAGGCGCGGCGATGCGTCTTGTCCTCGGCTTCGCGCACCTCGGGGCTGAGGATTTGGCCGGTAAGTTTGATCGCGAGCTTCTCGTGGCCCTTTTCCTCTTCGGCGAGATCGCCGAGCAGGCGGCGCACGCCGACATCCTGGGCCTGCTCGGCGGCCCTGGTGTAGAACTGTTCGGCCTGCTGCTCCATGCTCTCCACTTCCTTCCGGATGGTGTCGAGCGGCAGGTTCTTGGTGAGCCAGATCGGTCGTCGGCGCAGAAAGCCCTTCACGTCCTCGCGGCGGATCGGCGGCAGATGTTGGCCGAAGCGCTGCTCATACATTTCGAGCAGGCGGTGGCGATGGCCGCGTTCCTCTTCCGCCATCTCCTCGAACAGCTTTGCCGAGTCCGGGTAGCGGTCCTTCAGGTCCTCGGCAAAGGTCATATAGATGCGGCCGTCTTCCTCCTCGGAGGTGATCGCGACCGCCAGAACCTCGCGTTCGGTCAAATCGGCGAAATTTTTCACGGCAGCCGCGCCTCTATCGAATTTAGAATGGTTCTAAATTCTATAGAACCTCGGATTGGGCGGGTCAATTGGCACTCGCGCGGCTGTCCCGCCAGGGTCAGGGAACCGAACCCGGGAGATTCCCGTTCGAGTTCCGACATCCCCGCGGGCGGAGCTCTCCATGCACAAGGTCAAATATCGGCTCAACGATCCAAGGCTCGCGCTGCGGCGGACCAGGCTCGAAATTCCGGGTTGGGCCGGCAGCCGCGATCCGCGCAAGGACGGCTCGCACGAGCAGGTCTGGCACTGCGTGCCCTTCTCGGAAGGCGCGCAATACGGCATCGAGCTGTTTTATCCCTATGACAACGAGCTGCACGTCTCGACCAGGGACGGCGAATTGCACCTCGATGGCGACTGGGGCGAGCGGCCGGAGAGCGGCATCCAGTGGCCGCCATTCCGCAACTTCGGCGGCGCCTTCTATACCTATCAGCTGCTGCTCGATCTCAAGGTCGAGCAGGGGCTTGCGATCCGCACCGAGCCGCATCCGCGGTTCTATACCGATCGCTCCGACACCGTGCCGGTTGCGGTGCCGGCGCTGATCCGCAACTGGTGGCCGATGGTATTCTTCTGCGTGTTCAAGGCGCCGGCCGAGGGCCGCACGCATATCTTCCGGCCCGGCGAGCCCTTTGCGCAGATCATCGTGATCCCGGAAGAGTCCAATTTCGAGCTGGAGCCGATGGGTGAGGAGGAGGCCGCCGAGCGCGAGCTGCAATCGCGGCGCATCTATGCCAGCCGGCTAAAGCTCGCGGCCGGAACCGAGTGGACGTCATCGACCGACACGGTGTTCGACGGCACCTACCGGCATCTGCATCGCGCGGCAAAGGAAAAGGCGCGGGAGGATTAGAGCGCGCCGGCATACAGCACAACAGGGCTCCGGACTTGTGCAGTCCGGAGCCGCGAGGATCAGATCACGATGGCGCTCAATAGCGGCGATAGTAGCCGTGGTGATGGTGATGATGGTGGTGGTGATAGTAGCCGTGGTGATGGTGGTGATAGTACCGGCGGTGCGGGATCACGATCACGGGCCCGCGCCGGTAATAGCCGTGATGATGGTGGTGATGATGATGATAGTATTGCGCGACTTGCACGTCGCCATCCGTCGCTTGCGGCGGGGCCTGCTCGTCGATCGCTTGTAGGGTGGCCACGGCGTTTGGAATCGGTTGCAACAACTCGGCGTAGGAATTGGCTTGCAACGGGTCGGTCGGGGCTGGCGCGGCCTGGGCGGTGCTCAAGGTGCCGATCGCGGCCACCGCTCCAAGAAGTCCAGCTACTCTCTTTTCCATGATATTTCTCTCCAATGCGCCATTGCCCGGGATCGGAACGCGGCTGTCACGCGATGGTTCCGTGGTGGCGCCATGCGCTGGGCACATTGGAATGGTGGGCGAACGCCGACTATCGTGTGGCGCGTCGCCGAGTCTCGTTGAGGAAAGAGAGCAGCAATCGAGTGACTTCGGCCGGCTGCTCCTGCTGCACCCAATGGCCGGCGCCATCGACGAGATGACAGCCGATCATGTTCGTGCAGGCGCGCGTCTGCATTGCCTCGAACACGCCGGCGCGCTGGTAAGTGCCCCAATCCTGCTTGCCGGAGATGAAGCAGGAGGGCACGTCGATGCTGCGGCCCGACCAGGTCTGCAATTCCGCGGTGAACGCGCCTGACGTGCCGCAGCGGTACCATTGCAGCGCGCCCTGGAATCCCGTGCGCTGATATTCGCCCGCATAGTAGGAGAGGTCGCTGTCGGGCAGCCATTTATTCGCGGCGATCTCGGCCGACGACGGCATTACGTCGGCGACCGTCTCCGGCATGGTCTTGCTCTGATCCATCACATAATAGGTCGGCAGCTTGGCCAGTTCTTCCGCCGACCACGCCTTGAGCGGATAGGGCTTGTTGTCTTTCCAGTCCGCGCTCTTGTGGTGGTAGTAGGCGCGCATGAAGTCGTGCACGCCTTGCGGCGCATGGTGCATGTCGCGATCCGCTTCGCGCGTCGAATAGTACCATTGATAATGCTTGCGCGGCCGCGGCAGCGCGGCGAGCTCGCGATGCACGCCGTCCTCGGCCG
>Ga0157369_10008384_pt1 | contig 11854 bp, 9 predicted proteins | sample C25metaG_FD_113461 | JGI IMG/M metagenome (GOLD analysis project Ga0157369, IMG submission 113461) | Corn rhizosphere microbial communities from Kellogg Biological Station, Michigan, USA - C2-5 metaG | ecosystem: Host-associated > Plants > Roots > Rhizosphere > Soil | place: USA: Michigan... | reverse complement strand
TCCTCCCAGGAGTCCCACAACCCTTTCACCACATCGAGATACTCATCGGCAATGCGGTAACGCAAGGCGTGATCCGGGTGTTTTTCACGGGAGAAGTTTTTCGCCGAACCCTCCAGCGGTGAGGTGACGACGTTCCAGCCTGCCCGGCCATGGCTCAGGTGATCGAGGCTGGCGAACTGGCGCGCCACGGTAAAGGGTTCGCTATAGGAGGTTGAGAGCGTGCCCACCAGACCAAGGTGCCGGGTGACGCTTGCCAGCGCCGACAACACCGTCAGCGGTTCAAAGCGATTTAAGAAGTGGGGGATCGATTTTTCATTGATATATAAGCCGTCAGCGACAAATAAGAAATCGAGTTTCCCCTGCTCTGCAATACGCGCCGTCTCCTGCACAAAGTCAAAATTAATACTGGCGTCGGCGACCGCCGCAGGATGTCGCCAGGCGGACATATTTCCCGATGCGCCATGCAAGATGGTGCCAAGCCGCAATTGTCGTGCTGTAGACATACTCCCTCCGGAATTCAGGCAACAGGTGGCCCGGAGCCACCGCCCCAGGTCATTTAAAGGTTTGTTAAGGGTGCTGTAAGGCTTTTTCTGCCAGGCGGGCAAAGTAGCGCGCCGCCTCATCAATCAGCTCTTCATCAGGATTAAACGCGGGATGATGCAGGCCGTACGGGCTGTCGCTGCCGATACTGACAAACGCGCCGGGTATCTGCTGGAGATAGACGGCGAAATCCTCCCCGCCCATATGCAGATCCGCCTCTGCGGTACGGTAGCCGTGCTCGTTGGCGACCTCGCGGGCGAAGTCCGCCCACTGCGGGTGATTGACCAGCGCATCCGGGCCGTCGAACCAGGTCACGGCGATAGCGGCATCGAAGGCTTGCGCCAGCCCGGCGGCGATCGCCTCAACGCGTTTTTTCACCTGCGCGCGAATAACCGCATCGTGGGTGCGCAGGGTTCCCTCCAGCTCGACATGCTCCGGCAGCACGTTCCAGGTATTGCCGCCCTGAATACGCGTCACGCTTAGCACCACCGATTCGAGGGTGTTGACGTTGCGGCTGGCGATACTTTGCAGCGACACAACCAGCTGGCTGGCGAGCAGAATGGCGTCGTTGCCCTCATGTGGCCGCGCCGCGTGCGCCCCTTTGCCGCTCACCTTCAGACTGAAGCGATCGACATTGGCGTAAAACGCGCCGCCGCGGGTGGCAAATGCGCCGACCGGCAGGCCCGGCTCGTTGTGCATGCCAAATATCGCGCTCACATTCTCCAGCGCGCCGGCCTTAATCAGCCGTTTCGCGCCGCCAAAATTCTCTTCCGCTGGCTGAAACAGGATGCGCACCCTGCCCGGCAGGTGCTGCTCACGCTCCTTTAACAGCAGCGCCGCGCCGAGCATGACGCTGGTATGAATATCGTGCCCGCAGGCGTGCATCACACCGGGATTGCGCGAGGCAAACGGCGAGTCAACCGCCTCCTCAATTGGTAACGCGTCGATATCGGCGCGCAGCGCGATCACCTTTTCGCCGCTTCCGACTTCCGCGACCACTCCGGTCGGCAGATCGAGCGGCAACAGGCGCAGCCCGGCATGCTCCAGCCAGTGGCGAATGCGCCGCGTGGTTTCAAACTCCTGGAGTGGAAGCTCCGGGTGCTGATGCAGCTCGCGCCGCCACGCAATTAACTGTTCGGTAAAACTCATCCCGCCACCTCCTGTAGGGTTTGCGTCTGCGCGACCGCCTGCGCCAGCAGCAGGAGCGAGTTTAATCGTGCGCGTCCTTCCGCCACCGGCGTGTCGATAATAAATTCGTCAATGCCAAACTGCTGGTGCAGCTCATCCAGCCCGGCCCGCACCTTTTCTGGCGTGCCGGCAATGATGGCGCTTTCGCGCCGCGCAATACGCACTGCCGGGCTGCCAGCCTGGCGGGCAAAGGCCTGCCCCTGCGCTTCACTCGCGACACTCACTTTTTGTCCGTTCGCCAGCTCAACGCCCCACACCTCAACCTGCTGCGCCAGCGTGTCAGCCTGCGCCTGGGTTTCTGCCACAATCACCTGCACGGCAACCAGCGTGTCGCGGCGGCTTAGCTGCTGCCATCTAGTGACAACGTCACGAAAAAGGGTTTTGTCGCCATTCAGATGCGCGGCGTAGACAAAGTTCCAGTCGAGGGATGCCGCAAGTGTGGCGCTCTCAAGGCTGGCACCGAGCAGGAAACGCTCCGACTGTACTGGCGCAAGCGGTGTTGCCAGTAAGGATTCATCCGCGCTTTCGTCCGGAGTTAGCGACAACCAGTTATCAAGTTGCGCCAGTTGATCGGCAAAGCGCCCCTTCTCGTCTGGGTTCACCCCCTGCTGCAACGCGCGGGTGGAGAGCGGTAAACCGCCGGGCGCTTTGCCCACCCCCAGGTCGACGCGTCCCGGCGCAAGGTTCGCCAGCAGGTTAAAATTCTCCGCCACTTTGTAGGGGCTGTAGTGTTGCAGCATCACACCGCCGGAGCCGACGCGGATGCGCCGCGTCTGGCCGAGTATCCAGGCGATCAACAGCTCTGGCGACGGGCTCGCCAGCTGCGAAGTGTTGTGGTGTTCAGCTATCCAGAAGCGGTGATAGCCCCAGTTTTCCGCCTGCTGCGCCAGTTGCAGCGTGCGCAGGAGCGCGTCCTGCGCGGTTTCATGCTCCGCGATGGGGCTTTTGTCCAGCAAACTTAGTCGGTAAGACATGGCACGCTCTCGTGTCAGAGAAGATGAGCCAATACTGGAGCGCGCGGAATCTGCTGTGAAACAATTAATTTACATTTGGTAAGCAAAAAATTCGCAAAGTCAGCGTTGCCAGGCGCTTAAGCTATTTGTTCTGCAAATGAATGATGACAAATGCAGGTGCTGGCTGGGTAAAACACCGTTTTATGGTTGTGGTTTTTTCTGTTGCATTTTTCACCATCCTGAATCATTTCCTCTGCTTGATGGAGTTGACTTCACAATTTCGACTAATAGTGTGCTGTTTACGGCTGGGTATGTTTTGCGTCAGTAAACGATTGCGGTTACGATGCTGCGCCATGTTTTCCCTTATCCATACACAGAAACAATGGAAAGAGAGAACGTGTAGCCGACGGTGCAAATCGTGTGGTTTTTGTGCTGCGGCTTGAGACATTCCGCAAGGTCAGACAGGTCAACAGGGTAATGCAATGAAAACAGAGAACAACAACACCACGGAGCATCACGCGGCGAAACGTCGCTGGCTGAACTCTCATGAAGAGGGCTACAGCCGGGCGATGGGTAACCGCCATGTACAAATGATCGCCATCGGCGGCGCAATCGGTACCGGTCTTTTCCTCGGTGCCGGCGCGCGACTGCAAATGGCCGGGCCATCGCTGGCTATCGTCTATCTCGTTTGCGGTATCTTCTCGTTCTTTATTCTGCGTGCGCTGGGCGAACTGGTTTTACACCGCCCTTCCAGCGGCAGCTTCGTCTCTTACGCCCGTGAGTTCCTCGGTGAAAAAGCCGCCTATGTCGCCGGCTGGATGTACTTCATCAACTGGGCGATGACCGGCATTGTCGATATCACCGCCGTCGCGCTTTATATGCACTACTGGGGCGCCTTTGGCGACGTGCCGCAGTGGGTCTTCGCCCTCGGCGCGCTGGCGATTGTCGGCACCATGAACATGATCGGCGTGAAGTGGTTCGCCGAGATGGAGTTCTGGTTTGCGCTGCTGAAAGTGCTGGCGATTGTGCTGTTTCTGGTGGTCGGGACGGTTTTCCTCGGCACCGGCAAACCGCTTGATGGCAACAGCACCGGCTTCCATTTGATTACCGATAACGGCGGTTTCTTCCCCCACGGCATGATGGCCGCCCTGGTGCTGGTGCAGGGCGTGGTCTTTGCCTTCGCCTCTATTGAGCTGGTCGGTACTGCCGCAGGCGAATGTAAAGAGCCGAAGACCATGGTACCGAAAGCGATCAATAGCGTGATCTGGCGTATCGGCCTGTTCTACGTTGGCTCGGTGGTGCTGCTGGTGCTGCTGTTGCCGTGGAACGCTTACCAGGCGGGACAAAGCCCGTTCGTCACCTTCTTCTCGAAGCTTGGCGTGCCATATATTGGCGACGTGATGAATATCGTGGTGTTGACCGCCGCGCTCTCCAGCCTCAACTCCGGCCTCTACAGCACCGGGCGTATTTTGCGCTCGATGTCGATGGGCGGTTCCGCACCGAAGTTTATGTCGAAGATGAGCCGCCAGCAGGTGCCGTATGCCGGTATTCTGGCAACAATCTGCGTCTACATTGTGGGCGTGTTCCTGAACTACCTGGTGCCGTCGCAGGTGTTTGAGATTGTGCTTAACGTCGCGTCGCTGGGGATTATCGCTTCGTGGGGCTTTATCGTGGTGTGCCAGATGCGCCTGCGCAAAGCGATCCGCGAAGGCAAAGCAGAAGATGTCAGCTTCAAGATGCCCGGTGCGCCGGTGACCTCCTGGCTGACGCTGCTGTTCCTGCTCAGCGTACTGGTACTGATGGCGTTCGACTATCCGAACGGTACCTTCACTATCGGCTCTATTCCGCTGATCGCCGTTCTGCTGATTGCCGGCTGGTTTGGCGTGCGTAAACGCGTGAACGAAGTTCATGCCACCGCGCCGGCTGAACAGACGCCGCGTACTTAATCCCGCGCCTTTGGCGCTGCACCATGCCGGACAGCGATTTTGACTGTCACGCAGGTGCAGCGCCTGTTTTATCCCCTGCCTCGCTTACGCTTTCCTGCATATTTGCCGTTTTTTACAGCGTGATGCTGCTACTTTGAGCGGTTACGCTTAAGAATATCCTCATTACCTGTACACTTACCGCTTTGCTGGCCTATATTTTTAGCGCTAAAGGTCACTTTTTTAGTATCAGATGCACGCTTCGGCTATTCAGGGTGTGTTATAAGCTTATATATTTGTAATACTTATACAAAAGTACACGGTGTACGGGGTGGTGAATGTTTTCTTTTGTGGCCAGACAGGCGATCTTTGATAACCAACTGAACACCGTCGGTTACGAACTGCTGTTCCGCAATAGCATGGATAACCGTTTTCCGGAGATCTCTGCCGAGCAAGCCACGACCCAACTGATCGAAGAGCAGTTTCTCAGTGCGCCTGTCGGACGTAAGAACGATCTGACGACGGTATATGTCAATTTCCCCTACCAGTTACTGATTGACGGTCTTGCCGAAACGCTGCCGAAAAACCGCGTGGTGATCGAAGTCCTTGAAGATGCGCAGCCGGACAAGCAACTGCTGGAGACGGTAAAACGCCTGCAGAACCTTGGCTTTCGCGTCGCTCTCGACGATTTCGCACCCGGCAACCAGTGGGACGCTTTCCTGCCCTATATCGATGTGATTAAGTTCGATATCAGACGAAGCTCACTGGAAGAGATTGACGCCTGGGTTAACGCCAACCGCGATGCGCTGCGCCACGCGGTGCTGCTGGCGGAAAAAGTAGAAACCTATGATGAGTTCGAAGCCTATAAAAAACTGGGTTTTCGCCTCTTCCAGGGCTATTTCTTCAGCAAACCGGTGGTCTCTAAGCGCAACAAGCTGGTGCAGAACCGCGCCTTCGCACTGCGGTTGATGCAGGAAGTTAACGTCGAGTCGCCGAACTTAAACCGCATTGAAGAGCTGTTGAAACGCGATGTCTCGCTGTCGTTTAAGATCATGCGCTATGCGCAGAACATCTTATATAACACACGCGGGATTAGCGGCTTTCGTAACCAGTCCTTACGCGACATTGTGGTTTACCTCGGCATCAACGAGATGCGCCGTTTTGTACTGGTGGCCTGTCTTACGTCGTTTGAGCATGTTACCAATACCGAGATCTACTATCTGAGCCTGATCCGCGCCAAGTTTTGCGAACTGGTGGCGGCGCGCACCTCCAGCAATAATGTCGCCAATGACGCTTTCCTGGTGGGGCTCTTCTCTCTGCTGGATGTGATCCTCGGCCTGCCGCTTGAAGAGCTGATGGAGCAGATCTCCGTCTCGCCGGATGTGGCAACAGCGCTGGAAAAAGAGAGCGGCGAACTCTACCCCTATGTTCACCTCGCCCGCGTCTATGAACAGCGTTTATGGGATGAGACCAGCGCGATCGCAAACAAGATTGGCCTGCCTTACTCCGCAGTATCAGAACTAATGACGCAAGCCACTAAGTGGGCAGATGAGCTGCCGCTGAGTCTTAAAGGTTAATTATTCGCGCACGGTTGCGTGCGCGAATATATTTATTGCTTTAAGTGAAATATTGTTTCAATTAATTAACAGACCTCTCCGATCTTATTTAACACCCTCACCTGCCTTAATTAAAACTGGCCTCACCTGTAAGATATTTGCCCTAATATCAGTGCGATATGTGATACAGATCGAATTTTAACCTCAATCTTTCTGCGGTTTCTGCCGTTATTACTAGTACCACTCTTTTTTAAAACTTCAGGATCATGAAAAAAATTGCGCACGCGACGGTATTAACGAAACTGCTCGTTGGTTTCTCTATTCTTATTGTGATGATGTTAATTGTTGGCATTGTCTCTATTTATCAGCTTAACGGCAGCAAACAACAAATTGATAAATTCCGCCAGGAGCGCATGCCCGGCATTCGCTACACCCTTGAGATGCGCGGTGTGTTAGCGGAAATGCGCTTACAGCAGGTGCAGTACATCGCTTCGACAACCCCCGCTTCCCTCGAGCAACATCGTAATGAACTGCTGCAAAACCAGCAGACCTTCCTCAATGCCCAGCGGCAGTACGCAAAAATCTCTGCCGATGCAACGCCGGAGATGAACGCGCTGTTTGTTACGGTGGTTGATAACTTCAAAAACTTCATCGACGTCAACGCGAAAGTGATTGAGGCGATGAACCACGGCGACGCGGCAGAAGCGGCGAAGATCAGCGGTGTGGTGTCGGCGAAGTACCGCACACAGTTGATGAAAGACCTGGCGACGCTGGTCGATATGGAAGTGGCTATCGGCGATCGTATGGGCGAAACGACGCAGGCGAATTACAACCACGCGCTCTATGTGCTGATCGGCTTACTGCTGCTGGCGCTGATTGCCACAGGCGTGAGCGCCCTCTTTATTTCGCGCAGCCTGGCGCGGCAACTGGGCGGCGAGCCGGATTATGCGATGTCGATTATGCAGGCGGTGGCCGCCGGCAAGCTGGAGACGGCGGTCGATCTGCGCGAAGGTGACAGCAATAGTCTGCTGGCGACAATTAAATATATGAACAGCCAGCTGGCAGAGATTATTCGCGGCATTATTGATGGCAGCGAATCGATCTCCCATGCCGCCGGTGAGATTGCCGAAGGTAACAATGACTTGTCGCAGCGCACCGAGGAGCAGGCCGCGTCGCTGGTGCAGACGTCATCGAACATGCAACAGATTACGGAAAACGTGAAGAGTAATGCGGAGAACGCCCGCAAAGCGAGCGAGCTGGCGCGCCAGACCTCTGCAACCGCACTCAAAGGCGGCAAAGAGGTTAACGATATGCTGACGCGCATGCATGAGATCTCTGACAGTTCGCAGAAGATTGTCGACATTATTTCGGTGATTGAGGGGATCGCGTTCCAGACCAATATTCTGGCGCTCAATGCCGCCGTGGAAGCGGCACGCGCCGGTGAACAGGGTAAAGGGTTTGCGGTGGTCGCAGGCGAAGTGCGCAATCTGGCGCAGAAGAGCGCCGATGCGGCAAAAGAGATTAAGCAGTTGATTGAGGGGACGGTGGAAAAAATCACCGATGGTTCGCGTTTTGCCGATACCGCCAGCCGTGCGATGGAGGAGATTGTCTCGTCGGTGAATAAGGTGACAGATATTGTCGCCGATATTTCCGCCGCTTCAACCGAGCAGCATCAGGGGATTAAAGAGATCAGCGTCGCCATCGATCAAATGGACCAGGTGACCCAGCAGAACGCCACGCTGGTGGAACAGGCCGCGGTGGCAGCGCAATCCATGACGGAGCAGAGCGAGGCGCTGCGCAACTCGGTGCGTTTCTTCCAGTTGGCGCATTAATGGTTTTTTGACGTCGGAAAGCGATGTTCCTGCCCGGTTCAGCCAAGAACCGGGCTGTATTGCCGGATGGCGCTGGCGCTTATCCGGCCTACGAAACTGCACTGATTTTGCATGGGTGCCGGATTGTGTTGCCGGATGACGCTACGCTTATCCGGCCGACGAAACCGCACGGCTATTCGAGATTCGCGCGATCGAGGCCGTAGGCTTTATCGAGCGCGCCCGGCGCGGTTTTCGAGACGATCATCAAACGGTTCCAGGTGTTGATAATCGAGATAGCAAACGCCAGCTCTGATAACGCCACTTCATCAAAATGTTCACGCGCCGCGTCATAAATGGCATCGCTTACCCCTTCAGCACCGGGCCGGGTCAGGGCTTCGGTCAACGCCAGCGCCGCCTTCTCTTTCGCGGTGAATAGCGGCGATTCGCGCCAGATGGCGACATGATGCAACCGTAACTCCCGCTCACCCAGAATCCGCGCCTGTTTAATGTGCATATCCAGACAGAAAGCGCAGCTGTTTAGCTGCGAGGCACGAATATCAACCAGATTTTTGAGTGTGCTATCCAGACCGCTGTTGTGCGCCGCCTGGCTGGCGGCGGAAAAGGCGTTGATCAGATCGGGAACGCGCTGGAAGAGATTGATGCGGGTGCTCATATTATTTGCCTCGTTTATTGTTTCAACGGGGGCTATATTACGCGTCAATGTCGCATGAAAAAGATGCAAAAAAGCGAAAAACAGGTAGGACATGAAGCCGGGATACAGAGCTATTTATTCGCAATATCGCGACAGCATCACGCAGGGTTTGCTCAAGCCGGGAGATAAAGTCCCTTCAGTGCGCGTGCTGGCCAGCGAACTGGGCGTGGCGCGAAAAACGGTGGAAACCGCGTGGTCGATTCTGGTTGGTGAAGGGTTTCTGGTCAGCCATGGCGCGCGCGGCACACGCGTCAATCCTGAACTGGTGCTGTCGCCGGTCAAGCGTAAAGCTCGCGATAAGCCCCTTTCCACCCCAGCGTCAACGTTTGGCGACGCGGAACGTAAACAGAGCGGTTTCTTGCGCCTCGGCATTCCGGCACTTGATGCCTTCCCGAGTAAAAAATGGCTGCTGCTCAGCGCTAAAGCAGTGCGCGCGCTGCATCCGGGCGAAATGCTTACGCCGCCGTTAATGGGCTACGCTCCTCTGCGCGACGCTATTGCCCACTATCTGAATGTTTCGCGCGGGCTCGCCTGCAGTCCGGAACAGGTGGTGATCACCGGCGGGTATCAGCATAACTTGCGGGTGATCCTCACCATGCTCGCAGGCTCACAGCATAAAGTGGTGTTTGAAGAGCCGGGTTATTTTTTAGGCCAGCGCATTCTGGAGCATACGTGCCAGCAACTGCATAGCGTGCCGGTCGATAACGACGGTCTGGATGTACAGTTTCTGCTGCGCCATCACCATGACGCCCGCCTGCTATTTGTGACACCGTCACACCAAAGCCCGCTGGCGGTCACCCTCTCCCTGCCCCGCAGACAGCAGCTGTTGGCGTGGGCAACACAGCATAATAGCTGGGTTGTTGAGGATGATTACGACGGCGAGTTTCACTACACGCGCAAAGTGGTGCCTGCGCTGAAAAGCCTCGATAGTGATGACCGGGTTATCTATATGGGCACCTTCAGCAAAACCATGCTGCCCTCCTTACGCACCAGTTATCTGGTGCTGCCGCGTGCGCTGATCGCGCAGTTCCGGCAAACGGCTGAACTCACCGAGAGCGGCCAGCCGCTGTTAACGCAAAAAATTCTCGCCGCCTTTCTCAGCGAAGGCCACTTTTATAAGCATCTGAAGAAGATGCGCAATCTTTACTCTGCCCGGCGCGGGTTCGTGCTGGCGGCGCTGGCGCAGATTTATCCGCAGCTTTTTGATGTGGAGGTGCGCGACGGTGGCATGCATATCATCGCGTTTTTGCGTGATAGCACGCAGGATGTGGCGCTGGCACAACTCTGGCAACAACATCAGTTGCAGGTCAGCCCGCTTTCAGAATGGTACAGAGGTGATTCGCCACGTTACGGTTTGATTATCGGTTACACCAATGTCACGTCAGCTGAAGAGGCGATTGCACTGTTGCAGCGCCCGGCACAAGAGACGCAGGCGCTGCTGGCAGATGGCTCACGGCAGGCTACTAAAGAGTGAGATATCCCATGCCGTGGCGAGCAGTGACAGGCCAACGATAAACGTCAGCGCGAACGAGAAGGTTTTATCGGACTTTTCCATCACATGTCCCTCTTTTTAGATGACCTGAGCCAGGAGAGTGAAAAAATCTTACGGCTTACGCCCCTGTAAGTTTAGGACAATTGGTAATTTTTGTCCGGTGTCAGTTTGACCGGCAGATCGTCGGCGTCTTCCATTTGCAGCAGATCGATTTCAATCGCGTTGCAGTAGGCATCCAGCGGCAGATCGTTATCCTCTTCGCCAAAGGGATCTTCCAGCTCTTCCGCCAGCGTATCGAGCGAGATAAAGGTGTAGGAGATCAGCACCGAGATAAAGGGCGTCATAAAGTGCAGATCCACCACCAGCGCAAACGGCAGCATGATGCAGAAGAGATAGACCGTGCGGTGCAAAATCAGTGAATAGGCAAAAGGCAGCGGCGTATTAAAGATACGCTCGCAGCCGGCCTGTACCGCGGACATATCATGTAAGCGCTGAGTAATGCTGTGGAACATAATATCCGACAGCGCCCCTTGTGCCCTGCGCTCGCCCAGCCACTGGCCCATCAACAGCAGAATACGGTTTGCCGGCGAATGGGCATTTAAGACCTGCCGTAACTCATCAGCCGAGAGATATTTTGACAGCACGTCGCCCTGCGGTTTGCGTCGCAGCGTCATACGCAGCGCGTGGGCAAAGGCGAACTGTAGCTGCATAAAGTGGCGCACGTCACTTTCGGCTGGCAGCGTGGTTTTCACTTCCCGCAGCAGCGAGCGCGAGGCGATCATCAACTGCCCCCACAACAGACGCGCTTCCGAGTAGCGGGCGAAACAGGCGTTGTTGCGAAAACCGAGGAAGATAGCAATCGCCACACCGAGAATGCTGAACGGCGCGACCGTTAGCTTAATGCCAAGCGAGGTGTACCACGGCAGCATCCAGATGACGGCGACCGAGAGCAGGAAGTTCATGGCAAGGCGTGAAGCGATTTTCGGCAGTACGGAGCCGTGCCAGACGAAGAGACGAGCAAGCCAGTGTTTTTCAGGACGGACAATCATAATTATTCAGGGGGAAAAGGAGCGCAGCGGCTATTAAACGTGATCAATGTCACAGTTGCAAGTTTGCTAATGGATTGTGACGCAATTTCGCCCTGCCCGACGAGGTATGGGCGCAGAGGTTGCTGGAACCTGTTATACAACTCGCTAATAGTATGTTGTAACTAGAGGCGTGATTTCAGCTTTCGCTGTTTTGCCGGATGGCGGCTGCGCCTTATCCGGCCTACGGGATTGGGTGGTGTGTGGGAGTGGAAAATGTAGGCCGGATAAGCGCCAGCGCCATCCGGCATTTAACAGCCAGCTATCAGCAGAGCGGTTTTACCGCCTCGCGCATGCCGCGCAGCAGAATCGCATCCAGATCGCGCGTCACCTGCTCCACCAGACCCGGCACCTTGCTCAGATCCTGCTCCCAATGATCGCTCACCGACAGCACCGCACTCACCAGCTCGCGGGTGCTGATTTGACGGTCACCATGCTGGCTCCACAGCTGTTGGTAACGCTCAATCCAGTGCGCATCATCCTGCACCGGATAACTCTTCCCGTCACGCTCACCGCGATAGAACGCAATCAGCGCCGCCAGCGCAAAGGTGAGGCGCGCAGGTAATTCACCGCTGGCTTTCTGCCCTGCCAGCAG
>Ga0157369_10008383_pt1 | contig 11855 bp, 7 predicted proteins | sample C25metaG_FD_113461 | JGI IMG/M metagenome (GOLD analysis project Ga0157369, IMG submission 113461) | Corn rhizosphere microbial communities from Kellogg Biological Station, Michigan, USA - C2-5 metaG | ecosystem: Host-associated > Plants > Roots > Rhizosphere > Soil | place: USA: Michigan... | reverse complement strand
GCCGGTTGCGGTCGGCATGGCCAAAGCCGCCAAGCTTTCTGGCGCCGATTACCACACCTATGTGATGACCGGCGACGGCGAGATGCAGGAAGGCTCTAACTGGGAAGCGATTATGTCTGCCGCCCAGTTTGGCCTCAATAATCTGACGCTTATCATTGATCACAATCGCTTCCAGCAAGGTGCGGCGCTCTCTGACACCAACGATATTGCACCGCTTCGACCCAAGCTGGAAGCATTCGGCTGGGACGTCTCTGAAATCAACGGTAACGAGATGGGCGAGGTCGTTCCCGCACTCGAACACCGTAGCGATCGCCCGCACTGCATCGTGGCCCATACCAACAAGGGCCATGGCATATCCTTCATGCAGGACAAGGTGGATTGGCACCACAAGGTGCCGAGCAAAGAACAATATGACATCGCCGTCAAAGAACTTTCGGAGGCATTATAATGAACGCGCCCGTATCTGCCCCCAAACTCCATGACTGCCGCGATGCCTTCGCCGAGACAATTGAGATGCTTGCCGCAAACGACTCACGCGTTGTCGCCGTATGCAATGACTCGGTCGGCTCGTCAAAGCTCGGCGGCTTCAAGGCGAAGTTTCCAGAACGTCTGGTCAATGTCGGTATTGCCGAGCAAAACATGGTTGGTGTTGGTGCTGGTCTTGCAAATGGTGGGCAACTGCCCTTCGTCTGCGGCGCGTCCTGCTTTTTGACAGGCCGCGCTCTGGAGCAGATCAAGGCCGATCTTGCCTATTCCAATGCCAATGTAAAACTTGTCGGCATTTCGTCGGGCATGGCTTATGGCGAGCTTGGGCCGACACACCACTCCATCGAGGATTTCGCGTGGACGCGTGTTTTGCCAAATCTGCCGGTGATTGCGCCTTGTGATCGTATCGAAACTGCCGCTGCAGTGAAATGGGCGGCTGAGTATGCAGGCCCTTGCTTCCTGCGCCTGTCGCGTGTCGGCGTGCCGGATCTGCTGCCGGAAGGGCATATCTTCGAACTCGGCAAAGCCAATCTCCTGCGCGACGGCACGGATTTGACTTTGATCGCTAACGGCACCCTGACACACCGCATGGTCAAGGCCGCAGACATCCTGGCAACACGCGGCATTAAAGCTCGCGTTTTGAACATGGCAACCGTGCGACCGATCGATGAAGCGGCCATCGTTGCGGCGGCAACGGAAACAGGTGCGATCCTGACGGCGGAAGAACACTCGATCTATGGCGGGCTGGGTTCTGCCATCGCCGAAGTGGTTGTGGAGCAGGCTCCGGTGCCAATGAAACGCCTCGGCGTTCCCGGCGTCTTTGCCCATACCGGCCCGGCCGAATGGCTGCTCGATGAGTTCGGGATGGCACCGGCCGCTATTGCCGACGCGGCTCAGGCACTGATCAAAAGAAAATAAGTCTCCTCCCTGCCGCTCACGTCTCCATCTTTGAGGCGTGGGCGGCGCCCTTTTTCACAACCGCGTGGTACTTCGATTTGCCTGACAATCCCGGCTAGGATCACGCGCCAACACTATCTGCTGGGAAAAGAGCATAGCGATGCGCGCCATTTTGTCTGTCGATCAGGGTACTACGAATTCCAAAGCAATTCTGGTTTCGGAAGAGGGAGCGATCCTCTCGCGAGGCTCGGCACCCGTCGGTATCGCTTATCCACAGCCCGGCTGGGTGGAGCAGGACCCAAAACGCATCTGGTCCTCCGTCTTAGAAGCTATCGACGGTTGCCTCAAAGCCGCGCCAGTCACTGTGTGCGTGGAGTCAATCGCTATCTCCAACCAGCGCGAATCCGTAACGATCTGGGATGCAGTGACAGGTGATCCGCTCGGGCCCATCCTGAGTTGGCAATGCCGCCGCACCGCATCCGCATGTGCGGATCTCATCCAAGGTGGCCACGCCGATCGTGTCATGGCGCTCACGGGCCTTCCCATCGACCCAATGTTTCCTGGCGCCAAAATGCGATGGTTGCTCGACCGCGCGCCCAAAGGTCGCAAGGTCAGGCTTGGCACTATCGATAGCTGGCTGATCCATTGCTTCACTGGCGGTCAGGTCCATGCCTGTGACGCGTCAAACGCAGCCCGCAGCCAAGCCTTGGATCTCAAGCGGCTCGTCTGGAGCGACGAACTCTGCACGCTCTTCGGCGTCGACATTAACGCCCTTCCGGATGTTCGTGATAGTAGCGGCGAATTCGGCGTGACTAAAGACGTCCCTGGCATCAAAGACGGGACGCCTATTCTGGCGGCGATTGGCGACAGTCACGCCGCGCTCTTCGGCCACGGGGCATTCAATCCTGGCGATGGCAAGGTGACCTTTGGTACCGGATCCTCGGTCATGACCACATTGCCGCACTTCATTGCACCCAAGCAGGGCATCACCACGACGGTAGCTTGGCAGCTCGCCGGCACGCCGACCTTCGCGTTCGAAGGCAATATTCTGGTCTCTGCCGCCTCGCTACCATGGATGGCCGATATCCTCGGGTTGCCGGATGTCGCCGCTCTGGTGGAATTGGCCTCGACGGCCGCGCCGGGTGGGCCCGGTTTCGTGCCGGCCTTCGTCGGCCTCGGCGCACCTTACTGGGATTCGGATTGTCGCGCTCTTTTTTCCCAAGTGAATTTTTCCACAAGCCGCGCACAGATGGCGCGTGCCGTGACCGATTCCATCGCTTTTCAGGTTCACGACGTCTTCGCCGCGATGGGTGCCCAATCTCCCACAGATTTTGGCCGACTGTTCGTCGATGGCGGACCGAGCCAGAACCGCTTTCTGATGCAATGCGTGGCGGATATGCTGGATCATCCTCTCATCCAGCGCGATGCACCGGAAGCTTCCGCCTTGGGCGCTGCATATCTGGCTGGTCTCGCAATCGGCATGTGGCCCGATCTCCAGACGATTGCCGGCCTCAACGCCAGCGGTACGCAGATCGCGCCTGTAACATCCGGTAAAAATGAGAAGCTCGCCACATGGAAGGATGCGATTGCCCGCTCGACCTTAAGAATCCCGTCCGATAAGAGTGAATAAAAATTCACTGGAGGTTTCATGGGTAGGATCAACGAACTTCGCCTGATCTCGCGGGTCGCTCAGATGTATTATAGCGAGCACAAGCGTCAGGCTGAAATTGCCGAGCACCTGCATCTGTCGCAAGCAACGGTCTCTCGCATGCTGAAGCGTGCGGAGGCCGAAGGCATCGTTCGCACCAGCATCATACCGCCCGTTGGCACCTTCAATGATCTGGAAACCCGGCTGCGTGAGCGCTACGACGTGCCGGAAGCCATTGTGGTGGATTGCAGCGAGGATCGCGATGGCGCGATCATGGCGCGCATCGGTGAGGCAGCGGCCCACTTTCTGGAAGTGACACTTTCGCAGAACGAAATCATCGGCGTGTCCAGCTGGAGCCAGACCATTTTCAAAATGGTGGAGAACATCCATCCGCTGAAGGGCGCGAAGGCGAAATACATCGTGCAGACGCTCGGCGGCATGGGGGATCCATCCGTGCAGACGCACGCCACGCAGATCACCACGCGGCTTGCGCGGCTGACGGAGGCAGAGCCGAAGCTGCTCGCCGTGCCCGGTGTCGCCACGTCGCGCGAAGCAAAGCTTTTGATGCTGTCCGATCCCTTCGTGCGTGACACGATCGATCTCTTCGGCTCCATCACGCTCGCAGTCGTCGGCGTCGGCGCGGTTGAGCCGTCAGAACTTCTCGCCCGCTCCGGCAACATCTTCTCCGCCAAGGAACTCGCCGATCTCGCGCAGGCGGGTGCCGTCGGCGATATTTCGCTGCGCTTTTTTGATAAGGAAGGGCGCCCGGTCAAGACACCACTCGATGACCGGGTCATAGGTCTGCCGCTCGAAAACCTCTCCAATGTCGACCGCGTGATTGCGCTGGCCGGCGGGGCCAAGAAGACGGAAGCCATTGCAGGCGCACTCAGAACCGGCGTGATCGACGTTCTGGTCACCGATAAATTTACCGCCGAACGTCTGGTCGGCCTATAGCGAGTTCCAAGTTTCATGAGGAGGAGAGATGAAACGTTTTGAAGGTCAGTCCGTCTTTGTCAGTGGCGGCAACAAGGGTATCGGTTACGGCATTGCTCGTCGCTTCGCTGAAGAAGGAGCAAAGGTCGCCATCGCTGCTGTAGAGAAGGACATTCCGGATGTCGCGGCGAAGCTTGCCGAAGAAACCGGCGTTCGAACCTTTGGCGTCACGCTTGATGTGCGTGATGCCGCAGCGGTTCGTGAAGCTTACGAGGCGGCGGAGACCGCGCTCGGAGCCCTTTCCATCTCTGTTCAAAATGCGGGCGTCATCACCATTTCCAAAGTCGAGGATCTAACTGAGGATCAGTGGGAACTAAATATAGAGGTCAATACCAAGGGCGCATTTCTTTGCTGCCAGGAAGCTATCCGCCGTTTTCGCCAGAGCGGAACGAAGGGTCGCCTCATCAACACCGCCTCTGGCCAGGCTCGACAAGGCTTCATCTACACGCCGCACTATGCCGCATCTAAGTTCGGGGTTGTCGGTCTGACCCAAAGCCTTGCCAAGGAGCTCGCCCCAGAGGGTATTACCGTCAACGCTATCTGCCCTGGCATCATCCATACGGAAATGTGGGATTATAACGATCGCGTCTGGGGCAAAATGCTTGGGGACTACAAGCCGGGCGAGCTGATGTCTGAATGGGTAGCCAATATTCCCATGCGTCGTGCGGGTACACCGGCAGAAGTAGCAGCTCTGGTCGCGTTCTTGGCCTCGGAAGATGCTGCCTACATCACGGGTCAGACCATCAATGTCGATGGCGGTCTGATTATGTCTTGATGGTTCCCTACGTTCTGCCCTGTCTCGTGTAGAAGCGGCTAAAAAATGATATTCCGCTGTCTAGAGGCAGGATTGTCACCTAGATAAGCGGCAAGCTGATGCCGTCCAAGCCTTAAAGATCCACGGCATAGGGGTGTGGATTTCGCTGATAGGTCCGCCGTTTGCGATGCGCTCAAGCGTCTGCGTCAACCCGTCTTGGGGATCGACGGAATTTATCTTTGGAGTCTGCATCATCGTCGCGATTGTCGCCCATGTTTTGCCGCCGCCGTCACTGCCAGCGAAGAAACTGTCTTTTTTTGTATGATCGCCTGCGGTCTGATCGCTCGCTCAACTACGTTGGAGCCGATCTAGACACGGCGGTCCCACATGCGCGGCGGCGGTGAGAAGTCATCACTGTATCGCATGCAACTGCACCTCGGCGCCTGGGTGCTTGGTACGGATGCCAACAATTGAACGCTGTGCGCAGTATTGGAGTATACTTAAAAATTATCAACATAGATAAATAGAACTAAGTATTAGCGTCATGCATTAAGGTTAAATATAAGCCTGTGATATGAATTGAAATTTTTTCACTTCCGATAAGAGGTACTTATCGACGGTTATAAGCTCTAGTGGCAACTGTACCAAGTGCTGAATCTTAACGCCGAGATAGCTTTCATATAAGCTTCTGTTAACTATGATTTTAATGTCTTACGATCTTGCAAGATTGCCCATCTCGACGCTGTTGCGGCCTATTTCGGACGCGGCTTCATCCCTGTCCCGCCTCGACGAGCGCATCGCCCGTTCTCCGGTCGGAGAAGGGTTTGTTGAGCGGTCACACTTTACAGACGCCTGCGCGTCGCTGTGGATCGACGGCGAACTCGTCCATCTCGAAGACCTCGTCCTGCACGACGCCACCAAAGATATCCGCACCCCGACCCACGAACTCACCATCGCCCGCGATGTGTTGCGCACCCGCCGGAGACTTGTCGCCCAGCCGCCCGGTTGCGCGCTATCAACCGAAGGTCTCCGCAGCCTCCAGAAGGCCCGGGCATGGCCAGGGCAGGCAATGCCTGCAGCGTCGTTGGGTGATAAGACCTCCGTCGTGGTTGACGACGACGCAATACCCGACATTGCGAACGGAGCAGGGGAGGGCAGCGAGGATGAGGCTGCCAGCCCGCTTGCGCAAGAAGTCGCAGCTATTGACGCTTCGCTCGCCCGCTCGGACGCCGCCATCGAACAAGCGAGGGCGCCCAGGCCCGCCAAAAGCGCTCCGGCAAAAAATCCGATGATCTATGATCTCGACTGGTACGAGGAGGAGCGGCTGGACGAATGGCACGGCGTCGTGCGGCAGGCGCAAGACTTGCCACCGGTGCTGCAAGCCATCATCGCACTCGATGCCAGGAACGCTTTGGAGGTGTTGCAGCATGCGCCATGGCTCGGCCGGTTGCTGGCCGCGTCGATCCTGCGTCAGGCTGGCATCACGTCAGGTGCGCATTTGGCCGCCATCAATCTGGGCCTCAAAACCATTCCCGTCGATCGGCGCAGGCATCGTGATCGGGAAACGCGACTGCTGGCAATTGCCCATGGTTTTCTGGCGGCGGCACAGTTCGGGCTCAAAGAGCATGACCGTTTGGCGCTGGCGCGCACCATGATGGAGCGAAAACTGGTCGGGCGGCGGACGTCGTCAAAACTCCCAAAAATAATTGAGCTAGTGATGGCGAAGCCATTGGTGTCGGCCGGGATGATTGCCAAGGACCTTGGCGTCACGCCGCGGGCGGCGCTGCGGATTGTCGAGGAGCTGGGCTTGCGCGAGATGACGGGCAGGGGAAGGTTTCGGGCATGGGGCACGCTGTAGCATCCGCACGCGATGGGTTTGTCGCTTTCCAATTTTGCCTATGACACTTATAATAGAAAGGAGAGAAGACCGTGCTGAAACGTGCCGAAGATCTGACAAAGGCTGACCCGTCGCGGCGGGCGCGCCCATTCTCATTCCTTGAGCCACTCCTTCTTGATGTTGTCGAAGGGAACCTTCGCCCAGTCCTTCTTCCACATTTCGAAATACGGGATGTCGTTCGAAGAGGGGGCTGGGGAGCAGGGTCTGATCTTTACCACGGATGGCATGACCACAGCCTCGCCGATGAGCAAGGCCTCTCCCGCCTTCAACGTCGGAAGTTTCTCGCAAAGGTTTCCCAAGGTGTCTGGCAGCAGGCGGGCAACATAGGCTTGGTCCGCAGGGTTGGTCAGCCGCATTGCGAGAAAGTTGCTGCACTGGGAGAAAATCGTCTCTGAAATTTCCGATGGGCGCTGGCTCGAAAGCATAAGCGTGACCCCATACTTACGGCCCTCCTTGGCGATCCGTTCAATAGAAAGCTTGGAGGAGCGGTATTTGGTCAGATCGCTGTTCGGAACGTATTTATGCGCTTCTTCGTAGACGAGAAGGATGGGCGCGTCGGTGTTGACGGCCTCGCCCGCTTTGTTGCGGAGAACCTTGTAGTGGTATCCGTACTCGAACACGATCCGCGATATGAGCGAGACTGTGATGCTGAGCACTTCGAACGGCACCCCGCTGAGGTCAACGATCGTGACATTGGTGTTATTCGGTCCGTACCCCAGAAGTGATTGAAGCGTTCCTTCTAGGCTCGCCGTCCCGGCGGCCTTGCCGAACAGGAAGTCGAGCCGCTCATCGGCGACTTTCGATTCGAACCGGACGAAGAATTTTTCTAGCGAGCTGTCAGCGTAGTATCCATTTGTGATGCTCTGCGATTTCGGGTCGTGGAACTTCAGCCTCGTCTTGAAGTAAAGTTCGAGGCGCTGTTTTGCGTCAAGGTCAAGACCGTGGGTCTTGTCGGTCTTCCCGTCCGCGAGCAACGTGTAGGAGGGATCGACTATCATGTAACGCGTCTCATCTTTGGAATTCAGCGTCTCGTTTTTGATGTTGAAGAGCGCGTTGAGCACTTCTTGGATGTCGAACTTCAATGGGCTGTCGTAGAAGACGGACTTTATCCCGGGATTGTATTTTAACTTGTTCGCGGTGACCAGCATGCGGAAGATCGAAGACTGATTGTAGTTGTCGCGCTCGCCCGTATCCAGAATGATCTCCTCCAGCTCTTCGCTGTTCAGAAGCCAGTACGGCAGGTTAAGGGAGGCGACGTCGAGATAGCGTGCGTCTGGAAACGCCGCCTTGTATTCGGAATGTATGTCGAAAATTACGACGTGAGAATTGTTCAGGCCCTCGTAGGCGCCATCTTTCGAAGCAACTGCGGTTTGGATGATGTTCGATATCGTATGAGACTTGCCAGCACCGGTGGAACCAACGACGGCGACGTGCTTGTTAAAGAACCTGTTGCCGTCGACGGGTACGGAAACATTTGGATTTGATGCCAAGTCCGAAAATGTGAAACTCTTCAATTTCTCGACGGAGTCCTGGAATATCATCCGGATGTCTTCGTCAGTCGCAGGCTCGGCTCCGGTTGGCGGGATGGTCAGCGCGTCCCCGCCCCGCACAAATTTCCCGTCGCTGATGAGCCCGAGCGGGAGCGCTTCAATGACATGTCGTGCTATCCCCTTTTCGTTGACGGCTTCTAGGCAGAAGTTCTCAATGGCTGCGATCAGCGCGGCGTCATCGGTATCGGTGATCCTCAGATACGAACCGACCTTGAGGCTTTTTCCACCCGAGAAGGATGCAATATCATTGACGGCGATCCGTACCCGATCAGGGAAGACCGATATGACCTCAGCCTTGCTTTTCTCCTCGTCGTTCATTTGCAAATGGCCTTTCTGGCAAAGTGGGGGCTGTCGACTTTGATTTTGTGGTGTTGCACGCCTGGCGGAAGTTTGGGTGCGATGGGCGCGGCAATATAGAAATCGAAAACGTCGGTTGGCGTGCCGCGATGGAGCTTGGCAATCTCGGCTAAGTCATCTTCGTTGGCTAAGAATTTGAGCGTGGTAATGTTTCCGGCCTGCGGCAAGCTCACCAGGTAATTCGCGTCAAATTCCGCTCCCAGAAAAGCGTGCCCATCAGCCAACTTGATGCCCCTGTTCCAAAGCGCGTTCTTCAGGGCCGCGAGATCGTCCGGCTCGACGTTGCGCAGCATGACATACGGGCAAAAGCGATCTGCCGCCGCCATACGGCTTGACTCCCTGTGTGAGAGCTTCTTGGCAATATCCACTAGCATTGACACGGTCGCCTGCAGATCAATAGCCGCGCGGAATTCCAATGAAATGATGCGCCACGCCGTCGGCACCTTCGTCCCGAAGGTGAAATGCTCGCGGCGAATACTGGTTGCGTAGTGGTTCTCATCGAACAGTTCTTTAAGCCATAGGCTGAAGACGGCCTTCTTGCGATCCATCTTCGCGATAAAGTCCCGCTTGGTGATTGCGCGGTTTTCCTCTTTTGGATCGACGGCGAGGCGCTGTATTACGTTGATGGCATTCGGATAGTAGAAGGCATCCGTGTCCTCTGGCGAAGAACCCGAAATCACCCCCTGAATTAATTTCGCCACTTCCACCTGCTGGCTCTCGTAAGATTTGGCGTAAAGGTCGATTTCCAGATGCTGCCGGAAGGTTTCCAGTTGGGTGTCTGTGAGACCGAGTTCGGTGAAGACCTCGGTTGTGGTCTTGATGTCGTCTTTCCCGGTCTTCGTGAATGTAAGGAAATGCTTTTTCAGGAAGCCGATGTCGTAAGGGATCGGCAACTTGTCCTGACCAGACTTGTAGTGGCCGTAAAGGCGATATTTCAGCGACCCGTCGGTCGGACAGCCCTTCGCTGCGAAATGCTTCACCATTGCTATAACGGCGTCTTTGATTATCGAATGGTTGTAGTCGGAACCCCGGTAGTACTTGCACTGGATGAACAACGTTCGGTCGTTTTCCGTCAGGTCGACATCTTCGATCCCTTCGACAACCATCGTTGACGAGTTGGATGCCAGAGAAAGGACCTGGTGGATCGAGTGATCGAACTGGTAGAAGTAGCCAAGGATCGTCGCGTCGGCGGATCGTGTAGCCAAGGGATAGTCCTTCGAGCGGCTGAGGAATCGTGTCTTTACTGATCCGCGAACCTGGCTTGCGTGTCAACTGCGGCTGAAGCAACCTCTGGATGCGTTGACGGAATAAATTTTGGCAGGCGTCATAGCGAGTAAGCGGGCACAAACGTTCACATTTAATGATGCCCGGACGTCGAAGCGATGCGCCGATTTGCATTCGCGGCCATAGCAACAGGGAGAAAAATCACCGATACTACCTTAATAAATGTATACTTTGATTGGGATGCCAAGTGGTTCAGGCAGACAAACGAAAGTTCGGCAAAGAGCAGCATGTTCAAGACTGGCTCGAGTCGGTCATTGCGGATGACGAATTGTCAGACGTCATTATTGGCGCCGACAAGGTCTGCGAATCGCTGGCTCGTTACGAATCGCCCGAATTCAAGCCGCCCTTTCCCATCGATTATCTGACGCGGCTGGGAAATCTCAGGGCTGCCCAGCACGTGCTGGGATCGCTAAATACCCTTGAGCTAGTCAGCAAAAACAATCGCAGCATCTCTCGTGAGAAAGGAGAAAGCCTCTTTGTAGACTTGCTCTACTGCACGCGAGCGTCCTCCCGGTTCATTCTGTTCGAGATAAAGAATCAGGATGGGAGTGCCCGCGAGGCGGTGACAGAGATCATGGCCTATGAGCATGAAGCGCTAAATCACATGCCGTTTTCCAGTGCGAACGATGTGATGATGGTGATCGTGTCGCGCGATTTCTCGACGCTTCTCGATCATGCCGTCACTGGACTCAATAGTTGGTCTCGGCGCCGCGTTCTGTGTCTTCGCTTCGAGGACGGCGAAGAAAGCCCTCGGCTGGTCGTCCATATTCCAACTGCCTGGAGCGCGATCGGCCAGAAAGGCTTGAATGCCAATGGAATCGTGACGGCAAGGCTATCCTTCACACCATCGCCAGATCTAGACGAAGATGACATCCATGCCGTGTGCTCGACCGCTGCCAGCCTGATGGTCCGCGAGGCGGAGCGTTCCGGTGGCTCCGGCTTCGCGATCGTGGCCTATAACCATCTTTACCCGGGGCTGGCGGCCTCGCCCTATCTTATTTTGGTCGGCGTCGTTAACCCATTCAGTTTTCTCCAGAGGGCGCAAAGCGAAGGATTTCTGGATAACAGCCGCTCGCTCATATCCGATTACATTTTGTCGGATGGTCGGACGGACGAACTGTCCGCTTATTGGGCTTGGCTGTCATGCGACGGGGGGGCTGCCGTTGAGTATCTAAAGGGATATGGCTCGCCGGAATGGGCCTTAGGTCAAGGGTGGGAAGGCATCAGGAATATTGAGCGCTGGCGCTATCCGGGTTTGACGCTGGATCGTCACATCATGCCGGTTTCGGTCGATTTCTGGGGCGTCTTGGGTGACTATGCGCGGGATGCTGTTCGTCATGTCGATCGCATGCGGAATTTCATGTCGAGCTGCGCCAGACCCGGTATGGACTGGCGCCATCCGATCCTCGGCGTGCTTCTGCTCGATGAGATTGCATCGGCACCGCCGCTCATCGACGGTCAGTGGACTTTCTCGGCTTTGTTCAGATTGGGCTTGCTGCTTGGACGTTTTGGCTCGCTCTCCGCCCAAATGACGGACGCCGAACCGGAGCAGCAACGCTTGCTGCAAGCCGGCTCCTTTTGGGCCGAAGTCGATATGGCCGCCATGCTTCAGGAGGTGGCGTTACGCTATATGTCTGCCGAAGACATGGATGATGCTCCGCCCACTATTGCTGCGCATCGGTGCAAAACCGGAGAAGAGGCATTTGCCTCCGTCTCAGCCTTCGCTGACTGGGTCTTGCGAGCTTTTATTGGTGAAAACGAGAAGTTCATGCGCGAGGCATTCGCAGCCGGCTGGCAAGTTTATCCCATTTTCGATCCGCAGTTCGATGCACGGCAGGACAATCCGCAGGTCGCATCTCTTCGTGAACTGGCGGTGGCGACGGCGCGAGACTGGCTGAAATGGTCAGTCGTAGCGGCAATCGGCGATGGCCGTGATGCCGGCGCGGCCACGAAGGCTATCACGGCAAGCTTTGGCGAACAGGTGCCTTT